>Ga0272441_10001798_pt1 | contig 45059 bp, 69 predicted proteins | sample SSMProp6N_FD_193582 | JGI IMG/M metagenome (GOLD analysis project Ga0272441, IMG submission 193582) | Marine sediment archaeal communities from Little Sippewissett salt marsh, Falmouth, MA, United States - SSM-Prop-6N | ecosystem: Environmental > Aquatic > Marine > Wetlands > Sediment ... | reverse complement strand
GAGTTTCCAATACTCCCAGACTGTAATTTAAAATGTTCATATTGCTTTCATAGATTACATCATAGAGCGGTCGCGCCAGAAAAATGTGATAAACCGTGGTTTGAATGTCATAGAACATTTCAAAGAAAATTTAATTTAAAAGATTACATTAAATTTAGAGACACTCATTTAAAAGATGCGAGTGAAATTATATTACATTTTGCTGGCGGCGAACCTTTCATCAGATCAAATCTTAATGCTATTAAAAGTATAATGTCAACTTGTGATAAGGAAAAGTTTGATATACTTTCTAATGGATTACATAATGGTGATAAGTATCTATGGTTAGAAAATTATAAAGATAGAATTGATAGAATTGGATTAACCTTTCATCGAAAAATTATAAAAGATTCTACTTTTATGAAAAAAAGATTCATACACAATGTACTTCTTTTAAAGCATCTCGGATTAAATGTATATGTAAAAGAAATTTTGTGGCCAGAATTTAAAGAAGAAATTGCAAATGATAAAAAATTTTTAGAATCAAAAGGCGTTAGTGTTAAAATACAAGATGCTAAAACTGGGCATCTTGAAGAAGATAGTGTAAAATATGATTTAACATGTTTACAAATGATTTCGCCTGAATACAATAAAGCAAAATTAAAATCGTGTACTTGTAAAAAAGGATATAAAAGTTTTTGTATAATTGGATTTGAAGAAAATAGTGGTGATGTTGTTGCTTGCTGGCACGATCAAAAAATTATTGGAAATATTCAGAAGAACGAATTTAATCCTTCTTATTCTGTTTGTATCAATCCTAACGGATCGAAATCTGTTAATGGTATTGGTTTTTATCATGAATATAAAAAAGAAGGATGTTTTGATAAAGTCCAAGTTATTGGCGCGCCCGGGGCATATGTAGAAAGATTAAATTATCTTATTAAAAATGATCATATTTTTAATACACAAGGAAAAAAGGACTTTTCTAAGTTGCCCACAAAACTTCTCATTTATAGTAACTCATATGAACAGGCTTCTATTCAAGGAGATTATAAAGAAATTGAACCGGTCGATAGAGATATGTTATTAACAATATCTGATTTATTGCCTACATATCATCTTATTAATTGGCAAAGAAATTATATATTTGATATTGACAAAAGTAAAATATCTGATCTCTGGGAAGTAGTCAATAATATTATTGACGGCACAATTGACATTTTTACATTCAAATGCTTAGTTTATCTTGACAAATGTATAATAAAAGGAATGTATTTTGTTGATGATTATATGATTAAAACCTGCCCATTTTTAGAATACTACATCATAAGACATTGATTTTAAAAGGCAAAAAACTTAAAAAAAAGCTTGACTTTTTCTCGTTTTGGCTGTATAATTAAGTAGAGTCAGAAAGGAAGGATTCAAGATGTCCAATGATTATTGCTATCTTTTAGGTGCAAAATGTAGTAATTCGAATGATCCTAAAAATTGCGTTCAATGTATGGTAAGTTATGATGCAATGATTAATAATCAGGCGGAATTATCTGCGGCGATGGATTCTTACGAAAACGGAAATTATGAACCGTGATAGTTTTTTAAAATTAATCAAGGGCAAGGGCGGTCGTGGAACAATCGTCCATAAAGACAAAAAGTCATATGATCGTGCTCGTGATAAAAAGAACATAGAAAAGAATATTCAAAAAGAGGAGAAATAATGTCTTTTAATTATCGTGGAAAAGAATATGGTTCAAAGGCCGATGCTGTTCGTAATCTTTACGATGCTGGCCTCATTGATATGTCCGCAAACGCAAAAAAGGATATTGCCGAAAAGCTTGGCATGACAGTACAGACTGTTCACGCAACTCTTAAAAAGTATATCGGCGGTTCGGCAATTAATAAAACTGCAAAGACGAATCCGAAGAAAACTAAGAAAATTGCAAAGATTTCAAAACCTAAGAAATCCCGTAAACATGCTATTATTCTTAGTAACAAAAAAGATAAAAGCAAATATGAGGGAGAACGTATTTTGGTAACTTGGGCACCTAATAAATGGGGTCTTCCTGTTTGTAATCCGCCCATTGAAGTTATTGACGATAACTATAATCCTGAAACAGATGATATTGCAGTAGGATAAAAGCCAGTAAAAAATATTTAAAATATACTTGACTTCAGTTGAGGCAAATATTATATTAATTAAGTCAACTGGAGAAGAACTCCAACCATTCATAATTAACAAACCATTAAAAGGAGTTTGTAGTATGTTTACTTATCAGGACGTCGAGTACAAGTCAAAGTCAGCAGTTGCCCGCAAGTTGCTTGCTGATGGCGTGAAGAAATCTGAAATTGCCAAGTCTCTTGGTATTACTTATCAGACTGTTCATGCTGTTCAGAAGAAGCAGGAACAGGCACTCGCTAAGGACGCTGATACAAAGACCGATAATACCAGCAAATAGAATCCTCCTCCTCTATTTCGCTAAGGGTGGGGATTTGATAAATCAAGTTCTCACCCGCTTAAAAAAAGGATAAAAAATGTGGCAAGATAAAGTAATAGCATTGGTTTCAATCATGTTTACTTATTCTCTGATTCCACAATTGATTGATAATTTTAAAACAAAAACAGTTCAAATTAATTGGCAGACGATTGGAATAACAGTATTAGGATTGTATATTATGTCGATTTGTTTTATGACAATCGATAGTATGGTTCTTGCAAGATGGACTAATTTTATAACAGCAACTTGCTGGCTTACAGCAGGAATACAGAAGTTTGTTTATGAAACCGGTTCAGTTAGAAAAATCTGATCCTGAATTAGCATCTCTTTTTGTAGATGTAGTCGGCGGCAAAATACCGGCAATTGTTTCAAATACAAGAGTATTTGATAGAAATAAAAGAATTGAAATTATTCTTAAAAAGCCCGAAAGAAATAAGCCATGTCCTTGTGGGAGTGGATTCAAGTATAAAAAATGTTGTGGTAAGAGCTAAATAGTTTTAAGGAAGAGGAGCGTCTTATGAGACTTTACGGAGACGATTGTAATCCGAATGAAGAAGAAGATAAAGAATATCTTGAAATGCTAAAAAGAAAATTTGATGAAGCTATGAATTCGTCAAAAAAAGAAAGAAAACAACTTCAAGACGCAATGGAAAGTTTAGGTGAAGAAATGAAACCTGTTTTTGATCAGCTAAGTAAGCGCGCTGTGCGGAATCTTGAAAGCAATCATGTCTGTAAAAACGAAACAAAGCCTTTGCCTAAAGTTATTCTTTCAGGCAGGCCAAATAGAACAAAAGTTATTTCAAAAGAAGATATCCTTAATTTAAGGATTCTATTAGAATCGACAAAAACAGTCACGGAATTTTTGGAGAAAGTTTCTTAAAAAATACCTTGACATTATAACCGAAAAGTGTTATAATATAAATGTACAATTAACCCTTGAAAAGGAGAGAAGTTATGAACTTCATTCAGCAAGGCGACGTTCTGATTAAGCGTGTTGACTCAATTCCGACTGGTGCAAATAAGGTCGGTCGTAATCATGGCAAGTATGGCCGTGGTCGTTACATCCTCGCAGAAGGTGAAACGACTGGTCATGCCCATGCTATTACTCAGGAAGTCGAGCTTTTTGAGAAGGATGGAATTCTTTACATGAAGAACAACGATCAGGTTGAAGTCGAGCACGAAGAACATGGAAATGTTCAGGTTCCCGATGGTATCTGGCGTGTTGACATTGTTCAGGAATACGACCACTTCGAAGAAGAAGCCCGCCGCGTCATGGACTAAGCAAAAGATTAACAGGGAATAAATTTATTCCCTGTTTTTCCGAAAATTATTTTCAACCTTAATAGAAAGTTAATAATATGATTACTGAACTTACTGCTGAACAAAAGGCAAAGATGCCTGAATATGTTGATAAGTGGGTTAAGATTGGTCTTTCAACAGAACCGGCCGATCGTCCAAAGGCAGAGGAAATTATGGACCGAATTTATGCTGTTGCTAAGTTCGATCCTCCCAAGAAGATTTGGGTAGACAGTCCTTTCGCCGCGATTGACAAGCTTCGTGAAATGGGAATCACTCCCGATATCGACAATTTCTGTTTCGGTGCGAATGATGCAGGATGGCTTTCGTTCTATTCATTTGTCAAGAACGAACTGAAGATTGAAGGTATCGAAGATATTGTTCCTCTTCTTGAGTTTGCCGAAGTGTGCGGATGGTATTATCCAATGGATGAACTTTGTATTCTCTGTGAACGTCCTTCTGAAATTCATATTGAAGATGGCAAGGTTCATTGTGAAAATGGTCCTGCGATCCTTTTCCGCGATGGACATTCTCTTTATTACCTCAATGGTGTGAAGGTCAGCAAGGAACTCGTTGAGACTCCTTGGAATAAGCTTGATCCTTCCTTGATTCTCAAGGAAACAAATGCTGAAATTCGTCGTGAGATCGTTCGTAAGATCGGAATCGAGCGGGCAATCAAAGGACTTAATGCAGATGTTGCTGATGCACAGGGAGACTACGAACTGCTTATGGCAGAAATTTCGCCCGGAGTTCGTCGTCCTTACCTCAAGATGATTAATCCTTCTATTGGTACTTACCATATTGAAGGTGTCCATCCTGACTGTAAGACTGTTTCGGATGCTCTTGAGTGGCGAAATGGAACTAAGAAATCTCCTGACGTTCTTACATAATGTTAAATGGGTGGTCTTCGGACCACCCAAATACTTATTATGAAATACAAATATCGTGTAGTAAAAATTGGAAGTAGATACTTCCCACAAAAAAAGTTCTTATTCTTCTTTTGGAAAAACTTTGGGTTTTTTAGGAAGGGTAAATTTAAAAACGTTTACTTTTTAAAGAAAAAAGAAGCATTCAATTTTTTAGAAGAAAGATCAAAAAAGTAAAAAAAAAGCTTGACATCTTTTAAAAAAAGTGGTATAATTAATACAGAAAATAAAAAAGAACTCTAAATACAATTAGATAGAGTTATAACAAAATTTCATAGGAGAAATTTAAATGTTACGCAGTCAATCAACACATAAACGCAATCCGAGCCTGCCCATGAGTAGAGCCTTTACGGCGCTCTATATTTGGGCCAAGGTAGAACAGGATAATACTGTGTAAGGGCCGAACTCCTATAAGAACCTGAAGAGGGAGTCGGCCGAACCGACTCCCTTTTTTTTGGGGATTTGTAAAGAAAAAATTTATGGCGACCGTGGTGTAATCGGTTTAGCATATAACACTGTGACTGTTAAGGAAAGGGTTCGAATCCCTTCGGCCGCCCCAAACATTGGAGAAAAAATGATTGTAGCATTTGACGTTGATGGAACCCTGATTTATCAGGTTGGAGAGTATGTAGACACTCCAAGATATGATGTAATTCAAATGTTCGAACTCTTCCAGAAGTTCGGTTGTGAAATGGTAATCTGGTCTGGAAGTGGAATGGATTATGCAGAGAGATGGGCACAAAAGCTTGGGCTCGATGCAAAAATTTTAGCAAAAGGTTCAATCACTCCTGATATCGCATTAGACGATATGGAAGTTGAACTTGGAAAAGTAAACATTAAGGTTTAAAAAAAATGAAGTACAAATGTTTAAGTTGTGGAAACATCGTTGATGAAAATAAAAGATTATGGGTTTTAAGAAACTCTGAAGGAAAAGATGTTTATAAGTGTCCCGAATGTAGAGGGGAACTTGAGAAATCGGAGAAAGAAAATGCACAAGTGTAAAGAAAAAGATTGTAACAGAATGATAGAAGATGATCTCATTTATTGTTCATTTGAATGTGCCTGTTATGATGGTACGTTTAGTGTTAAAAAGGGTTGGTTAGTCGATCCTAAAAGTTTGAAGGAAAAAATAATAGTATTGACAATTTAGTAATTGTATGTCCTAATTGTCATTCTAAAATAACATTAGGTATAATGGGGATGTAGTTCAATAGGAGAACACTAGTCTTGCAAACTAGGAACGACGGAGCGTAACCGTCCTTCTCCACCAAAAATTTGGATAGGTTTGTTAGAGTTTCTTAACTATCCCTTTGGTAAAAAAGAAACTCGCGTTCTTTGACAGTATCGGTTTTAAGTAAAAAGCACATTGGAAAGTACGAAAAAACCATAATGGAAACATTATGTTTTAATAGTGGGTGTGTTCTTCGGAGGTCATAGACCACCGCGGGACACACTTACACTTACTAAAGATATTTTGGCTGTGTAGCTCAGTAGGTAGAGCTCTAGGTTGAAGCCCTGGGAAATAGCTCCGGTTCGATTCCGGACGCAGCCACCATTCTTTTAAAAGAATATCCATTATAATGGAAAAATAAAAAAAGTATTAGAAACTTTTATTAATTAAAAATTTTCTGGGGGTAGGCTAGTCTGCGTAAGAGTCACTCGGCCTGGAACCGAGATCACGGGAGTTCGAATCTCCCCCTCCAGACCAAACATTATACTACGGTAGCACAACTGGGAAATGCACCTGTCTGATACACAGGAGATAGTTGGTTCAAGTCCAACCCGTAGTACCAAACATCGGAGTTTCCTAGGTTCTCCATATCAAAAACCTAGGTCACTTTATGCCTCTATGGTGTTAATGGCTTAGCATAGCGGACTTTTAATCCGTCAGGTCCAGGTTCGAATCCTGGTAGGGGTACCAAATAGAATTTACTTAACTGATGGCTTGACATCAGTATAATCGGATAGCACATTGCAAGATGTGTAAAGGTGGAATGCCAACATACCATCGCCGGAAACGGTCCTCTCAAGCAAGCTGACTCTCCTATGACTTCGCCTTACCGCGGAGTTTTTAGAGAAGTTGTGCCTCGCCGAAAGGCACGTCGTAATAACCAAAGGACGCAGATATCTTGGAGACAAGAAGGAAGAGGAATCGACATAACCATCTATGAGAGGGAACAGTAGTTAATTTGTCCGAGTCGTTGTGGACGAGGGCTTATTAGCAATTTGATAGGTTGATGGCATACTTGTATGACATTAATCTTGAAAAATGGTCAAGTAGGTGACAACTGAAAGACATGTGGTGTGTTGCATATCGTGTCTCAAAAGGACATGACACAACAGATCGGGCACATCACGGTTGGTTAGCGAATTAGCCTAGTGGTAGGGCAATTGACTATTCATCAATGGGTAAAGGTTCAACTCCTTTATTTGCAACTAAAACGCAAAGACCCGATCGGTACAAAGTCAAAGTGACTTAATCCTTTGCAACTTCGGTTGAACAAAGGCAGTCTGACACTCGCAAGGTGAAAGACAGTTGATTTGAGAATGCACGTTCTGCGGCGGCCACCGTAGTCGGTAATTCAAAAGTTGAGACAGCTTTGTACGACAAGAGAATCGCCACTCTTTAAAAAAGGCAGTCATGTTTCTATACTTCTCTTGGAGAAGTGGATAAGTTCTTAACATCAGGGGTCGCACCTTGACGGTACGGGAATGAAAGTAGGAACTAATAAGCTGTAATCTCAGGCATTATACTTTTTTTTAAAGGGAGTATATTCCGTAAGTAGTAGCGGGGAAGACTGTAAATCTTTTGCCTCACGGCTCGGGTGGTGCGACTCCATCTGCTCCCACCATAACTTGTTTTAAAAATGCCTCCTTGGTGTAACGGTTTAGCATGGCACGCTCTTAACGTGTAAGGTTGGGGTTCGAATCCCTAAGGAGGTACCAAATATATTGGGGTGTAGTTCAACGGCTTAGAACGATAGACTCTGGCTCTATAAATGAGGGTTCGATTCCTTCCACCCTAACCAAAATTTTGCCCCCGTCGCCTAATGGATTATGGCATTCGGCTACGACCCGAAAATAATGAGAGTTCGAATCTTTCCGGGGGTACCAAACATTTTGCCTCCATAACTCAGCGGCTAGAGTATCGCCCTTTTAAGGCGAGAGTCGAAGGTTCAAATCCTTCTGGGGGTACTTTGAATTTTACTCCATCCTACTATAATTGATAATAGGCTCGGCTGTTAACCGAGAACATCCAGGTTTGAATCCTGGGGATGGAGCCAACTTTACAGACCTATAGTGTAACTTGGCGAGCACGAAAGATTGTTACTCTTTTAGTCTAGGTTCGAATCCTGGTAGGTCTGCCAAATCTAAAGAAGAAGAATTTAAGATTTCAATCGGATATAGAGATAATGGGATCAAAATTTCTGAAATAGAAAAATACTGGCTTAATATTCTTAATTTGTCTAAAATTAATTTAAATAAACATATATTAGAAAAAAGAAAACCAACTGGATATAGAAAAAATATTTTAAAATATGGAATATGCAGATTAACAATTTGTAGAACTGATATAATTCAAGAAATATATGGTGCAATACAAGAATTTGCGGAGCGTTGGTCTAGTCAGGTCTAAGACGCCGGCTTGTCACGTCGGAGATTTTCACGGGTTCAAATCCCGTACGCTCCGCCAATTTTTTCAATAAAATTCAATAGGCGGCTAGCATAAATGGCAATGCAGCGGTCTCCAAAACCGTGACTTAACTTGAGTCAATGGGAGTTCGAATCTCTCGCCGCCTGCCATTCTTATTATTAAAATTATAAATACTTTTAAGTCCTGAATAATTCAGAGATTATCTAACCAAAGGAGTATTATAATGGAAAAGAAATTAGTCGAATCCGCAAATCGTTTTCTTGGTGAAGTCGAAGTCATAATGGAAGCAAAGAAAACTGTTAAGTCTTTTGAAAAGAAGATTGCTAAGGCAGAAAAAGAAATTGAAGATTTAAATGCTAAGGTTAAAGAGCAAAAAGAAATCATCAAGGACTGCAAGGCCGAAATCAAAAAGCTTGAAGACGCAGAAAAAGAAAAAGAAGAAAAGAAATAAGGAGATTATCTAATGAAAAGAAATCTAGTCGAAAGAGCTAATCATTTTTTAGGAGAAGATGCTTCAACTACAATTGCTCTTAAAAATATTGAAGACCTTAAAGAAATAATGCCGGAAATTGACGTAAATTCTTTTCAAGAATTAATGAAAAAATATGAAGATAACCGTGAAATAGCTAAGGTTGGAGATAAGGCAATCGCTAATTGGTTCGACGATCCTAATTTTTATTATATTGAAGTAGAAAATCTTGGTGATTTAGGATTGGGTGCGGATTTACGTCATTCTGTTGGATCATTAGATGGTGCATTTTATGCTCATGTTTTAAAATAAAATGAAATTCAGAGAATTTTACTTACAAGAAAAATTCGGAATGGAAGGATACTATTCTGTTCCTAAAGATAAAGAGCATCAGTTGTTCGACTTCTATGCACTGACAATGTTTAATCCTGATGCTCTTATGGACGAAGAAGCAGTTACATATTTTAAGCAGGCCAAAGAAACTATAGTCGATGCATTAAAAAAGGATTTTACAAATGCATTATATACTTCTCTTGCCGCCGAACTATTTCATATTCCTTATAAGACAGATTATAGAAGTTTTACAAATAAAGAATTAGAAAGTACTACTTTTACGAAAAAAGAACTTGATTTAATTAGTGACATGTATGACTTAATTAAAGAAACAGGTATGCCTAATTACGAAGAAAGAACTAAATTTTTTAAAGAACTTAATAATATGTCTCCATTTACATTAGCCTCTTTTGCGAAGAAAGCTTTCAATGAAGATATTCTAGAATGGAGATCACAATATGGTGGAAAAAATTGGGAAAAAATTGCAAATGGTTTAGAAAGACTTCTTAATGCAGAAAAAATAGGAGACAAAATTGTTGCAATTGACCATGTATATGATCTTCAACATAATACAGGAACTGTCTTTACTAAAGTAAAAGATTTTGCAAAACATAATGACGATTTTACATGGCTTCAATCTGCATTAAATTATAAGAGAGATGCAACCGAACCACACGTTTATCTTGATAATATTTCTTATCAGTTGTATAGACCAATGGCTTATGCATTAAAAAAATTATATAATAAAACTCTTGAAGATTATATAAAAATAGAAAAAGAAAGACAACAAGAAGAAGTTAATAAAATTAAAAAAAGATATGAATGGATAATAAAAAACAAAAAAAATACTATTAAAAATGATGAATATTTAATAAGATATGGTACTCCTATTGCAATTGTTTGGATTAAATCTGATGATTATGTTGCAATAAGACCCATAAATATTTCAATAAAAGAATTTGAAAATAATATGAAAAAACGCGGGAATATTATTATTGAAATTATTCCAATAACTGATAAAGAGAAAAAACAACGAGAACAAATGATTAAAAATGAAATTGAAAAGGATGGAAAAAAATATACACAATGGGCCGCAGAAAGAGCAAATGATTATAATCGACCATTTATTATATGGGCAAGTCCTTATGGATTAATGTATGATAGTGGTGATTATGATAAATTATCAGATTCTAAAAAATTACGTATGAAAATAGACGGATGGGAATATTGGAAAACTATTTATCCTGAAGTAAAATATGATGATCCATATTATTTTCCACCTGATGCTTTAAAAAAATTTGATCCAATTAAAAAGATTGACTTTGCTTGGAAAAATAAAAACGGAAATAAAAGTATATTAGATTTATTAAATTATTATAGAAATAATCCTGAATCATTTAAGAATCCAGTATTAAAGATTATTAGTAATATATTAATAACAAATTTGCCTTCATATATTTCAACTACTATGCCAGCTTTTAAAATTAGAGAATTAGCAGAATGGTTAATGAATTCTGATGAAGTTATATCATATGCTAAGTTTAAAGATAGAACATCTAAGATATCAGTAAAGAAAAAGTATAAGTCAGATGATCGTGATGAAGTAGAAAAAGTAGTAAAAGACTTCGATTTACCATTTTAAAAAATTTAAATAAATGCTCCTATCGTCTAGTGGCCAAGGATACAAGTTTCTCAGACTTGGGACAGGGGTTCAATTCCCCTTAGGAGTACCAGTATAATTTAGTGCTTGACTATTTCTCAAAAAAGTGTTATAATATATATATAGATGTTAGAGGTCTTGCCTCACATGGAGGCGCAAGATGTCTCGGTCGGTTAAGGACTTAAAAGACAAATGTTTGGCTTAACAGCATTTGTGGACACGCCTTTAATATTGAAGTAATAGGTATCCGGAAATGCCTATTACTTTTCTTTGAAATTTAAATGCTGGCGTAGGGTAGTGGTCTAATCCATCAGCTTTTCACGCTGATAATCGCGGGTTCAAATCCCGCCGCCAGTACCAAATATATGCGGTTGTGGTGGAATGGAATACACAACGGACTTAAAATCCGTCGCCCGTAAGGGATTGAGGGTTCAAATCCCTCCAGCCGCACCAAAAAATTTCGGAGTGTGGCTCAGTCTGGAAGAGCGCTTGCTTTGGGAGCAAGACGTCGGGGGTTCAAATCCCTCCACTCCGACCAGAACATAGCCGGGTCGTCCAAAGGCTAGGACATTAGACTTTGAATCTAAAAATCTGGGTTCGATTCCCAGCCTGGTTTCCAAATAACTTGAAAGGATAATAAAATGAACAAGACAAAGTGGGTAGCCCCAAAGATTATGTGTAAGACATGCAACCAGGAAAGAAAGGCAACTCTGTATGTTCCTGATACTGGAAAAAGGAAAAGGGCTACAGCTTGCGATTGCGGTGTTTATGATAAACTTGGAAATTTAATTCACAAATTTTAATAAATACAAGAGTACATAATTTCACTTTTAAAGGAGATTAAAAATGGCCGATCTTGTAGGAAATGCTAATCGTTTTATGGACGACGAAGGAGAAGCTCCTCGTAGAACAAACAGAAGATATCTTGAGGGTGCAGTTTCAACATTTGCATATAGAACCATTGAAGAGCTTAATGGATTTCTTGATGCGCTGGATCAAAACCAAGAAGCAGTAGAAGATTCGTTGGGCATAGAAATGTCCCAGACTCTTAGAAAAGATGTTGATATGCTTATTCAAAAACTTAGAGATACTACTAGAAGAATGAGTAATCGTCGTAGGCGTAAATATAATTAATCCGTGACTCCAATACAACATTTATGCCAAGCGGCAAAACTTTGTATTTTGTCGCATGTTAAAGATATTGTTGAAAGAAGTAAAGTACAAAATATAAAAGTTTCCTTTGATAAAAATACAAAAAGATTGGTCGTCGAAATTGAATGTGATAAAAATGTTAAAAACATTATTCAAGAGGAAGCAATTGAGAAATGCTTTATTCTCAACTTGCTCAAAGAATTACCAACTGTTAAATTCAGATCGAGTGATTGAAATCATTGATAATGAAATTGAAAGATTAAAGATTCTTAGTAAACACTTTCAAACTACATACAGAATCGAAACTCTTGTAAAGCTCAAACAAAAAATCTTAGAAGAATAATTGCGGTTGTGGTGGAATGGCAGACACGCCAGGTTGAGGGCCTTGTGAGAGCAATCTCGTCCCGGTTCAAGTCCGGGCAACCGCACCAAAATATTTTGCCGAAGTGGTGGAACGGAATACACATCAGATTCAAAACCTGACGCCTTCGTGGATTGAGGGTTCAAGTCCCTCCTTCGGTACCAATCATTCGCCGGGATGATGAAATGCAGACATGCCAGGTTTAGAACCTGGTGGGGGTAATCTCCGTGGGGGTTCGAATCCCCCTCCCGGTACCAAATTTTAAAGCCTGTGTAGCATAGTCCGGTCTAATGCGCTTGCCTTGTAAGCATGTTATCGTGGGTTCGAATCCCTCCGCAGGCTCCACATCTGCCTCTATAGTTTAACCGGTATAAAATACTGGTTTCGTAAACCAGAGATCAGGATTCGACTTCCTGTGGAGGCTTGACAAACTTCTTATACAAATATTATATTATATACCGACGTAGCATAGTCTGGCCTAATGCAGTTCCCTCATAAGGAAAAGAGCGGTGGTTCAAATCCACCCGTCGGTACCAATTAAAAATTAATACGAATGTGGTGCAGATATCCGTTTCTATGGTTGATACTCACCCATACTGTCTGGTAGGTCGGGAAATTATTGTTAGATTGATCAACTAAGCAAGAAATCGAAGTCAGACAAACGCACATTCGTTCCCATAAAAGGAGTTGAAGATGCCGTATATTAATCAAAAAGATCGTGAAAAGTTTAGAACTATGGTTAATAAATGTCCAACCATTGAAACTAAAGGCGAATTAGAATTCATTATATTTTGGGCAATGAAAAAGTATATGCAAAATAAGGAGTTCAGATATTCAACTCTTCATGATTGTACATACGCTGCTCAACATTGTGCCGATGAATTTCGTAGAAGGTTTTTAGATGTAAGAGAAGATTCGGCCAGAGATATAAATGGAGATATATAAAGAATAATATTGAAGGATGGTTTCTGCAAAAATTAAAAATTTCGAATTTGAATCGAAACCAAAAATGCCATCCTGACTTTTAATGCCCGCTTAGCCACGCGAAGCTTCTACCTTCGTAAGTGTAAATGGAGCTGAAAATGGGGGTTCGAATCCCTTAGCGGGTACTAACATTTGTGCCCCCGTAGCTCAGTTGAATAGAGCATGGGATTTCTAATCCCAGGGCCGCAGGTTTAAGTCCTGCCGGGGGTACCATACTTTTAGAAAGTAAGAGAAAATATGATCTCTAATATAAATGAACATATTAAAAGTATTCTTTTTAAATTCGAAAACAATAATTATAGTTTACTATTAAAATGGTGCGGAAAACCTAATGAGGATGGAGTTCCAGGTATTAATGGAAGATGGACCCAAGAGATCGAATCGGGATACGCACATCAAAATATATTCGAATCAATTAATAGAATAATTCTTTTAGAAATCTTTGAAAAAAATAGAACTCTTGTAAATCAACTTTACGTACAAAGGCACCAAAGTAGAACGTGGTGTTTAAGGTAAAAGATATAAATAAGTAAAAAACCTTAACAAGGAGAGTTATGAAAAATTTACTTATATGTCTTTTATTATTACTGTCCCCCTTATATGGACAAGTAAAAGATACAATTATTATTCGTGAAGGATATACACTTTGTTATTCTGAACAACACGAACAAGCGAGATGGGTATCATATAAAATAAATAAATACCAATTAATGGCCGGTTCATATAAAAGAAAAAATAATTTTAAATTTGACAACAGTATAAGAACTGGTTCTGCATCACCAAAAGATTATAGGTGGTCAGGATATGATAGAGGACACTTGGCACCGGCTGCTGATATGGCATGGTCTGAAAAGACAATGAGAGAATCTTTCTACATGTCAAATATGTCTCCTCAGAAGCCAAGATTCAACAGAGGAATTTGGAAAAAACTTGAGGGACAAGTAAGAGATTGGGTAAGACTTGAAAGAATACTTTATGTTATAACAGGTCCTATTCTTACAGATAGTCTTCCTACAATTGGAATGAATAAAGTAAGTGTTCCAGAGTATTTCTTTAAGGCAATACTCGATAATGAAGAACCTGAAATAAAGACAATTGCTTTTTTAATACCAAATGAAAATTCTAAAAAGCCATTGCAACAATATATAATAACAGTGGATTCTTTGAAAACACTGACAGGAATTGATTTTTTTCCAATGATCCTTGACAGTGTTAAAAAAGAATTGTTTATTGACAAATGGAGATTTTAAAGATATATAGCAGGGGGAATAGGTCGAACCTTGACCGGTCTCATAAGCCGGGTAAAGTGGGTTTAACTCCCACCCGTTGCAACCATATAGATGCCCTTATAGTATAATGGATAGTGCGCTAGTCTCCTAAGCTTGAAGTCCAGGTTCGATTCCTGGTAAGGGTACCATGATTACCGTAGTTTAAGAATAAAACGCCTGACTTTACCGTTGGGAGAGTGAGCGGATTAAGTGTCAAAACTCGATGTCCCTCCGGACCAAATTTATTGCGGGGTGCAAGTAGTCTGGCTAACTGGAAAGGCTCATATCCTTTCGACCGTAGGTTCAAATCCTACCCCCGCTTCCAGTAAATAATATATAAAAATATAGGGACGTGATGTCGATTGGTAAAGACGGCTGTCTTATAAACAGCGGAATGTGGGTTCAAATCCCACCGTCCCTACCAAGGAAATAATTATGTTCGATTCAATAAAAGACAAAGAAAGTCAAGATGCAGTAATTTTTACAGTTGGTTTATGTCAACAATTAAATATACCAATTGTGTTTGATATTACTTCTTCTTCTCAAGAAACATTTCATAAAATGTTGGTTGAACATAAAAAACCAGATAGAGAATTATTTGCTGGATTAATATATGCAATGATAACAGATAGAATTATTGTATTTTCTAATAATGAAGAATGTATAGAAAGTTTACATCGATTAAAAGATAGATATGATAATATATAATCGGAGGAATATGGCTAATTGGTAAGCCAGTAGACTGCTACTCTACCGGGTATTTTATGCCCTTGGGGGTTCAAGTCCCTCTTCCTCCGCCACTTTTAATAAACATTTTATAGGAGGTTATTATGCCCCGTGGTGACAGAACAGGCCCAAGAGGAGAAGGTCCAAGAACTGGTAGAGGATTGGGAGATTGTAAAGGAAATGACTCAAGAACTAATACTGGTCGTGGATTAGGAATTGGTCGTGGTCAAGGCGGTCCTGGTAAAGGTCTTGGTCGTGGTAGAGGAAGATAATTAAAATTATTTCGGACTTACGCCTGAGATCGTAGGTATAGAAATAATTTATTATACTCGGGTATCGAGCCAGTCTTATAAACTGGATATTCGTAACTGGTACATTGAAAATGTGGGTTCAAATCCCACCCCGAGTACCAAAATTTTTGCCCGCTTAGCCTAGCGGTACAGGGCACCGGTCCTACAAACCGGAGATCGATGGTTCGAATCCATCAGCGGGCACCATTTTTATGGGCGCATAGATTAGTTGGTCTAAATCATTTGCTCGACATGCAAAAGATCGTTGGTTCAAATCCAACTGTGCCTACCATAAGATTATAAATATATTACAGCAGGGGGAATAGGTCGGCATCTTGACCAGTCTCATAAGCTGGGATAAGTGGGTTCAACTCCCACCCGTTGCAACCATATATTAATAAGCACCAGTGACCCGAGTTGATCGAAGGGGCCTGCCTTCCAAGCAGGATATCATCGTGGGTTTGAATCCCACCTGGTGCTCCATGAATATAAATAATTATGTTCTAGGCAGGAACATAATGTTAATATAACACAACACACACACAAGGAGGACGATATGTCCAAAACACCTTATGAAATACGTCTTGAAATTCTCAGGATAGCAAAAGAATTAGTTACGGAAGATTTCTATTCTAAAAAAGAACAAATTTTTAATGAATGGGAAATCAAAAAAGAAAATTCTAAAAAGCATGATACAACAATTCCCGATTACCCAAAGATGGACGAATTTCCATCAGAAGATAAAATTATTGCTAAAGCAGTTAAACTTAAAAAATTTGTTGACTGTACGGATTAATTAGTTAAACCGTTCCTGCCTAGTTACATAATAATAAGAATATAAATACTTAAACATAGATAAAGAGGACACTAACATTCCAAGAGGACAAAAATGAAAGACTGGAGACAATGGACTTACACTCAGGGAATGTTGTCAGATGGTCAAATTTGGGAAGGCGATAGTATTGTTGTTCAAATAGAAAAATTAAATGATGATTATCGTACTGTTATGTTTAAAAGAACTGGTGATAAACTTATGTTTGTAACAGTAGCCATTTATGACGACGAAGAAAAACTTTTTTATTTTTTAAATAAATATAGTATGCAACCGACAAGTAAAATTTTGACAATTAGGAGAGTATGAATATGATAACTCCTGGACAAATTTGGGAAAACGGAACTTGTATAGTAAAAATTGAAAACGATCCAAAAGGTTTAGAGCTTGTAAAATTTAATAAAGATAGTAGATTAGGATTAAGATTCTCTGGCACAAAAGTATTTGAAGAAGAGGATATTGCCCATTCCTATCTTACTGAATTAAACTGTGAGCTTACAGACAAGAGCCTTGTAATTGAAGATTTGATGAAATAAAATATTGCGGTAGTCGCATAGTGGTCAATTGCACTACATTGCCGATGTAGATTCCGAGAGTTCGAACCTCTCCTACCGCACCAATTTTATAAGGACTGCTATATGCACCCTCATAATAAGAAAGAACGTATTCTGTTAAGGAATAAAAAAGGAAAGAGAAGAGCAGAGGCTTTAGTTACTCCTTTTGAAAAAGAATGGTTTGGTGAAGAATACGTTAAAGAAAGAATCGAAAAAGATATTCCTATTCTTGGAAATACTGGAAAACCTTGTTCATGTGAAATATGTAGAAATCCTAGACGTTCTGGTTGGAATGTAGGAAAACATAAATTAACAATACAAGAATTAAAACATCTTCCTCAGGAGATTGATGATGAAAAGTAAAGTAGAAATTAGTAAAATTGTTGTTGAAGTCGGCGGCAAAAAAATTGAACTAAGTGTCGATGATGCAAAGAAACTTAAAGATTTGCTAAACGATATTTTCGGTCAGCCTATACAACCTATAAATTTGGGCACTGAAACAATTAAAGAAATTCATCATTACGATTATCCAATATATATCGACAGGACTCCTTACAATCCTCCAATGTGGGGCAATCCTGAAATAACTTGCGTGTCAAATCAGAACATACTTAATTGTACTATATAGGATTGGATTATGAAAAATAATATATACGAAGCATCTCTTAGAGAACGAGAAGAATTATATAGAGAGATGGCTCTTGAAGAAATTAATAAAACCGAATCATTACTTAATCAATATAAAGAGATGAAAGAATGTGACGAATTAGTTTTATCCCGTTTAGAAAAAGAGTTTAAAAAAATCAAAGATGATTTTAAAAAGCTAGATAAAGAAAAAAATTAAGACTCCGTAGCCAAGAGAACAAAAGGCGACCGGTTGCAACCCGGTGAATCTCCCGTAAGGGTCGTGGGTTTGAATCCCACCGGAGTCTCCAAATATATGTGCCTGTACTGGTGTAATGGCAGCACGCGATCTTGGTAAGATTGAAGCATCAGTTCGATTCTGAGTACAGGCTCCATAAGAAAATAAATTGAACCACTCTAATAAGGAGAAATTGAATGAAAGTACTTTACAACAAAATTCTGGTTGAAGTAATCAAAGAAGAAGAAAAACAAGTCGGATCAATTATCATGCCATTTGAGCAAAACCCATTTAAAAAGGGAAAGGTTCTTGGTGTCGGCAAAGGAATCTGGCAGAACGGCGTAAGAATTCCTCAGGACATTGAAGTGGGCGACATTGTTATTTACGGCATTGCTTCTGGAATTCCTTTTGAATCTGATGCTCAGGGAAAACCTACTAAGGTTATTCTTTCTGATGTAGAAGTTTACGCAATAGAAGATTAAATTTAAGGAGAGGTTGACCCCAGTGGCTTGCGGGGCGCAGTCTTGAAAACTGTTGACCATCGAAAGGTGGTTTGTGGGTTGGAGTCCCTCCCTCTCCTCCATTATACGGAAGCTCTGACCTCATCGCTGCGGGGCATGTCTTCGAACGGCAGTGACCATAATTATGTGGTTTACAGGTTGGAATCCTGTAGCTTCCGCCAAGAAAACTAAAGGAAATATTAAATGCATAAAAAAATAGGAACGAATATAATACATTGTATTGGAGATAGCCATGTTTCTATATTTAATGGAACAGATAATATAAGTATGGGAGGAGAACTTCCATATTCAAAAGATACCCATCCAAATTTTAAATCGTATAATCTTGGGCCTGCGCTGGCTTATAATTTAAATAAAAAAGGTCATAAGTGGAATAATTTATTAAATAATGTTTTAAAAAATATACCTAAAAAAGATTATATTTTATTATCATTTGGACAAATAGACTGTTGTAATCATTTACCCAAACAAAAAATATTACAGCCTGAAAGAAGTTACATCGAAATAATTAAAGAATGTGTAAATAAATATTTTAGTGTTATTAAAAATATTAAAGAAGAAGGATTTAATGTAATAGTATATGGGCCTGTCATTCCACAATATTGTGAATATGCCCAATATAATCGCGAAGATAAAAAATTCGCTCTTAAATTATTTACAGAATATTTATCCTTGCTTTGTAAAGATAATAATATACTTCATATATCAATGTATGATAAATTAACAGATAAAAATGATATGTTAATAAAACATTATTATAGAGAAACTATGCATTTAAATACAAATGCATTTGAATTAGTTATTAACGAATTAAAAATTAACCAAATATTAAATTCATAGAAAATTATAAATACAATTGATATACACATCATTCATTCTTTAAGGAGTTATATCAATGAAGCCTCAATCTCTCAAAGAATATATCGAACATAAACAGTTAAAAGAAGATTACGTTCCCCCAAAACCAAGGGAAGCAAACGACGAAGAAAGACAAGCTATTATACAAGCAGTTGGTCCTGAAATTGAAGACGGCCATCTTGAAGATGCCGCGGTTGCTGTATTTGATGGATATAGTTCAGATACTCCCGGGTATCAAGGAAAGCTTGCAGTTGTTGTTTGGCCCGGCGGTCCTTATCTTCACGAAGTATTTACAATTCGTGGTAATAAAGCTGAGAAAGTTCATATAGACGAATCTCTTATTTAAGGAAATCTATATGTCATTTAAAAAATATCTTAGCCAAAAGATTTTAATTGAAGAAATTAATATTAAAAACGATATTATTAAAATCGTCGATGAAATGACCGACTACTCTAATCTTTTGGATAACCAAAAACAATATTCTGCATCTCGGAAAATTGCAGATTGGTCAAAACAGCTTCTTAAATTATCAAAGAAATTGATAACTCATCAATAAAATATGATATTATCGATATATTTTAAAAAATAAACGGAGAGTATCCGAATTGGTTAGGAAGGCGCTTGGAAGGCGTCCGGGCTGAAACATTGCTTTATAGGTTCGACTCCTGTACTCTCCGCCATTGCATATTTCCCCCAATAAATGTTATATTATATAATAGTATATATTTGACCCATTGAAAAGGATTGTATAATGAAAAAGAAGGAGTTTGCTGAAAGAGGCGATTTCACTTCTAAGGTCAATTCTATTATCTGTGGAAGCAATGTTGATGTTCTTAAAAGCTTTCCAGATAATTGTGTTGATTTAGTCGTGTCATCGCCTCCGTAGATATCGTATGATGGAATAAGAAATTATAACAAAAAGCTTAAAACCGATCTGTCAGGTATGCAGTTTGGAAAATACTCATTCGACTTCGATGGCCTAGCCAAAGAATTAGCAAGAGTGCTTAAAGTTGGTGGAGTTGTTGTTTGGGTAGTTGGAGATCAAACCGTTAAAGGATTTGACGGCGGATCAACGGAAACAGGAAACTCTTTTAGACAAGCATTGGGTTTTCAAGAGTGTGGTCTTAATATTCATGATACCATGATCTATAAAAAACCCGGAGTTAGGTTTCCAGATGTAAATCGATATCATCAGTGTTTTGAATATATGTTTGTTCTTTCAAAAGGCAAACCAAAGACTGTTAATATAATTAAAGATCGAAAGAATTTGACTTATAATAAAAATGCAAATTCTGGTAAGGTCAAGAATAAAAGAGAAAAAGATGATGGATATGTAGTGTGTGATAGTTTTTATTACGCACTAGATGAATATGGAGCAAGATATAATATATGGGAAATTCCTCTTGAACAATCAACAAAGGGCGATGTAAGAGAATGGAATTGGCACCCTGCTGTGTTTGCATCAAGTCTTGCTAGAGATCATATCATAACATGGACTAATAAGGGAGACTTAGTTATTGATCCTTTTAGTGGAAGTGGAACAACAGCAAAAGAAGCTAAAAGATTAGATAGAAATTATATTGGAATTGAAATTAATAAGGAGTATGTAGAAAAATCTACAAAAAGAATTGAACAGTATCATGGAGCTTCAAAACTGTCGTCTTTAATTGATATGGATTAATAAATAATTATATGAATAAAATTAAAGCAAAATATTTAAACGAAAATCAATTCACTGATTGGAACTAGAGAGAAGAAAATTATGGTAACAGCAAGAGTATTAAAGTTAAATGCTAGCTACATGCCAATTGATGTTATTTCTTGGCAGGATGCTATCACTCTATGGTCTAAGGGCGTTGCAGAAATCATTGAATCTTATGAAGATGTTCATTTGCATTCATGGAAGTCTGCAATGGAATGCCCTGCTGTTATTAGACTTATGCACTTTGTTAAGCCTAAAAAGCACTTGGCATTTTACAAACCATTCACTCGTAGAAATGTATATGATAGAGACGATGGAAAGTGTCAATATTGTGGAAAAGAAATTTCTCTTTCTAAGATGACATTTGATCATGTTATTCCAAAGAGTGAAGGTGGTTTAACAAATTGGCAAAATATTGTTTGTTCTTGTGTTAAGTGTAACAGCAAGAAAAGTAATCGTACTCCAGATCAGGCACATATGAAAATCCTTAATAAACCATATGCTCCTAAGATTGCAGATAGCTTCAATGAAGGAGTATTAAAGAGACTTAAGGATATGAAATCTGTGGTCAGTAACAGTAAATGGCGTGCGTTTATTTACTGGGAAATTGAAATGGATCAAGATTAATTAATTAAAGAGAAGATATGATCTTCTCTTTTTTATTTTAAATTATAAATACTTTAAGTAATAACTAATTATGAAATTATATATAGGAGTCCTGAATGTCAGTACGTTTCAGTGAATACTATTTTACTAAAGATTCTGATCTTCTTATTGAGAAGAAAACGAAGACCAAAATAAACATTAATAAATTGGATAGGGTTATAGAAATCGATGAAAGAGGCAGGGATGAAATTATCAAGACACTTTCAGACGACCTTGAGCAAGGTAAACCTGAACGCAGGCTTACGGCACTTAAGGCGCTTGGTCGTGCAGTCGGCATTAAAACAGAAAAACCTACCAAACTCTCTACTAAGGAAAAAGCCCGTAGAGAACAATTTATTAAACAAGTCTACGAAGGAATTCTGGTTGGAGACACTAGTAAAATATCTAAGCCATATACCTCGATAGATGATATATCTGTTTATAAAACAAATAAAGGAGGCACCATTGTTATATTGTCTTTAGAAGGCGAAACAAATGAAGAAGGGTCTTCTAATAATATGTTTTATATTGGTGCTGATAAAAAAGGACAGGAATGGTTTAGAACAAGAACTGGTCAAATATTTTCTGCTTGGACTGCAATGCACAAACCAGGAAGAGTATATAGAAGAAGACCAAGAATAAGTAAGAAATATATTGATACATCAAAGAAAGAAAAAGATACAAAAAAGAAAACTGATATTTCTAGAAAAACTCCTGGCATCATGACAATTAATAATGACGATTTTGAAAGACTTAAATGTTTTTGGGGAAATGGCGTTGAACCGGGTACTTCTTGTAAAACAACCGAATATAATTTAAAAGGAAAATTAAATAGAAGTGTTTTTGAATATGAAGAAGTAAAAGAAGGATATGAATATAAATTAGTAAAATATAAAGGAAATGTTTATCTTTTAAAATTTCAAGATGGTGCAAACTGGGTAATATTCGATTCTCCTGAAACATATGATTTTGCAAATAAAATTGGAATGCTAGGTTTTTGGTCAAGCAATGCCGATCCTTTTAGTAAAAAGAATATAGAATGGTCTCGCAAACCTCAAGATATATATGATCTTTTAGAAGATTAAACATAGGAGATTAAAAATGACAAGTAGATTTAATAGTTTTTATTTTAATCAAATTCAAAACGAAAAAGAAATTGAAAGTTTAGAAGAAGCCAGTTTTCTAACTAAAAGCAGATATGCTAGAAACTTATGGAATATTCTTAGAAAATCTGCAAAGAGAAGAATGAGACCAAAAGACTATGAAGATACTCTTCCTATTACTAAATGGGGATATGCCGATCTGTTTTCAAATTTAACTGATATGTATAATGATCTTCAAAAAGAAAATAAACCATTTTATATTAAAAATCTATTTCAGGGACAGTTTAATCCTAAAAAAGATAGTCATGAAGTATTTGGTAACGTAGTTAAGCCAGTTGAAGTATCTTGGTATAGAACTAATAAGGGTGGAAATATTATTCTTTATGAACTTGTTGTCGAAGACGAAGATGGTGATAATGTAACAAAGTATTTTGTTGCTATTGACGGAAAAGGACAAAAATTCTTTGCTGTTGATAGAAAAAGAGGCGGAGTCGGTATGCTTTTTAAAGCATGGCTTTCTGCACAAAAAATAAAGAAAAATATATTCCCAGACGCCGCGCCCGAAGCAGAACAAAAAGCAAAACAGCCTAAGATTCAAACTCAACCAATTGAAAAATCTTTATATGATAAATTGGTTCCTACGACCGAATCTGTCTCTATTAATCTTGATGAAAAAAGTAAAGGAAATAAAAGAAAAGAAAATGCTAAAATAGAAAAACAAAAAAGAGATAAAGCAGAAGCAGATAAAGAATTTCCAATAGAAAATGATCCAAAGAAAGAAGAACCAAAAGAAAAAAAGCCTATCTCTCCTATAGAAAAAGATGAGGGAGAAGGCAGTCCAGATAAGCCAAAGCCTAAGAAAAAAGCTGGAGAACTTCAAATTAAACTTAAAGGACAATTTGATCAAACAAATCCAAAACCAGTTCCTATAACTCCTAATAAAGAAATTGCTTCTGGATGGACATATGATCTTAAAGGTAACAATACTATATTCCTTTTTAAGAATAAAGAAGGCGAACATAAAATTGCTTGGAAAGGTCCAAACGCAGGAAATATTTTACAGAAGCTTGGATATATACAAAGACAGGATGTTGCAAGACTTAAATAATAAGGAGCAATAATGAACGGATATATTAAAAGAGCAAATAGATTTCTAACTGAAGATACTGAAGATTTAGAAGAAAAAGAAATAACTATTGATTTTTATTTTAAAGATTTGAGTCCGGATAAACAAAGAGAAATCGTAGATGCTGTTGTTGCTATTGGTAATGCAAAAGAAGCAGAGGCAAATAAAGAAAATGCAGGACAGCCTGAAGAAGATGAAACCGACGGCGAAACAAGTACAGCAGAACCAGAAGCACCAGCAGAACCAGAGAACGCCGAAGCTGCTGAACTTGAAGCATTGGCCGCTTCATATGTAAGAAACGCAAATCGTTTTCTTGGTGAAGAAGAAATAAAAGAGGATAATATAAACGAAGAAAATAATGAAGCCATTGAAGTTTATTATAAAGACATTGATAATTCTAAATTAAAAGAAACTATAATTAAGGAACTTTTAAAAGCAGTTAATGCCGCTCAGGACGATGATTATGCTAAAGATAAAATTAAAGAAGAACTTATAAAAAAGTCTTTAATCAATCTTGAGCCAGAAGAAATTGATAGAATTGCAGATGTTGATGCATATACAGAAGAAATGGTTGCTAATGCTCTTGAGAATAAACCTCTTCTTTCTACAAAAGCAAGTGATATTAAGGAAGAAGCAGGAATTGTAATTTAAAAATAAAAAAAATAAAAAAAAAGAAAGACCTTGAAATTTCAAGGTCTTTTTTTATATCTTATATGTGATTATTTATTTTTCTTACTGCCTAAGAACTATTTTAAAAATAGGAGATGCTCCGCCGCCACCAACAAATTCGCCCTTTTCTTCTAATGCCGTTTTAATCTCTTGAATATATTCATCTGAAAAAGAATCAATATTAGTATCAAAAAATTCAGACAATGGACCTGTCCATGTAGGCGTTGTTTCATCTTCATAATAAAAATCTATAATTTGAACATCTTCTAAATTTTCTTTTATATATTGTTTAAATGACATGTTATTTCCTTATGCAATTGCCTTTAAAAATCTGATAATAATATTTTCTATTTTGTCAGGAATTAAATCTTTATTCTTGCCAGCAGATTCTTCTACAATTGCCCTAACTTCTTTTTCCTCTTCTGGAGACATATCTTTAACTTCGGCAGGAACCTTACTAATACCAGCACACGCCGCAGTCATTAATCCAATAAGTTTAGGAATAAACAGAAACATAGGTTTCTTTGACTTTGTAGCAACTACAAGAGCAGAAAAGAGTTTAACAACTTGTTTGGTATTTTTTACGCCGGCCATTATAATTCTACTCCACCATGATCTGCTGTTGCTATATCATTTTCAAATGATTCAACCTCGGGTTCTAATCCTGCTTCACCATGATCTGTCGAAAGTATTTCTTCAATTTTCATAGCATATCGACCGAAGAAATCTGTCCGTTGTCCTGAAGTGTTTTCCCACATTTTCTGTAGTTCCCATAGTTCATTAGCTGTTTGTTTCAAATTTTCAACAACACTACTGGCTCTTCTAGCAAGAACCATCATTTTTTCGTTGCGACTTTCTTTAATGTATTTTTTAAGGCTCATTGTTATTCTCCTATGAATCTATTGGCTTTTTCTACAACACTTTCTGTTGTAATTGTTTTCGGTTCAAATTCGTATTCATTAATAATAGTTTTGACCGCATCAATAATTTTACCAAGCATAAGATTAGTGTCTGAACTTTTCATATTATATTTCTTTTGAATCATTTTTTCAAAATCTCCACGTACTAGTGGTCCTGTGATTTCTAATCTAAGATCGGCCGCGTCTTTTGGGCTGAGTTTCATATTAGTCTTTCTCTCCTATTTTTGTTATATCCATAGGACATCCTTGTTTTGGAATACTGCCTTTTGGATATCCGCATTTTACACAAATTATATTTCCTTCTTCGTCTTTTTCAAATTCATGTTTATCGGGTCCGCCATACTTAGGCTTTTTAGATTCTAGTAATGAATTTAAATATTCTTGAAATCCCATAATTATTCTCCCATTATACAGGTAAATTAGTTAAGTAATTAACGCACTCCTCTTTTTCTTCAAGAATATAATTAACAATAGTCTTTGCAGAATCTCTTAAATCATCTAGAGTACCATCATTTTCGACAATAAAGTCCCATGCTGTCCAATTATCTAGTGCAATTTCTGATGGGTGTTCTGCAATACTCTTTTTAGTATTTATATTTCTATTAATCCTAACTGAAAAAGTTTTAATTTCATCAGAATTAAGCTCTGAAAATGTTTCTACTTCATTAGGAAACCTAGTATCAGTGATAAAAGTGACCTGAATATTATTTGCAAGTACTCTATCTCTAAGCTTTTTTACCCACCAATTATTATCGACTCTATTTCTGAATATTTCAGTTCCGTATAATTGAAGAATATTTCTAGTAAATTCAGTCTTATCTTCAAACCAGTTTTCATCTTCAATTTTTAATTCATCGACTAATTTTTCTATCGACTGAAGATATGATTCTAATTTAGGATTTCTTCCTGTATTATCAAACAATGCACCAACAGAAGATTTTACTCTTTCTGTATAAATGTTTAAATAATTAGAAATCTTTTTAAAATCTTCCTTACAATTATTTTTAAGATCATTAGCAAAAAGATCGTTAGCAGTCGAATACCCACGATCTTTAAACTCTTTATTTAAGAACTCTGCTAGTTGGTTTTTTCCCGAACTGATTTTTCCAGATAGAAGAAATATATACTTCATTTCAATCTCCTAGTTTAGAATAATTATTATACTACTTCATTTAAAAGCTTTTGTGATACATCAACCCAATCTTTTCCTTCAGCTCCTTCAAAAATATTTCTTCCTGTCATTGAAACTCTTTTACAAGAACAAGTCTTAGAAGAAGGCTGATCGTTTTCAATTAAGATTTCTCCGCAATGTAAACACTTAATTTTTTTGATAAGTCTCATTTTAATCTCCTTTTAACCATCAAATTCATATTCATTATCTTCGTGTTCCGTATAGTCAATTAATTTTCTTCCGCATATTTGACAATAAAAACTTTCTTCAGGTATATCTTCAGGATTTTCAAACTGATAAAATCCTAATCCACAATGTTCACATTCTACTTTTAAAAAGACTTCCTTAAAAATTTCAGGATCATTATCAGGATGATATTCCATACCTCTTAATACTGCTTTTTTAATCATTCCTTGTCTAAATTTTTTTAATTCTTCTTTAGACATTTCAGATTCTCTTTTATCTAATGGAGTAATGTCATTGAATCTTGAAGAATCTAAACATGGGTCTATTTGTCCATAATCAATAACTATCTCAGATTCCACTCCTGTTTCTTCGTTTGAATTTTTCATTCCGTCAAGAGTGCCTAAAATAAACTTCATTCCTTTAATATAGCCAACTAACTGATCTCTATTTTTACACACTACTGGTACCCAATATGGTTTTTTATCTACGGTAGTTGGTGCTTCATATTTCATAGTAATCCTCCTTTGGCTTCTACCATAGAGTATTTATTCATCAATTAAACTATTTTTACCATATCGGTATATTTCAAGAATCTCCTTAATTTGAGAATTGTCTAATATTTTAATATATTCTTCAGCTTCTTTTAAACCTACCTGAAAATATTTTGCTATAATTCTTTTTTCAGTTATGTCAAGGTCTTTTTGCTTTTTTATATAATTGAAATATTGTTTTCTTTTTGGAAGCAGACTTTTAAAAAATTCATAATGTATTTCTTTTGGCAAGTCATACTTATTAATTTCATTCACAACAGGAAGATATGCCTCACACATAGATATCCAACGATTGATCATAAATGGAATATATGATTTCTTTATTTCATCATTTGTGAAATCTAAATCATCCTTTCGGAATGTCATTGAGTTAAGGAATTCAAATAATTTCATTTTTATAATCTCTTAAACTAAATTTGATTGCTCTTTCATATCTATATTGGGGAAACTCCAATAAGTCTTTTGATGGATAAACCAAGTTATAAACCATATTCTTTACTTTATTAAAAAAAATATTTTTTGTTGATATATTATTAAAAAAGTACCAAAATCTCATTGTTGATTTTAATGGAATACTTTCTTCGAAATTATGTGTCGATTTAAAATTTTTAATATCATTTAATGTTATCATAATCTTTATATGTTATAAATACTTTTTTACCATTCAATAATTCTTCTACAATAGTCGGATAGATACGTTTATATGCAGAAGTCGATCCGCCAATAAATCCATCTTCTGTTATATTTTGTTGTGATGTATTTCCAACAAGCAAACATCCTGCAGTATCGTCTTCTTTATTACCAATATGAATAAGAACATATTCAAAATTAGGAACATTCTGAATCCATAACATTCCCTTGTGAAATGCCATTCCAAACTTTTCCAAATATCTTTCGTGAAAACCACCTTCTGTTCTTAACTTAATTTCATATCTTCCTGCAGGAATACGAGTTTCGCCTTTTACCTTTAATGTTCTGTATTCGTCTTCCAGTGTAAAACACATAAACTTTCTATCATTAGTTATATCTGAAAGGATACCTAATGTAGAATCTTTTTGAGAACTAAATCGAAGTACTTCTAATTCCATATTATTCTTTCTCCAAAATTTTTTTATTAATTGTCTCCACGAGTAAATATTATTTTTCCAAAATTGTTGTGACATCTTAGACCTCAATTTCAACTATTTCACTATTATCTCTTTCAACAACAAATTGGTCTTTAGTTATAGGAAATTCGATTCCCTTATCTTTCCACTTTTTAATTAATTTTTCTTTTGCTTTGTGCCAAGGTTCTTTTAGTGATCCTTTTCCCATTGAATTATGAAATACTAAAATATCTGCAACTGCTATATCAAAACTTTTTTCTAATACTTGTAATCCAAAATCTATATCATAAAAATCGTTTTCTACATCAAATGTATCATTATCAAAACGAAGACCGTCTTTTAATAGTTTAGAGCGTACCATCATTATACACCCATCGATTGCTACAACATCGTTATAAAATCCAATGGGTCCTTTAACGAGATGCTGGCCCTGACCCGGGGTTGCGTCTTGACCTTGAATCAAGTGTCCACGAAGTTTATCGGAAACATTCATCCACCATCCGCCTCTTTCTGTAAACTCGTTTGTTCCTGCAATTCCCGCAAGACCAACGTCTGGTTTTTCAGAAAATAATGTTTCTACTTTTTCTATAAACAAATTATCAACAATTCCAATATCTTCGTGTACAAATACAATAATTTCATTATCTTCAATATTTTGATTTAGTAAAGCGTCAATGCCCATATTATACTTTTTAAATATAGTTGCATTTTCGTTATTATCATCATGAACTTGAATTGCTTGTACGCCGACTTTTTGTAAAGAAGGTAATAAAAATTTATTAAAAGTTTCTTCGTTTTTCCGAGCTACTATAAATCTTACCATTAAAGAACTCCTATTATTTCTAACATACAGCAACTAAAATGAATTTCTTTATCGATAACTTGAGGACTCCATTTCATATAGTCGCCAATTATTAATATAATTTGTGCTTTTTTATCTTGAGGAATTTTAGGAATGAGATTATCAAATAATGCTCTATACAATTCATCATAATTATAATTTTTTTCGATAATGTATTTACGAGCCGCATTCCATTTTTTGTTTATAATTAAATCAAAAAATTCAGAATCGATACATTCATAATTAAAAATATTACCGTCTATAACAATATTTTGTTTATGATATTGTTGAAGAAGGCCCTGCATCTTTCTAATATCAGGATATAATTCTTCAACTAACTTTCCTAATACTTTTTCATCATATTCGATTTTCTCATATTTTAAAATATTACCAAGTCTTTTAAATATCTTTGGTTTCATTTCTTCTGATGTTTTACCATCAGTAAAGTTAAAATCAACAATTTGACATCTTGATTTTAATGGTTCAATAATATGAGTTATATAATTACAAGTAAATATGAATCGACATGTATTATGAAATTCTTCAATTGATGCTCTTAATGCTTTTTGAAGTGCAAGAGTTGCTCCATCAAACTCATCAAGTATAACAATCTTCTTTTTACCAGACATCGACATTGAAGTAGCAAACTTTTCAATTTTAGAACGAAGAGTATCAATGCCCCCTTCTAAAGAAGTATTAATATAGAGATAGTCTGTTTGAATATCGTTTGCTAATGCTTTAGCAACAGTTGTTTTACCAACACCAGGACTGCTTGAATAAAAAAGAAGATTTGGAACTTCTCCTTCTTTAACTATTTTTATAAAAAATCTTTTTAATCCTACAGGCAGTAAAACTTCTTGAATTGTAGTCGGTCTATATTTCTCAACGAAAAGTGTATAACTAAGCCTCTTTCTTTTCGGTTTTTCCATTTCTATCATTTTCAACATTCTCCTTATTCTGTTCAAGAGACTTAGATACTATTTCTTTCAAATTAGCTCTATTCTTTTTAAGTTGTCTTTTCATAAACTGTTGCATTCTTCTTCTTTGTTTTCTATTAGGTCTGAAATATTTTTGACCATCGTAGAGAGATTCTTGCATCTTTTCATTAGGAGTTTTTGCAGGAAAAATACATGAACACGGAATAGGAGATTTTGTCGACGAATCAATACCGATATATCCTCTGCCATAACAATGACGACATCCTTTCTTTGGATCGTGAACTTCGTTTCCAGTTTGTTGAGCAACAGATTTAATAACATCAAACGGAGTAAGATCAGATTTATCTATAATCTCTCCCTTACCAGTATCTAAAAACTTATCCTCTACTTCGGGAAGATCATATTGTTGCTGATAAAACGAATCAACATTTGGTTGATTTTGGTTCATTTCATTTTCATCATTCATATACTAAATCTCCTTATGACTGAACATAACCAGTAAATATATTCAATCCAATTTTTTCATTATTGAGAGACATCTTGACGAATCCTTCTTTCTTAATCTCAATAATATAATCTTTCTTTTGTGGAACTTTTGAGAAAAGATCGGATGAAATAACAAACTCAAAATTATCCTTAAATCCCGTAAGATTTTCAATCTTGAATTTCTTTTCAAAAGAATTTTCATGAAGGGAATTATATATGATAACACTAATTGATTTTGTATCTCCAATAATCTTGGCTTTCTTAGCTGAAATTAATGCATTCATTTTTGTTATTTCATCGAGGTCAGAAGAATTCAATACAAACTTAATATCGGGAGAATCAAACTGAATCCTCTTTGGTCCCGGAGTAATAGATTCTGGATTAGAAAGAAGATATTCAATTTTTGAATTTGATTCTGATATGATAAGTTTGTTCTTAACTCTTTTTAGTTCCGGCGAATCGAACGCATTAAAAAACTGATAGAATTCGCTATAGTTATAAAATGCAATTTGATCATCGCCATAGTTTAAAAACTTAGCGGGAGCTTCCAAAATATAAGCAAGAGTCACTTCGGCGTCTGCTCTTTTTACGACAACTTTATTATTGTCTTTTTCAAATATAACAGAGTTATTAATTTCTGTTAAGTCCTTTACGAGATCAAGAATTTCTCGCTGATATTCAATCTTCTGCATAAACAGTTACTCCTTTTAAGGGATTAATATTTTTCATTTGCTTTATCTGTTATCTCCACTTCCTTTAAGAACATTTCGTTCCTTTCTTGAAAATAACTTTTTTATGTTCGCTTCCGCAACAGTATTCATATCAATATCAAGTTCAGTACACATTGCCGCTATATACCACAAACAATCTCCAAGTTCTTTCTTTATTTCTTCTTTATGTTTTTCAGTTAGTATTCCACCACAATCTCTAATAATTTTTTTAACTTTTCCTTGAACTTCTCCAACTTCTCCCATTCCAAGTCCTGCATAAGATACTCCCAACATTTTAATTATTCCTTCGGGTAAATTTTTAAATGTCTTTTTAACCTCATCAAGATATAAAGCTGTAGTTTTCGCAGCGGCCTGGTATTCATTAAATTCCATAGCGTATTCCTTTCTTTACAAATAAAAATAATATTTTCTTTTGTGAATGTCAATACATATTAATTATTTTCAGTTTCGTCAACTATACTGAGATCGCAGAAAGTTCTTTTTGGAAATTCCCATTCTCTACGAATATCCTGCCAAGATGATACAGGAGTAAAAAATCCGACGACTCTGGTAAAGTATTCTTTAATGTCTGCTCCGCATTCAGGACATTTAGTATGTTTACCAAACATACAATGACCGCTAACACATTCTGAATATACACTATTCAACGCAAAGTGTTCCGCGCCTGAATTAATAGAATACTTAATAATTTTTTCTGCTTGTTTTGCGGTAACCTTTTCACCGATCTGGATATGTACTAAACATCCACCAGTAATAAGGCTATTATATTTTCCATCCGCATCCATTTTATCCCAGATTGTTGCATTACTCCAAAGAGGAATCCACTGGTTTGAATACAATTCGTAAGGAATATTTTCTTCTCCATAAAGTAACTTATCAGACTTAGATAATCTAATAGCAAATGATTCGCCTGGAATTTGTTCAATGTTTCCAATAATGCTATACTTTTTAGATAGTTCGGCAACCTTGTTATTAAAGTGTATTAAGATATCTCCTTCAACGTCTTTTCCGTTTCCAAATTTTTTCTTACATACTTTAGCGGCTTCATATATTCCAAGAATACCAAATGTCGAGAACAGTCTATTTAAAACAATCCATCCATTTGTGATAAAAGGTTGAAGTCCTTTTTTCTCAAGGGACTTAATGAGTTCTTTGTGTGCTTTAAGAATCTTGGCGGCACTTTCCATTCGTGAATCTAATATACTATAAAATTCCTCTTTGCTCTTTGCTTCCATTGCAATCCTCATAAAGTTGATTGTACACACTCTATGAGAACCAAGAGAAATACCCGAACCACCGAAACTATTTGATTGTGATGCAAACTCAAGCATTTCTGTATTGCTTACCAACCTGCAACACGATGCGACCTTTGTACCTTCACTCACAAAAATATTATATCTGTAAATATCTCTCCTACATACATTCTTTAAAAATTCTTCGTCTTGTATTAATTGTCTATCTCCCCACCACTTTTTAGAAAAGTTTAAAGTGACAACAGGAAATCTATATGGTGCGCCGCCTTTTAGAGGATCGCCCTTATCAAAGAAGTCGAGAAAAACATCTTGAATTTCAATAATAAAATCTACAATATAATCCAAATAAAAGTTTTTAATTTCTTCTTCATTTCCTTCTAATTTTTTAGGATGATTGATTGGAAGTTTATCAAAGGGGAAATACCAATTCATATCCTGAACAAGAGTTCTTAATTTTAATCTATCAAAAATAGAAAGGTTTGTAAACGGAGATTCTGCGCCACTTCTACTTAAGTGATTAACAGAATGAACAAACTGTTGCATTTCGTTTTCTAAAACTTTTCTGTATTTTTTATTTGTCTTTATTTCACGAAGATCGAATTTTTCTTTATAAAGGGAGAGATGTGCAATGTCGAGGAAAAATGAACCAATGGCTATAGCACCAGCAAGATGTGAACTCAATTGATGAACTGTTTCACATAATGCAGAAATATAACTAGAAACTCTTTTTGCAGGTTTAGAATGAAGCTGACCAAAATCTCTACCAAATGTTATTATCTTACTGGCATCGACTGCCCAGCAATAAGGCTTCAAAATATTTGTCGAATCACTAAGACCCAAACTTAAGTCCATCATTTCTCCAATGAGAAAACTGGCTTCGGTGGGGCCATATAAATCTTTTAATTGTCTGTATAGGTAATCGTAACCAACTGCTTTTTTAATGGGGGAGACACATTCTTGGTTAATCGCTTCAATTGTTTTTTCGTTTTTGTTACTGTTACTGTCTATTGATACATCGTTTAGATTCTCGTTTATTACACTTTCTATTGAGCTTATAAAATCAAAATTCTGTTTTCCTAGTCCGTGTATTTTCAAAAATTTATTTACGGTTTCTTCATTGTCTATATTATACTTATTTTTAAGATTCTCTTTTAAACTTTTTTTAATGTTGTTTAAAGTTTTTAATGTTGTTGCCTGAGAATCAAACATTTGTGTCTCCTCCCTCGTCCTCGAAATAATATACACCGTCTTTACTCAAGGGGACATAATTATGATTATATATGATTTGGTTTTTTGAAGCTAATTTAAAATATTCATCGAGTTTTTCTGAACCTTGAAATAACTTTTCTTCGAACTTTCCGCACTTTATAAACTTAAAACCCTTAATGTCATTCTTCTTTACAAACTCTATATCGTGCCATGTATATATACAAATATCTATATGCCGAGAATGATTTTGTGTAAAGTTTTTTGTAAATAAAATATTATTTTTTGTTAGTGGATCGCCACCAGAAAATACTAATTTATTGGTTCTGTTTATTTTAAGAGAATTAATAATTTCTCTCTCAAGCATCATCGGTTTAAACTTTTGAGTACAGAAATTATAATCTTTATTTTGAAATTCTGGATTTTGACATCCTTTACACTTTCCATCACATCCCATCATATAAATGACTACAGCATTACTAATAGGATCAGGATAGTCTAAAAAAGTATTTGCAAAGGGTATTGCTACGTTTATTTCTTGTATTTTCATTTTCCGAATAAATCATCTTCTGTTATAACTGTAAATATGATTCCATTACTTTTACACCATTTATCTGCAAACGCCCATTTGTTTTGATTCTTTATAAACATTTCAGCTTCCATTAAATACCTTCTATGTGCTTTTTGGTTTTTATTTTTTGGTTGTTTAGGCGGAAAGCATTGAGTTTTTGGTTTAATTTCTATAAGATATTTTTTTATATTTCCATTTTTATCTTCTATTTCTGCATATACATCAGGAATATAGTTATGAATTTTTTCATCAATAGCAAAACTATAGGGAATTTTTATTATTTCTGATCCCCATCTTTTAACTTTTTCGTTTTTATCTAACCATGTAAAAAACCTAGCCTCATATGAAGACCTTATTACAGGAAGGGTATCTCCCATATATTTATTTTTATTTACGACATGATATATACCTTGATACCATCCGTTTTTGGTTTTTTTCATGAAAGCCTCTTCACATACTTTTGATATTTTGCCCAGTCGTCCATATGCTTAACTAAACGATTTCTTGTGAAAAAATTCATCAATTTAGTTCCGTCTATCTCACCGGGCTTTTGTTGTGTGTAATTATTTATGATCGCCTTTCTTATTTCCATTGGAATATATGAGAAGTCGATCAAAATAGAATTTCTTTTAAAGTTTTCATTAATTTGTTCATCAGATTTGAGAAAACTATCCAATCCTTGTTTAAGAATTTTTTCTGCTGTTGCTTTACCAACTCTTGTTTTAATCGGTAAAATATTATCAGATTTATCACCTGAAATTATTTTTATCATGAGTTCTTTCTTTGGATTTAAACACTTAACCATCGCTCCTCGGATTGGATCATATTGTTTTACATTAGGATATGTCAACAATTGATTAAAATCTTTATCCGACGAAATAACTATAACTTCAGTATTGGCCTTAAAAACATCCTGAACAAGAACAGCAATGATATCATCCGATTCAGATGCCTCAACATCTACAACATAAATGTTAGGAAAAACATCCATAATTTCATGCTTAAATGTCTCTAGTGCTTTATAGAATTTCTCAAAGTTAACCACTGCCTTATTCTTCAAATCTTTGCGATTAGCTTTGTACTGGGGATATACTTTATACCTCCAACTACCCTTGGTATCAAATGCGAGAACAACTCGATCTGGCTCGTACTTTTTTATCGCTGCAAACAGACTGCTAACCATGAGATGCTTCCAATATAAGAACTTGTCGTTATCTTCAGGCATCTTGTTTACGGCACCGAATACATTTCTATATGCCAAATTGTGACCATCAAAAATCAACACCTTTTTAGAAAAAGCCATTTCTTCCTGGTCTTCTGCATCAAACAGATTTGATAAACTATTTTTTTTCATGTTCTCTCCTAATAAAAGGTCTAACAAGTATATTTTCAGGATAATGTTTTGTGACTCTATTAAAAACTTCGATTTGTTTTTCTGTTAAATCTTTAAGTGAAATTAATCCCTTTCTTAGTTTAAGTTCGGTCTGTAATAATTTTGCTATAAAGAAAGCGTCTATAATGTCTAATTTAGGACTCTTATAACACGGAAGTTTTCCAAGATTTGGTTTAATATCTTCAAAGTCAACTCCCCTATCAAATTCATCTTCCATTCGAATTTTATCAGCATTGCCAAAGTTGGTAGCAAATTTCTTAATAGAGTTCGGATCATATATTCTCATTGGTATACCGTGTTCATATAATGCAGTTTTCAATACCATTGTCGCTTCAGCGATATTGAATACTAATCCCTTTGCATTTAAGGCATATCCTTCAATGGCAACATAATCTGGTCTTTCGTCTATGAATTTTATTATCTCGTCTTTCATCCATATTGATTTTTCAATATTATCTAAAAACTGATCTTTTTTAAAATATGTTATACTGGAATCGACATTACATACTTTCTTTACTGTTGAAAATCCTTTATATAATACACTCTCTTGATTAAGATTCTTATCAAGATACATTTTAATAATTCCGGAGGAATTTATAGAATAATCAATTCCTACTATTAACATTATTATATTACTCCTCTAAAAACTTTATACAAATATGACGACGCTCTTTTAAAAATTATTTTTGATTCTTTTAGTGTTTTTCCTGCATTGCCCGCAATATTAATAATTTCAATATTGTTTTTTTGTATCCAGTTTGTAACATCAAATATAAAGTCTGGATCATTAAGATCAATGTCATAATACGGTCTATTATATTTTTTAATTGCTTTTAAAGTACAAAGTTCACCAGCAGTAGTAAAGTCATATGCAAGTCTTATTGTACCATCAGAGTCTTTTACATTAGCGTATGTTCTCGGTGGATAATGAGAAGCAGTATGCTCTACTAGTCCCATTTTTGCAAGTCCTGACTTAGGACCATCTAATGTCATATATCCCTTTGGTGCCCAGCCTCCTGTTTCTATTTCTAGTTTTGAAGCTGCAAAAAGAGCGGCTTGATCAACACCCCTTTGACCACCACTAATAACTTTCTTTAACATAACCATACCTTATCGTAAATACTATTTGAAAAATACGGTTTTAGTTCTTTTATACTAAATCGATCTTTTTTCAAATAGAGTATTAAATCGTTAATATCCCATTTATCTCTTTTTGGAAGATTATATTCTTTATCAAATTTTCTCCAAAGAAATACAGTTTTTCCCTCTTTAATCATTTTTAAACTTTTCTTTATTCCTGTTTTATCATAATCTAATAAAAACCATTTTTCAAAATCTTCGTCAATATCAGTTTTAATACCTGTCATTGCAATTGCGTTTTCAACAAATATCGAATCTATCATTCCTTCAAGAATAATAACAGGAGATTTTTTATCTATATTATAAAAGTTGTATATGCTATTATATTTTCCTTTTCTTGACAAATATTTAGGATTCATATAATTAAATAATGATCTTCCTTGATAATAATAAACTTCTCCATTATTATTAAAAAAAGGAATAATTAATCTATTCTTATATTTGCCATCAGTAGCAACAAGCCATTTAGACCATACTTCTTTTGGAATTTTTCTTTCAATACAAAAAGATTTCGCAATATCAAATAATTTTCCTTTACCTTTAAGAATATTTTTAAAAAACTTTACATCTGCTTTTTCTTCATCTGTTATTATATTTTCTTTCTTTGGTTGAATAATTTTTTGAACATTCTTTTTAGGTTTTTTTCTATCTTGTAAAATTTCTTTAAGATATAATTTATAATATGCAGGAAAAAAATCTTTAAGCCAGTATATTACTGGTTTTTCATATTGGCAATTATGACAAAAATACATCCAAGGCTTTTTTCGCTTTAAAATGTATCCTCTTTTCTTTGTACGAGATTTTGTCGAATCACCACATACGTTACATCTAAAATTATAAGAATCTGATTTTTCTATAACTGTTTTGAAATAACTATTAAGAACACTTCTTATTTGGCGATCCAATGCTATATCGTTTTGTATTGTATCGCTGAATTTCATAATAAGAAAATAAATCGGTCTGAGAATTTGGAGGGGAATAATCCAAAAACTATCATAATAAATATCATCTGCATTGAGGAGCAATCGAATTTTATTTTTTGATTGTTTCCCAGACCAATTTTATTTATGAATTAGTCATCGTCCCTGGAAAGTTTTTCAAAGAATTCGTCTTCGTCTCCGTCGCCTTCACCAATTACAGGGTCTTCTTCTGTATTAGAAGTTTCTTCATTATCTGAAGTGTCTTCTACAGGTGCAGGAGTCTGTGGCTGAACTACATCCTTACCAAGAACTCTTTCTAATCTTTCTGCGAGTTCTTCATAAGGCTTAACCCTTTCCAAGAATTCTGTGAGATTGAATCTCTGATTCATAATCTTACCGATTTCAGCCTCTGTTCCAATAGAAGATACACTATCAAATTCAGAAGAATCGTAGTTGGGCATCTTTTTATCAGCAACAGGGACCTGCTTAATCTTCAACCTGAAGTTTGCACCATCATAGCAATCAAAGACCATAATCGGATCGTCGATACCATCTTCAGGAGGACTAATCTTTTCCATGATTTTATCATAGATTTTCTTTCCATACCTGTAAAGAAATACCTTACCATTATTGTCTGGATTCTGAGGGTCTTTAATTACCAAAATGTTTGAGTAGTAAGAAACCTTTCTCTTACGAATTCTTACTGTGTCAGGATCGGTATCCCACAAAGCAGAATTTGCTTTACAAACGGGACACTCTTTTCCGTTGGTTGTAGGACAGTCATTAATAAACCATCCGCCCGGACCTCTAAAGGAATGCGAAAATACCTTTACAAAGGGCATATCAGTATCCTTTGGAGGAAGGAATCTGATGATGGCCTGTGCTGTACCGTCTTCTTTGATTTGAGGATAATAAATCCTTTCATCTTTGAAGTCTTTTTTTCCACCGCCCTGATTTTGTTCTTTAATCTTGGCAATGGTCTTAGACCAATCAACTCCAAATTTACGTTTATTCATTTAAGAACCTCCTTTTAGGTTTTTTTGTAGAATATTCATTGCTAATCTAAATCTTTTATAATCGTTACTTAATATAACATTTTCTTTTTCATTAGTCAAGCATCTTTTTTTAAACCTTAAGAAAAAGCAAGGAGAAACATACTCCTGTTTTGTAAGTTGAAATATTATCGATTCCCCTTCATCATTAGTTTCAAAAAATATACAAATGTCTTTTATTTTACTTTTCTTTGCTACCTGAAGTATAAATTCTTTATCTTTTTCTAATTGTTTTTTAGTAAACAATTTTTTTGAATTAACAATATCTTTTGTTATCAAACTTGAAATTTTAAATTTGCCGTTCTTAATATATTGATACATTATGAAATTAACAAAATCTTTATAGTTATAATAATTATTTTCTATATCGTTATAAATTCTTTTACATATTCTATAGGTATATTCGCCCGTTTTATCAAACCATTTTTTACTGACAAAACGAAAGATATCCAACGACTTTTCTTTTTCTACTGCCTGTTGGGAATTTTTTAAAACTGAAAATACTGCAAGAATACTACTCTTCATTGTATTATTTTGTATAGATAATTTTTATCAATTTTTAATCCGTGTCTATTCGACAATTCTTTTTTAATACATCCTTTTGTTTGGCCATCAAGCAAAGATATAATTTTACGGAACTTAGTAAAAAATTCTTCTAGAAAAACAACTCCGTCTACTATATCTAATTTACAAGTACTTTTAGACTTCCTTAGTGCTATATTAAACTTACTTTGTTCTTTACTGCATATTCCACGATTTTCAAAAAATGTTTCTAAATAATCAAAAGAAAATCCTTCAGATTCCATAAAATTAAAGAAAGTTGTTTTTTGAATTTCTTTAATTATTTCAGTTTCTGCCTCACGATGAACCATTTCATTTGTATTTGATTTTTTAATTATCATTAATACTCCTATTCAAATTGAATAACTTTAGATACTTTTCTTTTACGATCTCTTGTCATTATGTTATCGACCTCATTGACGGCTTTATCAACTTTTTCTTTTTCACTTGGTTTATGATTATTCGTATTTTGATTATCTTCATCAGATTCATAGATTCTCATTTTACTATAATCAACACTAATTTTTACTGATTGTTTATTAATTCCGTATCTATTTTTTAATATTGTCCAATTATATTTTCCTTGTTCTCTTAATTCTTCTGATTGAGTTACACCAACAATAACGTCAGCAGTTGCGGCGGTTCCAATTGAATCACTAATATCAGTCAAATCTATACCAGAGCTACCAAATCCTTTTCTATTTGTTTGTACTGCAGAAACAATTGGAATTCCTAATTCAACAGCAAGTGCTCTTAATTCTTCTGAAATTCTTTTTACTTCGACATATGAATTATCATTTTTAGTCGATTTAGTAGGAAGCATTAATCCAAGATAATCTACAAAAATAATATCAGGAACAAACTTCTTTTTATTATTAAGTTCTTTAATAAGATTTCTCATATGATTTGTGTTTATAGCTCTTGGAGGATATTCTTTAATAAGAATTTTCTTTTGAGTTCTTTCTTTTATTCCTCTAAATTTTTCATAAAAACGATCTCTTGTAATTAACTTCAATCCTTCCATAGGAACATTAAACATATTTGCCATTATTCTTTCTGAAATCTTTTCTTCCGACATCTCACAAGTAACATAGAGGACATTGTGGTTTAATAATGTACAGTCGGTCGCCAACGAACTCATTATCAACGACTTTCCAAGATTTGTTTCTGCCATAAACAAAAACAAAGACTTTTCATGAAAACCACCCTCTATGTACTTGTTGAGACTTTTCAAAAATGTCGGAATAATTCTATCGCGATTATGAAGAAAATCATATGCTCTTTCTTCTTCATCAAAAAGATCAAGACCAATTTTAGTATCAAAACTAAATGCCAAAGCATCCCTCAATTGATCAGGAGCATTTGAAATTTTAGTAATATCTCCATTGTTAAGATTTTCAGCAGTTTCTGCAATCGATTCTAAAATTAATTTCTTTTTAAAGAATTCTTCTACTTCCGATATTAAAAATTGCTCGTCATATTCTGAAGTATCTATTTTAACAATTTCAGCAAGATGATTATAAACATCTTCCTCCTCAATATCAACCTTCATTTCAGTAACGGTTGGAAATTTATTAAACCTTTCTATATAATGAAGTATTCGACCAATTATTTTAACATTCTTATATTCGTCAAATACTTTAGGAGTAAGAAAAGGAATTATTTTATCTCTCGCATCTTTATTAATAAAAAGATACTTTATAAGAATTTTTTCGAAAAAATGAGGATCCAATTTATTCTCCCTTTTTTGTTATTTCTTCTATTTTATCATCATGTTCTACAATATCAAATTCATTACTGAAACAATATCTCTTTTCAAGAAATTCCTTGAAATCTGTATTCTTAAAAATATCATACCAAAAATCCATTGTATACATTTTATCTTCTTTAACTGGTTTATCATCTTTAATATGTGATCTAACAAACCATCCCGGTTTTGAATTTTTAATATAATTTCCTTTTATTGCTTCTTCTTTTAAACCAAAGAATACATCAAGTCCGCCGTTATGTTTTATTCTAAACTGTAATACAGATTTTTCAATAGAATATCTAGACTTAAATGTTTGTGCTGAAATAATGTGTCCGACAACAACATCTTTTGCTCCATCTTTTTCTTTATGTTTTGCTCTTGATGTTCCTAATACAACAGCGTCAGAATTAAACATAATTCTTCTTCCACCTGGAATTTTCATTGGATCGCCAAATCCGCCTGTATTATCGTAAACATGATTAATCACAAAAAAAGTTGCTTGTGTATTTAATATAACATTTGCCAATCTATTTTTCTTCTGTGATTCTGTCATGTTCTTGACATCTTTTCCTGCGAGTCCGTCTTCAATGGTTTTAGATGTTACAAGCGTTCCCCAACTATCAATTACAAATAGAATATTTTTTCTATCCTTTTTAGGAATATCATTGACAATTTTAAGAATAATTGTTTCGACTTGTTCTAAACTATTGTCCTGAAGAACAACAAGTTTTTCTTTGCTTGTATCAATACCAAGAGCTTTGGCTGTCTTAAAAGAAAATGCTCTTTCAGTATCAATAACGACAACATTCATTCCTTTCTTCTGAGCACTTTTTACAATAGACATTGCCACAAAAGATTTTCCTAACATCGATGGTGCAGACATCATTGATATCTTTCCCTTTGCAATACCACCATGAACTCTACCACTAAAAAGTAAATTAAGTGTGATTACATTAGTAGATAAAAATTCTGGTTCATAATCTTCTTCTACAAGATATTCAGCTAAAGGAACATTAACTGTTCCTTTTTTAGACGATCCCTTATCTGACATTATTTTTTTGTAAATATCAAGATTCATTAAATTTCCTCCACTTGACAAAATGCCTGTTCTAAATCTATTTCTCTCATTATACAATCTATAATTTTCGATCCACCAAACGCGTCTTTTTCCATATAATATTTTTTAATTCCTTTTTCAATAATTTCTTCAATTTTACTTCTTGTCATTTTAATAATCTGTTCGTTAATCATAAGACATCTCCTGAAATTAATGTGGATTATATCGAATATAAAATTTACTTTATTATTAATCAAGCTTAAAATTCTAAAAAGTTTCTAAGGCTATTGTCTTCTAATGTTATTTCCCCCCATTTTAATACATCGAAAAATCTTTGAATAACTGACTCAAAACTTTTTTTCCATTGAGTATAATAGTCAACCTCAAATAACTCGTCAAACTTTTTTGGCCAATTAACAACAAACCCAACTGCATTTTGATGAAGGTCATTCTTATGATCCATTACATAAACATACTTCATTTTAGTACCGTTGGTTATTGGCTGCAAAGGCATTTTATATTTTGCAATTAAATAATTATAATTAATTGCCGATCTAACATGAATCGGACATCCCTTTGGATATACAATTCCTTTCTTTAATAATTCACTTCCAATTGGTGCATATTTTGAATAATCTTTTACTCCTGTAGGAACTGCAATATTTGTCGGTTCTTCTTCAAGATATTCTTTATATATTTTTCTGATTTTATCAGTTACTCTTTGTTTGTCTTTTCCATTGCTAAGAAATATTTCATCGACAACACCACGAATATGTTTTCTTGAAAATGAAGGAGTATCGGTTCTTACAATTTCAATGCCTGTAATTGAAAGTTTTGGTTTATCATAAATTTCTCCTTCGTTTGCTACAACTTCGTCTACATATTTTTTCTTAGCAAGTATAAACTTTTGAGTTATTGTTTTTTCTTGTTTAAAATTTATGATCTGCTCGACTCCATATTTCTTTGCATAGATATCTAATATCTTTTTAAAGAAAGGATTTAATAATTTTTTAATTAAATGATCAGTCCATTTAATAAAATCTTTATAATTATTAAATTCTATTCCCATATCCTGAATAATTTCGTCGAAGCACAAATAATTAGAATCAGTATCAATAAGAATAACGACATCTTTTTTCAACTGTGAAAATTCTTTTTTATGATCAGGAAAAATCTTTGGAGCGACTTTATGCCAGTTTTGTTTCATATAAGAATTAACAGAATTTGAAAGATATTTAATTAAGTCTTGAGCGCCTAATGTAACAGCAATAAAGTTTCTTGTATCAAAGAAGTTAAAGTACTCATTTCCAAGAACTCCAAATATTGAATTAATAAGAATCTTTCGAATCTTTTGTTGGGAGTCGTAATATTCTGCTGTTCCTCCTTCTTCTTTTATTTCATTAATAATTTTTTCATTTTTTTCATTTGTATATGAAGAATTCTTTTCTATTTTCTTTGCAATAAACATTTTCTTTTTTAATTTTTTTCTATCATCAAAAATATCTTTAACTATTTCTGCAAGCACTCCTCGTTTATCTTTTCTATAATATATTCCACCAATTTTAAAATCTCCATCGGCAGTATCCCACGTTTTATATTTGGAAATTGGACATTTAATATAATCTTCAGGATTTTTTGGATCAGACACAATTGTTTCGGGAGAAATATTATACATCATAATCATATGAGGATACATTGATTCTACATCAAAAGAAACAACGTGCTTATAAAACCCTGCATTTGCCATAACATATGCACCAGGCGATCTTTCATATTTTTCTTGTTTCTTTTTATCAGGATAAACGAGATTTCTTTCGTGAAGATATTTTAGAATATATCCTGTAATAAGAGAAATTGATGAATATATTTTTTCAAACGGAATGAGAGCCTGATAACAAAAGTTAACTGTGAGTTCTATATGCTTTTTCTTTTCTTCAATCTTTTTTACTAACAATACATCTTGAATATTATACTCTACAAATCCATCCCAATCTTCATTCCAAGCATTATTAATTGTTCCTTCGTAATCTTTCTTTCCTTCACCAACTTCCAACATTCCAATTGCTTGAAGTGAATACGATTCTCTTTTTGTGTAGACAAAATTCTTATATAAATCTTGTGCATCTAAAGTTGATATTCCTGCAATTGTATATCCGCCTCCATCAATATGATATCCTGCGGTCGTACTTTTTTCAAGATACATATTAACTGGAGATAACGACATTTCTATATTGAGATTTTTGCACCTGTTGATAATATAAGGAATATCAAAAAATCTTATATACCACCCTGTTATAATATCAACTTTTTGTTTTCTAAAGAAAGTGATAAATCTTTCCATCATTGTTTTTTCATCTTTACAATAATGATAATTTTTAACAAGATCGCTGTTGCCATTATAAGGTCTATTACCAAAAGTATAAACTTTATCACTTTTGGAAAAATGAACAGAAATTAAATTGATAGGATATTTTGCCTCACTGGCTTTTGGAAATTCTCCGTCTGCTTCGACTTCAATATCGATTGTGCAGATATTTAATTTAGACAAATCAGGTGTTAAGTTTTGTCCTCTCCATCTTCTGTGAAGAAATTTAACATCTTCTGGTATATCAGTTTCTGATGTATTAGTACACGTTGCAACTTCTTTCATGTCTTTTTTAGACTTAGAAGTTTTCATTATAACTGGTGTACCGTAAATATCCTTGATTTCTGATTTGCCGGTTTTGTCAGGAACATAATACTCAAATTTAGGCGTGACAATT
>Ga0272441_10001796_pt1 | contig 45098 bp, 55 predicted proteins | sample SSMProp6N_FD_193582 | JGI IMG/M metagenome (GOLD analysis project Ga0272441, IMG submission 193582) | Marine sediment archaeal communities from Little Sippewissett salt marsh, Falmouth, MA, United States - SSM-Prop-6N | ecosystem: Environmental > Aquatic > Marine > Wetlands > Sediment ... | reverse complement strand
CGCAAGCCCGGTGCAATCATCCGGGGCCGTGAACTCAAAAACCCTGACCACAACGCAGGGTGACACTAAACGCGATGGCACAAACTATAATCCGACATTTGCTGACGGCACGAAAATGTGTTGCAACCTTGAGTATCGGTTGGACTCCTCGACAGATATCGTGTGGCATTACAACGAAATCCTGTTTCCGCTGGACCAGTTGTCAATTTCGGAAGCGGAGGACGGGGTGACCATCGCATTTGCCGGGCTTTGTTACGGGACTATAACCCGCGACACGGCGTTCACCAGTGGTACCAGTGTTGAATAATCTGCATAAGGAGACAAAAATTAATGAGTGAAACCAATATGGAAATGGCGGCAGTCGAAACATTATCAGAACTCATAGAGGGAGGGGACGCGTTTGATTGCCGAGGTTATTCGACGGTTAAAATCACCCGGATTGTTGAAGATACCGAAAACGGGGTGACGACAAAACGGGCTATAACGGTTCCGGTGCGGCTTCCGATAAAATCCACGGGAGTCGCGGATTTTATGGAAAAGCTTTCGGCAAAGGCACCCAGGCCGCCGGTCCGACGCGAAATGATCAAAAAAAATTCGCCGGAAGGCAAGGCACTGGGAATACCGCACAATCAAATTGTGCAGGTGTTTGACACAACAGATGAGGAGTATATCGATGAGCTGGAAAAACACAATACGGATTTTGCTTGGCGAGTTGCTGTATTCGCTTTGGACCTACAGTGGAAAACGCGCGGTGGAGAAAATGCTGAAACGTTTGAGGAGAAAAAAAGGGTCCTCCAGTCAAACAAAATAACGGCGGCGCATATTGAACAGGTATTTCACGACGTCAAATCATTGACCGAATTTGCAGAGGAACGCGAGGATTTTTTATCCGAGGATTGATCGGCCTTACCGATGACGTGTTAAAGCGCATCGAGGGCCGGTCAAAAAGGGGCGGCGACAAAGCGACAAGTGTTTACATTGATCTAATTACAGCAAAAGAATACGGGTTGTCGCTGACCGAATGGCGACAGCTTGCACGATGGGAAAAAAAGCTTTTGCGGTATTTCCGGATTATGGAAAGTTATTTCACGGAAAACGCGCATGAACGGGCAAGACGTGAGGCGGATAACGAACGCAAGCGGCAGGAATTTATGGGTAAACTCCCCAAACAAGCCGTAAGGGGTCGGTAATGAAAAAAGATGTTAAGGTCATTGTCAACGGTGATACGTCCAGGTATGAGCGCTCCATGCGAAATATGCGGCGGGTATCTGAAACCACGTCCAAAAAAATACAGGGGCACTTTACCGGGATTAAATCGCGCGTAACCGGGCTGATGGGTAAAGTCACGGCGCTTACCGCACTTTTAGGGGCCGGGACATTTACGGCGCTCATTAGAGACTCTTTTGCCACAATTGACACATTGGCGAAAACCGGCGATGCGATTGGAATGTCAACCGAAGCGCTTTCAACGTTTCAGTATGCGGCGGATTTGTCCGGCGTATCAAACATGACGCTTAACAGTTCGTTGATGCGGATGAGCAAGCGACTGGGGGAAGCGACGAAGGGGTACGGTGCGGCAAAAAGAGAACTGGCGGGTTTGGGCCTAAGCGCACAGGATCTCATTAAACTGCCTCTCGAACAAACTTTTATTGTGGTGGCTGAAAAAATCAAAGGGCTTGGAACCGAGGCGGAAAAATCGGCGGCGGCGGCGGCCATATTTGGCCGTGAGGGTATCGCGCTGGTTAATATGCTCAACCTCGGCCGCGAGGGGTTAATTAAAGCCTATAAAGAGGCGGAAAAGTTTGGAATAACCATCAGCCGGATTGATGCAAAGCAGATTGAGGAGGCAAATGACGCGTTTGTTCGGGCACGCATGGCCGTCCGGGGCGCGGCGTGGATGATGGCCGTTGCACTCGCTCCGTCCGTGCGTGACGTGACTCTTAGATTTGCGGAATGGGTAGCGCAAAACCGGGAACTGATCGCTACGCGTATACCTCAATTTATTGACGGGGTGCTAAATCAGATTAATCGGGTGATAGGGCTATTTAATAAATTACCGGAGGGTATTGTAGGTACGGCCGGATATGGCGTTATTGGCCGCATATTGTTTGGTGGTCCAAAGGGGATGCTGTACGGCGTATTGTTTAAAATTGGAATGACTATAGGAAACGTGATTTACGAAGCTACGCATAAAACAAAGACTGCTATGGAGGAGTTGGAGCAAGCGAAAAAAGACCTGTTACGGGAAATTGCAACCCGTGATCCGGTGTTTGATAAAGATAAGCTGGAGCTTTTGCGCGCGAGACTACAAACGGTTAAAGACCGGCTAAAAATATTACGAGAAGAAAAGGAGAAATACAACAAGGAAGCGTCAAAAACCGTAAAAGACAAGCTCCCGACCGTAACCCCGCAATCGTGGACCCCGGCAGGTCAAACTGGCGTAACCCCTGCGGCGTATTACCCGGGGGGTGCGGGGAACCGGAATGAGGACCCCTATGCTGCCGCGTTACCGGCATGGCTGCTAAATCCGGGTTTAGCCGGGGATATTGCACAAACCGGCGTGGAATCAGCTAAAAATATTGCAAAAAAAGTGCGTGAGGCATTTGTGACAACGGCGTCAGAATATGAGGATGCGGGTCTATGGGAGCATCAGGCGAGAGAACGCTATGACGTTATGTCTCGTCAATATGATGCGATGGAACAACTCGAGCAGGATCGGCTTGAAAACCTGATTAAAACGTCAACCCGTGAGGGTGAAATCCTTCAGGAAAAATACGGCGCGCATGAGGTCATGATGTGGGAACACATGGCGCGGATGGCCGATAGCGAAACGCGGCTGGCCGAGCATGTAGCGATGATGGAAGATTTGAAAACCCGGACCCGGCAACGCGGGTTTGACGCAACTCAGGCCATAGGCCGGGCGGCGATTAACTGGGGCGGCAAGCTCGGTGAAAAAATATTCTTGGTGATGAAGGGTATCGAGGTTGCAAAAGCTACGGCGGCGGCATTCTCAGCGTCAAATCTTGCGCTTGCCAACCCCCCCGGGCCTCCGTTTACCATACCCCTGGCGGCGGCGGTGTTGGCGACGGGCCTTGCAAATGCGGCATCCATCGCGGCTATCGCAATCGGGCAGACTAAAACCGGGTCGGTGTCTGGCGGCAACATTGCCTATACATCCGATATAGGCATGTCGCCCGTGGTCTCAGCGGCCGAAACAGAAAAAACGGGAACCCTGATCATCAATGTTTACGGGGATTATATCGGTGAGGAAGGGTACCTTGAAATGCTGGCCGAGAAAATGTCAGAAGCCGTGGAGGATAAAAACGTGCGGCTTGTGGCATCAAACGCTCAATATGCGGAGGCGTTAAGCTGATGGCGATCCGGATTACATACGACAGTAAAACGATTGATTTAAAAATTGGTGACGACGGGCTGGTGATCAACCCGAAGCAGGTACGGAATCAGAATTATTCCGGGTCCGGGAAAATCGAGACAATAAACCAGTACGGGATTCAGGAATACGTGTTTGACGCCTATTTTCAGGATACAATTTATTATGATCTGATTGCATGGTGGTCGTGGGCCAGGCAGGGCAAGACGTGGAGCTTTGCAATGGATTCGGGCAATACGGCAAACACCACGCTCGATGCGGGGGCAACATCCGGTCAAAAAGTGGTGCCGCTTGTAGCTACCACGGGTCTATCTGCCGGGGATATTTGCCTGATCGCAACGGCGGCAGACAATGCGTTTGAAATCGTGGAAATAGGGTCAGTCAGTAGCGGGGTGAGCATTACAGCGGTTTCAAACCTTAAATTTACGTATGCGTCCGGTGACCCCTTTAGACACTGGGAATATTTTCCGTCCGTGGTGTCAATCGATGAGGAGTTCAATCCGAAAAAATCCGGGCAATGGTGGCGACACGTCTTTAATTTTGTAGAGGTAAAATAATGGCGCTTTCAACTAACACCAATTTTGACGCAAAACATGACGTTGATTACAAAACTCCGATGTATCTGGTGCATTTTGACGGCGAAACCACGGATTACTGCAACCATCGGCCGGTAAGCCCCACAAACACCCTCAAACAGTATCTTGTCAACATATCGGGATTGTCTCAGACCGTGACCCCGGAGGAGGGAAAAGCGTCAATCAGCGGCGTAAAAGTCACGATTCAAGACTACAGCGACGATATCACGGCGCTTCTGGCCACTGACACATATTTTTTCCATCGGCGCAAAACCGTGATTAAAGCCGGGTATCACGGTATGACCGAAACCGACATGCTGACGATTTTTACCGGATGGGTTACCGGGATGAAATTGACGGCCGATGCCGTGAGTTATGAATTTGACATTACCGATCCGCAGAAATGGCTACAGCGGAAAGTGTTTAGGAATGCGACCGAGGGCGCGCCGGTCCGAGTGTCGGGAAACCCGATAAACATTTTATTGTCTGTGCTGATGTCAACCGGCACACCCGGCACAAACGGCACGCATGATTATTTAGACGCGGAAAATGGACTAGGCCTGTCCTCCGATTATATCAATGTCACGGACCTCGAATCCATCCGGGACCGGTATTATCCGGGTGACTCTCATTACATGCGATTTTCGATTACAGATAAAATCAAGGCTTCGGATTTTGTTTACACCGAAATTTTGAAAGTGATTAACGCGTACCCGAAAATTGACGGGCAGGGTAAATTTTCGATTAAACCGTTTACCCCGAACATCGCCGAGGGAACTACGCAAAGCGTTACAGAGGCGAACGTGATCGGGATTCCATCATGGGACGCCAACCTGTCGGCACTGATCAATGAGGTGTTTTTTAATTACGACTATGACGGGTCGGATTTTGAATCAGAAACCGATTGTATCGACGGTACCTCTGTAGATAACCGGGGGCCGGGTAAAAAGCCCCTTGAAATTAAATCGAAGGGACTGCACTCGTCGCATTCCCCCGGATCGGTAAACGGTCGGGCGGTGCATATTATAGAAAGCCGGGCGGCAAAAGTGTTTGGCCGGTTTGCAACACCTCCCACCAAAATAAAGGCCAAGTGTTTTTTTAATCGGTGGTTGACCGAAGCGGGCGACATTGTGCCGTTTACCAATTCGCTGTTGCCGGACATTGCGGCCGGTACGCGCGGATATGCGGCGCAAAACATGGAAGTAGTTAACCGGCAGGTTAATTGGAAAGAAGGGTATGTAACACTCGAACTATTAGACACGGGGTTTGATAAACCCACAAACTACGGGCTTATCGGGGAAACAAGCTCAAAAATCGGGAGTATGAAAATATCATGACAGCCTTTGATATATCCGCGTTCCGGATGGTCTTGGAAACCGAAACAGATACAGACGCGAACGTCAATAAAGAGTTAATGGACCAGTTTCGAGAGAATATCGAGGCGCTGGTTTTATTGACGTTTTCGACCGGCACCACGGGTTCTGCAACCTCCAATCCGCCAAACGACACCACGGGGGTTTTGACTGATACGGCGGCCAGTTATGACGCGGACGAGCACAATAACCGGGTACTTTTGATGACTTCCGGGCTTGCCAAAGGCACTATGTATCAAATTGATGATACGACCGCGACCACGATTATTTGCACGGGCGATAATCTATATGCGGACGGGGTGCGGTCCGGTGATACATACCATGTGCTTTATAACGTGAAAAACACTGGTGGCGGCCACACGCACGACGGGGAAGATTCCGCGTTGTCAAAACCCGCGCGGGGCCGGACTACCGTGGTATCAGACGGGGAGTTGATAACAGAAACCGGACCGACGTCGTCATACACGGTACATCGAACGTACGGTATTTACATTCCGGTAGACCAAACCACGCTATCAATCGGTTTTTTAGGCCAAAGAAACGGCGATGGAACGCCCGTTGCAAAATTTACCATAACGGACTCCGCGTCCTCGTCTTTAAATGTCGAGGTATCCGGGATAAACCCATATAGCTATACGTATCAAACAACTTCGATTAATTGTTCAACACTGGCGGCCGGATGGGGGTATGTCACACTTGAAATGAAGTACCCCATCTATGCCAAAGCTTTTGATTTAAAGGGGCTTTCGATGCATTGGAATTTGTAAAAACAAGGAGAAAAACCATGAAACAATTTTTTACCATTTTAATTATTGGATTTTTTATGACCGGGTGCGGAATGCTTCAGGTGAAAAACCCCGTATGCGAAACCGCGCCGGAATGCTCGCTGATCTGCCAGCACATTCCGTATCCGGAGGAAACGGATCTATTGTTAAAGATTGTAAACAATAATCTGCTTCTGCAAGGGGTGTATACGGCAGAGGATGCGGCCGCGTTTCTGGACCGGATCGAGATCCTGGTGCAGGGCATAGCCACCTATGCGGATCTGGTGATTGCGATTGACAAAGAGTTGTCGCTTCTGCCGGCCATTGTCAAAACCAATATCATTGTGTTGTCTGATGCTGTATTTGATTTTTGCTACACCCTGCCGATCTGCGAGTTTGACCGAAACCTGATGCTCAAGGGGGTTGAGAACCAGAGGCGGGTTCTGTTGATGCACTAAAAAAAAGCCCCCGGCCTGAAAGGAGGAAAAGGACCGGGGACTGAGGGAAACGTTGTAAATACACGTTACCGCAAAAGTTTTGTAAATGCAACGAAAATATTGTGGTGATTGCGAAAAAAAATTATCTTTCCAAGCCTATACTTGAAAAATCGGTAAAACCTAATTCTCGTAAATGCCCGGCAACATTATGGAGTAAAAACAGCCACAAAAGCGCGGCGCACTCCTCCTTTTCCTCCTCTGTGCATCGGTCAGGCTCGTCTATAACGCCAAACACTACTATACCACCAACCCCATTAGTCATTGTAAATTCCAACTCGTTATTATCCCATCTGTCGCCAAACTTTACTTTAATAAGCTCCCCTTTAACCCTTCCAAACGGGTCCACAATCTTGCTATCCCTGATTGCATCTATTACGTGTTCAGGGGGAGGGACGGATGCAATAAGTTTTTTTTCATTCATGTTTTTTTCATTCATGTTTTTTTCATTAGTCCAGCATAAAGAATCGGCCCATTCCTTTCTTTCGGTACACATACTATAGCACGGTTCGGACAACTTGTTCCGGTGTTTCAGGTTGCATCGATTGCAGGGCGCTCCGAGGCCGGGGGTAATCACGGCAACAGGAGTATCATTCGTGTATCGAGTGCTTACAGCCCGTGTAAAGTGTGCGGCCGCGTTGCTTCGTAATGTAAACCCGTGTTCTCGCGCCTTTTTAGACAATGTGACATCGCTGATCCCTGTGACGTTAGACACTGACCGCATTGACATGTTCTCGTCAAAATAAAGCGCGCGAAACATCGCCGGGAAATCCGGAAAAAACCGCTCCAGCCGCACATTGACACGATCAATAACGGTGGTCCAGTTTATTCTATCTGCCACTACTTTAACCCCCCTCTTTTCTTTTTATCTCCCGGAACCATCCTGGCCGGATAAAACCCCGATAAATTCGCCAGTTCTCAGGGTCCCCGTATCGGTTCAACTCGACGGCCGCCGGGAACTTGTTGACATCACACACCATTAACCAGTGCAGTACATTTTTTCTGTGCTTTTTGGGAACCTTGACCGTGATTCGGTAGGCGTTTCTGTCATACGGCACTAAAATTTTTTGGGCGCACCACGCCTGATCAAACTCGCCGTCTGCTGTAAGCCACTGCAACCCGGTTAAGAAGCGTGGCGGATGCGTGGTTACCGGCACCATGCCCTTTGTTAGCCCCTCCCGTTTAATTTTTTCGATCAGGTGGGCAGCTGTGAAATGATACAACTTCACGGTTCATCCTCCGAATAAAAGTTCTCCAGTTCCTCTGCCTGTCGCATGTTTGATAGGGTTTCCCCTTCTGCGCATCGATGGGCCTCAACACACACAAGAGCAATAGCTTTGACCATCATAATTTCAGGGACGGTCAATTCTTTTTCCATGAGGGCATCGAGCAAATCGTCAAACGCTTCTTCGCATTTTCCACGTTCCGGATCTCCGCATCGAGGACAATACGGATCTCCGCATAAACAGGGCCCTACAGTTGACATTCGGTTTTCTCCTTTCTCGTCAATCTGTTTAACTGGTCCAGTATCTGCCGCATACGCGCGGCGTTGCAGTAATAACACCACCACGGACCCCATGCCGTACCTGCCGGGTTATTGCAGCCCGGGGTGATGCATTTACCTCCGGTGTGATATTTCGGGCTGTTGCCCTCGTTCGTCGGGTCTTCAAATGCTCTCATTTTTCTAATCCTCCAGTAGCTTTATTTTTGTTACGACAGATACCGGCTTGACGTTCAGGCGGTGCCCATGAATTACGGTGTACTGCCCGGCGTGCCGATTGTTTTTATCTGCGGCTATGCGCGATTCAATAAACTCGCACGCTTCGGAAGCAAATCCACATTCTTGCACACCCACTCCTCCCCGTTCACGGGGACCGTCATTGTAAAAAACAAAAAATGTAGTCATTTATGTCCCTTTCACCAAAATTTTCAGCACGATCCGAATCTGTATGACTGAAAATAGTCTTTGTTTACAAAAAAGCCAAGCTTTTCTAATTCCTGTTTGTCAGCTTCGGAAACTTCCGAAGGAGCGATGTCTCACCGGTTGGTTGCCCGTCTTACGATCCACATACCGGATCGTTGCTCACCTCCACACCGCATCACTTTTTTAGCGCACTCAAAAGCGCAGAGGTTGAACCGTTTAATCTCTGCTAACGTCATTACATGAGATGAGTTCCCCAAGATGTCGTTCTCCACTCTGACTTCAAACATTGCTTGATCCATCTTATTTCTCCCGGTTGGTTAAATATCTTCGACAAAGCTCTTTGCACCATGACCCCTGCCAATCGGTACGACGCCCGTACTTTCGATGCAACCGGACCATTTCGGGCAGATTGTCAGCACAGATATTATCCCATATATCGTGCCATACCACGTTATACCGCTTACCTTTCGGGGGTTGCCACTCAAAAGCGTCCGCGCAAACAATGGTTACCCTCTTGTCGTCAGAAAATGTCGGGGCAACGAGTGTTATTACATCGGCAGATTTTTCAATGACCGTGACATCTGTCACACTATCGCTTTCAAGAATAGCGGCAAGGGCAACACCAAGCCCGAGGCCGTTAATTAAAATTGACTTTTTGCGACGGGCAATGTTAATAAACCCGGCGTGATCTCTTATTTCTGCCGGGGTGTTTGACATAACAATGGCCCCTCTCCTTGTTAGTTTTTTGTACGTTCCCGGATAAATGATTCTTGCGCCGGGATGAAAGGACGCTCTTAAATTATGAAGGTTTGCTCCGGCTTCAGTTACTTCAAATGTAGATACCTCCCAATCGTTTACTTTACGGTCGGGAACAACTACCGTTATATTCATGATCCCTCCGTTGGTGTGGGGGTCGATGTGGGGTTTTTGTGAAAACATCGCCAAAATTGCCAAAAATCGTATAAAATTGTATAATCAAATCCGTAATAAATACGGTAAGTTACTATGAACATTGAACATACTCAAAACCCTGTGACCGGACTACGAATCCGTAGGTCGCAGGTTCGAATCCTGCCGGGCGCGCCAATAAAATCAAGGGGTTACAGATCATTTTCTGTGACCCCTTTTTCGTTGGTGTGGGGCTCGATGTGGGGTTTTTGATTTTGTTGGTAAGTTTTAAGCCTTTCAATTATTACGATCCGGTCGTAATCAATCACGCTGTTTGGGTTTCTTGCCATTTTGTCCCATCGGCAAAGCAGCGCTAAATCGCTGAACCACGGATTTTCTGTTAGAAGGGTCACTTTGGATAGTTTTTTCATATCGCCAAGAACGAAGGTCCAGAACCGCATATGATTTTCAATCAACCACGCTGTCTTGTCGCTGATTAACCCCTGAAGGATTTCCACGGAAAATTTTTCATGCCCGTGACTTTCGACCTTTTTTCCGACATCATGGAGCATGGCAGCGAAGATGAGGTCAATGTCTGTAGTTTCTCTCATCGCAAGCATAAGGGCTTGAACGGAATGGGTAAAAACATCACCTTCAGGATGATGTTTCACATCCTGTTTAACCCTACGACATGACTCCAATATATTAAACAGGGGGCCAACGCTGGCTATTTTCTCAAGATCATAAAACATAATTTTCAACAGTTCTTATTATAAAGTTTTCCCAAAATTTATGGTCAGCCTTTTCCGGCAAGCTGCTTTCTGCCGCCAATGCCTCAACTTCATCCATCAGTGTATCAAGCAAGGGCGCAGCCTCTGTTGTGTAATCCATTTTTCCGGCCTTAATATCCAAAAGCAATCCGGCATATTCAAGCGGGAACGTGATGGTTTTTTTTGTCAGGAGGTCTTTTACCTGAAAGGCCGCTCTTATTGCGTGAGATACGGCCTTCCAATCAATCCCCTTGTTTTCTGCCGCTTGTTGCGCTCTTTTCCCATAGTCAGTGTAGAATTTTGTGAGAATGGATAAAGCGTATTCAGCCGTCTGTGTTTCCTGAAACTTTTTACCGCATACTTGATACTGCCTTACACTGTTTGGACTCGGCTCAATATGGTGTAAATGCTCCCCGTTCGGCAATTTATCCCACAGCATTTCAAGGCGTGTTTGGCTTGGGATTGAGATCAGCATATCAATTATGCTTTTTGCCGCATCAAGCCTTGAGCCTTTAATCCCATACTTGGAGGCTTGGCGCCTGGCATATCCGATAAATGCTTTGAGGCTTTTAGTGTAAAAACGATGCCGTTCAGATACTATTTGCTCCCATATCTCGGACGTTTCAAGAAGATGCTGGGGGGCTGCGTGCAGCATGTCAATCGCAACAGTCTGCCCTTCAAGCGCCAGTTTAATGAAGTAATGCAGGGAATAAAACTCGGTGTCGATATCTGAAGATGAGTTTTTCAGACCGTTGTTTTTCTTGGTCATATCATTATAGCTTTTAGGCACACGCCCTAAGATAATATCAGACCGTCTTGGTAAAAAAACACCTTTATAGTCCGTATCCGACTGCGCAGTGGCAGTGCCATACAACTGAGAGCCAAAAACCGTCTTAACTATTGGAGTTTCCTTTAGCTTCACTTATTTTTTTCCTTTCCATTTCCCTTGCACCATACACATCATCCAAAACCTCCATAGCGGCTTCTTCAGACTGTGCCAGTGAGTGCAGGTAGATTTCAGTTGTTTTCCGGGCTTCGTGTCCGAGTATCGCCTGAATTGACGTTATCGGTACACCGCTTTGCTCGAGCATCATCGCGCCAAAATGACGTAGGGCATGAAACCGGAAATGCTGGACCCCTGCTTTTTTACACAGCGTTCCCATGATCCGCTTGCGCTCCTTATACGGGCCGGTAATCCATTCACCCGCCTTTCGACTCCAGTACCGGTGCCAGAATACCCACGGAATGCGCTTATCCCTTGTCTTGTGCCGGGCTTGCAGGATACCAACAAGGCGCCGGGGCATCACAACCTTACGGGGCGTTTCGTGACCGCCTTTTTTCTTCCGGGTGTAGAGGACCAGAGACCCGTCCGCAAAATCTATGTCCTCCCACGCCAGACGGTTGATCTCAGACATGCGCCCCAGGGTGAGCGCCATCGTCCACAAATAATCCTGGGTATCCGGATCTGCGGCCATAATCACCCTCAGCACGTCCTCTTTCGGCGGAATGTATTTGACCCGGCGAGATTCCGGGAAAAAGTCAACTCCGTCAGTTGGATTATCGGTGATCCATTTTCTTTTCTTGGCTGTACCGAAATTAAACAAAGCCCGAAGATACCGAAGCTCCTTGTTCGCTGTTTCGGCTGATGTCTGCCGCTTTCTGCTGATAAGATACTCCTCGATGTCGGTCGGCGCAATCTCGTCACAGGCCTTCCCGTCCCACTGCCGGACCCAGCGTCGGGCCATGTAAATATGGTCAGTGTAGTGTCTCTCCGAATGGTATTCCTGCACGTAACTAAGCCTCTTATTTACCAGTTCTAAAAAGCCCATGCGGGTCGGGGTCGACTGCCGGGCCGCTTCGATCTTTCTTCGTTCGCTTTCTGCGGCTCGAGCCGCTTTTTTCGTTTTGTACCCCGATTTTGTAAATCGCTGGCCCTTTACCTGAAACTCGTACCTCCAACCCTTGCCCTTTACCGAATAAACGCTCATACATTTCCTCCTTTGCCGGAAAAAACAATGACCCCGCTATTTTGATGCCGCCTATCGCTGACCAGTTGCGATAAATCCAGTGGATGTTCATACCAAAAAAATTGGCGACTTCTTCGGGTTTCATTGGTTTTTTGTTATCGGTCATAATACCATAAATTCGGTAAAGAGTGTTTGTTATGTGGCCTTAAATCGGTACGGGAAACCTACCTTCGTTATATTTGTGAAAAAACCCCTTCTCTTTTTGCGTTCCGTACCGCGTTATAAAATTTTATAGTGGGGAATTTTTTTCTTGATGCCATGATCTCTTTATGCGTACTACCCCTGAGACGTTCCCACGGAAATTCATTTATAATCTCGACCAATGCCACGGCTTGTTTTTTATAGGCAATTCTTTTAAGAATACTATAGCCCGTGGCAACGTGGGTGATTGTCCAGCCCGATTCATTATATGCCCTATGCACGGCCAGTTCACCAAATATAGAGGAGTGAACCTCTTGTTTTGAAGGCTTTTTACCGGGCGTAATTTCTACCTCTATTTTTTGGAGTTTTGTCATAGCTTACCTTTGTGAAAGTGATTTAGCCCACTCTAAATTAGCGGCAATGAAAACCCATCCCAAAAAGACGCAAACGCAAAATACGATAATTGCTAGCAAGCCCAAAGGCCAGCACGGGAAGCAGTACGGCAATTCAAGCGCATTTATAAGCCACGGAAACTTTTTGATCAAAGCGCCGGTGTAGTGGGGAATAAAAACGATGGCTGATATCTCCGTAATTTTCAAAAAAATAAAATAAAAAACAGTTTTCAATTTGGTCTCCTTACACAATTTTTAAAAAAATTACATAATTTCGGTAGCGTCAGGGTAAATTTTTTGTTGTCCGGATCTTATTGACCGGATGACTCCGCTTATACCATGATAAATATTTTGCCGTGGATTTATACCCCGTTTCACACAACGCTGTCTTGCGCGTGTCCGGAATGTTAAAATCCATTGCACTGACCCCCCCGGTGTTAATATACACGGTCCGCTGCCAATCGTCGGAATGCAGGTGCCGGTTGTCCTGCGCGTCCATCATCGCGCCGATAACCGCGACGGTAAAATCCACGATACTGTCAATTTTTCGACACGGCTTGACATTGCCCATCATCATAGCGGCAATTTGTGTACCGGAATCCAACCGGAATCCGAGGGTCGATTTATTATAGACGTGCTGTTTTTTCCGGGTAAGAATAGATTTATTGGCATGTCGGTAATATTTTGTTGCGCGGCGTTCCCTGCTTTCCGCGTACCTGCGTTGATCGAATATTTTAACCGGGTAGTTGTTGACCAGGCCCCCATCTACAATGCAGTGCCCGTAAATGGATTGCTGGGCCGCAAAAACGAATGGAATCCTACAGCTGTTTGCCACGGTTTTTGCAACACAGTGTAGCGGAGTGGTCTCGTGCGAGTGTATCCGTTGAGTCCGTGTTGATAAATCCGTTGTAAGCACATATAGATTTCGATATCCCATTTTTGACAGACGGCCAAAAGATGGATCATGAATGCCTGTTTTTGCCTCGATCAACGATTGTATCCAGTTTTGCAGGTTCTCACCCTCGAACCATCCGAATTTATACATAAACCGCCGGACATCACGGATTACACCAAACGATTCATCTAGAAACGCATTGAACGGGGCGGCCAGCATGATTTTTTCAATCTGCACAGGTGTGTATCCCACGGCAACCAGTGCGGCGACTATCGCACCTGCGGACACTCCTGCAACCCGCTCGATGTGATCATATATTCCGGCATCAAATAACGCTTTTAAAGCGCCGGGATACGCAACTGCTTTTACTCCCCCTCCCTCGAAAACGAGATTTTTAAAGTGGAAGCTCATTTACCCCTCCTCGGTTTGTAGATCCGGGCCGCAAAATCCGCTATATTTAACGCATCTGCGGCACCATGATTTTTTTTTGCCTTGATATATTGTTCGATGTCCTTACCCCATCGTCGCCTAGCCCGAGACAAACTCCGCGCTTTTGTGTTTCCGGCAAAAAGCGTTTTAGGTATCATTATGGATTGCCATGTCTTTGCCGTTATTGGTTTTACCTGCAATTCAAGTGCCGCGCAAATACCTAAATAACAATGGTAATTTGCTACCAGTGAGGATATTGCGTAGCCCCTGTTTTTATCCGACCCCCACCACCACTGCTTTTCGATAGCGACAATGATTTTTGGATACCATCCCATTCTTACTATTCGCAAAAACTCGGCCGCTTCCTCAACTCCTTGCCACTGCACGACCGCAATAATTTCCGGACGTATCAGCCACGGCGCAACATGCAACCCGGCCATAAAACCGGGAGCGGTTTTTGTAATTCCCGGATCTATGCCGAGGTATAAGCATCCTTTTTTTTGCATCGCTGAGTCCTTATAGAGGTTACAAAAATTACGGTTTTATCGCCCCACTGCTGGAGTTCGCCGACGAAAACTTTTATACGTCCGGGCTTGCAATTTTTTACCTCCTGTATAGTTGTCACACAACAAAACCTGTCACCGTCCGGCCGCCGGACAATAAAGGCAATCATTCCCTCCGGTAGGTCCATGTATTTTCCGGTTGTCTCACCCTCGATAAACGCTTTATTTACGGGGGGGGTCATTTTTTATCCTTTCTTTTCCATTCCGGGCAGCGTGTATCACCCGGACGGATTTTGTTTATGTCAAACCACTTTTTCCACAATTTACAATAAGCCCATCCGGGGCCGTCTCTCCGCCTGAATATGTAGTCACCACAGGACCAGCATTTTTTTTCAATGGGTTTTTTCATGCTGTGTCTTTCATATTCTGATTTCCTCTTTTACCTCCCGGCGTCCGGCCTTTTCTTCTTTCCGGATCTTGTCGTTGATCTCTTTCAGGCGGTTCCCGGCTTTTTTGATGTAGGCGTGGCGTTTGTAAAAAAACTCGGGGGAGTATGTTTGGCCGGGGTAAAGGGACTCAGAGAGACTCTCACACGTCAAAAAGCCGTTTATACTTAGCCATACACAAACATTTGGAGGGTTTTTATATTCTTTCGGCAATTCACTGTATGTTAACGCTTTTACTCGATCTACATGCACGCCGACAAGTTTTTTGCCCTCGTAGATTTTGGTGATGTCTATTTCGATTGCCATTAAAATTTGTCTCCTTCTATTGCTTTCAGCCGCCGAATGAGAATTTGACACGCTTCTTCTGTGGTCGGCTTACCGGCTCGTTTGATTACACTGTTGTAGTGAGCTGTTTTCGTGTGCCGATACCCCCGCAATACGTCAATAGACGGCATCGCGGCTTTGGCACGGGTGTGAACGGCGGCGAGAAGGTCTCGAGCCTCCTCAACGGTTGCCGGTATTGTCCCGGGTTTGATGCCGAGGCTAAACTGCCCTTGCTCGATAAATTCCTTTGCGTACCCTCCGATGTTATCGGTTAGCTCTGATAACGTGGATTCGTCTACCGGGGCCGGGGCCGGATCTTGGAAAAAATCCGGGGCGTGGGGCATGGGGTTTTCTGCATACTCCTCATCCGGTGCAGGTGTGGATTCATCGACCGGGGGAGCGGTTCCCATCGCTTGGTGCCACTCGACTTCTGAAAACAGACCGAGAAACTTTGTTTTGAACTCGATCTGTGCCGGTTCCTCGGCCAACAGGTACTCGTCTCTGTGATCGACAAGGGCCGCGTATGTACCGGGCTTGCGGAGGTTTCGCCAGTTGGTCTCGTCTTCGAAAAAATTCTTATGCGGGGGCGGTGCCTCTGCCAATGGCTCATTTTTCGTCTGTGCTTTTGGCGGTGTCGGCGGTGTCCATTCCGGATTTGTTACAGGAGCCTCAACCTCCGGCGGCGGTGTCTGGATCTCATATGTTACCGGGGGTGTTTCGGGTTCGGTTACCGTAACTCCTGTAAGCTGTTTCGGATTGATATCTTCAAGTTCTTCTCTTGACTGCATCCCCATTAAAAGATCCGGGCAGTAAAGGTTTCCGAAAAATGAGGCGGCACGATAGCGAAACATCAGGTCTTCCATCGTTCGCCATTTTGAGTTTTTGGTCCAGCCTTCTTCTTTCACCATCTTTCGGGTTACTTTCGGCCCCTCGATCTCATCACCGGTAGTTTTTTCCGTGGTGTAAGCTGTGCAACCGTAATCGTCACCCTCGCCGTCCATGCGGAACTTAAGAGGTGCAAACCGTCCGCTCTGGTTGACCAGCGCAATAATGAACTTACCTTCAAAACCGGGTTTGCCGTGGACAATGTATGTATGCTTCATAAGCATAAACGGGTCCATGTTCATACGGTTTGCCAAGTTAAAAGCAATCATGCAGTTGCCGGTATTATCTCGGTACGTGTCCGGTACCATTGTTGACGCCGCAAACATTTTCGCTACCCGCTGGGCATGTTCAAAAAGCTGTACGTTAAAGTAAAATGAGTCTGTCCCTTTCGGTAGTGCTGGCGCAGGTGCAGACGTAGCTGTAGCCGGTAAATTCTCCATAAATTATATCTCCTTCGGGTTTATTTTATTCTTGCATGTTTCGGAGGGTACAGTATTTGCGTACCCCGTGGGTAACAGGGTGCTTCCCCCCGCTCTTTCATTTCGACATACGTTTCAAGTGCCGGCAGGATTTCTCGTCTTGCGATTTTGCGGTATTCGTGTGCTAATTCATATACCGCGACCTCATAGGGATCGGTTGTTTCGACACATACGAATTTATAAGTGTTGTGCCTCTTGCCGGTAATCGCAGTCAGCCCTTCGAGTTCAAAGAATAGGGACCAGTGGTAACATAGATCATAAAAGTGGCGCTGTTGGAAGGCCTTGGTAGCATCTGCGGTGGTTTTCAGGTTGACCACGACTCCGGGTTTTAAAACGTCCGGGCGACATTTGAGCTTTACAATCTGCCCGGTTTCCAGCTCGTACTCGTAAAAACCACTGACCTCATTATCACCGCCGGTTAAAAATTCGGCGGCCTCACGGTGATCCGGGTCGTTAAATACCGAGTCGTATACCCGGTGCATCGTCTCGTATTGATGGGCGGTGATGATTTCCTTGCCCTTGTTTTCGGCTTTGAATTCATCCCAGTCTTTACCACGTTTGATAAATTTCTTGCCGGTTTTCGGTTTTGTTTCAGGCATGGCGACTACCCGATCAAGTAGTTCGGGTTCGAGACTTGCCGTGTGGCACAGGGTGCCGAGCGTTTTGGCATCCGTGTCTTTTTTCTTTCTCTTTTTGCGCTCACCCAGGCGCTCCTGAAACTGGATCAGGCCGGATCGGGCAAGGCTTGGGTGCCCCAGGTACCGGGACATCGGCAGGTTTCTGTATAAGCCCTTCATACGGACCTCTCCGGCAGTTCGGCCAACCATCGCCAGTGTTCACGAAATTTTTCAATCGCTTCTTCTCTTGTCATACTTTCTCCTTTAAAGTGTTTGCCCCCGGTAGGGATAGCGTACCGGGGGCTATATTTATTCTTTCATGCTCAGTCTTTAAGCATCACCTCCTTTTAATTTTTTTTTAGTTTCACCCCTTATGTTTAATTATATTCAATATTATTGTAATGTCAATCATATTTTTTGTACTTTGTAAAATATTCCAAAAAAACGGTAGAAATTGCACAAAAAAGCCGTTTTTATGGGGTTGGGTTTTTTAAATGAGTGTCTTTATGTGCTGTAACGATGTATTGGCAAGGTTTTTACAGCGTTCGTAAAGCTCAAGCTCTGTGATCTTACCGTCTAAATACTCCTGCACACCCTCGGGGTATTCCCCGGTTTTTTCCATGTGCTCGATGATTACCTCCCCGAACTGGACCATTTGCTGGTCTTTACACGCCTGGCGGATAATTGCTACAGGGCGTTCCCGTGGGGGCTTCTTTAAAAATATTTGAAACAGCATTGCCGTTTCAATCGGTACTGCAAGCTCTTTTTCATCGGAAAACAGTGCGGCAGCGGGTAAGTTAAAAAGTTTGGCAATCCGTTCACGATGTCGTTTTTGGGGCATTGTGTTTCCATGTAACCACGTATAAATTGTGTTGTCGCCGACCTCTAACGCCTGCGCGAGTTTTGGTACAGAAACGCCTTGTTCTTCCATGTACTCGCGCACAATAATTGAAAACCTGTTCACTTGTTCCTCCTTTTACGGTAATTATGGTTGTTACTACACTATAATAATAATTATTTTATATATTGTCAATAAAGTATAAAAAAATGTTGCTTTTTATTGGAAAACTATATATGGATAAAAAATACAAAAGTTTTTAACTAATTACCAAATTTAGGGAGAATATATGAAAAGTTTACAAGAATTAGCAAAATATCTTGGAGTTACGGCTGTTACGCTACAGCGTGATAAAACCCGTGCCGGTGAGGGTATAGGGTGCAGTAATCTGGCGCGGGTCGAAAAACTGTCAAAAGTGTTCGGCATTGATGAAAGAAAGTTTTTATACCCGGCCAAATACGGGAACCCGTGGCCGGTAGTGTATTTAATTTTAAAGGGAGTGACGAATGATCAAATTACACAGGAAAGTACAGGAAAACCCCGTTTTCAAAAACGGCCGCTTGTTTAAATACTATGTTGCACTGCTATTTGAGGCTGATAATGGTGGTGCGTGTTACCGGGGAACGCTCGATGCGTTTGAGTCCCAGGCAATTTCGATGCTGGCCGGGTACGACCTGATAAGCGTCGAGGCATGTGACACGGGTATCGCTGTCCATATTGCCGGATGGGATGAGATAAAAGGGTAGTAGTACATGCGGTGGTTTAAACACATGACCGATTCACACGATGATGAAATGCTGTCCGCATTGATGGATGAGTACGGCGCGGAGGGGTATGGTGTGTATTGGATAATTGTCGAGTTGATTGGTAACGCAATGGACAAATCCGACAGGTGCGAAACGCGTCATTCGATCAAAAAGTGGTCGAAAACCTGTGGAGTTTCGGTCAAAAAGTTCCGGAAAATTGCCGGTTTTCTGGCAGATTTCGAACAAAATTTAAAAAAACCACAAAAGTTTTTTCTGGAATTTAACGAAAACTACCTTACCATAAAATACCCTAAGTTATTGAAATTCCGGGATGAATACTCCAGAAAGAAAAAAGAAAAATCCGGAGAGTGTCCGGACACTGTCGGGAGTTTGTCCGGCGCGTGTCCGGCATCAGAAACAGAAACAGAAACAGAAACAGAAACAGATAAATCACAAAAACCGGCCCCTTCGGGGCGGCCTTCGGCCGACTTTTCCGGCAATGAAAATAAGCATTTTTCGGTCCGTGTTGGCGAGTATTTTAAATCCATTGAAGCGCACTGCAAAACCATATCCAGTTTACCGCAAAAAAAAGGCCGGACGTATAATCCATATCAATGGGTCCAGAAACGTGTTAATGCTAAATCGCATCCGGGGGCGATAAATGAGACCCTTGAAGCGCTGGCGGCATATTGGGCACAAATAGAAAACCCGGCCGGATATGCTGAAAGTATCATGAAGACGAAAAATCAAAATTGGAATGAGAGAGAAGTGCTTGAACACGCGGCAGAAATTAAGGCCGGGTTTGATCGTATGCTGAAAAACGCGAAGGCGAAGCAGTTGGCACTAAAAGTAGGTGTGAAGGTTTAAGAAAGCGTGTCATAGGCCACATCCTCGCCATACAGTTCCTCAATGTCCTCCTGCTCGTAGTGCCGGGGAATTTCGACGAGCTCATATTCGCGGAACTGTCGCAGAACCACAAAGTGCTGTCCTGTCTCAAACCGTCGTGCGACGGCTGTCCATACGGCGGTCTCGTAGTTCATGGTTTTCCCCCTTTTTTTTAGATTGACACAAGCTCATAAACTGCACGGCCTGTTGCGCAACTTATGACATAGATCGCATCTGCCGTGTACTCAAACGTCACGCGACTCGTGCCACACAACAGATAACGATCCAGCAGACCCCGTACAATATCGGCAGCACTGTTTGTCGGTACTGTCACAGTGCCGTGCGGGATCTTACCCTCAACCGAAAAGAAAAATACTTTGTAAGTCATGGCCTCCCTCTTTTTTTTAATGACAGTCTGCCCGCTTAAGAACAAAAGAAATGCGCCTATTACCATTAATCTTTATTTGGTTTTTATCTCGGTCAACCTTAAGCCCTGCACGTTCTTTTGGGGTTTGCAGGTGCCATGATGAGATAAGCGCTGTAAAAACCTCCTCATCACCTGCGCCAGGTGAGAGTTGTATAACTCCAGAATGCCGCTCTCTGTCATTTATCCATACCTCCCATTTTACCCTTTGTTTTGTGCTTGATCTCTGCGCTAATGTAGGGAATATTTTTTCCTCCTTTAAGTTGCCTCCTGCCTTCCGTCCGTGTCCGTAACTACCATAGTCACGGTGTGCGCCTGTGCTGGCCCTGTAATGTCTGAGGTATACGCCTGAGTTTGAGTTTGTTGCGATGGGGCTTTCTCACTCCCTGCCCGTCTACTCGCCCTCCGCGTGTCCGCTTGCCCGGTGTGAGGCTGTTTTTATTGGTTTCGGATCATACCCTCATCGAATCGGACCGGGCTCAATGAGTTTTTGGTATGACCGGATTTTAAAAGATCATTTCCTTTCCCCTTACCTATAATATAATCATTATTATCATGATGTCAAGGGTGTCAATGGTAATAAAATGCAATTCTCTTACCCCTCTATCTAATAATATGACATATTACGGTAAAGTCAATCAAAATTTTAGATATATTACACAATTTTTGTAATAATTCTTGTAATAACTAAAAAAATATGGGATACACAAAACATGTGCATAGACGTGTTTGAAAATAATCGGTATTTCAACGAGCATGAGTTTATGTGTCCGTGTTGCGGGGGGTGCGACATGGACATTTTTTTTATTGAGCTTTTAACCTCGGCGCGCATCATGGCCGGTGTTAAGTTCATCATAAATTCCGGGTTCCGGTGTCCGGCCCATAACGTAAAAGTCGGCGGCAAATCAACCTCGGCACACCTTGAGGGCCTGGCCGCTGATATACGGTGTCCAAATAGCCATTATCGGTCCCGCATTATATCCGCGTTGATTTTTACCGGTTTTCACCGCATCGGTATAGGACAGGATTTTATCCACGTTGATTTAGATCCATACAAACCGGCGGAGGTGGCATGGCTGTACTAAAACCGTATTTTGAAACAAAGTTAGGGAAGCTTTACTGTGGGGATTGCTTGGAGGTTATGCCGAAGTTGGAGTCGGGCAGTATAGATATGATTTTTACAGATCCGCCGTATGGTCATAATAATAATAACGGTGATTTGATTTCAAGGCGGGAGGCTGCGTTGGGCTGTGGTGATTATGTGCCAGAGCGAGACAATAGGCCGATTGCAAACGACGGGGACGAGGCAAACGAACTTTTCAAAAATGCGCTGAAAGAGTTTCCGCGACTACTTGCCGCTGGTTGTTGTTGTTGTTGTTGTTGTTGTGGTGGTGGTGGGCCAGCCCCGCAATTTGCACGGTGGTCATTGTGGATAGATGAGATATTGAATTTCAAACAGATGGTCGTATGGGACAAAGGGCCGATGGGGATGGGTTGGCACTATCGGAGAAGCTATGAAACTATCCTTGTGGCAGAAAAACCAGGTGCGGCGTGCAGGTGGTTTGACAAGTCCAAAAAGATAGAGAACATAATTAGACCAAGCAGCGGTATTAAAAAGATAATCCCATCTTTAAGCGATCATCCAACCCCTAAGCCGGTTTTGCTTCCGAGTCACTTTATTATGCTCCATACACAATCCGGTGATGTTGTCATAGACCCTTTTACTGGCGGTGGCTCAACTATTTTAGCGTGTGAAAAACTAAACCGTCGTTGGATCGGAATAGAGATATCAGAACAATATTGCGAATTAGCAGCAAAACGAATCGAAGCAGAGACCCGGCAACTCAAGCTGTTTGGAGGATAGTATGACTGATGAATGCAAGTGCCACGGCAAGGTAATGGAAAAACTCAAACATCTGGAGGAGGGCGTATCGCATCACGCCAGTATGTGGGAGGCGATAAAAGACCGTGTGTCTATGAGCACTTTCCGGTGGATCATTGGAATTCTTTTTATGGTTACGATCTCTCTTTATGGTCACATTATTTATTCTCAGCGTATTATTCAGCAAACACTTATACAAAACACAACGGATATCGCCGTGATGTCCGCAACACTTAAACAAATTAAAGAGGGGATGTAAGGGATTGGTCGATAAGAAAAAAGCGCTGGGGTTAGGGATTACGTGGGTTATCATGGGCGTGCTTGTTAACGGCAGCGGTAATTATTTCATAACTACCGCAGGAATGGTGTTTATCGGGCTTTATTTTTGTGTAAAGGAGTGAGTATGAAAGCATCAGAATTAATCAAAGAGTTATCCGAACTTATTGACCATTATGGTGACTTTGAGGTCCTGCGCGGTGATGAGGAACCAAACCGCTATCCATATGACTTTGCCGTGACGGGGGTTAGCTATCCTGTATACCGAAGGTGGCTATATGATTGCGACACAGGACCGGTAATGGACGGAAGCGGTCTCGCGGCGTATATAAAACAAGGAAATTTTGTCGGGGGGTGAGTATGAAAATGTATGTGGTGTATGTGGATGATGATGGAAGCGTGGGTATGACAGGTATTAATAAAGATATAGAAAACGAGATTCCAGAGGATACTACTGATGTTGACGTCACATGGTGGATACTGCCCACGGACATTGGTATTATAGGGGTGATCGACACCCTCCTTGAAGCAGGTGCTTATAAAAATAGATTGACAAAGAAAATAATTTGTGCAGTGAAAAAAATTTTGTCATGGGTCCTTTAAGCTATTGATTTTATTAGGGTTACGGGGGTCCCGACATATTTGTAGTTATAAGGCTCAAATCTCGGTTAACGGATTAAAAACAAATCAAAAATATACAAGGATGTAATAAATGAGATTATCGGCAGAAAATATAAAAGATATCATGGATGCCATTAAGGCGTTGGACGTATTCCGGCCTATGGTTAGCGAGATTATTGATAAAATTATGGACTATGGTCCGGAACTTGAGAAGTTGACCGAAGCGGTGCGAAAGGCGGTAGTTAGGAATCAAATCGCGAGTATTAAAGAGTATGAAGATGCCGGATTCACAAGGGCAGAGGCGATCCTTTTAACAATAAACGGGCGTGAAGCATTGTCAGAGGCGATAAAAAGCGCGAGGACCAAATGATTTTAAAAATATCTGTGATGTGTGATTGCGGGGAAACAGTCGAAATAAGACCACGGAATTTACCTGAGTTTATTCATGATGCGCGCATTTTATGCGAGGGGTGCTACAAGGAATATATTTTCAAACGGGACAAGTGTTTGAACGGTCAAACGGTGTTCTCTGTGTCATTTCAAAACGAGGGGTAATAGGTGAGTAAATGAAACCCGTATCAAAAACACAATTTGCCGATATGATCGGGATAAGTAAACCGCGTCTTACTAAAATGTTACAGAACGGTCTTATCCCTCCGGAGTGCCTGGTGGGGTCCGGACGGTTTGCAAAAATTGATCCGGAGAAAGCGGCCGTCTATCTGCAAAAACGTCTGGACCCATCGCGCGAACCAAAGTCTAATTTAACATCACTGGGCGGCAAAATAAAAAAAACAATTACGACTGATGATTATAAAGATCGCTATAATAAAGCCCGTGCAATAAACGAGGAGCTGAAGGCCATTAAAACACAGCTTGAGATTGATTCACTTGAGGATCAAATCACAAAAACGATAGAAAAAATAGCGTTTGAAACAGCGCGTCGAACCCGTGATGCCGTGTTGATGATACCGGATAGGGTCGCGGATCTTTTAGCGGCTGAAACCGACGCACTTAAAGTGTCTGCGCTACTCACGAACGAATTAATTCAAGCTCTCGAGGAACTGTGTTAGATGCGGAGTGTATATATTCTAAAGGATTTTCGGACGGCCTTAGACCAGATCCGCAGATCGATTTTGTGGAATGGGCTAACACGAAAATGCGTTTACAGCGGGAAAGCAGCGTTGAACCCGGTCAGTATCGAACGTCGAGGACCCCGTATGTAGTAGAAATACTATATGAACTATCACCTCAATCTCCGACACAAGAGGTTGTGGTAATAAAGCCGACGCAGTTCGGCTTTACAGTTCTTGGAAATATCGTGCTTTTTGGCACTGCCGATCTTTATCCGGCACCATGTATGTTTGCTATGCCGACAGATGCGATGGTGCAAAAGCACAGTAAAAAAAAAGTAGCACCAGCACTAAAGGAAATACCGTGTCTGCGTGAAAAAATTCCGGAAAATAAATCACGGGATTCCGGAAACACGATTTTATTAAAAGAATTTCCGGGCGGATCATGGACGTTTACCGGCACAAACTCTCCCGTGTCTGCAAGGTCGGATTCGATCAAGATTTTAATCCTTGATGACCTTGACGGATTCGCGCAGGAAATGGGAGTTGAGGGAGATTACACACTTCTTGAAAACCGCACGGACGCCTTCGGCAAGCGGAAAAAGATCTATAAGAATTCAACCCCTACGATTGCGGGGATTTCTCATATTGAGCGAGAGTTCAAGGAATCATCACAGGGGCACTATTCAGTCGCCTGCCCCCATTGCGGAGAATATCAATACCTTGTTTTTGGAAGTAAAGACTCAAAATATGGCCTTAAGTTTAAACACAACTCTGCCAACGAAGTTACCGAGGTCTGGTATCTATGCGAACATTGTGGAGGCCGGATTGAAGAGCATCAAAAAACTGAAATGTTTAAGACCGCAAAGTATATCCATAAATATCCGGATAGAAAAAAACGCGGTTTTAAAATCAACTCACTTTACAGCCCCCCGGGGTGGGTGTCATGGGCGCAGGTCGCAGAGGAGTTTTTGAAAGCAGGTAAAAATAAACAGAAACTTAAACGGTGGCTAAATACACGTATGGCCGAAACATTTGATGAAGCGGGAAGTCAGCCCGATTGGACAAAGCTAAAAGCAAGGTGTGATCCATACGAATTTAATACTGTCCCTGCTGGCGGGAAACTGGTTACCGCAGGGGTTGACACACAGGATAACCGACTCGTGGTAGTGATCCGGGCGTGGGGCCAGGGAGAAGAAAGCTGGCTTGTGTATCGATGCGAGCTGATGGGTGACCCGATAGAACAAGATGTCTGGAACCAGCTGGACGGGTTGTTGAATCGCACATACCGCCACGTATGCGGCGCAGAGTTGAGAATAATTTCGATGGGTGTGGACACCCAGGGACACAGGACACAACCGACATACAATTACTGCCGGGTGAGGGGTCCGGTGGTGTTTGCACTGCAAGGCGCATCAAAACCGGGGCGGCCGATAGTGGGGCGGCCGTCGTTACAAGACGTGACATGGCAGGGGCAGACGATAAAAAATGGTGTTCAGTTGTGGCCGATAGGTACGGACACGGCAAAATCTGTGATATACGCGCGGTTGGGGTTGCTACCAGATCCGGTAAAACCCGAAAATAACTATGGCGTGTATCATTGGCCGATGGGTACAGATGACGAATATTTTCAACAGCTAACCGCTGAAAAACTTGTTACAAAATTTGATAAAAAAGGGTATGCAAAGCAGGAGTGGGTGAACGTGCGGCCGGGTAATCGTAATGATTTTTTGGACGCGGAAGTGTACTGTTACGCGGCCGCTATCCGGGCCGGATTGGAACGTATCGATTTTGATAAGATTATTTTAAAAACAGAAAAAATCGAGGTTAAAGACCGGCCGAAACCGAAACGAGAAAAAGCAAATAGGTGGTAAATGTCAAAACTAAGTGGAATGAAGGAAATTTGTCGGTATTGCAACAGATCCGAATCGACAATTTTGATATGGATTCGTGATTATGATTTTCCGGCGGCAAAATTACCGGGCAGCTATGAAAGCGATACTGAATTGATTGATGAGTGGCGTGTGAACCTTATCCGGCACCGCGAAGGCATTGACATGATGCCGGATAAGGTTATGCCGAAAGCAAAGCGCAAAAAGCGCAAAAAAAAAGTGTGAGGGGTCCGGGTCCGATGTAACAGGACCCGGATTAATCCTCAAAAAGGATTTCATTCGACTCACCACAGTTTTTACAAACGACCTCTACAATCAAATAATCGAGGTCGTATCTCCCTGTATCGATTTCAAGAAAAACGTCCTTGTTTCCACACTTGCCGCAGGACAGGGAGAAGTCCGATAGCTTGTCTGTCAAATCTTTGTCGTTAACAATTAATCGTGCCACTATTTTTCCTCCGAACACTGTAACGCGCGCCGGATTCTGTCCTGTTCAATAAGCCACTCGTCAATGAGTTCCAGAATTTTTCCGCGCATCGGCACGCCTTCCATCGCGCACCGCACTTTAAATTTGTGCCATAGATCCGGCGGAATGTCTCGTAATGTATAATTCATAGATCCTCTTTTTTAAAATATCGTTTCAAGGAGTTTACCCCCGTCCGTAATAAAATGACAACCCGTTTCTTTAGGCGCATGAAAAACCTGCCATTCAACCCCGTCTGTTGTCGTGTAAATCTCATGCTTACCCGCGTGTTTTACGGCGGAAAGCACCTCCCCTTTTCCGCTCTTTATTTTAGCCGCTTGATTCATAGCGGCGGCATATGAGCCGTGTGTTGATACTATTGATTTTCCGTCGTATACGGCATAGTCTCTCATTGTTCTATCATGCCTCCTCAATTATGTCGGAAAAATGTTCTTCAATCGCGTCCGTGCCGTCGTGTTTTTCCAGCCAATCGGATGCCTCTTGTCGGGTAACTGGTTTGATATTGTCGCTTCCCCCGGTGCCACCAGCAACCGGAACGGCGTATTTTGAAAGAGCCCCCCCGGAACCGTGGATGAAGAACGCACCTTTTTTGGTCTGGTAAAGCGTTTCCTCACATGCGTGGAAATCTCCGGCATAACATCCGTTATCCCAACTGTGAATTAATTCCGCTGTTTCTGTATTGTAAACTTTCCCTTCGACAACCTTTTTCATGTTCTCTCCTCCTTGTTTTAAATCAATTCGTATTTACCATTTTTTTCTTTCGCCCATACCTCGATGCCCCATATTAATTCGTTGTCTTTTTCAGGGCCAGGGTAATTTTCGTTGATCCATTCCACCATTTTAAACTGTATTGCATCTGCGCTGTCTTGCTCTGTATATCCATCTACCCACAACGCGTAAGCAGGTGAATTCTCAGCAAGCATTGAGCTGTTTGTTAATGCCTCAATAGCTCTAATAATCTCTATTGATGTTTCAAAACCGTCATATGCTCTCATATCTACCTCCCTTTTGGTCAAATAATGCCCGGTTTAACCGTCCACCGGGCGAAGGATTGGGGTGTTAGTCTTTATAAATCTTAAACTGCCCGTCTGTAACTGAATTAAAGCCCGGATCGGACTGAATGTTTGCGTTCAAATAATTGATATCCTCGTCCCTTGCGGCTTTTTTAAGCTTATCTTTTGCCGCGTCGCTCAGTCTTGCGTCTGCGTAGGTTGAGCGGATTTTTTCAATGTCTTCTGCCGTCAAAACGACTGGCATTTTTTTAAACATGATGATTCCTGCGGCGGCGGGAACCTTCTTCTTAATCCATGCAGGGGCCGTTTCGATTGCGTTTCCGGCGAGTTCGCCGTCGATATAGACCGTTCCGTTTTTCGCTTCGATCTTTTTTCCTGCTTTTGTTGTTTTAATCTCTTTCATGTTTTCCCCTCCGTTTAAGTTAATTTCTCTCTCCTCTTAATTACAATATAATACATGATTATCATGATGTCAATAAAAAACATATAAATTTTTGTAGCTTCCGCAAAAACCTCTAAAATTATGTGCGTTTTAAGGCCACTGTCTAAAATTAACGCATCCTACCCTATTGACCCCTATAAGATCGTTCAATGTAGGGCAAATGGCGAAGTCGCTAAAATTATGAATAAAATTAGACATTTATACCCCATGTCAAGCCCAAAAACCCCTAAATTCCGGTAAAAACCCCTAAATTCCGGTAAAAACCCCTAAATTCCGGTAAAAACCAAAAGCCAAAAAAACCCGTGGTATAAGGAAATATTAATATTATAGGGGGGTTGCATGGCTTGGACACAGACCGATCTTGATAACCTCGAGGCGGCGATTATCGCTAAAACCCGTGATCAACGCATTATAAAAGCGACCATCGCGGGAAAATACGTCGAATACAGCGATGTGCCGTTGTCGGATATGCTGGCGCTTCGGGCCGAAATGCAGTTAGCGCTTGGCCTCGCATATCGCCGGGTTTACGCAAAAAACGGGGGGCGGTCGAGTTGAGTTTTTATAAATCCATTGCGGCGGTGATTGATGGCGCTATTGGCCTGTTTTCACCAAAAGCCGAATTGCACCGCATGTTATACAGGGAAAAACGCGAAGCGATCCGCTCCCGCTCCGCAACCTACGCGGCCGCAAAAACAAACCGCATGACCGGCACATGGTCACCAACAGATTCAACCGTTAATGACATCATTGAGGCAAGTTCTCCGACTGTCCGGGCCAGGGTCCGGCAGCTGGTCAGGGACTTCCCGTACTTTGCCCGGGCGGTACGGTCTATCACGGATTATACGGTAGGGGCGGGGCTGTTTTATCAGGCACGGATTACCAATGTATCGGGCAAACTCGATCAAAAAAAAGCCCAGCAAGCAGAGGATGCGTTTAATTTTTGGGCGGACGAGGCCGACATCGCGAAAAAGCTCCACTACTATGAAATGATGAGGCTCGCCAAATCACAGGATAGCGAATGCGGCGAGTTTTTAATCATTGAGCGGTGGCGCAAACAAAACAGATACCTCCCGTATGCCCTCCAAATGATCGAACCAGACTGGTTATCCAGTAATTCCGAAAAAACGGGAACGGGTGCGGAGATATCACAGGGGATAGAATACGATCCGAGTACAGGTATTGTGCTGGCGGTGCATATCACAGATCCGGACGGATGGGGAAAAACGGAACGTATTCCGGCAGATCAGGTGATCCACGGGTTTGAGACACTGCGTCCGGGACAGTTCCGGGGGATTACCCCGTTTGCGCCGGGCGTGTTGCTGGCAAATGATTTGTCGACCTACATGGATGCCACAATTGACACCACAAAAATGTCTGCAAAATACCTTGCGCTCGTAACAACCCCGGACCCGCTTTCACACCAAAACGCAAAAATGACAACTGATTCGGACACGGGGCAAAAAATCGAGGAAATGGAAAACGCAATTATTGAGTATTTGCGGCCGGGAGAGGATGTGAAAATCGCATCAAACCCGAACCCGGGAACCAATTTCCCCCCGTTTGTAAAACTGATTTTGACTATGTTGTCTATTACGACCGGTGTTCCCTACGAGATCATATCCGGGGATTACCAAGGGCTTTCGTATTCAAACGGTAAAATTGTCCGCGAAGATTTCAAAAAATCCCTTGTCCCGCTTCAAACCCGGCACATACGGCACTTTTGCAAACCGACGCTACGCGGATTTATGGACTCTGCCGTATTGTCCGGGAAACTAAGCTTCCCCCGCTATTTCACGAACCCCGCGCAATATTTGAAAGCGGAATGGCAGATTCCCGGTATGGCGTCGCTTGACCCGCTACGGGAAACAAAAGCAAATGTGGACAAACTGGATAGAAATCTTATTTCCCCACAGGAACACGCAAAAGCGCGGGGCCGGGATTTGGAGGACGTTTACCGCGAGATCAAGGCGGCAAAAGACCTGCAAAAAAAATATGGAATCAAAGACAAGCCAATTTCTACCTCAGTGGCGAACAACCCGGCGGCGATAACCGGAGAGGATAAAGAAAATGAAGAAGATAAACAAAAGAAGTAATCCAAAAAACAATCTGAATTATCGAACACTACCTATCCGGGCGGCGGCGGACGGCACCCCCTCAACGCTTGACGAGGACAGTCGGAGTGTTGAGGTCGTCGGAACAACCGAGGATCGAGTGCAGGTATTTGATTACGCCCGGTGGGAGGTGATCGACGAAATATTATTGATGTCCGGGTGCGAAATGCCGGGATCTCGGCAAGTCCCGCTTTTAGATACCCATAGCAGATATGACTCTTACAGCGTCTTGGGATCTTACCGCGACATGCTCGTTGACGGTGATCAGCTGGTGGGTAGGAGTTATTTTTCGACAGCGCCGGAAGCCGAAAGCCCTTACACAAAAATGCGCGAGGGCCACTTAACGGATTTTTCCGTGGGGTATCTGGTGATCGATTCAACATGGGTAGCCGATGGTGAGGAAAAAGTGATCGGGGGCCGGACGTTTGAGGGGCCTGTCAGCGTGGTGACACGTTGGCGGGTCAAGGAACTTTCAATTTGCCCGATTGGAGCAGATGAACGGGCAAAAGCACGGACTGAGCATAACGAACCAAAATCGAAACAGGAGAAAGAGAATATGGACGAAAAATTGAGAAAATACCTAGAGAGCAGAGGGCTTCGGGCCGATGCCACGGAAGCCGAAGCGTGGAGTTATCTCGAGAAACTCGAAATTCCGAAGGCTGTTGACATGCCGGACGTGGAAAAAGAGCGGGCCGAGGCTGTCCGGATTGAGCGTGAACGAATTACGGAAATTCGGGCGATGTGCGACGGGTTGGAGATCGACATGGCCGATGAACTGATTTCCGGGGGTGCTACCCTTGATAGCGCGAGGAAGACGGTGCAAGACAAGTTGATTGAGGCCAGAAAAGAAACCAAGCATCGCACACCCATGACCCACGGAGAAGATGAAAAAGACAAGTTCCGGACGGCGGCAACGGATGCTGTTCTGATCCGGGCGGGAATGTCCGTTGAAAAACCGGTGCTCGGTGCCGATGACCTGGCCGGGTATTCCCTGCGCGAACTGGCGCGGCATTCGCTCCGGATCGCAAACCTTCCGACTGGCGGCGGGGTGTTGGAAATGGTTGGACGAGCAATGACGACCTCCGATTTTCCGTATTTGCTGGCAAACGTCGCGAATAAATCGCTTTTTAAGGGGTTTGAAACCGCTTCCGAAACGTGGAGAACGTGGTGTGATATCGGGTCTGTTTCGGATTTTAAAACCAACTACCTCCCGCGCGTGTCCGAGTCCTCGGATCTGGACGAAGTGCCGGAAGATGTGGAGTACAAATATGGAAAGCGCACAGAGGCGCAGGAAACCTATTCTGTCCTTACGTATGGAAAAATTTTCCCGATTTCTCGTCAGTGCGTAATTAACGATGACCTGAATGCCCTGACCACGATAGCGGCGGCGCACGGTGAAGCGGTTCAGCGAAAACTGGGCGATATCGCCTATGCCGTTTTGACAGCTAATGCCGATATGGGCGATGGGGCCGCGCTGTTTGTCTCCGATCATGGAAACATTGCGTCCGGCGGTGACGTGGGCGCGCCGGGAATTGCTACCCTGGCGGCGGCGATTTTGGCAATGGGCACACAAAAAGACCTACAGGGTCTGCGGCGGCTGAACATCAGCCCTGAGTTTTTCATTGCACCGAAAGCGCTTGAGGGCGTTATGCGGGTGTTTTTCAAATCTGAAAAATACGCGGATTCGGACACGGTGGCAACGGATTCAAGTCTTGCGGCAACCCGGGCAAACCCGTATTCCGGGGGCTATTTTACACAGGTGTACGAACCGCGTCTTGATGACACCTCCTCAACCGCGTGGTATCTGGCCGGGCCGAAGGGGAAAACCGTTAAAATGTTTTTCCTCGACGGCAAGCAAACCCCGTACATGGAAAACCGGCCCGGATTCACCGTTGATGGGTTTGAAAGCAAGGTCAGGATTGACGCTGGGGCAAAAGCCGTGCACTGGGCGGCGCTGTATTACAATGCTGGCACCTAATTTTTACCCGGATTCTACCGAATTTTTAAAATCATTACAAAAAAAGGATAAGACGATATGGCTGACAATTTAGTACAAAATGACGCCCGAAAGTTTGAATGGGCGGTAGCTGGGAAATCTTCCGGAGATCCGGTTATCAACGGGTCAATGACGGGCGTGTGTTTGATTGATACCGATAGTGACGGCAACGTGTCCGTTGACACGCAGGGGGTTTATGACCTGTCCGTAAAGGCGATTGACGATGACGGCAATAGTGCGGTGGCAATCGGTGACCGGCTTTATTACGTGATCGGTGACACACCGCTGATCAGCAAAAAACGTTCGGGCGTTTTTTACGGGTTTGCTCTGGAAGCAATCGTTTCCGGGTCCACTTCAACTATTAACGTGTGGCTGAAAGGCAACGTGGGGATTGGCACGACCGATATTCCGGCTGAGGATGTGACGCTGGCGAAAATGGCGGACCTTGCCCGGGGGTCTCTCATTTCCGGCCAAACCGCCAACAACCGACCGACGGCGCTGGTCGCTGAGACCGACGGACAAATTCTGGTCGGCGACGGCACGGACATAAACTCTGTGGCTGTGTCCGGAGATGCAACTCTGGCAAATGACGGGACCGTGACTATTGCGACAGGAGCCGTTGAGGACTCCATGATCGAGGCGCTTTCAGACGGTGAGTTTATTATTGGTGTTGATGGCACGGCGGCCAACAACGCAAAAGTGACGATGAGCGGCGGTGCAACCCTGGCAAATGACGGAACCCTGACTGTTTCAAGCGACTACATCAAACAGACTATGCTTAACCGCCGGTTTACGTTTGAGGAGTTTGAAACTAATCCTCTAACTGCAAAAGTCGGTGGCGGTGCGGCCGGTGGAACGGCAGGAGACACGAACGTACTGGCACTCGAAGATAATATTTTTGAGTACCACGTCAAAGGCACTCAGACCATTACAGCACCGTCTCTTACTTCCGCAGGACTCAATGTCGGCATGGATCAGACCGATAATGACGGCGTTGAGGTGTCACAGGGCATCACGTCCAGGAGCCGAGGGGCGTTTGTGGTTGGCACGGACGCGGCATTTTACGCCAAGTGCAAATTTTCAATCGAGACGGTGGCCGGGACCGATGATTGTGCATTTGGGTTTAGAAAAGCCGAGGCGTATCAGGCGAATATCGACGATTATGACGAGATGGCTTGTCTGAACGCAATTTCCGGGAACATCACGATTGAAACCATCCTTAACGGTGGTGAAACCACGGCAACCGATACCACCGACGATTGGGCAGACGCAGAAACCCACACGCTGGAAATCTACGTATCGGCGGCCGGGGTGGTGACCTACAAAATCGATGGGACGGCACCCACCACAACCGCAGCGTTTACGTTTGATGACGGTGAAGTGGTTGTCCCGTTTTTCTTCATGCTTAACGCGAACTCTTCTCAGGCCGGAGTGATAGCGCTTCAAGAATGGGAAGCAGGACTCCAGTAAACCATTTCCCTAATTATCCGGGGGGCGGGCGACTGCCTCCCGGTTTTTAAAAAGGACAAAACCCTATGGCGATAACAGCGACAGATATAAAAAAATACCTGACCGGCGCAACCTCTGACGGCGGCACACAGACAGATCCGGATGCGGCGCTGGGAAACTACAGATCAGCAACGACAATCACCGACGATAGCGACAACAATATGTTTGATGATGTGTCGGGGGCCGAGGCATCGGCCGGAGACACCGAGTACCGGTGCATTGCATTGAAAAACGAGCACGGGTCCCTAGAGTTACAGAGCGCAAAAGTGTTTATGGCAGATTCCGACATCGGCGCGGGGAACACACTGTCATTCGCGGTTGAAGTGCCGGGGGCCGGGTCGGAAACCAACGGTGCGGCGCAGACCATTGCAAACGAGTCAACAGCTCCCACGGTCAACTCCGGTAATGTGTCGGATTGGTCGACCGCAACAACGTATTCGGGGGGCGTAGCGGTCAACATTAACGCTCATGACGCGAATTTGGGCGTGGGTGAAATCATCTTTGTCTGGATTAAGCGCGTGATCGGGACCTCCGCTCCTGCGGCAAACGCTATTAATTTCACCATCCGGATTCAGGGAGACACGGCGGCGTAATGGCATTCCCGGACGGTTGGGGCCGCAGGCATGAAATCGAAATTCCCGCGTCAAAAGTCGATACAAACTGTGCCGATTTTCCGATTTTTTTAAATAAGGATAATTTCGATTCAGAGATATTTGATGCGGACGGATCGTTTCCGGCGTTAAACGGCGGGGGCGATATCCGTTTTTCGTCTGACGAGGCCGGTACCAACCGTCTCCCGTGCGAGATTGTAACATTTACGACCGACAACAACCCGGCAAACGGCAAAGCGGAAATCCATGTAAAACGCTCTTTGTCATCTTCGAGTAACACCTCGATCTACGTCTGGTACCACAAATCCGGAGAAACTCAACCGGCGGCAAATGACACGTATGGTTCGGAAAACGTCTGGAACAGCAACTATCTCGCCGTATTCCACATGAATCAAGACCCGTCCGGGTCGGCTCCGCAGCTTACCGATTCGACCTCAAACGATTTTGATATGACCTCTTACGGGTCGATGGCCTCCGGAGATCTAGTGGACGCCAAACTCGGCAAAGGCATTGATTTTGACGGTACGGGCGACTGTTTTTTAAAGGGTACTCCAATCGGCGGGGATACGATCAATACCGGCATTTCGGCCTATACGCTTCAGGCATGGGCCTATTCGACTGACCCGGCTGACTCGTACGGCCCAGTGATGGGGTGCACGATTGGGCATGACCATTACATACACCACTACCGGGCCGGGGATGATAAATGGCACTTCTGGTTTAGAGATAACACAGACACGCTCAGATCGTCGGCTGTCTATTCAAATGCCACAGTAACAGCCAGTCAATGGTACATGCTCCACGCCACAAACGATGGGTCAAACCAATATTTGTACGTGGACGGGGCGCAACAGACGGCTTCGGGCAGTTATTCCGGATTTGAGTCTACCGATCAGCACTTATGTATCGGCGCACGGTTTACAACCGACACAAGGCGATTTGAGGGCAAGCTTGACGAGGTGCGGGTGCTGTCCGCAGCCCTTGCCTCCGGGTGGATTTCAACCGAGTATAATAATCAGTCAAGCCCGTCAACGTTTGCGGTACCGGGCACCCCGGTAAACGTGGGGCTGTCTGCTGTCAGTTCCGACGTAATCGGTAAATATGATATTTTTAACACGGTGTATTCAAGCAGTGTCGGAAAGTACGATGTCCGGGGGCTGGTGCAAAGCGACGCCATCGGTAAATACGATTCGCGGGGGCTGGTACAGGGCGATATCACGGGCAAATTTGATTCGCGCGAGTTGGTACAGGCTGACACAATTGGTAAATATGACATTTTTAGCATTATTAACTCCGACTCAATCGGCAAGTTTGACATTCTTGACATTATTCAATCCGATATCACGGGCAAATTTGATGCCCGGAATATCGCCCTGTCAAATATTACCGGCAAATACGATACGATAGGGCGCATATCATCCGACAGCACGGGAAAATTTGACGTGCTGGGTATTATAGCCTCTGATTCAACCGCCAAGTTCGGCATTCTTGATATTGTGTCATCCGACAGCATCGGCAAGTTTGGCATCCTTGACATTGTGCAATCAGACATTACCGGGAAATACGGCCTGTTGAATATAATCTTATCAAACCTGACGGGCAGGTACGACACCGCAGGAGTTATTTTATCTGACTCAATCGGCAAATTTGGCGTGCTGAGTGTCGTCAGTTCCGATTCAACCGCCAAGTTCGGCATTCTTGATATTGTGTCATCCGACTCAATCGGCAAGTTCGATGTGTTTAATTTGGTGCAAAGCGATGTTACCGGAAAATTTGATGCTCGGAATATTTGTCTGTCAAATCTGGTCGGCAGGTTTGATGTGCTGGGCATCATGCAAAGTGACGTTACCGGGTTGTACGACATTTTGTCAAACATGGTTTTTTCCGACATTACCGGCCGGTATAATATGCGGGAGTTTGTGCAATCAGACATTACCGGGAAATACGACAGTGCCGAATTTTTAATGTCTGACGTTACCGGCCGGTACGATCTGACAACGGAAGTGTTTTCCGACGGTATTGGTAAATTCAGTATCTTGTCAGAATTAGATGATAAGTTGCGACAAGCCGTGTTTGACATGCTTTCCGTGCTGGGCGGCGATGTGTTTTACAGACCGGCAAGCGGAATAAACACGACGATACAGGGGGCGTTTCAGCGTGATGAGCCGAATCAGGAAGCGTATGTTCGGGGGCTTGATACCGCAACCGGGACGCTTACCGGACTTGCCACGGACCTCGGAAACGTGGTGTATGGCGACAGGTTTATAATCGACGATGAGTGGTGGATGCTGGATGCTGACGGCATAATTGAAAAAAACTTATATTTAGTGGATATCTCACTGGTAAGGATTGATTCATGAAACGGTTTGTTTTTTTACTTTTTTTTCTTCTGTTACCCATCGTAACGGCAAATGCAACGACATATTATATCAAAAACGGTGGGAACGACGGCCTTTCCGGGACATCCGATGCAAATGCATGGGCAACGATAAGTAAAGTCAACTCGGTCGCATTTTCAGACGGCGATACCATTTGTTTAAAGAGGGGCAGCACGTTTACGGATGCACGACTCACTCTTTCTGCCTGTGTGTCTCCCGGTATCACTGGTATCACGGTTCAAGATTACGGGACCGGGGATAAACCGTGGATTAACGGGGATGTGATATTTCCCATACGTATTGATTGCGAGTCAAACCAGTACAGCATCAAGAACCTGACCTTAAAAAATATAGATTATTCGGGCCAGAATGTATACACAGGCGGCAAAATTACACAAGGGTATCTGCGTTATCTTGATGGCATAACACTCGATGGCCTTTATTTTAATGGACACGGGGGCGCAACAAATCAAAACGAATACGGCGCATGTGCAATGAATGTGTACTGGTCGCGGGGCGCAGTGGAAATTAAAAACTGCACCATATTCAACTGCGGTCCGTCAAATATCGCAGACAGCAACGAAGGTAAGGACATCGCCGGGCTTGCTATATCATGGAAAAATTCCGGCACGCTGTCTATCCATGACAATGTAATACACGACACAGAGTCAGATAATCTGTACCTCGGCGGAGTAACAGTCGCAACGGATATATATGACAATACATTATACAACGGCGGTGAGAACAGTCTGGATCTTAAGGCGACGCAGAATATTACCGTGAGGGATAATGAAATGTACTGTGAGGCCGGGTTTGGGTGGGGCGGCGGTAGCGGGGGGCCGCTGATTGTCGCTCACGGTGATCCGGTGTTTGACAGGCCGAGTCAGCCTGAACCGTGCGGTTGGGCGTACAACTGCACCATCCGGGACAACTACCTCCACGACGCAAGGGAGGCCGGAATCATACTGTGTGCAACCACACACACCTCCGGGAATTATTTGCCATATTCGCAGATTGGAGAGTCATACCCAACCCGTGATTTTGTGATTCAAGACAACGTTTTTGAAAACTGCCCGATTAATACCAGTGTGTCATCGCCTTCCGGCACAGCAAAATGCGGAATAGGCGTCTGGAACCTGTGCGAGGGAACCACTGTTACGGGCAACCTGTTCAAAAACTGCATGATTTACGCCATATATGAAACGAATAGCGCTACAGATTACACCACAATTACAAATAACACCATTTATGACGATGCGACAAAAAACATTACCTACGGGATTTATTTAAAATCAGCGGTCGGAACTGTCGTAAAAAATAACGTTGTGTATCTTACTGAGGATGGAACAGGCGACAGGTGCCTAAAGTTTGACTCCGGTTCACCCGTTGTCACGTATAACTGCTGGTACAATGCCGGAACCGAAAACACTCTGACGCAATGGGGCGGCACCACCTACGAAAGCTCACAGGAGGCGGCCTGGCAGTCAGCCGGGCATACCGGCGGGATATTTCAAGATCCGTTGTTTATAGATCCGGCAAACGATAACTTCATGCTACAGACAAATACCCCCGCTCAAACGGGCGGCGTGATATGGGGTTCAGAAAATGACGCCTTACCAGTATTTCCCGGTGCGGTGGGGTATGGAACCAATACGGTGGCAGGGCGTGGAACCAATAACACCACGATTTACAAGGTCACAAACCTAAACACTTCCGGGACAGGGTCGTTTTATGCGGCGGTCAAAGCCTCCGGGCCGCGGCTGGTAGTATTTGAGGTGTCCGGCACGATACCCATTGACGGATATCTGTCCATCGTAAACCCCTATATCACCATTGCGGGGCAAACAGCACCATCGCCGGGCATTACTCTCCGGGGGGCAACACTTGATATCCGCACCCACGACGTACTGATGCAGCATATCCGTATTCGTAACGGCGATAACGCGAGTTGGTATGTACCTCAACTACGTGATTGTATGTCCGTCGGATCAAGCTCATCATCTGTCTATAATATAGTGATTGACCATTGCACACTGTCGTGGGCTGTCGATGAGATTCTTGAATTCTGGTACGACACGACCGATTCTTGCACGGTGTCAAACTGCATAATTTCCGAAGCGCTTAAAAATTCGATCCATCCGGAGGGTGTCCACGGGGCGGGGCTTATTGTAGGTCCCGGCATCGATAACATTTCTCTTACCGGCAATTTATTTGCACATAATTATTTCCGTAACCCGTACATTCGCGGATCTGGCGTTGTATTTTCAAATAACGTGGTTTACGACGCGGGGCTTTACGGCCTGATGATGCAGGACATTGAAAATCCGATAGAGCTATCGCACGTGGGAAATGTCATTATTCCGGGATTGGATTCCGGATCGTACGCAAGTTACGCGCTTACCATGTGGGAAGATTTTGACCACGCGGGAACCGGGACGCATGTTTACATGTCAGATAATGATAGTCCTCAGTCCGGGTCCGACGCATGGGACACGGTAAGCATTCGCGCGTATTCTCACACCCCGGACGCGGCGGCGATTGAAGCGGCGACACGGGTTGAAACTGCACCGCTGTGCCCGTCCGGGTTTACGGCGGCGGCAAGCTCAACGGTTGAAAGTTCGGTGTTAAACAGCGCCGGGGCGCGGCCTGCGGATCGCGATGTGGCAGACACGCGGGTAATAGCGGACGTTACTGCTGGGACCGGCGGACATATTGACTCTCCATCTGCGTTTGCCGGGCAGTCCGGATATGACTCAAACGGGTATCCGATTTTAGCGCAAAATTACCGGGCGCTTACGGACATTCCGACAAACCCGAATGACGATGATGATTATGACGGATATCTAAACTGGGAGGAGTGGTTGTGGGATTATTCTGATGCTGTTGAGGGGGAGGGATCAACCCCCCCGCAAGCAGAGACGGTGTTTAGCGACATTGAGTATTTTGGCGACAGGGACAACTACACAGAACTAAATTCGAGTCGATGGGAAATTAAGGCCGATGGGGGGGACAGATATTTTTTAAACAGCACAACGCATACGGGGCCGGGTCAAAACCGGATCGGAGAATACACTCTTGTAAACAACCGGACATATGGTGATTTTGAATTTACGTGCACGGCAAAATTAAATGAGGATTCCGGCACAAACCCGTATGCAGACGAATGTATCGTGTTCGGGTATCAGGGTCCGGCAGATTATTACTATGCGTTTTACTCCTACACGGATATATTTGTCAGAAAATGCGTGTCCGGCACAGATGGCGAGATCATAAGCATTACCTATGACTACTATATACCTGACGACGGATACCACGATTTAAAGGTGACGCGCGTTGATGATTTGATTACTGTTTATCTCGATGACATTGAGCGACTATCGGTAACCGATTCCACGCTTGGGGTCGGTCAAATCGGGGTCGGCACCTATAACGATTCAGCATATTTTGATGACATCAATGTTACGGAACCGTCCGCATACATCCCCCTGCCGTACTGGTATGTATATTCCGGTGGCGATAACTCCCCCGGATACGGCACAACCGATCAGGCAAATCCGGCATCAGCGGACAACTGGTCAAACGCGTTCACGGCGCTTTCAAGCGCTATCAGCGGCGCGGCGGCCGGAGACACGATTTATATAGCCTCCGATCATGATGAAACCGCGACAACCGGGGCGTTAACGTGGGCCGGTAGCGGTACGTTAACAAACCCGCTACACGTTATCAGCGTTGACAGGACAACCGGCAATTATACGGCGGCGGCATCCGCGCAAATCGGAAATACCGGGATAACAGACGATATCACACTTTCCGGGTCGTTTGAATTTTTGGGGACGTACCTGTCCGTGGGCGATGACCTGATGTATTCACCTGTAACCGGGCATCTGGTGTTTGATGACTGCACCCTTGATTTAGGCATCGCCGGGGCAGAGGCGGTTAATACGCTGGGCGGCGTGGCGACCGTTGTCGAGTTGTTTGACACCGACATTGACCGGGGGGCTTCAACGGTTTGTAAAATCAATGTTGCCGGGGGGTCGTTTCTGTGGGCCGGGGGATCTCTTTTAGCGGCAATGAATGACCAGTTGCTTGAGGCCGGGGCCGGGACGATTGACGTTGATGTAACCGATTGTGATTTGTCCGTGCAAACCGATTATTTAATAAAACCCGATAGTTCCGGGCTGGTCAATGCTATGTTTGCCCGGTGCAAAACCGGGGCGGCAACCGGGCCTGTCCTCGGCACACTGTCGGCCGGGCGCGTTGCAATGGAATCCTGCGATGATGCCGACGGATTTTTTCACCTACATCACGTTTATCCGGAGGGTAGTGTCGAGCAGTCGACGACAAATTACCGGACCGGTGGGGCCAGTTATGACGGCAACAACCATTATTCGGCGAGAATGACGGCCGCATCCGGTGTGTCCGAATGGATTAAGCCCTTGCGGTTTCGACTGGCAAATCTGTGGACGGCGGCAAATCCGACGCTTACCGTGCATACCCTGACCGACGGCGTGACGCTTCAAAACGATGAGTTCTGGATCGAAGTGGAGTCGCCGGACGGCACAACTCGCGCACTGGGAAACATTACCCGGACACGGGCGGCGGACATCCGGACCACACCTGCGGACCACACCTCGGATCTGACCGCATGGACCGAAACGCTTTCAAATGAAGTGGCGCAGAAAATAGAGGTGGCAATTACCGGAAGCGCCGGGGTCTATACGGTGTGGGCGTGCTTGGCGAAACCATCAACAACCGTTTATGTGTGTCCTAAGATAGGGATCAGCCATTGACAAAAGATTATATCATACCGGGGCAGGGAATCCACCAGGATTCCGGTTCCGGATTTGAGCCCCTGGTTCCCGGCGGCGGGATTGTAAACGAGGAGTCTGGCGGCACCACGGTATATTCTGACATTACCGGCCGGTACGATGCTCTTAATACGGTAAGTTCCGACATCACGGGCCGGGCCGATATCCGGAATATCACATACTCTGATTCGGTTGGTAAATATGACATTTTTAGCATTATTAACTCCGACTCAATCGGCAAGTTTGACATTCTTGACATTATTCAATCCGATGTTACCGGGAAATATGACAGTGCCGGGCTTTTGATATCTGATATCACGGGCAGGTATAGTTCCCGGCAGATCATAAACTCAGACATCAAGGGGTTGTTTGATGCGGCCGGCATCATGCAATCCGATATCACGGGCAAATACGATGCCCGGGGGCTGGTATTGGCTGACACGATAATGCTCTTTGATATCCGGGGATTGGTGCAATCCGACATTACGGGCGTATTTAATACCGCAGGGCTGGTACAATCCGATAGCATCGGCAAATATGACGTGTTTAATATGGTTTTTTCCGACATTACCGGCCGGTATAACGGCATCGGGTGTGTCATATCCGATATCACGGGCAAATATGACAGTGCCGGGCTTTTGATATCCGATATAACCGGGAAATACAACGCATTTAATGAGATCTGTTCAGACTTCACAGGCAAATATGATGTGTTTAATTCAGTGCAATCCGACAGCATCGGCAAGTTCGATGTGTTTAATTTGGTGCAAAGCGATGTTACCGGCCTGTTTTCTCTCTGCAATATTTTTCAATCAGATATAACCGGCCGGTATAAAGTGCTGGGCATCATTTTATCCGATATCACGGGCAAGTTTGATGTGCTGGGGTTGGTGCAATCTGATTTGATAATGCTCTTTGATATCCGGGGATTGGTGCAATCCGACATTACGGGCCGGTATGACGGCATCGGCAGGATAAGCTCAGATGTCACGGGTTTGTATTCAATCGCCCGGGAACCAACCGAAGCAGAAGCGGCAGCAAGCGCGGGGCTTTCGGCGGCGGCGCAAAGCTTACTTGCGATATACGGCACACAATTAACCTATATTCCTGTGATGGGAGAACAGGCAGAGATAACCGGGGTGTTTGAGCAGGGGGAACCGAATCAGGAGCCGTATGTATCCGGATGGTGGACCGCGACGGGAACCCTGACGGTATCGGCAAACGATGTGCCGGATCTTCAGCACGGCGATCTATTTTTAATTGCCGGGGCAACGTGGAAATTTGACACGACCGGCATCGTGCAAAAAGACGGATATTTAATCACAATAAATTTAATAAGGATAGATTAAAATGCCACGACAACTACATACACAATCAGTAACGGGCAAAACACAGGCAAACGGGGCGTTTGCATTCGCAATGCCGACACATCTGCAATGCCTGAGACACCATCAACTTCAACTGGAGGTGAGCGCAACGCCCACGGGCGGCTCACTTGCGGTAGCAGTAAAATCGGTCGGCGCTTCGGGATACGCCACGTTTTCAAGTGGACTTAACATGACGGCGGCACCCCCGATTTACGAGTTTACCGGGTATGTCGAATCCATCCGGATTACCCCGTCAGGTTTTGATGCGGATAAAACGTACTCGCTTATTTTAAACAGCGGGGGAGCGCCGGTAAATGTTTAACATTGAGATTGATGATAAACAGATCAAAAAGTTTATTGAAAAATCCCCGCTTCAAGCGGACTGGGCGATGAAAGAGGCATCATCAATGGCCGGGGGGCATTACCGGAACTGGTTGCGCGCGTGGATCGAATCTGGCGGCCGGGGAACGTGGAAAAAGCTCATTAAAAACAAACACTCCCCGCTGTTGTTTATGTCTCGGCTAGTGCATTTCCGAAGCAGCCGGACAAGTCAAAAAAAGTTTAAAATTCAAATCGGCTTTTTCTGGAAAAAAGCGCGGGGCACTTCAAAAACCGCCTACGCCAAGCGGAAGGAACGTTTCCGGCGGTCGTACAATATGACCCCCGCGCAACTGGCGCGAATTCACGAATACGGTAGATCGCAAAAAGTGTCCGATCCTATGAGGGGGAAAATGGCGGCACTGGGAATGCCGCTTGAGAAAAAAACGAAGCGGCTGAAAACCCCTCAGCGTAAAATGGTTGAGGCCCTATGGCGGCAAAAGAAAAAGGAAATTCCAAAGTATTTGGAAAAGCGGTTTTTTCAGAAGTTTTTTAGCAAAAACAATCCTCATAACAGGTGACGTATGAAATTTACAGGCAAAAATGGCATTTTACGAATCTATGACGGGACGCGAGATATCGCGACATCATCTAGCGTGGACATTTGGCATTTTGACGGCGTTAGCACATGGACCGATATCAAAAGCGCGGTGATTGCCGATGACGCCAGTTATCAATCCGCGTTCCTGGCCGACACAAACGACATGGTGTTTATCGGGTTTACCTCCCGGTTTGCCATGCTCCAATACTTAAAAGGCAACGGCACAAACTACGGGGTAGGGACCGGGGCGCTTATCCTTAAATATTTTGACGGTACGAACTTTGACAGCACAATTACCGATATCAATGATTACACGGCGTCCGGCGGGGATTGTTTCGCGCAAGACGGCTATATCGGGTTTAAAATTCCGGCTGATTGGGCGACAGGGGCAAACGCTTATAACGCGAATCTTGACTCAAATAAGTATTATGTAGTGCCTATGGTGACAAGCGCGGCATCAACAGATCCGGACGCGGATATTCTCGCGCCTATCGTCGCGCAGTATTTCGAAGTAGTTTTTGCCTCTATGGATTTTACCGGGCCGATGGGTAGACCCAAAGTCGATGAACAACTAATATTAAACCGGGGTGTGATAGATGCCTATGCACATTACATCAACGGTGTTGAAAGCAAAGCACATGATCCGCTTGCCATATCGTTTGGATGCAGTATTGACGACACGGCAAACACGGACGCGGTTCAAGCGGCGCTTGAATGCGGCAATCCGGGATCAACAAACTGGACATCAACAGGAGTGACGATAAAGGGGCGAACAAAAAACGATGGCGTGGTATTTAATCCGACTTTCGCTGATGCGACAAAAAAAGCAGTGGCGATACAAATGCTATTTGAAAACGTGGACTCAAACACCGAGGGGTGGGCGTATTATGAATGTTTTTACCCCCCGGATGAACAAAGTGTATCAGAGGCGGAGGACGGGGTAACGCTTGCAACAAACGGCGGGTGTTACGGGGTGATCGAACGAATCAAACATTTCGGGGTAAGGTATTAAACGAAAAACATAAACACTATTTTTTTATTCAGACTCTACCGAAATTCGGTAAAATCTGCTAAAAAGAAGGAGCAAACATGAAATTTACGAATAAACAGGGGAAAATCAGACTCTATGACGGCGCGGCTACCCCGTACTATCTGGAAGTTGATTTTGATGCCGGGGATTTTACCGGGCCGATGGGGATTCCGAAAACCGAAGAAATCCTGGTGCTGGACCGGGGAAACATAACCGCCGACTCGCATTACAAGGAGGGCAGTGCAGAAAAAGTCATGGAACCGCTCGCGGTGTCATTTACCGGATCGGTGGCAGACGATACACAGTGTGTGTATCTGCTTGACTGGATGGAACAGCTTTCAAACGGTGATAGCGCAAGCCCGGTGCAATCATCCGGGGCCGTGAACTCAAAAACCCTGACCACAACGCAGGGTGACACTAAACGCGATGGCACAAACTATAATCCGACATTTGCTGACGGCACGAAAATGTGTTGCAAC
>Ga0272441_10001795_pt1 | contig 45104 bp, 33 predicted proteins | sample SSMProp6N_FD_193582 | JGI IMG/M metagenome (GOLD analysis project Ga0272441, IMG submission 193582) | Marine sediment archaeal communities from Little Sippewissett salt marsh, Falmouth, MA, United States - SSM-Prop-6N | ecosystem: Environmental > Aquatic > Marine > Wetlands > Sediment ... | reverse complement strand
CCTTCGAGGGAGAACTGGAGTTTCGGTCTGGGCAGCTCGAACCGGTGGACACGCGCGCGATCCTCGTTCGCATGCTCGCCAATCTCCGGAGCGTTTACCTGGGGCGGAACGATCTGCCACGCGTCGCCAACATCCTGCGGCGAATGGCGGCGGTCGAGCCGGCGAACGGGCGGCATCTGCAAGATCTGGCGGCGGTCTGCTGCCGACGGGGAGACGTCCGCGGGGCATGCGAGCATCTGGCGCTGTACCTGCACCGCCAGCCGAACAGCCGCGATTCGAGAATCGTGCGGCGAAACCTGAAGCAGTTGCAGGCGGCGCTGGTAGCGTTGAACTAGGTCGTGCCCAGCCGGCTTAACCTGGCACCGGGACCGAGGATTCGAAGAATCGCGGAACCCCGGTGCCCATTCCATCGTCCAAAGTACTGTCCGGCGGGGGCGGTGCCGGGACTTGCGCCCGGGCGCCGGGAGCGGTTAAGGTCCGGTCGCCTGGCATCGATAAGCCGAGTACGGGCTAGGCGTCTGACCTGGTGAGCGGGTACACTATGGTTGGGAATCGGTGTCCGAGGGTGCCGGTTCGCTTGCCCGGCTGATTCGGGCTTGCTGAGGAGGTTCGCCATGACGAGATTCATCACCTTGGGCGCGACAGTCACGCTGTTGGCCGCCGTAGCGTTCGGGCAGACACAGCCTCCGGAGAAGGGTGCGCAGCGGACGCGGAAGATGAGCACGCTCCGCATTCTGAACCAGCGCATTCCCGATCTTCGCTTCGTCGACACCCCGTTTGACCAGGTCATGGAGTGGCTGACCGACTTCACCCAGATGAACATCGTCGTGCGCTGGCAGATTCTCGAAGACAACGGCATCGAGCGCGACGCCACGATCAACATCCAGGCTCGCAACCTGCGTCTGTCGCAGGTCTTGTGGCTGATCATGAACGAGGCGGGTGGCACGGATCTGAAGCTCGCCTACCGGGCCTCGGGATCGCTCCTGGTGCTGTCGACCGAGGAAGACCTCAGCCAGGAGATGATCACCAAGGTCTACGATGTGTCCGATCTGCTCGTCCGCCCGCCGCGCGCCACTCGGCGCAGCGGCTTCGACGTGACGCAGGGGTTGGGTGAGGGGCAATCCGGGGGCGGCGGCGCCGGCGGGATGTTCGGTGAAGGCAGTCGCAACCAAGAGCAAGGTGAGGAATACGGTCAACGGGGCGGCGCCGGCACGGATGGCACCGGCGAAATGGAGACGCTGGTCAATCTGATCGAGGAGACGGTCGAGCCGGATAGCTGGGTGAAGAACGGCGGTCTGGGGACGATTCATCCGTTCCGCAAGATGCTCATCGTGCGGAACACGATCCTGGTTCATCAGCGACTCGGGGGCTACGTGACCGAAGAGGAGGTAATGGGCCCGTAGGCACCGGTTGAATCCGGCGCGGCGCGCTGGCGTGGGTAGGCGCGAGGGTCTGACGCAAGAGCGGTATGCCCGAGACGTCGCAAGTTCTTTCCGTGTTTGGGTGGTTCGCTGTGGCCTCGGTCGCGGCGCTGGCGGGGTTCTGTGTCATCATCGCGGTGCGACGCTGGACGCAGCGCGAGGAAAGCGTCGAGACCTTCACCTTCCAGGATCTGCGTGACATGCGGTCACGGGGGGAAATCACTGAGCGTGAGTTTGCGGCGATGCGGGCGGCGCTGGTTGCGCAGATGAGCGGCGAGGTGCCGTCGCCACCATCGCTTTTGCAGGAAAGTGGGCCGGCCGAGCCGGCGCACGAGGGAGGAGACGACGCTGGGCCGAGTGACGAACCACCGCAGCCACCGGAATCGCCAACGCCGCAGGACCCGCCCACGCCGGGAGAACCACCGATACCGCTGTAGTGTGGCGTCTTGGTCTTGAGCAGGTGGATGTCGGGCGTGGTGCGAGGGCGATGCCGGGTGCACTTCGGGTGGGGGATTTACGCGATTGGAAATGGCACGCGGGATCGCTAGAATGGCTTATGTGGACTGGCGCAACACGTCGAAAAGATGGGTGATCGAGGAGGTTGCATGAGCGGAAGTCGTGGATCATCGGGCAGTCGTGGGTCATCGGGTAGTCGCGGGCGACGCTCGAGCGTGTGTAGTTTCTGCGGCAAGAGCCACCGTGACGCGGGCCCCATGGTGGAGGGCGCCAGCGACGTGTTCATCTGCGCGTCGTGCATCGAGCTATGCCACAACCTGATTCGGGAGGAACGCCGGCGAGCGAGCAAAGGGCGTCCCAGCCTGAAGACCATCCCGAAGCCGCGCGAGGTTTATGACTTTCTGAACGAGTACGTGATTGGCCAGGAGTTGGCCAAGCGAGCGATCTCCGTCGCCGTCCATACCCATTACAAGCGTCTGGCTCACGCCGATGCGATGGACGAGAACGACGTCGAGATTGACAAGAGCAACATCCTCATGATCGGGCCAACGGGGTGCGGAAAGACACTGCTCGCGCGGACGCTGTCCCGCGTCCTGAACGTGCCGTTCGCGATCGGGGACGCGACGACGCTGACGGAAGCCGGCTACGTCGGGGAAGATGTCGAGAACATCCTGCTCCGTCTTCTCCAGAGCGCGGATTACGACCTGGAGGCGGCCCAGCGCGGCATCATTTACATCGACGAGATCGACAAGATCGGCAAGACCTGGAACAACGTGTCGATCACACGCGACGTGTCCGGCGAGGGTGTTCAGCAGGCCTTGCTGAAGATGCTCGAGGGCACGGTCAGCAACATCCCGCCGCAGGGTGGCCGCAAGCACCCCGAGCAGCAATACATCCAGATGGACACGTCCAACATCCTGTTCATCTGCGGAGGGACGTTCGTCGGCCTGGACAAGATCATCGGCAAACGCCTTGGCCGGAAAAAGATCGGCTTTACCTCGGAGACGCCGGACAACGACGACGTTCGTGATCTTGGGCGAGTGCTCCGAGAGGTCACGCCCGACGACCTGATCGAGTTTGGCATCATCCCGGAGTTTGTCGGCCGCCTGCCGATCATCTCTTCGCTGTCTCCGTTGGACACGCCGGCGCTGGTAGAGATCATGACGGAGCCGAAGAACGCGATTGTCCGGCAGTATGAGAAGCTGTTCGAGATGGAGAAGGCGAAGCTTCTCTTCACGCCGGAGTCTTTGGAGGAGATCGCCGCGCGGGCCATGGATCGGGATACGGGTGCCCGGGCGCTGCGTGCGATCACCGAAGAGCTGATGCTCGACTACATGTTCGAGCTTCCAGAGTTGAAGGCCGGTACGACCTACACGGTGACGCCGGAGGTGGTGCGCGGCGAGGAAGACCTCCTCGCCCCTGGTAGGCTGCGCAAAGAGTCCGCTTGACGGCGCGGTTTGTCGCCGCCGTCCTGAGGACCGGCTGGCCCACGGCCCGACCGGCGAGCCTTTAGCTCAGGTTTTCAACCCCCTTGATCTCAGGCACGCGCTCGCGCAAGTGTCGCTCGACGCCCATTTGCAGCGTCATGGCGGCGTGGGGGCAGCCGACGCACGCGCCCTGCAGACGCACCTGCGCGATGCCGTTCTCAACGCCGACGAACTCGATGTCGCCGCCATCCGCCTGGATATAGGGGCGAAAGCTCTCGATGACTTCGCGCGTCCGCTGTTCGAGGGATTCTTCAGCCGGGGCCGAATCGGTCATGGTTCCTGTTCTCCTTGCCTGAGCGAGGCCATGTCCGCGGCGTCGTCTCCGGCGATCCTGAATCACACAACGCTGAGTACTCAACGTACCGGAACGGTCGGGACAGAACAACCTTCAGGGGAACGGGCCAGCGCGAGCCGGCCACCGCGGGCCGGTGTCCCCGTTCCCGCCGTCCAGTGAGATCGATCCGCTGCCGACGCACGGCAGCGAAAACCTGCGAGATTGTAGGCGGGGGCGGGCGTGTTGGCGGGAGAGCGGGTCGGATTACTGGGTCAGACGGGATTCGAACCCGCACTGTCAGGTTTTTAAGACCTGTGCCTCTGCCGATTGGGCTACTGACCCTGGATTCTCAATGTGTCGGACCCGACACTAGTCGGCGCCGATCGTCACATCGCGGGGCGGATCCCCGACCGTGATATCGGCCAGGTCGGTGACGCCGCTCCGCAGATAGCCCAGCCCAACCCACTGCGAACGGAGGGGGTGGCGGGCGAGCGACGTCATGGTACCGACACTCGCTGTGTTTTGCTGCAGCGTGGCAGGGAGGTCGAGTCCCTCACCGTCGGCGACGCGAAGCCGGACAAGGCGTCTGGCCACGGTCCCCCGAGACCGCATTCGCTCGACGATTTCCTGTCCGAGGTAACAGCCCTTCTGGTGGCTGACACCGCGTTCGAGCTGCCCGGTTTCGGACGGCAGCACACCCTCGTTGAGATCGGGACCGAGCCAGGGAATGCCAGCCTCGATCCGCAGAAGATCGAGCGTGCGGCATCCGGCCGGTCTCGCTCCAAGTCCAACGAGCCGGTCCCACCACGCGGGGCCCTCGGCGCGGGGGACGAACACGTCGAACCCGGGGATCCCGGCGAAATCATTCCGCATGAGCCGCGCATCCCCCTGGGGCAGCGCGAAACTCACGAGAGCCGCCGCTGCCGGGAGGTCGGTGACACCAAGCTGGCCGGCGATCCAGGCTGCCTGTGAGCCGCAGCAGGCGATCCGGGCCATGTGCGTCGTGGTATCGCCGATCCGGACATTCTCCGTGAACAGATGGCGATCGAAGTGCTCGATGGCCGTGTCCACCGCGAGCAGATCGAGATCCAGCCAGAGGGCGTTGTGCAGGCAGAGGATGTTCACGTCGAAGAGAATCCGACCCTTGACGTTGACGGCGAAGGCGTACACGCCTGCGTTGTCGTCGAGCGTGGTCACGCTGTTGGTCACGAGACTGTGAAGCCAGGGCTTCCGCTCATCCCCGCTGATGGTCAGCAGCCCGCGGTCCGTGCGATCGAAGCAGACGCAGGTTCCGTGAGCCGCGGAATACTCTTCGGGAGCGCTGGCGAACGCGGCGGCCATCTGCGCACCGCGATGCTCAATCGATTCGAGCGGGGTGTACGCCCGGGCCTCGGAAAAGGGAGTGACTGTGGTCATGGGCGTGCTCCGCCGACCTGTCGCGTCCAGCCTGCTGGCCATTCGCAGGCCGGGTTGGTTCCCCTACAATCAGCCTACGTCAACCGCCACTGTCGTGCAAACGGGAGCCTCATGGAGCGCGCGTGGATCATCTCGATCGGGACAGAGCTGGCCCTCGGCCAGACGATTGACACCAATGGTGGCTGGCTGGCGCGCCAGCTCGCCGCCCTGGGCATTCGGGCCGAGCGCCACGTGACCGTGCCGGACCACACCGGGGCGATCCGGGATGTGTTCGTGGAGGCTGCGGCGAAGGGCGACGTCGTGCTCGCGAGCGGTGGCCTGGGCCCGACGGAGGATGACCTCACACGGCACGCGCTGGCGGATGCGGCGGGCGTCGAGCTCGAACTGCACGAGGCGAGCCTGGAGAGACTGCGCGCGTTCTTCGTCGCCCGTGGACGACGGATGCCAGAGACCAATCGCGTGCAAGCGATGATCCCGTGTGGCGGCCGCGCTATACAGAACGGCTGCGGGACCGCGCCGGGGTTGCACATCGTGCTGCGCGGCACGCCGTGCTACGTCACGCCCGGTGTGCCGTTCGAGATGCGGGCGATGTTCTCGCGCGATGTTGCACCGGCGTTGGCGGCGGCGGGGCGCGGGCAGGTGTTGCTGAGTCGGCGGCTCGGCACGTACGGGTTGGGCGAATCAAACGTCAACGAGCAGATCGCCGACCTCATGGGAAAGGGACAGAACCCGGGTGTGGGCACGAGCGTGTCATTTGGGGTCGTGTCGATTCGCCTGAACGCGTGGGCGGAAGGGCGGGCCGAGGCCGAGGCGAGCCTGGACGACGCGGAGGCGGAGATTCGGCGCCGCCTGGGCGATATCGTCTTCGGCCGCGATGACGAAACACTGCCCGGCGTCGTGGGGAGACTCCTCGCGCAACGGGGAGAGACAGTCAGCACAGCGGAATCGTGCACCGGCGGGCTGATTGGCGCGTTGCTGACCGATGTTCCGGGGAGCAGCCAGTATTTCCTGGGCGGGGCCGTGACCTACAGCAACGAAGCCAAAACGCGTTTGCTTGGTGTGAGTCAGGATGTCCTGGAGGCCCGCGGCGCCGTGAGCGAGAGTGTCGCGCAAGCGATGGCGGAGGGTGTGTCGCGGAGGCTCGGGAGCGATTACGCCTTGTCCGTGACGGGCGTCGCCGGCCCGGCCGGAGGAACCTCCACCAAACCGGTCGGCCTCGTCTACATCGGCCTGTCCTCTTCGACCGGCACGGTGGTCGAGCCTTGGCTCTTTGGTGAAGATTCCCCACGGGAGGTGATTCGTCACCGAGCGGCGTACACGGCGCTGAACATGCTGCGCCGGAGGCTCGGCGGTTCGGCCTCGGAAGGGTCGGTGGGTAAGTAAGTTGCGCGCGGGGCGGCGGGTTCTGCGGTCTTTTCACCGCCGTGCTCACGATCGCGTTCGCAGTGGCCGATAATGAACGCGGAGGGTAGGCTATCGAACTGTCGTGTCGCAGCCCCCGGACGCTTCGCATGGGCTGGCGCGAGAGGTCGACACGCTTGCCGGAGGAGTTGCCTTGATGCTGCGTAAAACCACTTTCGCACTCGCGGTCTGGATATCGGTGTTGCTGATGGCCGGGGTGATGGGTCCGTCGGTGGCCATTGCCCAGCAAGCGCCGCCGGGACAGGTCGGCTTGTCCCCCGAGCAAGTGATCAATCTCGCGCTCGAGAAGCACGAGGAAGGCTCGAGCTCGGAAGCGATGGAGCTCCTGCGGGCGGTGCTGGAGCGTGATCCGGGCCACGTCGAGGCGAATCTCGTCACCGGCGAGATCTTGCTGGACTCGAACAACCTCGACCAGGCTCGCAACCACTTCAAGCAGGTCTTGCAGGTGGAGCCGAGCAACTACCGGGCGAACCTGGGTGTGGGGAAGATCTGGCTCGGCAACCGGTACTGGCGCCAGGCGACCTCATTCCTCGAAAAGGCGGAGCGCGTCGCCCCGCCGGATGAGCGCGCGGAGGTGAAACGGCTGTTGGCGTATGGCTATGCGTCGATGGGGCAGGGGCGGCTGGCGGTCCAGAAGGGTGAGGAGGCCGTGAAGGCTGACCCGGAGAGTCTGGACGCGCTCCAGACGCTTGTGCAGATCCAGATGACGGTGGCTAGCCGCGATCCGGCGCAGGTCGATCCCGCGGTCAGGAACGGCGAGAAACTCGTCAAACAGGCGACGGAGGCGTTGGTCGCGACCCCGTGGGAGCGGGAGGCGCTCGCGCGGCTGGATGCGGCGTACGCCCTCATGGCAGAGGTCCTCAAGATCCACCACAACTCATTCATGGAGCGGACGCCACGCGGGGAGCCGATGGACCAGGTGCAATCGGGGAAGGGGCCTGACGCCGCGGCCGCGCTCAACCGCCTGGCGGAAACGACGCGGCAGCATGCCTTGCTACGGCTTATCTTCGCGGAGCACGAGGCGTTGCTGCTCGCCGAGAAGGCGGTGGAGCAGCAGTATGACATGAACAACGTAGAGCATCTCGAATACCTGGTTTCTTCGTATCAGCAGGTGCAGGAGCTCACGGCCCATCTTGCCGGTCGAGAGGTCTACCGGGACACGACGATGATCGATCGCGCGGTCGCGACGTGTCAGCGGATTCTACAGCTTGATGCGGACAACGAGGCGGCCCAGCAGTATCTGCAATCGGTCGGCGTGGCTCCAACGCCGCCGCCGGGCGCCGGTGCCGCGGAGGGCCCCTGAGCAACCTGCTCGCGCGCGCAACGCAACGGGGGCTGGGAAGATGACGTAGCGCGACCACGGCTGGCCGCACGGCGTCACCAATCAGCTTTGATTACCAGTTAACGGATATCGGCACGAGCATCGAAGTCGTGTGCGCGGGCACCGTTTGAATCGGTCGCGCGCCAGAGCAACTGCGGGTACGGTGGGTCAACATCGTCACGCACGAAGACGTACTCGATCCGGCCGCCGCGGAAGAACTCGTTGCACTCGGCGGTCTGCGCCGTCGCTGTGGATGGCGCGAGGACCTGGAACGGGTAAGCGCGGCCCTGGCACTCACACCCCGTGCCCTGGATCTCGCTGGGAGCACGGCGGGCCGAACCGAACCCGAGATCTCCGCGCGAGCCAACGATGCGGTCGTCTTCGTCGACGTAGTAGAAAGCGTCCAGGCTACAGTCGGGATCGCCGGGGAGGCGGCGGTTTACGTCGCACGGGGAGGACGTCAGTTGCCCGATCAAGAGGGCTTGTCCCTCCGCGGTGTTACCCGGATTGTGGAAGAGGATCACGTTGGGTACGGGCACCTGCCCGCCAGCCGAGCCGAAGAACGAATCGTAGCCCGGGGAGCTGCCCTGGGCCGGGGGGATCGCCGACGCGAGGTTGGCGCTGCCGCTTCCGCCGGCCGAGCGGAAACGGCCGCCCTGGTGGAAGCGGATGAGGGCCGGCCCCTCAATGCAGTAGTTGCCGAAGGGCTCCACTTGCCCTTCCTCGATGAAGATGTTGTAGCCGTTGGCGCTGTACGTCGCGATATCCTCAGGGCAAACGGCGCCTTCGGGGTAGGTCTCGCTGCTGACGAACGCGATGAGGACGAGGAAGTAATGGACGTAGTCCCTGGACTCATTGCGCATCGAGATACGCACGAACTTGCGGGTCTGCGGCTCGGCGCAAGGATCCGTGTACACGCGATCGCCGGATCCACTCAATACGGCCCCGCTCTGGGTGCCGGTGCTCCCGGGCGCGGTTGGCCCGGTCGTCCCACCGTAGAGGGACCGGAACGGTGACCCGAGAAACTCCAGGGCGTTACCCGATCCGCCACAGCCGGCCAGAAGCAGCCCACCCACGAGAGTGGCGACGACGGCCATCACGGCGGAGGTTTTCGATATGCGATACAAGCCACACATGCGGTGTTCTCCCATACAGAAACAGCACGGGCACCGGCTCACGAGGACAGCATTCCTCCGGTGCGGCTGCTGCGGCTCTGGTATTACTCGCTGCAACGCAATATATACATGTACCGGGTTTCCGACAAGCTGTGCCCTGGCCCTGGGGGTCTCCCGACCAGCGGGGGCATTGCGTGTGAGGCCGTTTTGGCCCACACTGCGACGAGCGTTGGAATAGGATCAAGCATGAGCACGAACCCCGAGACGAGTCGACGGTCCAAGGTTCTCATTGCGGACGACAACCGGCAGATCCTGGAGCTGCTGGAAGCGTACCTCGAGCCGCTGGATGTGGACGTGCGGCTGGCCACGGATGGCGAGGCGACGCTCGGGGCGGTCGAGCGGGACGAACCCGACCTGATCCTCCTCGACATCATGATGCCCAAGCGGAGCGGTTTCGAGGTCTGCCGGCTGCTCAAGGAGGATCCGCGTTACCGCGACATCCCGATCATCATGGTCACAGCCCTAAATGAGGTGGGTGACATGGAGCGGGCCCGGGAGTGCGGCGGGGATGATTTCCTCAGCAAGCCGGTGAACAAGATCGAGCTGCTGGCCCGGGTGCAGAACCTTCTGAAGTTGCGACACCTCAAGCGGTCACAGGACCGGCCCGAATCGGACGGTTCCTGAGGTTTATCGGTCGGTAACAGGGGCGGGCGGTCGCGTTTCACGTGCATGTCAGCGGGGAGGGGGCGGTGAACCTGGAGACGAAGTCGGTGCCGGGCGTCTGAAGCGGAAGGCATCATCCGTGATGCCGCCATCGAGCAGCATGCGCCGCAAAGTGGCCTGGTCGCTGCGGAGCGCGCGTGAGGCGTCGATCGGCTGCACGTAGCCCGGGTTCAGCCGGCGTGCATGCTGCAACAGATCCACGAGATCGGCCGCCGTGCACACACGTCCGTTCACCCACGCCGCACCGCGATGGTCGAGCCTGACCGACATGGGCCGTGCGACGGCGGGCCGCAGCACGAGCTTCACCTCCGTACCCACCGGCGGCACGGCGGTCGCGTTGACGGCGGCCCAGAGCTCACCGTAGCGGCTCGGAAAGCGTCGCGAATAGCAGACCAGGCTGTCGGGGAAATCCACCAGCGCGATCCCGACGCCGGAGTGGTCGGCCGACAGTGTTCCATCCCGGCGGGCGCGGGAGCCGGCGAAGACCCATGGGCGGGGCAAGGGAGGCCTCCCGTACTCGACCTCGTACAGCCAGTCGTAGGCATCGGCGCGCATGGTCCGCTGATCGACCTGCCATTCGACGGCGATATCGATGAGATCACCGGTGGGGGGAGCATATCGGCGGCTGCTGGGGTCCCACTCGGGCGGATGACCGGGGAGGAGGCCGATCAGCCCCATCGCTATGTAGATGTGCGTGGCCGAGGCATCGAATCGGAGGATGCTCTCATGCTCCTTGCCGCCGAAGCAGGCGAAGAACTCCAGTTGGCCGGCCTGCAGCACGACGTGCGTCGTGATGTGCACCTCTCGGCGTTGCCAGTCGATCGCAACCCCCGGCTGAAACGGAGTCGGCGTGCTGCCGATGGCGGAGGGCCGCGTTGTGGTGGGCTGCGTCGTGGTGACGGGTGCCGGCGGCGTATCTTGGGTGGCTTGGCCACACCAGACGGCGCCAGCAGTCAGCAGTGTGCAAAACCAGGGGGCAGAAGGTCGCATCTGAGGGTTTCAGAAAAACGCCCGCCGCACTTTAGGGGCGGCGGGCGTGAAGGAATTCTCGTGTTGGCCGAGGTCTTGCCGGCCTGCTAGACGCCGCCCCGCGTAAACGTGGGGAAGGCCTCCTCTTCGGCCTCTTTCTGGATCACAATCTTGCTCTTCACGAGGATGAGCAGGGTCCGCGTGTCCTTGACCGTGGTCTGGTTGGTGAACGCACGCTTGAGGATGGGGATCTTGCTGAGGATCGGGACACCGGCGTCCACTTCGACCTCGCCGACCTGCTTCAGGCCGCCGAGCAGGACGGTTCCGCCATCGGGGACGGACACGGTGGTCTCCAGGATGGCGAACGTGGAGTCGGGCAGCATGATAAAGGCGCCCGGGGAGTTACCGCTGGCCCGCTGGACCTCAAAGCGCTCGAAATTCGGCTCGCCACGCTGCTGCACGCGGAGCGTGAGGGTGACGTATCGCCGATCGGCGCTGATGGTTCCCTCGACCCACATATTCACACCGCTGTCGGCGGACGCCTGGACCGGCTGGAAGCCGACGGCGCCCTCGGCCAACTGCGGCTCGAGGCTGGAGACATACTGGCGCGAGCGGCCGACCGAGATGGACGAGGCCTGCCCGTTGAACAGCATGATCCGCGGGGCCTGAACGATGCTGGACCGGGCGTTGGCCTGCGTGGCACGGACCAGGAAGTCCACTTGCAGGTTGTCCAGGAACGAGCCCGCGATGTTCAACGCCGGGTTGAAGCCCGAGCGCTGGGCGAACGAGCCGGGCACATTGGTGTTGATGCCGCCGGGATCGACGAGCGAGAGCGAGCCCTGCTGTGCCGTCACGGGCGTCATGTAGTGCGACGTCGGGAGAATGCCACCCTGCGACGGCACGAAAGCCGCCTGATTGTAAGGCTGCTGCGGGACGGTGCCGGTGCCGAGCGGCGTGCCATAGGGCGGCACCTGCGCGAAGCTGCCCGACTGCGTGAACGGCCGCGGGATGAGCACGGGGGCCCCGCTGAACGGATCCGTCAGGGCCTGGCCTTCGGTGTTCACCGCCCGGTCGTAGCCAGCCGTCCCGGAGTTGAAGACGAAGTCGAGATCGACGCCGAATTGCTCGAGGAAGTTGGCCGTGACGTCGAGGAATCGTGTTTCGACACTGATCTGCAGAGCGCGGGTCTCGCGCAACTGGCTGAGCAGATCGGCCACCTGTCGATGGGCATCGGACGTGTTGTAAACAATGAGCTGGCCACGGAGAGCGCGGATGGAGGCGTCACCGCCGCCGGTCTCGCGCCACGAGTCGGGGGCGACGGTCTGGCGGATGATGTCGAGGATCTGCTCAACGAGGCCCTGGGCCGCGCCGCCGCCCTGGCCGCCCTGGCCGCCGCGGCCATAATCGTCCTGTTGGTCCTGGTTGCGATTGCCCTCTCCGAACATGCCGCCGGCGCCGCCGCCGCCCTGGCCGCCTTCACCGAGACCCTGGGTGACGTCGAAGCCACTCCGTCGAGTGGCCCTGGGGACGGTGACCAGCAGGTCGCGAATGTCGTAGATGAGGATGGCCTTGTCGCGATCGAGCTTCTCCTTCGTGGCCACGCGGAGCAGCCCGTCGCCGATCGCGAAGGCCAACTGGACATCTCCACCCACCTGCGTCAGCACCTCATCCAGGACGGTTCGGAACGTGAGGTTGGAGAGCTTGACGGTGACCGGCGCGTCGCGTTCGATGCCGTTGTCGACGATGTCCGTCCAGTCGACGGATATGTTGATCTCGGTGAGCTGGCCCAGGAACTCCATGGCTTGGTCGAAGGGCGTTTCGTCGAAGCGCACGGGAGGAAGTGTCTCATCGAGCTGGCGATTGAGCTCCAGGTCCTCGACGGCCGTTCCGGCGCCAACGCCGAGGCCACGCCGCTGCTCCGTGAGCTCGAGCCAGTTCTTCGGATACATAACGTCGACGTCCCACGGAATGAGGGCCTTCTCCGCGTTGATCAGCGCCTGACGCTGCTGGGTGTAGACATCGTGCTGCCAGTTGGACTGCTCGGCGTAGGACTCGAGGTCCTCAGCCCAGTCGAGCTGGTAGCGAGCCTGCGCATTGGCCGGGTCGAGCCGGAGGATCTCGCGGAGGATTTCGGCAGCTTCGGCGAAGCGGCGTTCGGCCCGCAACTGCTCGGCCGAGTTGAAGAGCTGCTGGATCTTCTCAGCTTTCTGCTCCTCGTAGAGGCGCGTCCGCTCCTTGATGCGGTCGCGGATCTCACGCTGCTGCTGCGCCGCCCGCTGCTGGGCGAACGCGTCGGCGGCATCCGCGATTTCCTGCTTGAGCTGCACGACGGTCTGCTTGGCAGCCTGGTATTTGGAGACGGGCTCCGCATAGCGGGCAGCTGCCTCAACGCTCTGAAGCGCGGTGTCCGCCCAGCGACGGGCCTCGTTGTACTCGTCCTTGCCCATCGCCTCGCGTGCCCGGGCCATGAGCGCTTCCGCCTTCGCGACGGCCCGCTGCCAGAGCAACGCGTCGCGCATCCGCAGTTCGTCGGTCGGCGTCAGGCGACGTGGTCCCTCGGGCGCGGGCATCTGGTCCGTGGCCTCCGCCTGCTCCTGCGCCGGATCCGTCGCGACGGCTTCCTGCACGGGCTCGGCCGGCGGCTCCTCGGACTCGTCGATTACCTCGACGTCATCCTCGTCAATCTCCGTGACGACGGCGCCTTCTACCTCGCCGGTAGGCTGGGCCGCTTCGGCCAACTTGCGTTTCTCCTCGATGCGCTCCCGCTGCGCCGCCGCCTGTTCGCGGACTGCTGCAAAAGCGTACTCGTTGGCCACGATGGCTTGGTAGAGACGGTCGGCTTCGTCCCACTGACCGGCCTCGTAGGCCTCATCTGCCGCGGCCAGATCCTGCGTGGCCTTCTCGTTGGCCTTGATTGCTTCTGGTACGAGCTTGAGCAAGTCGTCAAGCTGCGTTCGCTGCTCGTCGGTCAACGCCTCGCGGTCAACCTTCAGCAAGGCTTCCTGCGCGGCCGCGAACTCTTGCTGTTTGAAGAGCTGCACGGCCTCCTGCAGTTGGTCATTCGCCTGCGCCTCCGCAAGCGGAACCAGTGCAAACACGAGGAGCAAAGCAATACCGCTCCACACTCTCACCACCATGGACATCCGGATCTCCTTCGATCTCGGCACGCCAAACTCAGCCGTTTTTCAGAGCCGGCCTGCCTGCCGCGGCGACACGAATCCTGGCGTGCCGCCCGGCCATCCACACTCACCGAGCCACCACACACAGGTCGGGATGGATGAACGAATGATGCCAAGTATGGGCGCCCCATACAACATGAGCGAGAGTGTAGTCTGCGGTCCGTGGGGACGCAACATCGCGTGCCGTCGGAATGCGACGTGAACCCGTCTATCTGACGCCGCCGTCGCAATTGCAGGGCCAATAGACGGATTTCCGCCTGCGATTTCCCCCTCTCAACACGGGCAGCCGAGGCCGAAGATGAAGGGTGGCCGGGGCGCCAGCGGGGGCGACGGCCTTCGGGCCAACCTGGAGCCCCATAGCCCGAGATGTCCCCCTGGGGCCGATCCCCGATGCCGGCGTCGCGTCCGGCCTCAGGGCCCCCATTTCGGCACGAGCACGGGGCTTTCCTCGCCACTGATCACCCGTTCACGATCAAGCCGAGCTCCGCGGGCTGCACGATGATCAGCGTGTCGTGCTGCCCGGCTGTGCAACGCGGGGCCGGCAGGGCGCACGCACCCGGTCGTATGACCATCAGGGTGAACTCATGAACGTGGGTGCCAGCGGTCAGTGGTTCCACGCGGTAGGTCACAACGCCGGCCCGGTCGTCGACGCGAGACCCGATTGCGGACAACGGCTCCGCCTTCTCGTCCATCGCCCGGCAGGTTGGCGGCAGCCGCTGTGCCCAGAGCATCCCGTGCGTGTCTTTGCCCAGCGTGATCGCATCGCGCACACGCAAGGTCTGCCCGACGGTCAGTCGTTCGTCGGCCGATAACTCGCGCTCACGCCCGTCATCATCGCGAACGAACACCGTACGCTGCACCGTGACCGCCCCGTCGGTCGGTTCGGGCGACTCGTCGCGCGCGAAGACCTCGAACACCGCCGCCGCGGAATGCGTGTGCCCGGCGGTGTCCGCGCTGATAGCGAGCTTGCCGCCCCCAGGCCGGGCAGCCTCGATCGTAGCCCGCAGCCACACGCTTTCGCCGGCAGGGACCGTCACTGCCGCAGCGCCGTCGGCCTGCGAGCGGTCTTGCAATGGGCCTTGTTCGGGAACGTGCACAGACTCCATGTGCAGCGTCTCGTCGGCGTTCAGCCGGATGGACACGTCAACAGCGTCGTCGCCGTGGTTCTCGATGCACAGGGCGGCTTGCGTCCGGTCGCCGAGCGTGAGGCGCGCGGGGACGTGCAGGTCCGGTTGCAAGCCTTGACGGGTGTCCAGGAAGCACGCGCCCACGGCGGTGGTGCCGGCCTTGGTGCGGGTGATCGCGAGCAGTTTGTACAAGCCGGGCTCACCTGGCATCGGGATGCTCAGGTCCACCGCGTCCTCGGCTGTCAGCACGGCGGTCGTCCAGGCTGTACCGCCCTCGGACAGCGCTTGCCGGATCAAGGCCGTGTCATCCTCGATCGCCACGGGGTCGCTGAATGTGGAAGAGTCGAGCGAGTCAGGAATGTCGCCCGTGGAAGCAACGATCGTCGGGCCATCCTGCGGCCGTGCCGTGTGGTTCGGCGGCAGGCTCCGGTCAGCGTATCCGATGCTGGGTACAGGAACGAGGCGGGCCATAAGGGCCACGTGCTCGTCGCTGTCAAGAGGTACTCGCAGACGGGTCACGGATGCCGGTGCGGCGGTCGCAGATGGGACTTCGAGCCGGAGGTTGCTTGGCCTCGTCGCTTGCTGGACAGGTTCGCGGGCGAGCACGCGTGGCCGATCGGGACCAGCGTTCAGCACGAGGACCTGTAGCCCGCTGGGAGGGTTCGCAGCCAGCGGGACACTCAACTCGATCTCGCCGGCCAGCGAATCGATCGCGGTGGCAGCGAGCGGTTCGGTCGCTTCGATCAGGACAAGGATCGGCGCTGTGGATTCTCCGCTGAGGCGGACTTGCACGCTCGCCGCGTCCGGCTTCTCCACCAGGCGGGCCGTGCAGAGCGGTCGTGCCACGGCGTGCGACGGGGCGTCTGGCCGCGGGCGGACGTCGACGGATTCCTCGAGCTTGAGCGTCTCACCGGCGTTGCACCCCGCCAGCGACAGGCGAACGGTGTATTCTCCAGAGCCCGGCGGCTCCCAGGGATTCGTGGCCAGCCCATCACCTTCGGGCAAGAGCTGGAGGTCGGCGATGTTCTTCTGATCGTGTGTGATGCCGAGCGTCTGCGGAACCGGCACGGCGCGGCCGCCCGGCTGATACCACCCGGCGTGGAAGCGAACGGCATCCCCGGCGGTAGGGGCCGGCGGTTCCCATGTGAGCCACGCGTGGGGCCAGCGCGGGCCGAAAAGCGCTTCGGCGCCGATCGACGTCGTGCGGCCATCCAAGTCTGTCACGTCGGCGGCGACGAAGACAGCTCGGGCGACATCCTGGAGGCCAAGCTCTTCCGCCGTGACGGCGAAGTCGAACCGGCCACTGGCGTCGAGTTGCCCGGTGCGCAGAACGACGCCCAACGGCGCTGCGTCGGTCGCGCCGGTCCCGGGCAACACCGCGGTGCGCAGACGGCAGCGGACCTGTGCCCCTCGAGCCGGCGTGCCCCAGGGATGCCTGGCGTGGATGTGGCCTCTGAGCGTCGGCTCTCCGGCGGGCCAGTATTGCGGGATATCGCAGCGGAGACGCAACGGAGCCGGCTCATCGGGCGACACACGAATGGGCTCGTGGCCGAGGATGTTGTCGAGCGTGCGCGGGCCCCAACGGGCCAGCACGCGCAGGTGCCGGCCGGCGAGTTCGCGCGTGATGGGGAGCGTGGCTGTGAACACGCCGCCGGGCAGACGCACCAGGTCGGTCAGCGGGAGTTCCTCTTCGAGCGCGTCAACGGCTACGACCTGGAGTGGCGCCGGGTCGAGGTCTTCGAGCCGGGATCCGCGTCCGGGAAGCCACACGCCGGTCACGTGGAGTGACTCGCCGACGGACAACGTCGCGGGGCCGGCGACAAAGGCGACTTGCCGCGGCGAGGACGTGGTGTCGCCCGCCGGCCGCAGGTGCCCACGGCACAGCGCGACGTGCTTGCCGGCTTGCACGACGCACACCCAGTCCTTGTCCCGCATGATGTGCGCTTCGTTGGGCAGCGGGAACTTGGCAACGCCGTGCTCTAGCGTCACGCCTTTTGGCACAAAGGACCGGGTCATCCAGAATCTCGCCGTGGCTGGGGCTTCCGGGTGTTCGGAGGCGCCGGGGCGCCACGTGGCCCACAGCACGACGTCCCGCCCGCCGACCACGCAGGTTGCCATCAGATCGCTGACGACGACGAGGCGTTTGACCCGCTGGACGCGACCATCCGTGTCCTGGCCCCGCGCCAACACGACGAGCGCCCCTGGTTCCGTTGAAAACGTCAGCGGCTCGCTCAGCGCGGTAGCATCCCACCACCCGTGCGGCGCTGGGGGGCGGGTGTCGATGTCGCGCGCCAGCCGAATCGACCCCGACTCGGGCAGAAACGCGTCGTTGCCGCGCTTCCCGGCCGCGCCCAGCCACGTCTCCAGGTCGACCTCTCGCACCTCGAACTCCAGCTCGCTCAAACCGCGAACACGCAGCCCGATGCTGACCGTCTCGCCCGGCACAATCGTGTCCGGCACCACGAGCTCGATCTGCGGCCGATGCATGTCACCCATTCGTTGCTTTGCTCGGCGAGCGGCCTCTCCGTGCCATTCCAGCTCGATGCGCTCATAAAGGCGCAGAGCCTGCTGCCATTGCCCGATTTGCTCGTAGTGCTCCGCGAGCACGAGCGCCGCCTCCGCGGCTGGTTCGGTCAAACGTGGTGCGGCGGCCAGCCGCGCAAGGATGGCCAGACCCTCGCCGGGAACTGCGTCAGCCTCGATGAGAAACCGCGCCATCACGACGTCCACACGTGCGACGGCCTCCTCGTCTCCCAGCGCCTCGACGCGATCGCGGACAGCGGTGATCTTGTTCCGGCGGACGGCATTCGCGCTGCCACGCGGCATGGGGCGCGGCACGTCGAACCTCGCGGGCGTCTCTTCCCACTCGCCGTGTCGAGCCCAGCACGACGCGAGTGCTACGAGGGCTTCGCGCTGCCGATCAACCTGCCCCGCCGCGGCGAAGCCGTCGATCGCCCGAGCGATCGCGTCCAGCGCATCGGCGGTTTCGTGCAGCGATGTCTGCGCAATGCCGTAGGCGAGATTGCACTCCGGGTCATTGAGGAACGTGGCATCCTCTTCAGCGAGTTGCGCGAGGCGCGCGCGGCCCTCGCGTTGATCGGCACGGGCCGGCGAGCGCAGCAGGCACATGGCCTGGATCACCGCGGCATCGCGACGGACGTCCGCTTCCGGTCTCGCCGAAAGCACGTGCAGGCACATGCGTTGCGCCTGTTCGTAGTCGCCACTGCGGTATACGCCCAACGTTTCGAGCATCGCGGGCAAATACTGATGGGGTGGTGCGTCGTTCTGGGCTGGCGCCTCGGGTACGAGAAGGCAGACGGCAATCGAGACGACGACGGCACTCAGGATGCAACGCATACGGCCTCCAACCAATCGTGATGGACCATTGTGCCCGTGGTCGATCGGCGATCGCGTACCGCCGCGGGCAAGGACCGACTCGCGTTAGCATATGGATTTCATGTCTCGGGCGGGAGTCCCGCCGGCGGGCGAATCATCGGGCCCGGCAGGCACCGGCATGGATCTTGGCCACGGAGCCTACCGCAACCGCACGAAATCCTCGGTCCGGATGGTCTCATGTTCCAGCAGCGGCGCGATGTCGCTGAGAAACCTCTTGGCGTCGCTGTAGTAGCCGGCGGTGGGACGCAGCTTCGGTGCACGCTCGTTCCAGTAGGCGTTGAACCGTTCCATGAGCAGTTCTCGCACGTACTTTGCCAGCATGCTCGCCAGCGCCACAGGCAAATGCCGCTGATCGCCGTGAACCACGAACTCCAGGAGCCAGTCGCTTTCCTGGGATGCGAGCCGATAGCGGCTTCGCCCTTCGCCGACCTCAACGACGTGGAGGTGTCGGCCGGGGAACGCCTGCATGAGGACCTCGCGGTAGTTTACCCGGCCGCCGAGGCGGTCGACGAAGATGTGCACGTCCTGGTCGCCGGCGTGCTGTGTCCCCCATTGCACCAGTCGCAGAACCGCTTCGAGAAGCACAGCGGCCTTGTTGCGTGTCTGCCGGACACGCCGATTAAAGACGTCTTCCGTGATGAGCTGCGTTCTGGCCCCGAGGCAGCTGATGCCGCAGGAGGCCATCGTTTCGCGGGTCCGCCGCGCGGCGCCTTCGTACGCGGAGCGGGCCGGATCGGTCGGGAGCGACTGTGTGAGGTCGCCGTACCACGGCAAGCCGGCTTCGGACGGCAACTCATGCCCGATCGCGGTCAGGAATTCCGTGAGTGTTGCACACGGAAGATCCGCGGCGTGCGCGAACGCAAGCACCGTGCGCTCGAGCGTCGAGATCCCCCGTTTGCGATCGAACAGCTTCTTGGAGTCGCCGACCGCCAGCCGCCCCTCGGAGCGTGTCGCGCGGCGGGTGACGCACGCATCGAGCTGCTGCCACCAGTCCGTTTGCATCCGGTCGCGGTTGGCACGCCACAGCGTAGCCGCGACAACGAGCGGTCCCAGCAGGGGGCCGTAGCCGGCTTCGTCGATGCCGAGGACGAGGGGCATCTTACCAGCCTGCGACGTAGAAAAGGGCCGTGAAGATGCAATCGGCGCCGATCAGGCAGACGATGCTCTTGACGACGGTTGTGGTGGTGGCCCGGCCGACGCCCTCCGCCCCGCCGCTCACCGTCAGACCTTCGTAGCAGGCGAGGGCGGCGATGATGGCGCCGAACACGCCCCCTTTGACGAGACCGGTAATGTAATCGGTCATCGACAGGGCTACGCGCGTTTGTTCGATGTATGCGACGGCGCTGACGTCAAGCACGAACACGCCCGTGAGCATCCCGCCGCACACGCCGATCACGTCTGCGATGACCGTCAGCCCAACCATCATGAGCGTGGTCGCGACGACACGCGGCACGACGAGGAAGCGGATCGGGTCCAGCGCGTGGGCACGCAGGGCCTTGATCTCCTCACCTTCTACCATGGCCCCTAGCTCGGCGGCGATAGAAGCACCGGCGTAGCCGCTGAGGATGACGGCCGTGATAAGGGCGCCCAACTCGCGGAAGACGGCGATGGCTACGACGTCGGCGACGCGCTCCAACTGACCGTAGGTGTCGAGTGTCGGGGCGAGATTGAGTGCCAGGATGATACCGATGAAGATCTGCACAAGCAGGATGATTGGGATGCTCCGAACGCCGACGCGGACGCATTGGTGCACGACGGATTCGAGGCGAATGCGGTGAACGCCGCCGCGTGGTGCACGCACCACGCACACACCGATGGTGAGGAGAAGCCGGACGACGCCGCCGAGGTAGGCCACGCCGCGGTGCAGCGTGCCCAGGCCACCGCTGATGGCGGACCCGATGCGCTCGATCGGTTGCTGCCACGAGGCTGCCCGTGGCGGCCCCGGTGCAGCCATCATGGCTCGGGAACCTCGTCAAGGTCCTGGACGATGGTGAAGAACTTGTCGAGGTGCGTGATCTCGAACACGCTGCGGACGCGTGGCTGCAGCCCGATCAGCACAACCCGGCGGCCGGCACGTTCGACCTCACGCTTGACGTACACCATCGTGCCGACGCCCGATGAATCCATGTACCCCACGGCAGACAAGTCGATGAGCAGCGGGCCGGAGGTGCTCTGTGCACTCTCGAGCAGCGCCTCGCGCAACTGTGGCGATGTGCGCAGATCGACCTCGCCGCGCACTTTGACCACGGGTTGGTTGTTGACCGCCGTCGTTTCCACGTCCAATCGGTGCGCCGCGTCGCTCATGACTTCTCCACCCGTGGGGCTTTGAATTTTCGCATAACCAGTAGCATCCCGCCACCTTCGGCGCAGCGGTACTCCACGGAGTCGTTCAAGGCTTGAATAATGTGGACACCCAGGCCGCCCGGACGGATGTCATCCAAGTCGCGCCCGCAAATGTCCTCCGGATTCACCTGTCGCCCAAAATCCCGCACACGGATCTCCAGCCCGTCCCCGCCATCGGGATCCTGGATAGCCTGGACGGTGACCAGGATCTTCTTCCCACTTTGACCACCGTAGGCGTGGCGGATCACGTTTGTGAGCGCCTCATCCAGCGCGAGCACGACCTCGCCGATCTGGGTTTCGTTCCACTCGTGCTCGCCGGCCCATCGGCGGACTTTCTCGCGTGCGTCAGGCAGACTGCGCGGGTCGCTCGAGAGATCTAGTTCGAGAGGGGCTTCACTCATGGTGGCCCTCCACACGGACGCCGGCATCGGTCGCCGCCGAGGACTCGTCGGAGCGCGGTACCCGGCTGCGCTCTTCGAGAGCCCGATTGACCGACAAGATCTTCACCTCACCTGCGCGGAGCGCATGCCGCCAGCGCGTGACCGCCGCCGCTCGATCGCGCTCTTTCGCATAGTAGTGATACCCGTGATCCACGCCGCAAAGGCGACGCAGGGCGAGGATCGCATACATGCGCACACCCTTGTCGGAGTCTTCGAGTAGATCCACGAGCTTGTGAATCGCTTCGACCTCGCCTCGCTCGGCCACCTCCACAATAGCGTGCGCACGATCGAGTGGATTCCCGGATGCGAGTTGGCTCCGCCGCTCGGACGCGGTCTCGCATCCCGGAAGAGCCCAACAGGAGGCCAAGCCGAGGAGAAACGTGATCGAGACAACGGTGCATCGAGGTAAAGGCATGCTGGAGATTATAGGGTCCTTGCCGATGTGGCCAACACACATCGGCGTGCTTGATACAACTCTTCAGTCGCCCAGAAGCCCCAGCACGCGCTCGGCATCCAGTTTGGCGATGGATCCGACGACCAGGTGCGCTCCCCGCAGGCGCTCGAACGGTCCGATGCCCACGACACGCATCCCGGCAGCGAGAGCGGCGGCCACGCCGGCTTCAGCGTCTTCCAGGACAACGCACTGTGACGGTCGCACGCCCAATTGATCGGCCGCGGCCAGGAATACCTCCGGATCGGGTTTTGACCGCCGAGCCGTGTTCCCATCCACAATGACGTCCAGCAGAGGTTTGATCCCCAGTCGGTCGAGAACACGGTTCGCGTTGCGGCTCGAGGACGCCACGGCGATTCGCGCTCCGCTCGCCCGCAGGCCGCGAAGCAGGTCCGACGCCCCCGGAAGCAGGTGTGCCGGCGTCATCTGGGCCACGAGCCGAAGGTATTCGGCGTTCTTCTGCGACGTGTAGCGTGTCCTGTCATCTGCCGTGAGGGTGCACGGGCGGCCACCCAGCAGGACGGCGAGGCTGTCGGCGCGGCTCAAGCCTCGCAATCGGTCGTTCACCCGCCGGTCGAAGGGGATGCCAAGCTCTGCGGCGACGGGCTCCCAACTGTGGTAGTGGAGCTCTGCGGTGTCGGCGAGGACACCGTCCATGTCGAACAGAACGGCCGCGCAGCACACGTGCGGGGTGGTTGCCGGCCGCGTTGCGGTGTTCGCGTCCAAGAGCGTCTCCGATTGCGTTCTGCCCGGGTGAGGGTCGCCATGCGTGTCCGCCGGTTCGCCGGCATCGGTCCATGGGACACCTGGAGCCTGAGGCTGGACCAGGATACCGGTTTGCGGCGCGAAGTGGGGCCACGGTGGAGAAGAAAGCGGTTCGAGGGGGGACGACCACGTGGGGTTTCTACCTACAAAGGTGTTCATTAACAGGTATTCAGAACTTACAAGACAAAAACGGTCCTGATTTGTTTGCATCGGCCGAGGATTGTGGTATACTAGATATAGCACTAGTTTAGTGCGACATGCGGCTTCCAGGCAGGGCCTCAACGCCCGCGGAAGCCGCGAAGGAGGAGAGAAAACGCGATAGGTGGCGGAATTCGCAGTTGGCTTGGCGTGTTGTGACCCCTGAACAGTTTCGGACGTATAAAAGGTGGAGCGATCAGTGGCCAACTTGGCTCTGGAGTATGCGGCGCCTTGGGCCATGACCGTAAAATGCTATGCGGGATAATGTTATGAGAAAAAGGCTAGTCAATTCGGCGTCCAGAGCTGAGACCGTCACGGTCATCCGGAAGCTCAAGCCGACGGCCGAAATGCCGGCGGCCGGCGTGCTGAAGCGGCTGAGCGAGGACGATCGGAAACTACTATCGAAAAGGCTTTCGGAACCCGCCGAGTGCGTCTACCACCACACCTTCCGGTCCTCTCACGTACCCGGCTGGCCCGAGGACGTGACGGGCAACACGGATGGCGGGCCCCCGGCGATGGTGGACAACCCGGATGTCCTGTCCTCCGAGGCGGAGCAAACCCTGTTTCTGCGGTTCAACTACTGTCGGAATCGTGTCATACGCGTGCTGCGTCAATCACGTGGGCGGCGTCTGACGGCGGCCGCAACCCGCGAACTCATCCATTGGGAGCGCCTCACGTGGGAGACGCGGTCCCACATCGTGCGCGCCAACACGTCCCTCGTGCTCGCCATGGCCCGCCGCTCGCGAAACAATGGCGTCGAGCTGAGCGAGCTGGTGAGCGAGGGAAACCTGGCACTGCTGCGGTGCGTGGACAAGTTCGACGCGGCGCGCGGGTTCAAGTTCAGCACCTACGCTTGCCGAGCGATTCTGGCGAGCTTCTCCCGTGCCGGGGCGAAGGCTGCCCGGCAGCGGGCTCAGTTTCCAACGCCGTATGACCCGGCGATGGAACGTAGTGACCACCTGGAGAACAGGCGTGAGCGTATTGAGTACGAGTGCGTAGACGAGTTGAAGCGAATTCTGTTTGAAAACAGCGCCGAACTCAGCACGGTGGAGCGACGGGTACTGGATGCTCGCTTCTCGCTTGACCGTGAGCCCGGCGCTGATACGAAACGTCGGAAAACGCTCGACCAGGTTGGATCGCTTCTCGGTGTCAGCAAAGAGCGTGTGCGCCAGATTCAGAATCAGGCGATGATCAAGCTTCGTGCCGTGCTGGAGGAGCAACTTCTGGCAGCCTCCTGATAGGCTGCGCAGGGGCTTCGAGCCATTGCCCCTTCTCATGCTTTTCGTTGCCAGTGCCTCCCTGGAGCACGTGCCGCAGAGCGGCGCGTGCTCCATCCCTTGTCAGAGACGGTCACCTCGGCGTAACGTGTCCGGACCGCCACGGCCGCACCACGTGGAGCGGCCATGGCGGGGCCAGGTTTGGCAGACCCGATGAGCGACGTCTTGCGATCTGAACGGCGAGGGAGGGTGCTGGCGCTGACGCTTCACCGCCCGGAGTGTCGCAACGCGTTATCGCGCGAACTCATTGCCGAGTTGACGGGTGCCCTGGAGGCGAGCGGGGCCGATCCCAACCTGGGCGCGGTGCTGCTGATGGGGACGCCGCCGGCCTTCTGCGCGGGCCTCGATCTCCGGGAGGTGGCGGCAGAGACGCAGTCGGGCGGGGAGCACGCCACCGGCGCACTCCTGGGGCTGTACACGGTACTGGATTGTCTGCCCAAGCCGGTGATCGCGGCGGTCAACGGCGGAGCGATGGCTGGCGGGGCCGGGCTCCTAACCGTTTGTGATGCTGTGCTTTGCAGTGAATCGGCCACCGTCGGCTTCCCCGGAATCCTGCGCGGGCTGGTCGCACCGGTGCTGATGGGTTACGTTGTGCGGGCGGTGGGTGCCGGCCGGGCTCGATACCTTCTGCTCACCGGACGTGAGCTGTCGGCCCAGGAAGCGCTCGCTTGGGGCTTGGTCCATGAGATTGTCCCCGATCCGGGACTGATCGATCGAGCCTGGCAGCGAGCCGACGGCTTGGCGGAGATCTCGGCGGACGCGTACGCTCGCACGAAAGCACTTTTGGCCCGGCTTGCCGAGCATGCCGGCGACGATCCGGCCGAGCAGTCGCGCGAACTGGGCGAAGCGCTTTGGCTGACAGAGGAAGCGCGAGAGGCGCTGGGGCGGTTCCTGAGCGCAGACCCGCGCACGCAGCAACCGCCGCCGCTATAATCCCGCTGCCTTGAGCCCGCCGCCCGACGGCATGGGACGCCGTATCGGGTTTTCGGCGCGGCGGAGCAAGGCGCGGGCATCCCGTGAGAGGGTGGGACCGGCGGGTACCGTATGTGTGTATGTGTGTGAGTAGGAATGCAGGCAAGGACCACGACATGGTGAACCGTATTCGGCAGATTGCAGCATTGGGGCAGGCCATCTGGTTGGACTACATCAGCCGCGACCTGGTGCGCTCCGGCCAGTTGTCGGCGTTGATCGACGAGGGTGTGACCGGTGTCACGTCGAACCCGACGATCTTCCAGAAGGCGATCTCGGGCAGCGCGATCTATGATGACGACATCCGCCGGCTGGCCCGGGAAGGGAAGAGCACCGAGGAGATTTACGAGGCGTTGGCGCTGGCGGATGTTGGGGAGGCGGCGGATTGCCTGCGATCCGTGTACAACGAGACGCATGGGCGGGATGGGTTCGTCAGCATCGAGGTCAGCCCGAAACTCGCGCATGATACGGAGGGCACCATTGCCGAGGCCCGGCGTTTGGCCACCGCTCTCAACCGGCCGAACGTCATGATCAAGGTGCCGGCGACGGAGGCGGGGCTGCCGGCGATCACCGAGTTGTTGAGCCAGGGCACAAACGTCAATGTGACGCTCATCTTCGCGAATTCGATGTATGAGAAGGTGATCGAGGCCTACCTGGAAGGTCTGCGGCGTTTTCGGGATTCCGGCCGACCGTTGGGACTCATCGCGTCGGTGGCTTCGTTCTTCGTGAGCCGCGTCGACACGCTCACGGACAAGGTCCTTCAGCACCGCATCGAGCACGGCGAGCCGCACCTAGAAACCCTGTACGGCCGGGCCGCGGTGGCCAACGCCAAGGTCGCGTACGGACGCTACAAGAGCGTCTTCGAAAGTGAGGGTTTCGAGGAGTTGCGCGTCGCGGGGGCGCGCCCGCAACGGCCACTGTGGGCTAGCACGAGCACCAAGAACCCGGACTATCTCGACACGAAGTACATCGATCCGCTGATCGGCGTGAACACGGTCAACACCGTCCCACCGCAGACGCTCGATGCCATTCGCGACCACGCCGTCACGGCGCAGACGATCGAGGACGATCTGGCGCAGGCCGAGGCCACGTTTGAGGAGCTGGCGGGAATCAAGGTGGACATGGACTGGGTCACGAGCAGCTTGCTGGAGGAAGGCGTCCAGAAGTTCATCGACTCGTTCGACAAGTTGCTGGCGGATATCGACACCAAGCGTGACAAGCTGCAACAGCCGGCGTAGCACGCGACGACACCACACGAAGCACGACGGTTGGCCGCGGTCGCGACGCTGTTGTTAACCAGTTGGCAATGTCGTAGGGGTAGTCCCCGTGCCGCGCCGTAGGGATCATCGAGACGAGGGCTACGGCGTACGTCGGGGCCTGCCCAGACTGCCAGTTTGGCACTCACTTCGCAACAAGATGACGACGTAAGGTGTTATTAATCAGCCACTTCCATTCTCCATGTTCTGGCGCGCCGCGTGCATGTTAGGCTTTCGGCAGGCACTCGCTGCCGCAGAGGAGACCATGCATGCAGACGGACAAGTTCACAATCAAGGCTGCCGAGGCCGTCCAGCGGGCGCAGCAGCTCGCGCAAAGCCATGGAAACCCCGAGGTTACGCCGCTGCACCTGCTCGCCTCGTTGCTGGCATCCGGCGCGAACGGAAACGGGCACAGCGGCATCATCGTGCCGATACTCGAAAAAGCCGGGGCCGGGGTCGGGCAGCTTCAATCCATAGTCGAGTCCGAGCTGAAGCGGCTGCCGCAGCAGTCCGGCGGGTCGCTCGGCGCACACCGCGGTTTCGTCGAGGTGCTCAGTGCCGCTGAGAAGGAAGCTCAGCGGATGAAGGACCAGTACATCTCGACCGAGCACCTGTTGCTGACGTTGTGCGAGGTTGAGAGCGGCGCGAAGGAGATTCTCAAGCTCAACGGGATTGAGCGGAAGGACATCCTAGACGCCCTCCAGTCCGTCCGCGGCAGCGCGAGCGTCACGTCGCAGAGCCCGGAGGAGACATATCAACCCCTGCAACGCTACGGCCGCGATCTGGTGGCGATGGCTCGTCAGGGGAAGCTCGACCCGGTTATCGGCCGCGATGAGGAGATCCGCCGGTGCATGCAGGTCCTGGCCCGCCGCACGAAAAACAACCCTGTGCTCATCGGTGAGGCCGGTGTCGGAAAGACGGCGATTGTCGAGGGCCTGGCTCAGCGGATTCTCGCCGGCGACGTGCCACAAGCCCTGAAGGACAAGAAGCTCGTGGCGCTTGATATGGGTGCCCTGATAGCGGGTGCCAAGTACCGGGGCGAGTTCGAGGAGCGTTTGAAGGCGGTTGTCCGGGCTGTCGCGGAGTCGAACGGGCAGGTGATCCTGTTCATAGACGAGCTGCACACCGTGGTTGGGGCCGGCAAGACCGAGGGGTCGCCCGACGCCGGCAACCTGCTCAAACCCTCGCTGGCCCGTGGCGAGCTGCGCTGCATCGGTGCCACGACGCTTGAGGAATACCGGCAGCACGTTGAGAAGGACAAGGCCCTGGAACGCCGGTTCCAGCCGGTCTACGTCGGCGAGCCGACGGTCGAAGACACGATTGCTATCCTGCGCGGTCTCAAGCCGCGTTACGACGCGCATCACGGCGTCCGGATCCAGGACGCGGCGCTCGTGGCGGCGGCAACGCTCTCGCATCGTTACATCAGTGACCGGCATCTGCCGGACAAGGCCATCGACCTGGTCGACGAGGCGGCCTCCCGCTTGCGGATCGAGAACGAGTCGCTCCCGGCCGAGCTTGATGAACTTCGCCGGCGGATCATGCAGCTTGAGGTGGAGCGTGAGGCGCTGAAAAAGGAGAAGGACGCCGGAAGCAAGAAGCAACTTGCCCGCGTGCAGAGACAGCTTGCCGACCTGAAGGAGCGGGAAGGTGTGCTTGCGGCCCAGTGGGAGAATGAGAAAGGGGCCATCGAGGCTACACGGGCGGTCAAGCAGGCGATCGACGCGAAGCAGACGGAGCTGGAAGAAGCGCAACGTCGTGGCGATCTCGAAAGTGCTGCCCGTCTTCGCTATGGCGAGCTTCCGCAATTGGAGAAAGATCTGCAGCAGCGTGAGGGAAAACTTGCCGAGCTGCACGCGTCAGGACGCGGGATTCTTCGCGAGGAGGTCACCGCCGAGGAAATCGCCGGCGTGGTGAGCCAGTGGACCGGTGTTCCGGTGTCGCGCATGCTCGAGGGCGAGAAGGAGAAGCTGGCCAGGATGGAGGAGCATCTGCACGAGCGCGTCGTTGGCCAGGAAGAGGCGGTGCGCGCCGTATCGGATGCCGTCCGGCGTAGCCGGGCGGGTTTAGGGGACCCAAGCCGGCCGATCGGGTCGTTTGTCTTCCTCGGGCCGACGGGCGTTGGCAAAACCGAGTTGTGCAAGGCGCTGGCCGAGTTCCTGTTCGACAACGAAGCGGCGTTTGTTCGCATCGACATGAGCGAGTTCATGGAGCAACACAGCGTGGCGCGTCTGATCGGCGCTCCACCCGGGTACATCGGCTATGAAGAAGGTGGCCGGTTGACCGAGGCGGTGCATCGCCGGCCGTATTGCGTCATTCTTCTGGACGAGATCGAGAAGGCGCACCGCGATGTGTTCAACGTGTTGCTTCAGGTGCTCGATGACGGCCGGTTGACGGACGGGCACGGTCGGACCGCGGACTTCAAGAACACGATCATCGTGATGACGAGCAACATCGGCAGCGAAGACATCCAGGCCCTGGCCGAAAGCGGAGCGGACGATCTCGAAATCGAGCTGAAGGTGAAGGAGGTGCTCAAGGGGCACTTCCGTCCCGAGTTCATCAACCGCGTGGACGAGACCGTTGTGTTCCACCGGCTGAGCCGGGAAAACCTGCGCGGGATCGTTGATCGGCAGGTGGCACTGCTGCGGAGTCGGCTGGCGGATCGTGAAATGCGGATCACGCTCACCGACGCGGCAAAGGACCAGCTCGCCAGCGACGGCTATGACCCGGTTTACGGTGCCCGCCCGCTGAAGCGGCTGATCCAGCAGCAGATCGAGAATCCGCTCGCGAGACGGATTCTGAGCGGCGAGTTCGTCGCCGGCGACCAGATCGAGGTCGATGCGAGTGCCGAGATGTACACCTTCGCGAAGCGGGTCGAGGCGGAAGCCCTGTAAGACGGCCGAATCAGTGGAAAGTGGCTCGGACCGTATGAACACGGCGGCTGGTCCGCGTCGGTTTGCGATAGCGCGGATGTCTCTGACCGTGGTAGGATGTCCGTGTGGTCCGGGTGGGAGGCCAAGCACGTGCCATTGGGGAACTCGTTGTCCAAGGAGGTATCACCGGCGTCCGGAACCGGCATCGTCCCTCCCCGAATCGGAGCGGCGTCCATGTCGGCGAGACCTGGCTGTTGTGTGAGACGGAAGCTCGCGTGTCTCGGAATGGTGGCGTGCCTGGTGCTCGTGCCCGGCTGTGATTCTCGCTGGAAAGGGCAGCGGGGCGGTTTGATGACAGGCGCCGAGTTCAAGGCGCTTCTTCGCAAGGCCGGCGTGGAGCTGGAGGAGGGCGAGAATCTTCTGAATGCTGAGGTCGCGTTCTGTCGTACTGGGCGGGCGAGCGCTTATGTCGCGTATGTACTGCACGGGACCGGCGGTTCCGAGTTCGCACTTGTGCTCGATGAGCTGGGACGCGTGGCGTTACAGGAGCGCGGCATGGCTGCTCCCGACTACGGGGAAGGGGCCTACTTCTCGGACTGGGACAGAAACGGCACGTTGGAGTTCGTGTTGCGGACTGACGCCAACGCTGGGCGCCGCACCAGGGTGATCGAGGTGGCGCCAGGCGCGCCATGTTTGTTGGAGATCGTGTGTCCACGGCGGTTCCCGTGGGTCTACTACACCTGGGATAACAAAGCGAATGGCCTGGTGACCTATCGTCGTGAGGGCTCGGAGGACAAGGTCACGTTCACACTGCGGCGTAGCCCGTTGTGTATCAGTGTGAATGACCCCACTGGTGCGCTCGCGGAAGGGTGGACGATCTCCGGTCCGTGGGCCAAGTTGATTACACTCATGACGACCGCACCCACAAGCCAAGGCGTTGCGGACCAGGTCGACGCCGCCAAGAACCCGTCGGTGCGCCCATCAGACGGCGGTGATTGAGGCTGTCTGACGGACGCCCGGCGGTATGCATGGTGGTGCATTACGGCGGGTCGATGCTGTAGTCGAACGACATGTAGTGAATGGGCCTCGGTCGTGGCTGGCCCCAGCGCGAGATCCACGAGGGGTTGATCGCCGTCCACCCGACGCCGCCAAAGCTACGCGTGTCGCAGAACATGTGTTCCGCGTGCCCATCGAGGAACCCGCAGGAGTGCTTCGAGAATTTCCCGTGGTTGCCGATCATCTGGTTCATGTTCTCGTAGTGCACACCCCAGTCCATCGGATCAGGCAGGTACATCACGTATGTCGAACTGTACTTCTGAAGCACATCGCGCACGAGTGCACGTCCGAGATTCGTCCAGATTCGTCCAGCGGGGTCTCCGATGTCGACGTTCGTCCCCAGCAAGGCGTGCAGGTTGTACTGAATGCTCGTACCGACGTCGTCGTAGCAACTGATCCCCTCCGTTTCCGATGGCGATTCCCGGAACCGGCGTTGGTTCGAGAAGTGATCCGACGGGCACTGCAGAACCGGGATCTCGGTACGCTTGACCACCTCACCTCCGACTTCCAGATCAGGCTCGACGTCTGCGCCCATCAAGTACGGGTTGAGGGGGCGTTCGTGGACGGGAATGTTCCAGATTCCGCCTTGGTAGTCTGCCCAATACTCGTCGTTCGTTTTTCCGCCGTACGACCAACTACAGACACCTCCCCCGGAGGTGATCCTATAGGGGAAGTGGTTCCTGTAATCGATGAAGTACTGGACGGTCGCCGTGTTCAAACCGCGCATGTTCGCGAGGCATTTGGCGATCTTCGCCTGTTCACGCGCATCCCGCAGCGCCGGCAACAGAATCGAAATCAGCAGGGCGATGATCGCGATGACCACGAGCAGTTCGATCAATGTGAAGCCCATACGGGCCGCAGCAGGTTTCCTTCTCATGCCGAAGCTCCTGTACCACCAGATGTAACGGTACCACCGCGGTGCACCGGCTCATGGCACAGCACCGGTGCTGGCAATCACCGCGTGCCGCTTCGTGAGCGCACCGCAAACCACGAGGTTTCGGGCATGCCCGATGTAGTGCGTGTCCACCCTGAGCGCGCCGGTACGCGCGATCTCACAAGCTGTGGGGTCCCACCTACCCCTGCGCGGCTGTTCACGAGAGCGTCACCGACAGCAGCGCCCCCATGTACAGAGTGAAGCACACCTGCAGCACAAACGTACTCAGCAAGCCCAGGCATACGAATGTGTCGCGTGTTCCGCACTGTCGGTGGTCGGTGCGAGACACCAAAGAAACGCATTGTCCTTCACGGACGTCCACATAAGCGGGATTGAACCCGCGTACTCACGTTTATGTCTTCATTTGTGTCGATCTGTCGCTGGGTGTCGTCTATCTGCAAGCCTTTGTCACGCGCGGCGGCAGCGCCGCGTGTTGGCATGCAGTTCACGTCGCCCTCGCCGATCAACTCAGCAGCGGCCACAGCATCGCGAGCGCATCGGCCGGTGTCCGGACGTTGTCGGCCCGCTCATCGGGGATGGTCACCTCAAACTCCTCCTCAATCATCATGGTGTACTCCACCGTGTCGAGGCTGTCGAAGTTGAGGTCCACGAAGAAGTCCGTGTCGGGCGTCACTTCACGGGCGTCGACGGACGCCTGCGTCGCTGCGAGTTCGCACAGACGGAGACGTGCCTGCTCCTGTGTCATCGTTGTCGGCACTGCACTACTCCTTGCCACGTGCTGCGCTGACGAGCGAATCCGTCGCCAGCTCAGACTCAGCCTCGTTCATTGCGTTGACCAGTTTTCGCACGGTTGAGAAGTCTGGCGTTGTTTTCCCGCGCTCGACGCGATTCAGCGTCTCGACCCGGATACCCGCCCGCCGCGCGAGTGCCGCCTGCGTCAAACCGGTCCGCTTGCGCCGTTGCACAAGTCGCCGGGCCAGGCGCTCGTCGTCGAGTTCGGTCGCCGATGCCTCCGGATCGGACGATTGCGCCACCTGGGGCTGTGCCTGCACGCCGGCCTGTCGACAAACGGCGCGCAGAACGCTCTCCCGGACGATGGCGTAGCGCACACCGTCGAGCTCGACGACCTGATAGACACAGCGTTTTCGCGAGTTTGGCCGCATGGTGGTCTCCAATTTGGTCTTCTGTGATCGAGGAATATATCGCGCATTGATGTGAAACGCAAGAAAAGTGCGTCAGAAAGCAATTTTGTTCTGCGGCACGCCGGCGGGAGTTTGTGTGGCTGTGGGGTCTATCGCCGATTCCTCCCGCCGGGCACGGGCCCGTGCGGCGGCGTGTCATCAGATTCGTCAGAGCTCGGAATACAGGTGAATCCCCCCATACTCCGCGCCAGCTTCCATCACGCCTTGCGCAGCCGGCAGAGGAAGAACGCATCGAACCAGTTGTCCGGCAGTATCCGTACCGCTGCGGCAAGCTCCGCCGGCCATGACCGGCCACGCCAGGATGACAGGGCTGGGGTGGCGGCACCGACGGAGGCAGGGGGGATCGGAACCGGCTCGACCTCCAACTCGCCCGCGAATCGCTTGAGCGCGTCGGCGATCACCGCCTCGTTCTCCTCGGGAGCCATCGAGCACGTGCAGTAGAGCACCAGCCCCCCGGGCCGACACGCCTCGACCGCCGATGTCAGCAGCGCCCGTTGCTTGCCGGCGCACTGGCGTATCTTCCGCTCAGACCAATTGGGCGAACCGGCGTTACCAGTCCCGCCGAGCTGCGCTTCGCCGCTGCACGGTGCGTCGAGCAGGACACGATCGAACTGCGCGCGACAAACTCGGCCAACCTTCCGGCCGTCCTTGAGAAACGATCGGCAGCACGTCACGCCATGCATGCGCAGGTTGTTCCGCAGTCGAAAGAATCGGCCGCGAGCGGATTCCACGGCGCTGAGGGTGCCCGTGTTGTCCATCAGGCATGCGAGGTGCAGCGTCTTTCCACCCGGGGCAGCGGCCAAGTCCAGGACCGCCATCCCGGGTTCGACATTCAGGGCCGGCGCCGCCAGGAGGCTGGAGACGTTCTGCACATACAGCCTTCCCTCAGAGAACGCCTTGCAGCGCACGAGCGCGCGACGGCAGGCCGCCTCCGTGCGAAAGACATGCGCGAGACCTTCGACCGGCTGCGCCTCAGTGTTGATGGCTGTTAGTTCCGCTAGGACGTCTTCGTCAGCGGCGCGCAGCGTGTTGACGCGAAACGTCGCGGCCTTGCTCGCGAGGAAGCTCTCGACCACGCCTTCGAGACGATCGGGCGGGACGATCTCTTGAAGTCGCTCTAGGAACTTCTCCGGCAGTTCGGTTGGGCTCTCCTGGCTCACGCGGGTCTTATAGGCCGTCGCGGGCCGAGCCGCAAACCATTGGATTGCGCGTGCAACCCGCACGAAGCGGGAACACGCGCCGGGATGGTATAATGGCTGTGTCGCAAGGCGGCCGCCGGCATATGCCGTCGTGTCGCTGTTCGTCGGAGGAAAGATGCGATCTGCTTCACACCGTGTGCTCGTTCTGCTTGTGGCGGGGCTCGTGGCGCAGGGTTGGGCCATGCCGCCCGACCTCGTCACCGCGGTCGGGACGGAATTCACGAAGGATGAGCAAGCCTACCGTTTCATCGGCGTCAACATCCGCGGATTGGTGCACTATGGCGGCGGCGATGGGGCGCTCCCCTACACGACGCTCGGGCACATTGATGAGAACCTCGCCGGCGCGGCGAACATGGGTTGTCGCGTGGTGCGTGTTTTCGCGGCGAACCGGAACATCTCGCATCTGGAGGCGGTGAACCGGCTCGGCTACGCCCTCGACAAGGCAGACCAGTACGGTCTGAAGTTGATCGTGGCGCTGACCGACTTCTACCCGACGCCGTTTCATCCACAAGGGGATGACGCGTATTACACCATGAACCCCTGGGGCTGGACGGTTTTGAATCACGCGTGGTTCGCCGGCGGCTACCAGCAGAACTACCTACCCTATGTGACGATGGCCGTCACGATGCACAAGGATCACCCGGCGGTGTTTTGTTGGCAGATGGGTAACGAGATCGCGGACCAGGAGAACGCCGACACGCACGATGGGTTTGTTCACGCGATGGCTGCTCACATCAAGTCCATCGATCCATACCACATGGTCTCCATCGGCATGCTCTCGCTGGCCCACATTCCCGGGTATACGGAGCAGCGCGGCGTCACGCTGTACGACGATCCGGACCTTAGCTTCGTCACCGCGCACCGCTACAACGACGATGTCCAGCCCATCGACTTCAACGTTCGAAACGTCGTCGGGAAGCCGATCGTCATGTCCGAGATGGGATGCGACTCGAACCACTCGGCGGTCGGCGGCGATCGCGTGAGCTACATGGACAGCCGGATTAACCTGTTTGTGCACACGCACGGCGCCCGCGGGTTCATGAACTGGGGTTACCAGGCGCAGGGCTACGACATCGGTGACGGCGACAACATCTTCGGCATTGATCGGTACGCCCACCCCGACTATGACGCCATGGTCAGCATGTACGCCGGGCACGCCGCCATCCTGAATGCCTGCAACGACGTGGTGTGGCCGGGGCCGCGACCGCGAGGCCGCAATGTGGCTCTCGAAGCCGTCGCCTGGCAGGCCGACACCAGCTACAACCCGGATTACACGGGCGACAAGGCGATTGACGACCTGCTGACCACCAAATGGACCTCGACCGCACTAGCCAGTACGCACTGGCTTGCGCTCGACCTGGGGCAGGAGCGGCAGATCACCGGCTTTCGACCACAACTCGCTGGCACAGGCGGCGAATGGTCTCTGTTCAACATCAAACACTACCTGCTGCAAACGGGGCCCAGCCTCAATGGCCCCTGGTCGACAATCTTCGACGTCAACAACGAGAACCAGATCAATGCCGTCACGTCGTCCTGCGACACACCCGTCGCCGCACGCTATGTGCGCCTCTACGCGGACGATTGTGGCGTCGACAACTACGCCCGCCTGCCCGAGTTCGTTGTGATCGGCGATCCGGGGCCGTATGGCGATCTGGACGCCGATGGCGATGTGGATCTGGCCGACGCCGCGCTCTTCCAGTGTTGTTTCAGTGGTAGCGGAAACCCCCATCCGGGGGGCGTTGGTGGCTGTGATTGTGCCGGCGCGAACCTGGAGCAGGGGCCGCTTGATCCGCCTTCGGGCGACGTCGATTTCGATGACTTCCTGCGGTTCGTGGCGTTCCTCGGCGGTCCGTAGCGCCTTGTGGCGGTTCTCAGTGGAAAGTGGGGGCGCTCCACGAGCACACACACCGGCGCCGCTGCTGCGACAGGTCTGAGACAGGGCGCCCCCCAATCGAGACACTTCCAGCCGCATCGCTGTTACGTCCTGTCCGCGTTTGCTGTCTGTGACGTGAGTTTCTCGGTGTTCAGGGTGTTTGGCACGGTCGTTGCACGGTCGACCCGCGGTAGCGTCGGTTACCGGTCTGTCTGACTGTTCTCGACCTCCTTGTTCTCGCAGGCGGAAGGCGGCGCTACCGGCGGTTTCCGTATCGCGGCGGAGTCCTCGCTGGCGGGGCCCCGCCGCTCTCCGTGCCCTTCGTATCCGTCGTGCGGCACTGGGGTCCATGAGCGGGCATCAACTGCCCGTCTATCCCGGTGTGGCGCCGCCATACCCACAGGGTGCGTCCGGTGGTCTGTATCCCGGAGTAGAGGGTTGACCTTGGTTGACTCGGTCAGCACAATGATGGGCAGGGAACGGGCCTATCGTTCTTCGCATGTCAGTGACAGCCGCGCTACTCTGGCGGCAAGCATCTGCGCCGTGGTTAGCCGGTTGTCGGATGCGGATTGGAATCACGTTGGGCGTCGCGATCGACCCGTGGCACGGGCCGACGCAGGATTGACGACTCGGGCAGTTCGGGCCAAAGCCGCCTCTCTGGGTGTTCGGTGCGGCGGAATGACCACATAACGTGCCGGTTGCGGCAGCCGGAGACGGTGTGTGTACGGCGTGACATGTCTTTGAATGCTGGTCTCAGGAACGAGGTTGGAGCTGAACAGAGTTGATCGCTGACAAGGGGTGCAGCGCCTCTGGGTCTGTTTTCACGACAGAGAAGGGAGATTGTCATGAGGTGTCGATTCGGGTTGCTCATCGCGGTGGCTGTTGTCGCAGCCGCCGGACTCATCGGGTGCAAGGCGCACATGCCGCACGCGGCGACGTGGCCAGCCGGTGGCGATATTGAAAGGACACATGCCAGCCCGCCGGAGGGCGGGTACTACGGCAACTGGGATCCGTGGGCCGTGGAGCTCGACGTGATGCCCGAGGAGGATGTCAACCCCGTGCGGACACAGCACGTGCTGGTGGCGACCGTCAAGGACAAGGATGGCAAGCCGCTGCCGAACCGGCGCGTCGAGTGGATCATCGCCGAGGGCAGCGTGGGTGACATCATCGAGGTCGATGAGAGCGGTTGGCGCTCCAGCCGCGGGTACAAAGTCGATAACCACTACGCGGTTTCGCACACGAACAACTTCGACCACGTGCTCGACAGAGGCAACGACGACCCGGCAGACGACATCGAGCTGACGGCTGGCCAGACATGGTGCGTGATTACGTCGCCGCTCGAAGGCGATTCGCACGTGACGGTCTATGCACCGGGCATCCACGACTGGGCCAAGCACAAGGTCTTTGTCACCAAGCACTGGTACGACGTTCGGTGGGAATTCCCGCCGGTAGCCACCAATCCGATCGGCACGACACACGAGTTCGCCACGCTGGTCATGAAGCACTCCGACGGGACGCCGTTGGCCGGCTACGTCGTGAACTACAAGATCATCGACGGCCCGGACGCCGTCTTCGAGCCCGGCGGCCGTCGTACGGCTTCGGTGGAGACCAACGCGGATGGCGTCGCGGTGGTAACGCTCAAGCAGGCGAAGCCGGCCGAGGGGACGAATAACATCGAGATCGACATCATTCGGCCGGAAAACGTGCAGTGCTGTGAGCCCGCCGCGCACATCGCGACCGGCTACACGAGCAAGACGTGGATCGGGCCGAAGATTGCGATCACGAAGGATGCGCCGGCCCAGGCGATGGCCGATGAGGTTTTCGCCTACACGATCGTGGTGACCAACCCGTCCGACGTGGATGCGACGAACGTCGTCGTGTCGGACGTCCTGCCCGACGGCATCGCGTACGACTCGAGCACGCCGGCGGCCAGTGTCCGGGGCTCGGCCTTGAACTGGAAGCTCGGCACGTTGCCGGCAGGTGGCAACAAGCAGATTCCTGTCCGGGTCAAGGGAACCCGCACCGGGAAGTTCGACAACTGTGCGGACGTCCAGGCCGATCATGGTCTGAAGGCTCGCGATTGCGCTTCGACCGTCATCGTCGCTCCCAAGCTCGTCCTGGAGAAGGCGTGCAGCGGCGAGGTGCTGTTGTGCGACCCGATCGAATACACGATCACGCTGCGAAACACCGGTGACGGCCCGGCCACCAACATCCAGGTTCGCGAGCGGCTCCCGGATGGCCTTGTGACCGAGAAGGGCAAGTCGGGCGTGGTTGGAAAGATCGATCGGCTGGAGGCGGGTCTGACGCGTCAGTTCCGCTTCACCGCGCGGGCGAACAAGGTCGGTACCTACAGGAACGTCGTCACCGCGACGGCTGATGGTGGGCTCACGGCGGAAGCCTCGTGCACGACGATCGTCCACAAGCCGGCGCTCGAGGTCACCAAGACGGGGCCGGAGCTCCGCTATGTCGGCCGAACCGTCGAATACGAGATCACCGTCACGAACACCGGCGATGCGCCGGCCCGCGACACCGTGCTCGTCGACGCGGTTCCTGCCGGGACGGAGTTCGTGCAAGCCAGTAGCGGCGGCCGTCTCGACGGTGCACGCGTGGTCTGGCAGCTCGGAACGCTGGCCCCGGATGCGTCGAAGAAGGTGACGCTGACGTTGAAAGCCATTCGTAGAGGAGCCTTGCGCAACACCGCGACGGCGAAGGCCTACTGTGCCGAAGCCTCGGCCGCCGCCTCCACGCAGATCAAGGGTATTCCCGCCATTCTGCTGGAGGTTGTCGACCGCGATGATCCGATCGAGGTCGGTGCCAACGAGACGTACACCATCGTCGTGACGAACCAGGGCTCGGCCGATGCGACGGGCATCGTCATCGCATGCACCATTCCGGGCGAGGGCACCTATGTTTCGTCCGATGGCCCGACACAGGCGGCGGTGCGCGGCGACAATGTCACGTTCGCGCCGCTGGCGTCGCTGCCACCGAAGGCCAAGGGCACGTACCGCGTGGTCGTGCGGGCCGACAGTGCGGCCGATGTGCGGTTCAAGGTATCGCTGATCAGCGAGCAGATAAAACGTCCTGTTCAGGAGACCGAGAGCACGCACTTCTACGAGTAGCGCATGGAGAGACTGCCTGAGGGGTGCCGGGCCGCGCGTCCGGCGCCCCCTTTTTCCCCGACTAGCCGTCAGGCACAACTGCAACGAAGGATCCACGTGATGGAGGCTGGTGTGATGCCAGACACCGTTTGTTTTCGAAGGAAGCTACTGATCCCTGTTCTTGCTATGACGATGCTGACGACCGGCTACGCGGCGCTCGCGTGGGCTTACCCGCAGGAGGCTGCGCGCGATGCGGGCATGGTCCGCACCGAGATGGCCTACCCGACAGGCGACAAAGCCACGAGTGTTGTGCTGCTCGAGCGCTTCATGCCCGACGAGACACGGGTCGGCCAAGCGTTTGACTACACTGTCAGGCTCACGAACCTGACCGATATGGAGATTCGTGACCTGGTACTTACCGAACAGCTCCCCGCCGGCCTCGATGTCACGGGTGTTGAACCCCAGCCGGAGAGCAGGGGGGACGGGACGTTGACCTGGAAATGGGCCAACCTTGCCGCGCGCGGGTCAAGGACCCTGCGGGTTCGCGGCTCGGCGGCCAGGCCGGAATCACTGACCTGCTGCGCCAAGGTGACGTTCGCGGCCGTGTCGTGCGCCACGACGCGGATCGTGCAGCCAGAGCTTGTGCTCACCAAGACCACGCCGCCCGAAGTGGTTCTGTGTGACCCGATCACCCTGGAAATGGTGGTTCGCAACAACGGGACCGGCGTGGCCCGCAACGTGCGCATCGTGGACACCTTGCCAGAGGGATGGACGACGGAGAGTGGCCAGGCTTCGCTCGTGGCCAAGGCCGGTGACCTTGCGGCTGGCGAGTCGCGTCGTTTCACGGCGACTATCCGGTCATCGCGAGCAGGCCGTTTCACCAACACGGCTCGCGCGACCGAGGACGGTGGGCTGACGGCCGAGGCCAGCAGCACGACCGTCGTGCGCCAGCCTGTCCTGGCGGTTTCGAAGAGTGGGCCGGAGCGGCGTTACATCGGCCGACCGGCGACGTTCGAGATCACCGTCGCCAACACGGGTGATGCGCCCGCGCGTGACACCGTGCTGCTCGACACGATTCCCGCCGGTGCGCAGTTCGTTTCCGCGTCGGACGGTGGCCAGGCGACGGACAGCGGCGTCCGTTGGGATCTCGGTACGCTCGCACCGAACGCGAAGAAGACGGTCCGGATCGCCCTCAAGCTGATGCAGAAGGGCACAATCCGCAACGTGGCCACGGCCCGTGCCTATTGTGCCGAGGCGTCGGCTGTGGCGACCGTGGATGTGCGAGGTATCCCCGCGATTCTCCTGGAGGTCATTGACGTCGCCGACCCGATCGAGGTGGGCAACAACGAGACCTACGAGATCGCCGTCGTGAACCAGGGGTCCGCCAACGGCACGAACATCCGCATCACCTGCACGGTGCCTCCGGAGGAGGAGTATGTATCGTCCACGGGGCCTACAAAGGCGAGTGTCGATGGCCCGACCGTCACGTTTGCGCCGCTGGCGTCCCTGGCACCGGGCGCGAAGGTGACCTACAAGGTTGTTGTGAAGGGTGTCGCGGCCGCTGACGTGAGGTTCAAGGTCTCCATGACCAGTGACCAGGCGCAGCGCCCGGTCGAAGAGACCGAGAGCACGAACGTCTACTGATCCGTACTCCAGGCCGACGATATCGGCGAGGTGCGACATCAACGCATTCGCAATGGCGTAGCTCGCGGCTCGGGCCCGGCTCCCGCCGCGAGCTTCGTCAGAGCTGGGGGATAGAACTCACCGCACGTGCCTTTCACCACTGTCGGAATCGGCTGGGCTCTCCTCGCCGCTTCCCCCGGTCGCACGCGTTCGCCCCCGGGCTCGACGAGGGTCCTGCACGGCCTTGAGCCAGTACTCCCGCGCGCGCTGCACGGCCAATGCCAGCAATGTGCCTTTCGGGTAGCGCCCGCCGCTGTCCTGTGCTCCAGCCGGCATGCCCGTCAGCAACGCTAGGGCCTCGTGGATCGTCTCGACGGCGTACACCTGGAATCGCCCCTCCCGGGCAACCTCGACCACATCATCCCGTAGCATGAGGTCGCCGGCATTCGCCTTGGGGACGATCACGCCCTGTGTTCCCGTCAGATCCGTATCCCGGCAGGCGTCGAAAAACCCTTCGATCTTCTCGTTGACGCCTCCGATCGGCAGGATATTGCCCATCTGGTCGATGGCGCCGGTGATTGCGAGATCCTGCAGTAGCGGGACGGCGGTCAGGGCGCTCAGCAGGCAGCAGATTTCGGCCCCGGAGGCCGAGTCCCCGTCGATGCCGCCGTAGCTCTGCTCAAACGCGATCGACGCGTTGAACGCCAGCGGGTGGTCGGTGTTCAGCAGTTGCCGCATCAGCCCGCCGAGAATGTAGAAACCCTTTGTGTGGATGGCACCGCTCAGCGCCGCTTCGCGTTCGATGTTGATGACGCCGGCTGTGCCGGGACCGATCGTCGCCGTGATGCGAGCCGGGAAACCGTAGATCATGGGGCCCGCCTGGAGGATGGCCAGGCCGTTCACCTGCCCGACCATCACGCCCTGTGTCTGAACGCGAATCGTGCCGTCAGCCACCAGTTCGCGGAACCGCCGGGCCGGTAGGTCCGCGCGACGTTTGCTGCGCTGGAACGCGGCTTGCACGTCCTCGCCGGTCACGATGCGCCGGTTGTCTTTCACCGCGATAAAGGCCGCCTCGCGTCCGATGTCCGCCAGCCGGCCGAAGCGCGTCGTGAGCTTGCCTTTCCTCGCCGCCACGCGCGCGCCGTGCTCGACCAACTCGGCGACCGCCGCTGTGTCAAACGGCACGAGCCCTTCGTCGCGCGCGATCCGGGCCAGCACGCCCGCGTATTCGCTGATCCCGCGGTCGTCACGCGGGATCGTCGTGCCGAAGTCTGCCAGGACCTTGAACAACTGCGGAAAATCCGGGTCGTACGCGTCCAGGATGTGGTAGGTGTCGGCGTCACCCAGCAGGATCACTTTCACGCGAACGTCGATCGGCTCCGGCTTGAGCGAGGGCCCCGACCAGGGGAAGCCGATGTCGGGCGGAACGATCTCCAGTCGCCCGGTGCGAAGCGTTCGAACGAGGACCTTCCACGCTCCGGGCTCGCTCAGCACTTCCCGAGCTTCGAGGATCAGGTAGCCCCCGTCCGCACGCAGCAGCGACCCGGCCGATACGCCCATGTGGGTCGAGCGCGCTTCCCCGGCCGACGAGAAGTCATACTCGATCGTGCCGAGCAGGTTGCGCATTGTCGGCGTGTTTTCGACGATGATCGGGCATGTATCCTCACCTTTGTGCTCGAGCACCGGGTTCACCTCGTACTGCGCGTCGTCATCCTCCTCCTTGCCCAGCTTGGGCAGCCGGTTTGCCACGACGTCGTCGACGATCTCGTGCAGAAACGCGTGCACGCTCGGTTCCGGAAACTCCCGTTCAATGGTGCCCGTCAGCTTGCCCAGCAGCAGCCGGGCGTTCTTCTCGAGCAACTCCTGGATCGCCTGGCCGTGCCGGCGGCGAATCTCCATCGATTTCTCGCTGATCCCCGCGAGTTGTTCTTCAAATTCCGCCTGCTTCTCGCGAAAGGCGGCGTATTGCTCGTCGCTGACTTGACCCTGTGCACGAAGCTGCTCGAATTCCTCCGGGGGGACGGCCTTGCCGTCGATCAGTGGAAGAATCGCCGTCTGTGTGACCGGACCGCTGTTAAACGTGACCAGCGTGAGCCCTGCGGCGTTCAGGGCCTCGTTGAACGGCTTCATGACCTCCTCGAACTCCTGGGTGGCCTGGTTCTCGATCGCCGCTCGGCGGGCCTTGATGCCTTCCGCCGACAAAGCGCTGCTCAGGTGTTCGCGAATGAAGTCGGCGAGCTTCTCGACACGTCGTCGAAACGCCTGCGCCTGGCCGGCCGGCAACGTAATCAGTCGCGGTCGGTCCGGCTGGTCGAAGTTGTGGACATAGCAGCGGTCACGAGCCATCGGGCAGGCGAGTTGCGTGTCTTCGAGCAACCTCTTGAGGAGCGTCATGCGGCCCGTCCCCGTGAGTCCCCGCACGAAGACGTTCTGCCCGGGAGCGTCCGTTTCCAGTCCGAATTGCAGCGCCTCAACCGCGTCGTCCTGGCCAACGACACCGGCTACCGGTTCGATTTCGCTCGTTGAGGCAAATGACAGCTTGGAAAGATCGCAGCGCCACCGCAACGCTTCTACCGGGAGCGGATGCATCTGCGGCCCCTGTTGCGACGTGGAGTCCGCCCGCTGATTGGATCTCGTCATGAAAGCACCTCCGCCGGGTATGTTCGCAGAATCCTCGCCGTGGCGGAAGCGCTCCGCCCTGGGGATGTAGGATGAGGATGCTCAGGTGCCGGGCCAAGCCGGCTGGATGCCTGCGGCTGCGCCGGCACGTGTGCTCCGCCGGGATGTTCGGGCCGCGCCGGCGCGCTAGGTGCCAAACAACGCGACAAACGGATTGATGTCGTCGAAATCGACGTGCCCATCGCCGTTGCAGTCGGCGTTCAGCCAATTGCACGTTGGGTAATGGGCGTAGTAGGCTTCCGCACCGCCCAGTGCGAGCACGAACGGGTTGATGTCGTCGAAATCAACGTCCCCGTCGCAGTCCAGGTCGCCCGGTCCGCCCGGTGGCTGGGCGTAGAACACGACCACGCAGGGGTCGCCCGAGTAGCCGATGACCAGGTCCGGCCACCAATCCCCGTTGATGTCACCGAAAGCGATCGCCGTCCCTACCGGCGACGCGTCGTACGTCCACGACGGGCTGGCTTCCAGCGTACCGTCGTTGTTCAGATAGATGTGCGTCTTTCCGTTCGAGAAATGCACCTCGGCCAGGTCCGGATCTCCATCGCGGTCGATGTCGCAGAAACGAAGGTCTTGGTGGCCGAAGTAGCTTGCCGCCGATGACCAACTTGCCGTCAGCACGCCATTCTCGTTCGTGTACAAGAGCGTCGGGCTGTGGCCCAGCGCCAGATCCGGCCAGTCATTCCCGTCGACGTCGGCCCAGGCGACACCCAGATCCCGCGCCGTATTCCCCGTCGTCCAGGCCGGCACGGTCTGCAACGCGCCGTTGATGTTGCGGTAGATCCCGCTCTCGAAGTTCGTCGACTTCGAGACCGCCAGATCCTCCCAGCCATTGCGGTCATAGTCCGCGAACGCCAGGGAGTTCTGTGCCGACCATTCGGCCGACTGCCAGCCGGGCACGGGCGAGAGGACCCCCTCGTTGTTGTAGAAGATGTATATGGGGCGGTGCGGATCTGTCGGCGAGTTGCCCTGGTTGGCGGTGACGAGATCGACGTCGTCGTCATGATCGAAGTCGAAGAGCGCCGCGTAGATGGTCCACGCCCGACCCGCTTCCTGACTGAACCATCCCGGAGTTGGGCTCGGGCCGCCCGGGGCACCCCAGTAGATCACCGAAGCGGCCATCTCGTAGTCACCGTTGGCGGCGAAGACATCCGGATACGTGTCCCGGTTGATGTCCGCGATCTGAATATCCGTCGTGGATTTCTCGTCGGTCGACACCCAGGATGGACTCGCCTCCAACTCGCCGCCGACGTTGGTGTAGATCAGGTTCTCCCAGTCAGGGTAGGGGGGGTAGCTGTCGGATCGGTAGCAGCCCACCACAACGTCCACCAGACCGTCGCCGTTCACGTCCTCGGCCCGCAGGCTGCCGACCTGCCGGCGAAGGCCGCTCTGCCAGTCGGGCGATGTCCCGTACGGCACGCCTGCGCCGCGGACCGTGACGCGTCCGTCCGTTTCCGACACTTGGACTACGGCTGTCAGCATCCCGTCTTCGCTCACCTCGATCCGCTGCTGGGCCGCCGCGAATGTCGTCAACGCACACGTGATGGCCAGCGCTGCCCCTGAACTGGTCCGTGGGCTCATGGCTTGCCCTCGCTTCCCCCCGTGTTGTACTTCCTTCCCATGTTTCAACCCCTCCATTCTACTGGAAAGAAGCGGGGTGTTTCCACGCGCATCCACAATCTGCGGGCTCCGCCATCAGCGCGCCAAGGCCCTCCTGACGCTACGGGGCCGTCGTCGGCTGGCTCGTCGCGCCGCGGCTCGTCGCTGTGGGGGCACGCGTGACTCGCACCCAGTTGGCCGTGATCGGCATGTTCGGACGGAGTGTTCCTTCCACCTCTGCCTGCTCACCTACCCGCAACTCGCTCAATTCGGCGGATTCGCCGTCGATACTGATCTCGCAGTGCTCCGGCACGATCCCCGGGATTTCGCGGTTCTGCCCGGTCCGCGGGTGCAGATACGTAATGGTCGCCGTCCGGTTCTCTACGTCTATCCGCGTAATCGTCCCCCGGATGGTCCGAACCTGTGACCGCGGCAGATTGTGGACGACAGCCAGCCCCAGGAGTGCTACGAATACGGCTGCACCGGCAGCCAGAACGATCCGTCTTATGGTTTTGCTATGCATACGTTCCGCAACCGTTCCTTGTTTGTGGCACGAATCGTCCGCGCTGGTTGTTGTGAGTTCGTCAGGGAATGATATCCGCTCTTCGCCGCCATGGCACATCCTACGTGGGGCTTCGCCGCGACGTGCAAACCCCATTCCCCCGGCGACCAACCCTCCTGGAGAGGTGCCCCCCTGCCATGCCGGCTCACGCTCCCCGCAGAATAGAGCCGGCCCTCGGCAGCGTAACTGCCGAGGGCCGGTCGTCTTCATCTTGCGAACGGATTGTCAGACCGGCGACGCTCACCGCCAGCCCGACACGCGATCGCCGTCATCTACGGATTGTAGAACGCCGGCGCATCACACTTCTCCAGCTTCAGCGGGACGATCGTCGACTTTCCGCCGGGATCGTAGCCGTAGCCGGCGAAGAACTCGTACACGTTCTGCCCGCCGCCGCACGGATACCCGTCATCAAGCAGGTATCCCTGGCCACCGATCTCGTAGCCCGG
>Ga0272441_10001794_pt1 | contig 45116 bp, 41 predicted proteins | sample SSMProp6N_FD_193582 | JGI IMG/M metagenome (GOLD analysis project Ga0272441, IMG submission 193582) | Marine sediment archaeal communities from Little Sippewissett salt marsh, Falmouth, MA, United States - SSM-Prop-6N | ecosystem: Environmental > Aquatic > Marine > Wetlands > Sediment ... | reverse complement strand
CGATCCTAATCGAAGTCACCAGCGCGTCGGAGCCGCAGAAGGCGGGCGCGATGCCAGAGGAGGTCCTCGACTTGGTGGAGGCGTGCTCGCAGCTTCACGGGATCCGCGTCGAGGGGCTCATGACGATGGGACCGCTGACGACCGACTCCGCCGCGTTGCGAAGCGCCTTCCGACTGACGAAGGAGCTGTTCGATCGGATGGCTGCATCCGAACCCGCGAACGTCGAGACGCAGACCCTCTCGATGGGAATGAGTGATTCGTACCGACTGGCGATCGAGGAAGGCGCGAACATGGTCCGCATCGGGACCGCGCTCTTCGGACCGAGGTAGACGAAAGGGCTAGGCCTCGAGGAAGAGACGCCGATCGAAGCCGCCGCGCGCCTCGCGCTTCTCGAGGCGGATCGCTTCGAGCGCGTCGGGAGTCAGCCCCGCCTGCTCGGCGAGGGCGTAGACGATCTCGAGGACGTCGGCAAGCTCCTCGGCAGTTCGTGCCTCGAGGAACTCGCTCGTCTCCTCGGTGAGCTTGGCGCAGAGCGCTTCTCGGAACGCTTCGTCATCGAGCGTCCGCGTTCGCGGGTCGCCGCCGGCCTCCCGGATGATCTCCGGAATTCGATCTCGAATGAGCTTTCCGTTGGACATCAGTCAAAGACCCCTCAGCCGACGCTGCCGGCTGAGGGGTCACGAACTCTACGAATCTTCGGACTAGACCCAGCCGCGCAGCCGCATCGCTTCGGCGACGCGCTGGACCGAGACCATGTACGCTCCGATGCGGTTGTCGACGCCGTTCTCCTGCGCCATGTCGTGCACCGCGTGGAAGGCCTCGACCATCTTCGCCTTCAGCCGATCGTGCACCTCTTCGATGGCCCAGTAGAACCCACCGATGTTCTGGACCCACTCGAAGTAGGAGACGGTCACGCCGCCGGCGTTGCAGAGGAAGTCGGGAATGACGTACTTGCCGTTCGCGTGAAGGATCGCGTCCGCCTCCGGCGTGGTCGGGCCGTTGGCCGCCTCGGCGATGATCTTCGCTTTGACGTTCGCCGCGTTCGCTTCGGTGATGACGTTCTCGATCGCCGCCGGGATCAGCACGTCGACGTCGAGCTCGAGGACCTCGGCGTTGGTGATCGCCTGGGCCCCCGCGAATCCCGAGACCGACCCGGTCTGCTTCTTGTGCTCGAACGCCGCCTCCGGATCGATCCCGTTCGGGTCGTAGACGCCGCCGCGCGAGTCGGTCATCGCGACGATCTTGCTCCCGGCGAGTTCTTCCATCAGCGTGCCGCAGTAGTAGCCGGCGTTCCCGTAGCCCTGAATCGCGACGGTCGCGCCGTTGAGGTCGATCCCGAGCTTTTGCGCCGCTTCAATCACGCAGTAGACGGTCCCGCGGGCGGTCGCGTCGCCGCGACCGAGGGATCCACCGAGCGGAATCGGCTTGCCGGTGATCACGCCGGGCGCGTTGTAGCCCACGATGGTCGAGTACTCGTCCATCATCCAGCCCATGATCTGCGGGGTCGTGTAGACGTCGGGCGCCGGAACGTCCTTCTCGGGGCCAATGAAGCGACCGATCGCGCGAATGAACCCGCGCGCGATTCGCTCGGTCTCGCCGGCCGAGAGCTCCTTCGGATTGCAGATGACGCCGCCCTTCCCGCCACCGTACGGGATGTCGACGACGGCCGTCTTCCACGTCATCCACGCGGCGAGCGCCTTGACCGTGTCGATCGTCTCGTCGGGATGGAACCGCAGGCCACCCTTCGTCGGTCCCCTCGCATCGTTGTACTGCACGCGGAACCCGGTGAACGTCCGCACCGTCCCGTCGTCCATCCGGACCGGGAAGTGCACCTCGAGCGTTCGCATCGGCTCCCGGAGAAGGGCGTGAACCTCCGGATCCAGGTTCAGCTTCTCCGCCGCCATGTCCAGCTGCCGTTGAGAGATCTCAAACGGGTTGAGCGTGACGCCAGTGCCCATAGATTGAACCTCCTGATACAGCAGGTAACCGCCCTTTGGAACGGCACTTCTCGTCTTGTGCCCCCCGGACGGCGGCGAGATTATACGTACCCGAGGCACGACCGCAACGAGAGTCCCACATCGCGGGATTCCGCTACAGACGAGCGAGGAGCGCGAGGAGCAAACGCCGGACCTCTTCGCCCTTCCAGCGGGTTGTTTCGATCACTTCCTCGTGATCGAGCGTCGCCTCCGGATTCACACCGGCGGCGAGGTTCGTGGCGATCGACAGACCGAGAACTTCCATGCCCGCGTGGGCGGCGGCGATCACCTCGGGGACAGTCGACATCCCGACCAAGTCGGCGCCCATCACGCCGAACGCACGAATCTCGGCCGGCGTCTCGTACGACGGCCCGAGCGCGGCGACGTAGACGCCTTCCTTGACCTCGATGCCCAGCCCTCCCGCGACCTCCTTGGCGAGCTCGCGGAGCTTCGGCGTGTACGAAGCGGACATGTCGGGGAAGCGCGGACCGAGCTCCTCGAGATTCGGGCCGCGGAGCGGGTTCGCACCGAGCATGTTGATGTGATCGGAAATCAAGACGAGATCGCCGGCCCGGAAGTCGGGGTTGATCGCGCCGGATGCGTTCGTCACCACGAGCGTCTTCGCGCCGATCAGTGCGAACAGTCGGGTCGCGAACGTCACGTCCTCGAGGGAGAGCCCTTCGTAGTAGTGCGCACGCCCGCGTTGGACGAGAACCGGCGTCTCGCCGATCCGCCCCGCCCAGAACTCTCCGGCGTGGCCGACCACCGTCGGCACCGGAAATCCCGGGATCTCGCCACACGGAATCTGCACGCCGCCGTCCGGAATCCCGAACGCCGCCGACAGGCCGGACCCGAGCGTCACCGCCACACGAGGTGTCTCGGGAAGCCTCTTCTCCAGCGCATCCGCCGCCTTCCTCAAGCGGCTCGTCCGTTCGTCGCTCATTCCGTCCTCCTAACCAAGTCCAAGACTCACGATCGCCTCATCGATCGATTCGATCGGAACGACGTCAATTGGTCCTCCGGGCGGGGCCCCGTTCTGCGCGGGAACGAGGATCCGCTCGTATCCGAGCTTGCTCGCCTCCACGACGCGCTCCGCCAGTCGCCGGACGGCCCGCGTTTCGCCGGAGAGACCGACTTCCCCGACCGCCGTCGTCCTCGGCGGAACCGCTCGGTCGCGGAGACTGGACAGAATCGAAATCACGATCCCGAGGTCGGACGCCCGCTCCCGTACGTCGAGCCCGCCGGCGACGCTCAGGTAGACGTCGGCGCCTCCGATGTGGACCGCCATCCTCTTCTCGATGACTGCGAGCAAGAGAAGGACTCGGTTGACGTCGAGCCCCGTGCATCGACGCTGCGGAACGCCGTAGCCGCCGGTCGGCGACACGAGCGCCTGCAGCTCGACCAAAATCGGCCGCGAACCCTCCAGGATCGGGACGACGATCGATCCGGGCCGGGCGTCCTCCCTGTGCGTTTCGAGGAAGAAGCTCGACGGATCGTCGATCTCCACCAGGCCTTCGGCCGTCATCTCGAACACGGCCGCCTCGTTCGTGGCGCCGAACCGGTTCTTGACCGAACGAAGGATCCTCACGTTCTCGCCGCGGCTTCCTTCGAGGTAGACGGCGACGTCGACGAGGTGCTCGATCGTCTTCGGGCCGGCGAACGCGCCCTCTTTTGTGATGTGCCCCACGAGGAAGGTCACCAGGTTCCTCCGCTTCGCCAGGCGGATCAGCTCGGTGCATGCCGCTCGAAGCTGACGCGGCCCGCCGGCGGCTCCGTCCTCGGCGCTTGCGCGAACCGTCTGAATCGAGTCGACGACGAGCGCACACGGCTTCACTTCGTCGATCGCCGCCTCGATACGGGAGAGCGCCTGCTCCGCCAACAGGAACAGCCGATCGCCGTCGATGCCGAGCCGGCTGGCGCGCATCTTGACCTGCCCCTCCGACTCCTCGCCGGAGACGAACAGGACGTTTCCGACCGTCTCGGCCAGCGAGCGCGAAACCTGAAGCAGGAGCGTCGACTTGCCGATCCCCGGTTCACCACCGAACAGGACCACGGCTCCCGGAACGAGGCCGCCGCCGAGGACCCGGTCGAATTCGGGGAGTCCTGACGATTGGCGGGAGACGTCGCGCACGTCGATCTCGCGCAACGGACGGGCCGATTCGCCGATCCACGGATCGGACGAGGCGGATTCTTTCGCCGGCGTGACTTCGTCGAGGGAGTCCCACGCGCCGCAGCTCGGGCACCGGCCGTACCACTTGACGGTTCGGTGTCCGCACTCCGAGCACGCGAACGGCATCAGTCTTCGCTCAGACGGAGTCCCATCTCATCGCCGTCCACCGTGGCAACGACGACGGAGCCCGCCGTGAACGTCCCCTCGAGGATTCTCTCCGAGATCGGATTCTCGATCAGCCGCTCGATCGTCCGGCGCATCGGACGGGCGCCGTACTTCGCGTCGTACCCTTGCGCGATCAGGAGATCCCAGGCGCCCTCATCGAGCTCGAACGTGATCTCGCGCTCCTCCAGGAGCCGCGCCTTCAGCTCGCTGATCATCAGCGAAGCGATCTCGCGGACCTGCTCTCGATTCAGCTCGTGGAAGACGATGATGTCGTCGAGCCGGTTGAGGAACTCCGGCCGGAAGACCTTGCGAGCCTCGCCGGTGACGCGCGTCTTCATGTCCCGGTACGACTCGTCGGACCCCTCCTCGTCGCCGCTGAAGCCGAGCCGGTCACGATCGGCGATCAGCTCGCTTCCGACGTTGGAGGTCATGATCAAGACCGCGTTGCGGAAGTCGACGCGGCGGCCCTGCGAGTCCGTTAGGATGCCGTCCTCCATCACCTGAAGGAGGATGTTGAACACGTCGCGGTGCGCCTTCTCGATCTCGTCGAACAGGACGACCGAGTACGGACGATGGCGAATCTTCTCGGTCAGCTCCCCCGCCTCCTCGTACCCGACGTAGCCGGGAGGGGCTCCGGTGAGTCTGGAGACGGAGAACCGCTCCATGTACTCCGACATGTCGACGCGGATCAGCGCGTCCTCGTCGCCGAACAGGAACTCGGCTAGCGTCTTGGAGAGTTCCGTCTTCCCGACGCCGGTCGGACCGAGGAACATGAACACGCCGACCGGTCGCTTCGGGTTCTTGACGCCGGCGTAGGCGCGGCGGATCGACCGGGACACGGCCCGAACCGCCTCGTCCTGCGCGATCAGGCGGTCGTGAATCTTCTCCTCCATGTTGACCATCCGCGCGGTCTCTTCCTCCTGGACGTGTCCGATCGGAACGCCCGTCCACATCGAGACCATCCGCGCGATGTCCGCTCCGGTCGCCTGGAGGTTGTTGGCGTCGTACACCGTCTTGCTGAGCGCCTCGACCTTGGCGACGAACTCCAGCTTCTCGTCGCGCAGGCTCGCGGCCGACTCGTAGTCCTGAGACGCAACGGCCTCCTGCTCGCGACTGTCGAGCTCGTCGATCTGCTCCATCAGCTCGCGAACCTCGTCCGGCACACGCGTCTTCTGGAGCTTGATCCGGGCCGCCGTCTCGTCGATCAGATCGATCGCCTTGTCCGGCAGGAACTGGTCGGTCACGTACCGATCGGAGAGGCGCGCCGCCTGATAGAGAGCGTCGTCGGAGATCTTGACGCCGTGGTGGCGCTCGTAGCGCTCGCGGAGGCCCTTGAGGATCTTGACCGTCTGATCGAGCGACGGCTCCTCGACGAGGATCGTCTTGAATCGCCGCTTGAGCGCCGGGTCCTTCTCGATCGATTTGCGGTACTCGTCGGAGGTCGCCGTGCCGATGCACTGGATTGCGCCGGAGGAGAGCGGCGGCTTCAGGATCGACGACGCATCGATCGCCCCCTCCGCACCGCCGGCGCCGACGACCGTCTGCAACTCGTCGATGAACAGGATGACGTTGTCCGTCTCGGTGACCTGGTTGATCAGTGCCTTTAGCCGCTGCTCGAATTCGCCGCGGTACTTGGTGCCGGCGACGACGGACGCCATGTCGAGCTCGAGGATCTCCTTCGAGCGGAGGATCGACGGCACGTCCCCTTCCGCGATCCGCTGCGCCAGTCCCTCGACGATCGCCGTCTTCCCGACGCCCGACTCGCCGATCAGCGCGGGGTTGTTCTTCTTGCGCCGGGTCAGCGTCTGGATGATCCGCTCCATCTCCTCTTCCCGTCCGATAACGGGATCGAGGTTCCCGGCGGCCGCCTCTTCGACGAGGTTCCGGCCGAACTCGATCAGCTCGCCCTTCCGCTTCGTCTCCCGCCGCGCGGCGCGGATCGTCATCCCGATCCCCGACGAGGGCAGGAAGTAGGCACGCGTCTTCGCCAGATCGGCCCCGAGGTGCTGCAGAATCGTCGCCCCCGTGCCGTCCCCCTCGCGGAGCATCCCCATCAGAAGGTGCTCCGGGCGGATGGTGTTCAGACCCGAACGCCGCGCCTCCTCGAAGCTGATCTTCATCACGCGCTTCAGCCGCGGCGTCGGCTCGAGGTCGTCGGCCGAGACGCGGACCTCGCCGCGCCCCTTCTCCTCTTCCAGGAATCCGACGACCTTCTCGTAGGTCACGTCGTGGCTCGTCAGGAACCGGTGGACGTCGCTCCCCGGAATCTTGAGGAAGGCGAGCAGGAGGTGTTCCGTGCCGACGTAGCTGTGCCGCCACTCCTCCGCCTCTTCCTGGGCGATCGCGATGATCTCCATCGACTCGCGCGAAAACCGATCGTACATGGCGTCTAGATCCTCGTTTCCTTAGGTCGAGCGCAGTATACCGCTCGCGTCAACCGGATTCCTCTCGCCGATTGAATTCCGTCATCACGCGGTCGAGGCTCTCCGATCGGAACGCCGCGATCGCTTCGACCGCCCGCTCGAGCGCCGGCACGACGACGGCCCACTCCTCGACCGGGAACCGCCGCAGGACGAAGTCTTCGCCCGGCGCCGTCCGCCCCTCGACCTCCACGCCGATGCGCAGTCGCGGCACGTCCTGCGTGCCGAGGGCGTCGAGGATCGACGCGATGCCCTTGTGGGTGCCGGGGCCGCCCGCCGGAGAGATCTTGATCCGCCCCAACGGCAGATCGAGCTCGTCGTAGACGACCAGGGTGTCCTCGATCGAGACGGAGTGCTTCGCCAGAACGCGCGCCACCGCCTCGCCGCTTGCATTCATGTACGTTAGCGGCTTGCAGAGGAGCAAGTCCCCCGTCCGGTAGACGAGACAGTCGGAGACGATCCGACCGCCGCGTCGCAACCGGTGAACTTTCCGGTAGAGGTCGATCGTCTCGAAGCCGACGTTGTGCCGCGTGAGCGCGTACTCCGTGCCTGGGTTCCCCAGCCCGAAGACGGCCTTCACGGCTACGCCTCCTCGGAGGTCTCCTCGCCTTCGGCCTGAGCGGTCGCCTCCTCGGCGGCCTCGCCCTCGACCTCCTCGCCCTCGAGCTCTTCGCCTTCGAGCGCCTCGGCCTCTTCCTCTTCAGGAAGCGGAATCGCGCGCGGCGCCATAACGGTCACCAGCGTTCGCTCCGGCGGGAGCATCGCTTCCACGTCGCCGAAGTCGACGTCGCCGACGTGAATCGACTCGCCGAGGTCGAGATCTGAGACATCGAGTGTGATCAGGTGAGGGATGTCCTTCGGGAGACCATGGACTCGGACCGTGTTGAACAGGACGTTGAGGATGCCACCCGACTTCACGCCGATCGGCTCGCCGACGACCTTCACTGGGACGTGCAGCTTGAGTGGATGGCCGACGTCGGCATGGTAGAAGTCGACGTGGAGCGGCTCGTCCGTTATCGGATCGTAGTCGACGACCTTCACGAACACGTCGACCTGACGCGTCTCACCCTCATCATCGATCGCCAGCTCGATCTGCGAACTGCGCGTGATCAGCGTGAACAGCACCTGCAGATCTTTCCGCGCCACGGAGATGGGCACCGATTCGATCGACGGCCCGTAGACGACGGCGGGCACCAACCCATCACGGCGCACGGCGTTCGTGTTGCCGGGCGCCCGGGTCTTCACCTGAAGCGTATGCATGATCTCTCCTGCAAGTCTCTTGTCCGTTTAGTAATGCGGGAAGAGCTGACTGACCGACCGATACTCGTAGATGCATTCGATGGTCTTGGCGAGGTGCTCTCCGACGGAGATGTACTCGACAACGTCACTCTTCTCCGCAGCGTCGAGAGCGATGGTATTAGTAACCACGACCCGCTTCAAGGGGGATTCCTTGATGGCGGCGAGAGCGTCCCCGGAGAAGACGCCGTGCGTGCAGTACGCGGAGACCTCACGCGCGCCCTGGGCCAACAGGGCCTTCGAGCCTTTGATCAAGGTTCCCCCGGTCGACAGAATGTCGTCGACCAGCACGCAGCGCTTCCCGTCGACCTCGCCGATCACATTCATCACGTCGACGTCCGAACCGTCCGGCGTTCTTCGCTTCTCGAGGATCACCAGCGGCAGGTCGAGGCTTCCTGCAACTTCCCGTGCTCTGACGGTTCCTCCCGCGTCCGGTGAAACCACTGCCACGTCACGCAAGTCGTCAAACGCCCGCTTGGCGTGCTCGACGAACAGCCATTCCGACGCCAAGTTGTCGACGGGAATGTTGAAGAACCCCTGAATCTGACCGGCGTGGAGATCGACCGTCAGCGCTCGGTCGGCCCCCGCCGTCTCGATCAGGTTGGCGACCAAGCGCGCCGAGATCGGCACGCGGCCGGTGTGCTTGCGATCTTGTCTCGCGTAGCCGTAGTAGGGAATGACGGCAATGATCCGACGCGCCGACGCCCTTCGAGCCGCATCGATCATGATGAGGAGTTCCATCAGATTCTCGTTGACCGGAGGGCACGTCGGCTGAATGACGAAGACATCGGCGCCCCGGACGGAGTCGCGGATTCGCACCCGGATCTCGCCGTCGCTGAATCGGTCGACGGCTGCATCGCAAAGCGGAACGTTCAGCGCTTCGGAGATCTCCGCCGCCAACGATGGATTCGCCTTCCCGCTCAGAAGCGTCAGCTTGTCAAGCATCGTCCGTCCCTTCCTCGTCGTCTCCCGCCTTCCGGGTCTTCTCGACCTGCCGCGCACGCCCCAGCGCCAACGCGCCCGCCGAGACGTCTTCCGTAATCGTCGAGCCCGCACCGATCACTGCGTTCTCACCGATTCGTACGGGCGCGACGAGAGATGCGTTCGTCCCAATGAAGGCTCCGTCCTCGATGATGGTCCGATGTTTCTCGACACCGTCGTAGTTGCAGGTGACCGCGCCGGCCCCGAAATTCACGTCCTCGCCGAGTTCGGCGTCGCCGATGTATGCGAGGTGTCCCGCCTTCACACCCCGTTCCAGTCGGGCCGCCTTCACCTCGACGAAGTTCCCGATTCGCGCGTCCGGACCGACGTCGGCCCCCGGCCGCAAGTGCGCGTACGGACCAACTCTCGTTCCCTCTCGCACCCGTGAGCCCTCGACGACCGCGTACCGAACGATGCTGTTCGCCTCGATCGTCGAGTTCTCAATGTAGCAATCGGGGCCGATACGGCAATCGGGACCAATCCGGCATGCGCCGATGAGATGCGTTCCGGGGAGAAGGACGGATCCCGCCGCGACCTCTGCAGCGGGATCGACGTAGACACGATCGGGATCCGGGAGAACGACGCCCCCCTCCAGAAGAGAATCGAGGGCATTCGCCCTCGTCTCCCGGTCGTATGCGGCAAGCGGCTCGGAACCTTCTTGGTTCATCTCCACCCCGGTGAATCATACGTTACGTGAGAAGTTGCGATCAAGCGGAAGCCCGCTTGCAGACAGAGCCTGCGGTTTCCTATACTCCGCGGGCAACATCCGCTTCAGGCAATCCCGATTCGAGGAGGTGGCGATCGATGGCGACCAGGATCTTCTCCGGCATTCAACCGACGGGGACGCTTCACATCGGCAACTATTTCGGGGCACTCCGCAATTGGGCGACGCTTCAGCACGAGATCCCCGGCATCTACTGCGTCGTCGACTACCACGCGATTACCATCGACGTGGATCCGCAGGAGCTGCGTGACGCGTCGAAGTCGATGGCGATGGACATGATCGCAGCCGGCATCGACCCGGAGACGTCGATCGTCTTCGTGCAGTCCGACGTCCCCGCACACACCGAGCTCGCTTGGATTCTTGGCTGCGTGACCTCGTACGGAGATCTCGGCCGGATGACCCAGTTCAAGGACAAGTCGTCGAAGCAGAAGTTCATCTCGGCCGGCCTTCTGACCTATCCGATCCTCCAAGCGGCCGACATCCTCATCTACAAGGCCGACGGCGTTCCGGTCGGGGAAGACCAGGCGCAGCACCTCGAGCTCTCCCGGCGAATCGCCCGGCGGTTCAACGGCCGCTTCGGCGAGTTCTTCCCCGAGCCGGAGGCGATCATTCGCAAGGGAGCGCGCATCATGTCCCTCGCCGATCCGGGGCGAAAGATGTCGAAGAGCGAAGGGGAGAACCACTACGTCGGCGTCTTCGAGGAGGAAGCCTCGATCCGCAAGAAGGTCCGCTCAGCAGTCACCGACACGGGCCTCGAGGCCGGAGACAAGATGTCCGCCGGCGTCGAGAACCTGTTCGAGATCCTCGAACTCTCGTGCGAGGAGTTGGGTGACGCGGATGTCGTCGGCGAGCTGAAGGCCGAGTTCACGGCAGGCACGCTGATGTACTCGAAGCTCAAGGACGCCGTGTTCGAGCAATTGATGAGCGTTCTCCGACCAATCCAGGAGAGACGGGCGGCGCTGGAGGCCGCCGGAGAGATCGACGGGATCCTCGCCGACGGCGCCAAGAAGGCCCAGGCGATCGCTGCGGAGACGATGGCCGAGGTGCGCAAACTCGTCGGGCTCGGAACGTCCGGCTAGGCGCGAACGCCTCCGTCGTCGAACGACGGGGAGATCACGTTCCAGATCGCCTGAAGCTCCGATCGTCCGAGCGCCGGCCGCGCGGCCCACGATGGATCGAGCAGACCCTTCTCGCCCTCGTCCGGAACGCGAAACCCCTGCAGAAAGTACGTCGCCGCCGGGGTAATCCACTCGACGATCCTGACGATGTCATCACTCGCCAGGCCGGGCGCCACGGTCGTTCGCAGCTCGTATTCGACCGACGACGATTTCAGGAGCGTGATGGTCTCTCCCACCGCGTCCGGTGCAGCGTCCGGGCCGGCGAATTCTGAGTACCGATCGGGCGGCGCCTTGACGTCGATGGCGACGGCGTCGAGGAGCCCCCGATCGAGCAGCGCGCTGACGCGCTCCGGCCGAGACCCGTTCGTGTCGAGCTTCACGAGAAGACCCAGCTCCTTCAGCCGAGCCGCAAACGCCTCCAGATCCTCCTGAAGCGTCGGCTCCCCGCCGGACAGGACGACCCCGTCGAGGAAGCCCGCGCGGCGGGAAAGCGCCTCCAACACGTCGTCCGGCTCGAAGAGAGAGAGACCGCGCTCTCGCTCAGGCAGGACCAGCTCGGCGTTGTGGCAGAACGGACAGCGGAAGTTGCAGCCGACCGAGAACAGCGTCGCCGCAACCCTTCCCGGGTAGTCGATCAGCGTGGTCCCCTGGAAGCCCGCAAGTTTCATTGTCTCAAACGGCGCATCGCGCCGCTGCTATCGCGCGACGACTCGATCGGAGGAGATGGTGTGTCGATCGGCGAACTCGGCACGCTTGCCGTCGTTCCACTGCTCCACCGGCCGGAGGTAGCCGACGATTCGCGAGTACACCTCGGTCGGCTTCCCGCACGTCGGGCAAGTAGGGGCTTCGCCGGACGCGTACCCGTGGTCGGGGCAAATCGAGAAGGTCGGCGTGAGCGTGAAGTACGGCAGCCGGAACGACTCTGCGATCCTTCGCACGAGCCGCTTCGCCGAGGTCGCCGTCGGCATCCGCTCCCCAAGGAAGGCGTGGAACACGGTGCCGCCCGTGTAGCGCGTCTGCAGCGGATCCTGCAGCTCGAGCGCATCGAACAGATCGCCGGCAAAGCCGACGGGGAGCTGGCTCGAGTTCGTGTAGTACGGCGTTTCGCCGCCGTAGGCCTCGAGGTTGTGGATCCGAAGGTCGGGGTAGCGCTCGAGATCGCGCATGGCCAAGCGATAGGTGGCCCCCTCCGCAGGCGTCGCTTCGAGGTTGTAGATGTCGCTCGACTCCTCCTGATAGACCCCGATCCGCTCCCGCATCCAATCGAGAACGCGAATCGCAAACGCCTGTCCTTCCGGATCGTCGATCGACAGACCGTGAAGGTTGAGCGCCGCCTCGTTCATCCCTATGACGCCGATGGTCGAGAAGTGGTTCCTCCAGTAGCCGCCCTCCGCTTCCCGGATCCGCTCGAGGTAGAACTGGGAGTACGGATAGAGGCCCTGCGCCGTCAGCCGCTCGAGCGTCTTCCGTTTGATCGCCAGCGCATCCTTCGCGAGGTCCATCAGCCGGCCGAGCCGCTCGAGGAAGTCGGCTTCGTCCACTGCGAGGTAGCCGATCCGCGGCAGGTTGATCGTCACCACACCGATCGATCCGGTCAGCGGATTCGCACCGAACAGACCGCCGCCTCTGCTTCGAAGCTCACGATTGTCAATCCGCAGCCGACAGCACATGCTCCGCGCATCCTCCGGCCGCATGTCGCTTCCGATGAAGTTCGAGAAGTAGGGGATCCCGTACTTGGCCGACATCTCCCAGACCGGATCGAGAATCGGATTCTCCCAGTCGAACTCCTCGGTGATGTTGTACGTCGGAATCGGGAAGGTGAACGGCCGCCCGTGCATGTCCCCTTCGAGCATGACCTCGGCGAACGCACGATTGAACAGGTCCATCTCGGGCTGGTAGTCGCCGTACGTCGTCTCGCCGAGCGCACCGCCGACGATGACCGGCTCGTTCCTCATATACCCGGGAACCTGCAGATCGAGCGTGATGTTGGTGAACGGCGTCTGGAATCCGACGCGAGTCGGGACGTTCATGTTGTAAACGAACTCCTGGACGTTCTGGCGGACCTCCTCGTAGCTCAGCCCGTCCTTTCGAATGAACGGAGCGAGGTACGTGTCGAGGTTGGAGAATGCCTGGGCGCCGGCCGACTCGCCCTGCAATGTGTACATGAAGTTGACAACCTGCAGCAGCGCGACGCGGAAGTGCTTGGCTGGCCGAGACTCGATCTTGCCCCGAACGCCGCTGAAGCCGCGAAGGAGCAGGTCACGTAGATCCCAGCCGACGCAGTACGCCCCGAGCGTTCCCAGATCGTGGAGGTGGAAGTCGCCGTTCTCGTGTGCGCGGCGGATCGGTTCGGGGTAGATCCGATCGAGCCAGTAGCGCGAGATGACGCGGTCGGTGATGTGTGTGTTCAGCCCCTGCAGGGAGAACGTCATGTTGCTGTTCTCTCGAACGCGCCAGTCGAGATCCCGTAGGTAATCTTCGATCAGCGGCATGCCCCGGATGAGGCCTCGCATCTCGCGAAGCTCCTCGTGCTGGCGCCGATAGAGGATGTACGCCTTGGCCGTTCTCGTCAGGCCGGCCTCGATCAGGATCGTCTCGACGACGTCCTGGATCTCCTCAACCGTCGGTCGCTCGCCCGGGAATCGCCCGTCGAGCTGCACTGTCACCCGAGACGCAAGATCGTCGGCGAGCCCGTCGTCGGCATCGCCGGCCTCTTGCATCGCCTTTCGAATCGCCGACGCAATCTTGCTTTCGTCGAACGGAACGCAACGACCATCGCGCTTGACGATGAACTCCATGAATCCCCCTCACCCCTGTGTCAAGCAAAATGCGCGCGCCGTTCGGCGCGGCAAGACATCGTGCATCCTAGCACGAAAGCGTGCCGGGCGAAGCGCCGCTCGAACGGTGCCCGCGTCCGCAAACGGCGAGCAGGACATCACTTTGCGCGTCAGTGCAGCCGCGACAAGACAATCGTCACGAGTCGCAGGCTTCGCATGTCCCCCGTGGGCGGCCAGACAGAAACCAGTACCCGAGGTCGGGACGTACGGGCTGTCTTGACTCCCCCCAAGCCTACCGATACCATCATCCGTCGGTCCATTCTGGGCTGGAACCAACCAGCGATTGCGCGTAGTCAAAGAGGGTGATTGAGATACCAAACATCGCATCCGCCGCGAAGCGATTGAGACAGAGCGAGAAGCGCCGGGGACTGAACCGGTCGAAGAAGGCAGAGATCAAGCGAGTCGTCAAGGAGATCCGCAGATCGATCGAGGCCGGCGACAAGAGCGCGGCCATCGCTCTTCTTCCGCAACTGGCCAAGGCCGCCGACAAGGCGGCTCAACGAAACGCGATCCACGCGAATCGCGCCGCTCGGATCAAGTCCCGGTGGACGAAGAAGGTTCAGGGACTGTAGGAGGACCCGATGCGGCATTTCGATTTCCTCGGCAAGACGAAGTATTTCGTTCCGGTCTCCCTTGCGCTGGTCCTGATCAGCGTCATTCTCCTCATCCCCGGTGTGCGCGGCCTCAAGATGGGCATCGACTTCACCGGTGGGATGGAGTTCACGGTGAAGTTCTCAGAGCCGGTCGACACGGCAGACGTTCGCGACATGCTGGCAAGGATCGATGCGGGAGACCTTGATCTCACGACAAGCGTCATCCAGGATGTCGCGGGGGCGTCGACGAAGGTCATCACGACGCAGCTTCTGAACGTCGAGGACGACGCGCGAACGATCGATCGGATCGAGTCGACCCTTCGTAGCGATTTTCCGATCGAAGACATCAGCCGCAGGCTGATCGGCCAGCAGGTGAGCCAGGAGCTGGCGCAGAAGGGATGGCAGGCGATTCTTCTAGCGCTGGTCGCCATCCTCGTCTACATCTCCTGGCGCTTCCGACTGCGGTACGCCATCGGAGCCGTCGCCGCCATCCTCCACGACGTCGTCATCGCTCTCGGGCTGTTCGCGTTGTTCGGCGTCGAGGTGAACCTGGCGACGATCGCGGCGTTCCTGACGATCGTCGGATACTCGCTCAACGACACAATCGTCATCTACGACCGCATCCGGGAGAACCTCAAGATCGAGCGACGGCGTTCGATCTTCGACGTCATCAACCTGAGCGTAAACCAGTCGCTGTCTCGCACACTCAACACGTCGCTGACGACGTTCATTCCGGTCATCATCCTCTTCGTGTTCGGCGGAAGCGTCCTTCGGGGCTTCTCGCTGGCGCTCCTGATCGGAGTCATCGTCGGCACGTATTCCTCGATGTACATTGCGAACCCGATCCTGTACGCGTGGTCGGTGCGCGCTGACGGCCGCAAGAGCAAGAGGGGCTGATTCCACTTGCGGTCCATCCTCCGCGAGGGGAGGGTGTGGGAGATCGCTCCCGTGCCGGACGAGCCACTCGTAGATGCCATTCAATCGGACCTGCGCTGCTCGCGTTCGTTCGCCGTCCTGCTCGCCCGTCGCGGCGGCGACGCTTGGCAGCGGTTGATCGCCCGCGGGTCGGAGAGCCTTCACTCCCCGTTTCTGCTTCCCGACATGGAAGTCGCCGTCGCCCGCCTGAAACAGACGATCGAGAAGGGTGAGCGCGTCTACATCCACGGGGACTTCGACGTCGACGGCCTGACCGGCGCCGCCGTCCTCTACCGAAGCTTGCGACCCCTCCTGCCGGAGAACTCGGTCAAGGTCGAAGTCGGCGAGCGAGCCCGCGGACACGGCATGTCGTCCGCGTTCGTCCTTCGCACGATCGAGGAACACTTCAGCCTCGTCGTCACCGTCGACTGCGGCGTCGCCAATCAGGACGAAGTCGCCCGCCTCGCCGAGGCAGGCATCGACACGATCATCACCGACCACCATCTCCAGGTCGGCGACCTGCCGGCCGCCGTCGCCGTCGTCGATCCGCAACGAGCCGACAGCATCTACCCAAACCCGCATCTCGCCGGTGTCGCGGTGGCGTACAAGCTCGTCCTCGCACTCTACGAGCGGCTCGGCAAGCCGGCTCCTCGGCACCTTCTCGACCTGGTCGCGCTCGGCACGATCGCCGATCTCGTACCGTTGACCCACGACGGCGACAGCGAGAACCGGACGCTCGTTCAAGAGGGATTCGAACTGATTCGGGAAGGCGGGGGCTCGGCACTCGGTTTCCGCTCCCTGATGTCACGACTGTCGATCAACCCGAAGAAGCTGACCACTTCGGACATCGGCTACCTCGTCGCACCGAAGCTGAATGCAGCGAACCGCGCCGGCGACCCGAAGGTCGCCTTCCTTCTACTCATCACCGAGGCCCGGGATCAGGCGGAGTACCTCGCCGAGATTCTGCTCGACTACAACCGGGACCGCGAGATCGCCCAGAACGATCTCATGTCTCAGGCCGAGGAGATGATTCGCGCCGAGGAGCGCAGCCCGCGTGAGGACGGGTTCGTCTTCCTCGTCGGCCAGTACTGGAACGAAGGGATTCTCGGACTCGTGGCGTCCGGACTCACCGATCGGTATCGCGTCCCCGCGATCGTCCTCTCGAAGGGCGATGGCGTCAGCCGCGGTTCCTGCCGAAGCGTCGGGGCTCTCGACGTCAGCGCCTGTCTGGAGGCAAATGCAGATCTCCTGCTTCGCTACGGGGGACACAAGATGGCGGCCGGCTTCTCCGTTCCCAATGACGCGATCGAACGGCTCGAGGCGGGCGTCGAGGAGTACATCGCCGATCATCAGGACGAGATCGCGCCGCACAGCCCGGAGACAATCGACGCCGTCTCAGCGCTGATCGACGTCGATTCGAAGCTGCACGAGCACCTCGGTTCGCTCGCGCCGTTCGGCCCCGGAAACCCGAGGCCCCGTTTCCTCATCCGCGGCTGTTCCTTCGACGCGCTGACGCTCGTTGGCGCCCGTCGCCAGCATCTCAAGGGGTTCGCACGTCAGGGCGGCGCGAGCGTTCCGTTCATCGCCTTCCGCATGGGTCGCCACCTCGAAGCGTTCGAGGAGGCCGAGAACGCGTCACTCGTCTGCCAGATCGGCTTCGACGACTGGCGAAGCGCAGTCCAGGTCCAAGGCGTCGATCTCGTCACCGAAGACGGCGAATAGCGCTCATCCCCGCAGCCGACGACGGACAAGCTCATCTCGCGCAAAGGCGCAGAGAACACCAAGCAAACCTTGAAGGAAATCTCCCACCGCGAAGAACCGCAGAAGGACAGGAAGAGCCACCGTTTGAAGAACGCTGCGCCGAAGCCGTTCAGAACCATCGCGCGAAGACACGCAGCGGAAGCCCCGGGGCAGATCCCTTTGAAAGGAAAGACATGAAGGAGTCTGAGACTCCGGATAGAGGGAAGCACCGAGTTCTCTCCTGACGTTCTCCAGATGTTTCTCTGCGAGCTCTGCGTCTCCGCGCGCAACTGGGTTTGGGACTTTCCTTCGTGCTCTACGTGATGTGAGGTGTTTGCTCTTGGCGCTCTTCGCGTGCTTGGCGAGAGAGGGGTCTGAGCTATTTGCCCACGCAGAAGGGCAGCTCTACGAGCTGCTCAGGGAAGCACGGCTTCCCTGGTCGGCCCTCCGCTCGAAACAGCGACCTACTTCCCGATACAGAACCTGGAGAAAATCGCGTCGAGGATCGACTCGGCGACGTCGATGCCCTGAAGCTCTCCCGCCGTTGCGTACGCCGCGCGCAGCTCCTCGGAGATCATGTCCGGCGTGCCCGCTGACGCGAGGACCCTTCCAGCGCGCTCCAACCTCTCTCCGAGACGTCGCAAGAGATCGCGCTCCCACTGATCGATGAGGAGCACCGAATTGCGAGCCGGAATCTTCCCACCGAGCAGCAGATCGAGCAGCCGCTCACGGAGCGCTTCGACGTTCCGTCCTTCCGTTGCCGACACCTCGATCGCGTCGAGCGTCTCCGGATCGCGCCCGAACCGCGTCGGCAGGTCGGTCTTGTTCAGGACGGGAAGGACCGGCACGCCCCAGTTCCGCTCGAGCAACCGGCGGTCCTCGTCCGTTTCCGGTTCGCTTCCGTCAAGGACGAGGAGCGCGAGGTCGGCACGGTCGACGGCCGCTTCCGCTCGCTTCACGCCGGCCGCCTCGACCGGATCGCCCGGCTCCCGCAGGCCGGCGGTGTCGATCAGCCGCACGGGAACGCCGCCGATCGACGCCTCCTCCTCGACCGTGTCCCGCGTCGTCCCTGGAATCGGCGTCACGATCGCCCGATCCTCGGCCAGAAGGGCGTTCAAGAGCGTCGACTTGCCGACGTTCGGACGGCCGATGATGGCGACCGTCAGCCCCTCGCGGAGGACGCGGCCGCCCTCGGCACGCCGGAGAAGATCGCCGACCCGATCGCCGAGCGCAGCCAGACGTCGGTCGACGACGTCGATCTCGACGTCGAGGTCGGGGAAGTCGATCTCCACTTCGAGGTCGGCGAGGAGATCGGCCAGTTGGGAGCGGATCGTCTCGATCTCGCCTGAGAACCGTCCGCCGAGGCGATCGACCGCCGCCTCCAGTCCGAGCGCCGTCCGCGCTCGAACCACGTCGAGCACGGCCTTCGCCTGATCGAGGGAGATTCTCCCGTTGAGATACGCCCGCTGGGTGAATTCGCCGCGCTCGGCCAGCCGTGCACCCCCGACGAGGACGGCATCGAGGATCGCCCGCGCCGCCAGGATGCCGCCGTGCCCGTTGATCTCGACGACGTCCTCGCGCGTGTACGTCCTCGGAGCGCGCATGACCGACACAAGAACCTCGTCAATCTGTCGGCCGTCGACGATCACGTGCCCGTAGTGCAGTCGATGGCTCTCCGAGCGATCGAGCGACTGCGCGTCGGCGGACACGAAGACGCGGCCGGCAATGGCGATCGCGTTGGGACCGCTCAGGCGGACGATGCAGATCCCGCCTTCTCCGATCGGCGTCGAGATCGCGGCGATCGTGTCGCCGGCGGTCGTGAAGTCGGCCGGACGGGTCGCGCCCTCGGGCATCCGTTTACGAATCGTCCGGCTCGATGACCACGCGTCGGCCCTCTCCGTCGCCGACGGAGAACGTGCGAACGCCGGGGAAGTTCGCGAGCGTGACGTGAATCGTCCGCCGCTCGTGGGCCGGGAGGGCGTTCAACCGAACGCGCTTGTGCTCGCGGACGACCGACTCGGCCGTCGACAGAGCGAAGCGGATCAGCTCCGCTCGACGCCGCTTGACGGCGCCGTTGGCGTCGAGGATCACCTCGACCTCCTGCCCGATCTTCCGACGGAGTGCCCCGCGCAGGAGGTGTTCGAGTGCCGTCAGGCTCGGCCGCTCCTCAGGAAGGGAGAACATGCTGCCGACGAGATTGACGTAGAGACCGTCCGCGTCATCCTCGATCTCGAAGGTGACGTCTTCCTCCAGAATTTCCAGCAGCCGTTCGAGGTAGGCCTCAACCTCCGCCTTCAGCTCCGGCATCCTCGTCTCCTGATTCCTCTTCCTCTTCCGGCTCTTCGGCCTCGGATTCGACCGGAGCCAGCCGCGCATCGGCGACTGCCATCTCGCGATTGACGATCCACTGCTGGACGACCTGTGCCCCCGTCGTCAGCAGGTAGTAGAGCCAGAGCCCGGCCGGGAACCTCCAGAGGAGGAACGCCATGATCAGCGGGAAGATGTACCCGAAGTACTTCTGACTGCCCGACGCTTGCGTCGTCGTCGGCGTCATCAGCCACTGCTGGAGCATCATGATTCCGGTCGTAACGATCACGAGAATGAAGTACGGATCGTTCATCGAGAGATCCGGAATCCACAGGAAACCGGGCGAGACGTGGATCATCTCGCCGGAGTACAGGATGGCGCGCCAGATCAGGACCAGAATCGGGAGCTGAACCAGAAGCGGCAGGCACCCGCTCATCGGGTTGACGCCTTCCTTCTTGTACAGCTCCATCGTCTTCTGCTGCAGGAGCTGCTTGTCGTCCTTGAAGCGCTCTTGGATGCGCTTCATCTTCGGCTGCAGCTTCTGCATCTTGGCCATCGAGTGGTACTGCTTCCGCATCAGCGGGAAGAGGATGATTCTCGTCAGGGCCGTAAACAGGATGATCGCCCAGCCGTAGTTCCCGGTGAACCGGTAGAGGATCTCGAGGAACTGGATGACAGGGATCATGAGCCGCGCACCCATGCCCGGTTCGTCGAGCGCCTCGATCCCCGCCGCCTTCATCAGGAGGTTCCGACGGCGGCCGCCGTAGAGCGAGAACTCATAACTCGACGTCCCCGTCTCGACGGTCATCTCGACACCGAAGCGCCGGCCCCCGGACGCCGAGTACTCGCTCGACGGAGCGACGACGGTTTCCGCGGTCGTCGCGAGGAAGAAGACGATCGCCTTGCTCATCTGGCCGATGCCCTGGAACACGTAGTAGGAACCCGGCGCAAGCCGGTCGGTGCTCGGCTCGTCGTCGTAGAGGTAGTAAACGTCGGGGGCATCGTCATCCGGCATCTGGTTGCCCAAGAGCATCGAAACCTCGAACGGCTCTCCGGGGTTCTCGATCGCTAGGCGGACGTCGACCGTGTAGATGGCGTCTTCGCGAAAGATGTACGTCTTGGTGACGACCGCGTCGCCGAGTGTCCCGACGAACTCGAGCTCGAGGACGCCTGACTCAGGGTCCCACCGCGGATCGGAAAGCGTGTAGGCGCCTTCGGAGAGCCCCTCGCTTCTCAGCGTGAACGGGAACTCGGCCCCTTCGACGTACTGTCGCATTCCGTCATCGGAGTCCGTGCGCGTTCCGGGAACGAGCTCCTCGACCTCCGATCCGTACGGCGCGAACGTGAGGAAGAGGCTCTTCATCGCGCCTCCGTCCTCGGAGAAGACGTACTCCGCAAGCGGCCCCTTCGCCGGAGCCTCGATGACGACTTCCTGGAGGCCGTCGCCATCCAGGTCGCCGACAACGGGGACAATCCTCTCCTCGGCGCCGACGACCACAACGGCGAGAAGGACGAATGCCAACAGACTCAAGACGATCGAGCGCTTACCCACGGTGACCTCCTGGCCGGAAAGAGTAACGTGGGGGTAAGTGCCGCGCAAATCCGTTGAACAGGGCATTCCGGATGCGCTACACTCCGCGGCCGCTGCTCACGGCGATCGTACAGAGACTCGGAACGCTTCGGAGCCCCGCACGAGAGACATCGGGGTCTCGATCCGGTCGGTTCGCTTCCGCCGGCGCGCATCGCCGAGACCCGAAACGCAGAGGCGCCGGAGCGGTGCCCGGCGAGCCGCGCATTCGATCCTTGGGCGAGTCGTGGCGAGAGGATGGCGCAGTGTTCATCTCGATCGAAGAGGCAATCCGTCGCTACGGCGCAGGAGAGATCCTGATCCTCGTTGACGACGAGAATCGAGAGAACGAAGGCGACTTCGCCGTCGCCGCAGAGCACGCCACGGCAGAGGTCGTCAACTTCATGATCACCCACGGGCGGGGACTCGTCTGCACGCCGATCACCGAGGAGAGGGCTCGGGCACTCGACCTGACTCCGATGTGCCCGGGCGAACCGGACCTCGACGAAACCCGCTTCACCGTCTCCGTCGACGCCAGGGACGGAATCACCACCGGCATCTCGGTTCACGATCGCGCAAGCACGATCCGTCTCTTGGTCGACGACGACGCGACGCCGGAGGAGCTCGTCCGTCCGGGGCACGTCTTCCCGCTGATCGCGCGCGATGGCGGTGTTCTCAGGCGTCCCGGTCACACCGAGGCAACCGTCGATCTCGCTCGCCTCGCCGGGCTGAAGCCGGCCGCCGTGCTCTGCGAGATCCTGAACGAGGACGGAACGATGGCCCGAGGCCCACGACTCGAGGCCATCGCCGAGCGGCACAACGTGCCGATCGTCCGCATCGCCGATCTGATCGAGTACCGAAGGGAAGCGGAACACGTCGAGCGCGCCTTGGATGCGCGCTGAGCGCGGTGTAGTCTCGAGAGGCACAAGACGGGAAGAAGGAGAGACGATGGGCACCCCTTCCAGAAGAGATCTCGACGGCGCCCGAAGGCGCGCCGAGACGGCCGACATCCTGAGCGAGGCCGCATGAGCTACGAACTCGTCCGCGGCACGCGCGACATCCTCCCCGGCGAAATCGAGCGCTGGCATCGGATCGAGGACACGTTCCGATCGGTCGCCGCCCGCTACAACTTCCATGAGGCCCGTTTCCCCATCCTCGAGCACACCGAGCTGTTCGCCCGCGGCATCGGCGAGGCGACCGAGGTCGTCGGCAAGCAGATGTTCACCTTCCTCGATCAGGGAGATCGGAGCCTGACCCTTCGACCGGAGGGGACGGCGTCCGCCGTCCGCGCGTATCTCAACGCCGGGCTGCACATCAACGACCCGTTCCAGAAGTGGTCCTACCTCGGACCGATGTTCCGCTACGAGAAGCCACAGAAGGGACGCTACCGGCAGTTCTACCAGTACGGAGTCGAGGTGTTCGGATCGCTGGAGCCGACCGTCGACGCCGAGGTGATCGCCTGCGCCTGGACGCTGATGGGCGAGCTCGGGCTCGGCGGCCTCAAGCTGAAACTGAACTCGATCGGCTGCCCGGAGGACCGCGCGCGATTCAACGAGGTGCTGCGCGCACACTTCGCTCCGTCGATCGGCTCGATGTGCAACGACTGCAAACGCCGTCTCGATGAGAACCCGCTTCGGATCCTCGACTGCAAAGAACCGGCCTGCCAGCCGTTCATCGAGGGCGCGCCCGGAAGCGCCGACCACCTGTGCGAGAACTGCGCCGAGCACTTCGCGTCCGTGCAGAAGCTGCTCGATCGACTGGGGCTCGCCTACGAGATCGACGCCCGGCTCGTCCGCGGGCTTGACTACTACACGCGAACCGTGTTCGAGCTGATCTCGGAGGACCTCGGCTCGCAGGACGCCCTCCTCGGCGGCGGCCGGTACGACGGACTGGTCGAGACGCTCGGCGGACCGTCGACGCCCGGGATCGGCTTCGCCGGCGGGATCGATCGCCTCGCGATCGTGCTCGAGGAGCGGGAAGAAGAGAGCGCTCTCGCAGCCGGTCTCGATCTCTACTTGATTGCCCTAGGTGCCGAGGGACACGCGTTCGCCCTGAAGCTCGCCGACGGCCTAAGGAAGCTCGGGCTCTGCGTCGATCTTGATCACCGGAACCGCAAGTTCAACAAGCAGATGAGCGAGGCGAACCGCCTCGACGCTCGTCACCTTCTCGTGATCGGCGAGGACGAGGTGACGTCAGCGAGCGGCAAGCTGAAGACGATGGCGACCGGTGAGGAAGCCGACGTCGAGCTGACGCCCGAAGCGATCGCCGCGATTGTCCAAGGAGGCTAGCCCGTGGCAGCAGAACCCGCCCTGAAGCTCGTCCCGATCGAGAATCCGAACGAACTGAACCTGATCCTCGGTCAGTCTCATTTCATCAAGACCGTCGAGGACGTTCACGAAGCACTCGTCAACACCGTCCCCGGAATCCAGTTCGGCCTTGCGTTCTGCGAGGCATCGATGGCGAGGCTCATCCGCCACTCCGGCACGAACGAGGAACTCGAAGCGATCGCCGTGAAGAACGCCGAAGCGATCGGCGCCGGTCACTCGTTCATCCTCTTCCTGAAGGACGCGTTTCCAATCAACGTGATGCACGCGATCAAGCGAGTTCCCGAGGTCTGCCGGATCTTCTGCGCCACCGCAAACCCGGTTCAGGTCGTCGTCGCTGAAAGCGAACAAGGCCGCGGCATCCTCGGCGTCATCGACGGCGGCTCCCCTCTCGGCATCGAAAGCGACGACGACATCGCCGAGCGCAAGGCACTCCTGCGCACCTTCGGTTACAAGGCGTAGAACTCCTTCGACTTGTCAGATCAGATCTGTCTCCTCGACCTCGGAGAACGCGAGGGGATTCAGGCTCTCGATGCGGAGGATCGAGGAGCACTCGTTGCAGAGGACCTCCGCTCCGAGGCGGACGCTCTCCTTGTGCACGCGGGTCTGCTGCCCGCAGGCGGGACACTCGGCTGTGAGGACCCCGCTGTCAACCGCTGCCTCAGAAGTCGGATTCGTCGTCATCGTCGTAGTCGTCCTCATCCGGAAGCACGTCTTCCACGACCTCCAAGACGTACGGATCCTCCTCGACGATCTCGAGGAGAGCCCCGCAAGTCTCGCAGTGCACCTGCTCGTAGAGCGTGAGATCCGACTCGCGATACATGTTCTCCACCCCGCACTCCGGGCAGATCAGCTCAATCATCGTCACTTCCTCGGAACGCCTCGCGGTCCGCCTTCGCCTTGGCCGTCGTCCCCGTCGCTGCGGTTTCCCGCTCGGCACGCAACGGTCGCTCGCTGACGATCCGCAGGACCGCCCAACACTCCTCACACCGAAACCGGCGCCCCTTGTACGAGGTCGTTTCGGAGACCTCCGTCCACTTCCCGCAAACCGGGCAGATGAGTTCCACGCGTCCTCCAAGTGAGCCGCACGCCCCGGCGGGCCGAACGTCGGAGCCGGGAGTTCGTGCGCATCCGAGCGCTGAGCCTAGCACGCGGATCGCGCCACGACTACGGTCGAAAAGCGGTCAATGCGCACCGGATTCTCGAGCCTGAGAATCCCCTGCCGCCGGCGCGACAACACTCCCATACGCGGCAGCGGCCGAACGGCCAACGCAGGTATCGGACACCGGCATGACGAGAGAGTCACCCCGTTGCCGCATCCGACGGATGCCCACGCAGGACGTCAAAGCTTGACACGCCTGCGGCTACTGCCCAGCACTGCTGCCTCACAAGACACGCAAGGCGACTCGTGGTAGGATCGTCTCAGACAATCGAATCATCTCTCGTAGTCGGATCGTTCATAGGGAAGAGACCAAGGAGGGGCGATGAGCGAGAAGGAGAAGAAGCCGACGACCAACGATGCAGGGATCCCGGTCTCAAGTGACGAGTACTCTCTCACGGTTGGGGCGGATGGCCCTATTCTGCTGCACGATCACTATCTCGTCGAACAGATGGCCAACTTCAACCGAGAGATGATCCCGGACCGCCAGCCCCATGCGAAAGGCTCCGGAGCGTTCGGGCAGTTCGAGGTGACTCAGGACGTTAGCGCGTATACCAAGGCGGCCGTCTTCCAACCGAGTACTGTGACGGACGTGCTCGCTCGGTTCTCTACGGTCGCCGGCGAGAGCGGCAGCCCCGACACTTGGCGGGACGTGCGGGGCTTCGCACTGAAGTTCTACACGACCGAAGGCAACTACGACATGGTGGGTAACAACACACCGGTCTTCTTCATTCGCGATCCGATGAAGTTCCAGCACTTCATCCATTCGCAGAAGCGCCGTGCGGACAGCGGCTTGCGCGACCACGACATGCAGTGGGACTTCTGGACGCTGTCTCCTGAAACCGCCCATCAGGTCACCATTCTGATGAGCGACCGCGGCATTCCCAAGACCTACAGACACATGAACGGTTACTCGAGTCACACATTCATGTGGGTCAACGGAAGCGGCGAGCGCTTCTGGGTGAAGTACCATTTCAAGACAGACCAAGGCATTGAGTTCCTGACACAGGAGGAAGGCGACCGAATCGCCGGCGAGGACGCTGACTATCACCGCCGCGACCTGTTCGACGCCATCGCGCGTGGGGAGCACCCCAGCTGGACCCTCAAGGTCCAGATCATGCCGTTCGAAGAAGCAGAGACGTACCGCTTCAATCCATTCGATCTGACCAAGGTTTGGCCCCACGGCGACTACCCGCTACATGAAGTCGGTCGGTTGACGCTGAATCGCAATCCGTCCGACTTCCATACCGAGATCGAGCAGGCGGCATTCGAGCCGAACAACCTTGTAGCCGGGATTGGCCCAAGCCCGGACAAGATGCTGCTCGCGCGCCTCGTGTCCTACGCAGACGCACATCGTGCTCGGTTGGGCGTCAACTACAAGCAGATCCCGGTGAACCGACCGAAGAGCCCCGTCCACAGCTACAGCAAGGGCGGCAGGATGCGAATGGATAACGCCTCTGATCCTGTCTACACGCCAAACTCCAAGGGTGGCCCTGAGCCTGACGCTCAGCGCTACCCCGAGCAGGCCGTCTGGAGTGCAAGCGGCGAGTTCATCCGCGCCGCCTACACCCAACGCAAGGACGATGACGACTTCGTTCAGCCCCGCACTCTGATCCGCGACGTGATGGACGACGCACAACGCGACCGGCTCGTCGCGAACGTCGTCGGGCATCTAAACGGCGGAGTCAGCACGCCGGTCCTCGAGCGAGCCTTCGAATACTGGCGAAACATCGACAGGGAGATCGGGGACCGCATCGCCAAGAAAGTCGGTCCAAGCTAGAGGTTGGCAGATGGACGGCCGCCATCTCCGGGTACAGGGAATGACATGGCGCAAACCGAGCAGATTCTTCTGACTGCCTGTCCCAGCCACTCCGTTGGCAACGGACTCACGACGAGTCTCGGATGGGTGTAGACGAGAACTTCTCGATGCGCGGACCGTCAAGACAACTCTGGGGCGTCGGGGGAACGATCCTCCTCGGGATCGGGGTCGTCGGGATCTTCGTCCCGCTCCTCCCGACGACCCCGTTTCTTCTGCTCGCTGCATACTGCTACTCGCGCGGGTCGCAACGCTTCCACAGATGGCTGCTCGGAAACCGGTTCCTCGGCGAGTACATCCGCCGCTACCAGGAGCACAGAAGCATGACTCGCCGACACAAGGCGTTCACGCTGACCCTCCTCTGGGTCGGGATCGGTCTGACGGCGGGCTTCGCCGTTCCAATGTGGTGGGGAAGGCTCCTACTCGGCGTGGTCGCGATCGGCGTGACGATCCACATCCTCACGCTCCGATCGGCGTGAAGTCCCGTTGAAGAGTTACGGCGCCCGGCGTACCACTTCGAGCTCGGCCCGCGTCGGCAGCGAATCCTGAGCTCCCGGGCGCGTGGTCGCCAGCGCCCCGGCCACGACAGCGGCCGAGACGGCAGCCTCGAGCGATCCATCGAGGAGGCTGACCGCCAACGCGCCGACGAACGCGTCACCGGCGGCGGTGGTGTCGACGACGTCGACCTCCGGCGCCTCGAAGTGAGCGATCGCCCCGTCGGCCGAGTAGAGGTCGACTCCTTCGAACCCAAGCGTACAGAGAACGTGCGTGACGCCTCGCGCCAGGAGCTGGTCGGCGGCCTCGCCGAGCGCGTCACAGCCGCCGATTGTGCGAAGCTCCGTCTCGTTCGGTGTGAGAACGTCGACCCGCTCAAGAGGAAGGCTCGAGAGATCCCGCGCCGGAGCCGGATCTAGGATCACGCGTGGCCTTTCCGGAGGAAGCCGCCGCAGAAGATGCGCGATCGTCTCGATCGGGATCTCGAGCTGAAGCAGAAGCACGTCACAGGAGGCAATCGCGTCGAGGTGCCGATCGATGAAGGCGGCGTCCACGCGGCCGTTCGCACCAGGGTCGAGGACGATGGCGTTCTCGCCGGTCGCGTCGACCCAGATCGAGGCGATCCCCGTGGTGCAGTCGGCCTCGGCCTCCAGCCCCTCGACATCGACGCCGTCTCTCACGAGTCCCTCTCGAAGCCTCGCGCCGAACGGATCGTCGCCGACCTTGCCAAAGAAACTGACGTCCGCCCCAAGCCGTGCCGCGGCGAGCGCTTGGTTCGCCCCTTTCCCGCCGGGGTGGAACGCCGCGCCGGTTCCGGACAGCGTCTCCCCGAGCGCAGGCATCCGCTCGACGGTCATCACGACGTCCATGTTGACGCTGCCGACGACCGCGATCCGGCTCATGGAACTTCTCGCCGGACCGCGTCGTAGAGGATCTCGAGGAACCGCTCGCGCGAGGCGTCGAGGACGACCGTGGCGTTCGGCTCACGCCCGGAGACAACCAGATGATCGACGACGGTCGCTCCACGCGTCAGCTCGCTCGTCGTCTCGATGTCGACCCGCAAACGTCGCGTCTTCGTCGCCGCGTCCGGCTCGAGCGCGACCGCCATCGCCATCGGATCTGGCAGGTCGAAGCCGTCCTGCTTGAGGTAGCTGATCCCGAACTCACGTAGCGCCTTCTGGATGTCGACGCAGTAGGCAGCGAGATCGGAGACCGCCCGAAGCTCCTCCGCTTCCTCGGCGGTGAACGTCGCGTACTTGTGGGAGACGTCCCAGCCGACCATCTCGATCGGCAGGCCGGACTCGAAGGCGATTTTCGCCGCCTCCGGATCGACCCAGATGTTGTACTCGGCCGCAGGAACGATGTTGCCGTGACCGTAGCCGATGCCCCCCATGACCACACATCGCTCCACCTCTTCGGCAATCGACGGATCGCGCAAGAGGGCTGTGGCAACGTTCGACAGCGGACCGAGCGTCACCAGCGTGACCTCGCCGGCGAGCGCGTGGATCTGCTCGATCAGCACATCGACCGCGTGTCCGGCCGCCGGGACTCGCCCGGTGAGCGGAAGGCCGATGTCGCCGAGACCGTCATCGCCGTGACAGAACTGCGCCGTCCGGAGCGGCCGGAGCATCGGCTTGGCGAGGCCGGCGTGCACGGGCGTCGACTTCCCGCACCGCTCGACCGTGTACAGCGCGTTCTGCAAGCCGCAGTCGAGCGGCACGTTGCCGGCCACCACCGTGATCGCGCGGACGTCAACGTCCGGATGCTGCAGGGCCATCACCAGCGCGACGGCGTCGTCGGACGCCGTGTCGGTATCGATCAGAAACGGTCTCACGTCGTGAACCTCCTCCGGGTGCATTCTTGCCGAACCGCGATCGAATGCAACCCGGCGAGACCGCTTTCCCGTCGCAGGAGCATCGCTCGAAACACTCCGAGCGACGGAGCCGATCCCGGCGGCGCGCCGAAGCCGGGAGGCAGCAAAGCGCCGCCACGGGATCGCTGATAGCTAGTTCTAGACTGCGTCTGTATCGCCCGGACGCTTTGGGAAGAGTCGCGCGTCTTCGATCCGCTCGAGGCCCGCTACGAAGCGCGTCAGACGCTCGACCCCGATCCCGAATCCGGCGGAGGCCGGAATCCCACCGCGCACGCGCTCGAGATACGCCTCGTACGCGTTGACTCGAAGCCCGTCGCGCGCGAGTCGATCGAGGATCCTCTCCAGTTCGAACTCCCGCTCGCCGCCGGAAAGCGCCTCCCCGAACCCCTCCGGGTAGATCAGGTCCATGTCGAGGAGGATCTCCGGCCGCCGAGGATCCTCTCGGTCGTAGAACTCCCGGATCCTTCGCGGGAAGTCGATCACCCAGGCCGGCGCCTCGAGCGATCGTGAGAGCGCGTCATCGAACGGCTCGCCGTGAGCCTCGGCCGCTTCGGCGTAGGTCACGCGACGAAACGGTCGCTCCGGAACCGTCAGACGTCGCCCGAGTCGATCGAGATCGCTTGCGCAACGATCGACAGCCATTTGGAGGACGCGAACGACGAGTCCCTCACCGAGGGCCATGATCTCGTCTCGGGTCGCGTCCCGAACTTCCAAGTCGAGCTGGACGAACTCGGCCAGGTACCGCCCGCTCGCTGCCCGCTCCGCCGGCTCCATCCGAACATTCGGCGAGAAGCAGAAGATCCTGGGCAGGCTTCGAAGCGCGATCTGCTTCTGCAGGATCATGCTCTTCGTCAACTGGTAGGGAACGCCGTAGTAGTCGATGGCGCCTCCGTACGTCTCGTGGTGAAGCGGGTCGGTGATGCGGGAGAGGAGCACCGGCAGGATCTCGATGAACCCCTCCTCGCGCAGGTACTCGCCGGCGGCACGAACGATCTCGCTCTTGATTCTCAGGACGGAGACTCTCTCCGTCTCGCTGGTCACACGCATGGTTCCTCCAATCAGGACTGCTCTTGAGCTGGCTGCTACTTCGGGATTGACTACTCGGTGGAGCGACGATCGTCGGATGTCATCCGATCGATCGACGCTCGATCAGCGATGCGCCCCGTGCGGGACGTCCTGATTGGTCTCGAAGAAGAGGGTCGTGTCGATGACGTTCGCGTTTCCGAGAGCCTGCGGCTTCGTCGCAATTCCGGTTGCCTTCATGCGAACCACCCCTTCTCGATGAGATTTCTCACGCTACCGACGGCCTCCGCCGCTGTCAAGCCCCTCGGTCCGGCGGATCGCCGAGCACGGCTCCCTCGGACGCCGGACGCACGAGCGCCGCGTACCGCGCGAGATAGCCCGAGGTCTCCGCCGCCGCTCGCTCTTCCCGGGCTGCCGCTCGCGCCTCCAGCACGCCGTCGTCGACCTCGAGGGTGAGCGTTCGATTCGGAATGTCGATCGAGATCGCGTCGCCCTCTTCGATCCATGCGATCGGTCCTCCGGAGTCCGCCTCCGGGCTCACGTGCCCGATCGCGGCGCCTCGAGTCGCGCCGGAGAAGCGTCCGTCGGTCAGAAGCGCAACCCGATCGTCGAGACCGCGCCCCGAGATGCCGGCCGTCGGGAGGAGCATCTCCGGCATTCCCGGACCGCCTCGCGGCCCGACGTTCCGGATGACGACGACGTCTCCGGCCACGATCCGTCCTGCCAGGATCGCTGCGAGAGCCGGCTCCTCGCCATCGAAGACGCGGGCCGGACCGCGGTGGCGCAGCATGCCGTCGACCACGGCGCTTGCCTTGACCACGCAGCCTTCCGGCGCGAGGTTCCCTCGGAGGACCGCAATCCCGCCTTCCGTGTTGTGCGGATCCTCGATCGGTCGGATCACGTCCCCTTCCGGTCTCGCCGCGGCGACCGCCTCGGCCATCGTCCGGCCCTCGACCGTCCGCGCCCTTCCGTCAACGAGATCGGCGCGAAGCAGTTCCGCCAAGACGGCTGGCACACCGCCCGCCTCGCCGAGGTCCTGCAAGTGATGCGGACCGGATGGGCTCAACTTGACGAGAGACGGGGTCCGCCGGCTGACCTCGTCGAACCGGTCGAGGTTGAGCCGGATCCCGGCCTCGCGCGCGATCGCCGGGAGGTGAAGGGCCGTGTTGGTCGATCCGCCGATCGCCATGTCGACGGCAATCGCGTTCCCGAACGCCACTTCGGTCAGAATCGATCGCGCCGTGATGCCCTGCTCGATGCATCGCATGACGGCATCGCCGGCCCGCTTGGCGAGTCGCAGACGCGCCGCGCTGACGGCGGGCGTTGTCCCGTTCCCGGGGAGGGCCATCCCCAACGCCTCGGCGAGGCAGTTCATCGAGTTGGCCGTGAACAGCCCCGCGCACGATCCGCAACCGGGACAGGCGGCGAGCTCGATCTCGACCAACTCCTCTTCCATCAGGCGACCTGCGCGTACCGCGCCTGCCGCCTCGAACATCGTGGCGACGTCGATCGCTCGACCTCCGTGACGACCGGCGAGCATCGGACCGCCGGAAACGAGGACGGATGGCAGATCGAGGCGCCCCGCCGCCATCAGCATCCCGGGGACGATCTTGTCGCAGCTGGCGAGAAGGACGAGTCCGTCGAGTCGGTGGGCGCGCGCCATCGCCTCCACCGAATCGGCGACCAGCTCGCGGCTCGGCAGGGAGAAGCGCATCCCGGCATGCCCCATCGCGATCCCGTCGCAGATCGCGATCGTGTTAAAGAGGAGGGGCGTGCCTCCCGCCGCGAGGACGCCTGCCTTGACCGCCTCGGCCACCCGATCGAGGTGAACGTGGCCGGGGACGATCTCGCCGTGCGAGCTCGCGATGCCGATCAGCGGCCGCTCAAGTTCCTCCGGCGTCAGCCCCGTGGCGTAGAACAGGCTCCTGTGCGCCGCCCGCTCGAGGCCCTTCTTCACGCGATCGCTTCTCATCGGTTCCTCCTTCGTCACGATCCTGCGTCCGCCCGGCGGACGGCCTCTGCGACACGTTCTCCCATCTCGACCGTCCCGATCGATCGCGCAGACGGCGCGGCGATGTCCGCCGTTCGATGCCCTTCCGCTAGGACGCGATCGACCGCTCGCTCGACCGCGCCCGCTTCGGTCGGCAGATCGAGGCCGCGCCGCAGGAGGAGTGCCACGGAGAGGATCGTGCCGATCGGGTTCGCGATTCCTTGGCCTTCGATGTCCGGCGCGCTTCCGTGAACCGGCTCGAAGACGCCGGGCCCGGCATCGCCGAGCGAAGCCGACGGAAGCATCCCGAGCGATCCTGCCAGCATCGACGCCTCGTCGCTCAGGATGTCGCCGAACATGTTCGGCGTCAGCAACACGTCGAAGTCCGCCGGTCGCCGGAGAATGCGCATCGCCGCGGCGTCGACGAGGAGGTGCTCGGCCTCGACGTCCGGATAGTCGCCCGCCACGTCTGTTGCCGTCCGGCGCCAGAGGCGGCTCGACGCGAGGACGTTCGCCTTGTCGATCGACGCGAGACGGCCGCGCCGATTCCGCGCAATGCGAAAGGCGACGTGCGCAATTCGAGCGATCTCCTGCCGCGTGTAGCGCATCGTGTCGTACGCGATGCCGGCCTCGTCCGCCTCTTGCCGCGGCCCGAAGTAGATTCCTCCGGTCAACTCCCGCACGACCAGGAGGTCGGTCCCGTCAACGCGCTCCGGTCGGAGCGGCGACGCGTCGATCAGCGACGGGCAGAGGCGGACCGGCCGGAGATTGACATAGAGGCCGAGACCCTCGCGAAGACCGAGGAGCCCCTGCTCCGGGCGAACGTCGCTCGCCGGATCGGACCACTTCGGCCCGCCGATCGCGCCGAGGAGAACCGCGTCGGCCTCCCGGCAAGCGGTGAGGGTCTCCGCCGGAAGGGGAGACCCCGTCGCATCGATCGCCGTGCCGCCAACGAGGTGCTCGGAGGGTTCGAAACGGTGTCCGAATCGTCCTTCGACGGCAGCAAGGGCACGGAGCCCTTCTCGGACGACCTCGGGTCCGATGCCGTCTCCCGGGAGAACTGCGATCCGCGCCCTCACGATGAGGCCCCCTTCACCGAGATCGTCGCCACCTCGGGCAGCGCGCAGAGCGCGTATTCAAGCGCGTCGGCCAGTGCGATCCAGCTCGCCTCGATGATGTTTGCCGAGCATCCGACCGTGCTCCACGAACGCGCACCGTCGCTCGACGTGATCAGAACGCGCGTCTGAGCCGCCGTGCCCTCCGCGCCGTCGAGGATGCGGACCTTGTAGTCGCAAAGCCGAACGTCGGCGAGTCCCGGATAGACCGGGAGCAGCGCCTTGCGAACCGCGGCGTCCAAGGCGTTGACGGGGCCGTTCCCGTCGGCCGCGGTGTGGATGACCCGCTCACCCACCTTCACCTTGACGGTGGCCTCCGAGGCCATCGTCCCGTCATCGCTCCGGCGGATCAGAACGTGGAAATCGACCAACTCGAACGGGAAACGGTAGTCGGCGTTCGTCCGGCGCATCATCAGCTCGACCGAGCCGTCCGCGCCCTCGAAGTGGAAGCCGCGCCCCTCGAGATCCTTGATCTGGGACAGGACGAACGCCGCGGCCTCCGGCGCACCGAGTTCGACGTCGAGATCCTCGGCCTTCTGCAGGACGTTCGCGCGGCCAGCGAGTTCCGAAACGACGATTCGGGATTGGTTCCCGACTCGGCTCGGATCGATGTGTTGGTAGGTCTCCGCACGCTTGCGAAACGCGTCGACGTGGACGCCGCCCTTGTGCGAGAAGGCGCTCGATCCGACGTAGGCGTGATGCGAATCGAGCCGAAGATTGGCGATCTCGCTGATGGCGTTCGCCGTCTCCCGAAGAAGGGCCAGCCTGTCGTCGCGGACACAATCGTGGCCGAGCTTGAGCTGCAGGGTCGGCAGCAGCGAGCACAGGTTCGCGTTTCCGCAGCGCTCGCCGTACCCGTTGATCGTCCCTTGGACGTGAACGGCGCCGGCCTCGACCGCGGCGATCGCACCGGCGACCGCCGTCTCCATGTCGTCGTGCGTGTGAATCCCAATCGAGACCGGAGTCTCTCGGTCGACGGCCTTGACGACCGCTCCGATCTCCGAGGGGACGGTTCCCCCGTTCGTGTCGCAGAGGACGAGGACATCAGCTCCTGCATCGGCCGCGGCGTGCAGCGTTTCCATCGCGTAGCCTGCGTCCGCGCGGTAGCCGTCGAAGAAGTGCTCGGCGTCGAACAGCACACGACGCCCTGCCTCGCGGACATGGCGAACCGTCTCGGCGATCATGCGCAGGTTCTCCTCCGCCGTCGCCCCGAGGACCTCGGTCACGTGGAGACCCCAGCTCTTGCCGAAGACGGCGACCACCGGCGTCTGCGCGGCAATCAGCGCACGCACGTTCGCGTCGTCCTCCACGCAGACCGACGCGCGGCGCGTGCTTCCGAACGCCGCGACTTGCGCGCGCTGGAGCCGCAAGTCGCGGACGCGGTCGAAGTACTCGCAATCCTTCGGATTCGAGCCCGGCCAACCTCCCTCGATGACGTCCACGCCGAGTCGGTCGAGCCACTCGGTGATCGTCAGCTTGTCGGCAACCGAGAACGTCAGCCCCTCCCGTTGCGCACCGTCTCGAAGCGTAGTGTCGTAGATCTCGATCCGGCTCACGACTCGACTCCTCGTCGCGGCACACGCCCCGCGGCAATCCGTTCTCGCGTGTAGGCCGTGAGCCCTCCCGCCTCGACGATCCGCTGCACGAACGGAGGGAACGGCGTGAAGGTCCATTCCTGCCCCGAGGTCTCGTCCCGGATGCGGCCGGCCCCGAGGTCGACCGTCCACACGTCCCCCTCGACAGCAGCCGAGACGGCCGTCGGGCAAACGACGATCGGGAGGCCGATGTTGATCGCGTTGCGATAGAAGATCCTCGCGAAGCCGGCGGCGACCACACAGCCGACGCCCGACGCCTGAATCGCGATCGGCGCGTGCTCGCGCGACGACCCACATCCGAAGTTCTCTCCCGCCACGATCAGGTCTCCAGGGCGGACGCCCTCCGCGAAGCCGGCGTCCGCTCCCTCCATGCAGTGACGGGCCAGCTCCTCGGGGTCCGACGTGACGAGGCACCGGGCAGGGATGATCGCATCGGTGTCGACGTGATCCCCGAACCGCCAAATCCGCCCACGAACGCTCACGAGACCACCTCCCCCGGGTGGGCCAAGCGTCCCGCGACCGCCGACGCCGCAGCGACCGCGGGACCGGCGAGCACCACTTCGCTGTCGAGCGATCCCATCCGGCCGCGGAAGTTCCGATTCGTCGTGGAGACGGCGCGTTCCCCAGGCCCGAGGACGCCCATGTGGCCGCCGAGGCACGGTCCACAGGTTGGCGTGCTGACCGCCGCGCCCGCCTCCAGGAAGACGTCGATCAGTCCCTCCCGGCTCGCCTCGAGCTGAACCTCCGGGCTCCCCGGAATGACGATGCACCGCACGTCGCGGTGGATCGTCCGTCCCCGCAGCACACCGGCGGCGACCCGGAGATCATCGAGCCGACCGTTCGTGCAGGAGCCGATGACGGCCTGATCGATCGGGATCGTCCCGACCTCTCGGACCGGCAGCACGTTCGACGGCAGGTGCGGTAGCGCGACCGATGGTTCGATCGCCGCCAGGTCGATCTCGAGCTTGCGGGCGTACGACGCCCCTTCGTCCGCTTCGAGCCGGCTCGCACGACGGGCGGTCCGGCCCTCGAAGTACTCGAGCGTCGCCTCGTCGGCGGGGAAGAGCCCGGCCTTCGCCCCGGCCTCGACCGCCATGTTCGCCACCGTCAGCCGTCCCGAGATGGGAATCCCGACCAAACCGGAGCCGCCGAATTCCAGCGCGGCGTAGGTCGCGCCGTCGACGCCGAGCCGGTGGATCACCTCGAGGATCAGGTCTTTCCCGCCGACCCACGGGCCGAGCACGCCGCGCAGATCGACCCGAATCGTCTCCGGAACCTTCATCCACGTGCATCCGGTCGCCATCGCGACCGCAATGTCGGTCGAGCCCATCCCCGTCGCGAACGCGCCGAGCGCGCCGGCGGTGCACGTGTGCGAGTCGGCTCCGACGATGACGTCTCCGGGAAGGACGAGGCCCAGTTCGTGCAACAGGACGTGCTCGATCCCGGCGCGACCCACGTCGTAGTGATGGACGAGCGATTGCGCCCTCGCGAAGGTGCGGAGGGCGATAGACTGCACCGCAGAGTCGACGTCCTTGTTCGGGGTGAAGTGATCGGCCACGAGGACGACCGCTTCCGGATCGAAGATGCGCTCGACGCCGAGCGTCTCGAACTCCCGGATGGCAATCGGCGCCGTGATGTCATTGGCGAGCACGAGATCGACCGCGACCTCGATCAGATCACCGGGTCGAGGCGCGCCGTTGCGGCCTCTCCGGCCCTCTTCGAAGACCTCGTGCGCCGAAAGGATTCTCTCGGCCAACGTTTGGGCGTACATCGAACGGTCAGACTCCGCCCGGTCGGCTCGGAGGCCCCTGCATTCCGCTCGCCAGGTTCAGCCCACCGAGCGCCGCGGTGTCCCATTGCAGGGCCCACGCCTCGACCCCATCGACCTCCCGCCGAAACGGGCGGCTCTCCGTCTCCTCGTTGGGCCGTGCCCGGCCGGCGGCTGACTCGGTCGGCTCACGAACGTCCTGATCCTTCATGCGTGTCTCCCTTGCCTCTTCTCCCTCGTCGGCCTTGCCCGCCCCTTTGGCGGGCGCCGAATCCGTCTTCTTCTCGATCAGTCGATTGAGTGCGTTGACGTAGGCATGAGCGCTCGCGACCAGAATGTCGGTGTCGGTCGCGAAGCCGCCGATTCGTCCCCGCCTGCCGTCGGAACTGAGGCGAACGCTCACTGCCCCCTGCGCGTCGATTCCCTCGGTGATCGCGTGTACCCGGAACTCCTCGAGGCGATTCGGCGCCCGGACGACCGTATCGATGGCGTGGCAGATGGCGTCGACGGGCCCGGTGCCGACGCGGGAGCAGACGTGCTCCCGCTCGTCCGGCCCGAGAAGCCGCACCGTCGCCGTCGACAGGCCCGGCCTCCCCGCGACGACCTGCAACTCGGCCAGGCGATAGGCGTCGTCCCGACGATGGACCAGATCGGCGATGAGCGCCTCGACGTCGGCGTCGCCGACCTCGCGCTTCCGCCCGGCGAGCTCCTTGAACCGGTCGAACGCCGCGTCCAGCTGATCCGAATCGAGCTCGTAACCGAGGTCGTGAATCCGCGAGGCGAAGGCGTGTCGGCCGGAGTGCCGCCCGAGAACGAGGCTCGACTCGGAGAGCCCGACCTCCTCCGGTCGGATGATCTCGTAGGTCGCCCTTCGCTTGAGGACGCCGTCTTGATGGATCCCCGACTCGTGCGCGAACGCGTTCGAGCCGACGATCGCCTTGTTCGGCTGGACGGGCATCCCGGTGTAGTGGCTGACCATCCGGCTCGCACGGGCGATCTGCGCCGGATCGACGCTCGTTCCGAGTCCGTAGTGATCGCCCCGCGTGCGCAGCGCCATCACGACCTCCTCGAGCGCCGCGTTTCCGGCCCGTTCCCCGATTCCGTTGATCGTCACCTCGACCTGCCGCGCCCCGGCTCGAACGCCGGCGAGGGTGTTCGCCGTCGCCATCCCGAGGTCGTCGTGGCAGTGAACGGAGACGACGATCGATCCATCCGCGGGCAGGTGCGCGAGAACCTGCGCGATTCGTGCCCCGAACTCGTCCGGCGTGCTATAGCCCACGGTGTCCGGAATGTTGATCGTCGTCGCGCCGGCGTCGATCGCGGCGTCGACCATCTCGCAGAGGAACTCGGGCTCCGCGCGGGTTGCATCCTCCGGGGAGAACTGAACGCAATCGCACAGCGACCGGGCTCGTGACACCGCCGCTCGGACGCGCTCGATCGCCTCGGCGCGCGAGATGCGCAGCTTGTGCTCGAGGTGGAGATCGGAGACAGCGAGGAAGGTGTGAATCCACGGGCGCTCGGCTCGCCTCACCGCCTCCCACGCCAGGTCGATGTCGGCTTGGGTCGCTCGGGCGAGGGCGCAGATCGCCGGCACACGTCGTCCTCCGTCCCGGCCGACCGCGCGCGCCACGTCCTCGACCGCCCGACGATCCTCCGCAGAGGAAGCCGGGAACCCAGCTTCGATCACGTCGACGCCCATTCGTGCAAGCCATCGTGCGATCTCGACCTTCTCGACGGCAGAGAGGCTGACGCCCGGCGACTGCTCGCCGTCACGGAGCGTCGTGTCGAAGATCCTGATCGTCTGCACGGATTCGCGATTCACGCGTTCCTCCCTCGGATCGGCTACGAGCCGCTCCCGCTTTCCGGTCGGAGGGACCGCACCGTCGCCCCGGCCCGCCACATCTCCGATTCCCGCATCCGCCGGAGCTCCTCGTCGAGCCGATCCTGGTAGTCGGGTGCGCCGTTCGCCTCGAGGACAACTTGCGTCTCCTCGCCGGAGACGACGCGCCGGTAAAGCTCCTCGAACAGCGGCGCGACGGCCTGCTTGAATCGGGGGCGCCAGTCGAGCGCGCCCCGCTGCGCGGTGGCGCTGCAGTGCGCGTACATCCAGTCCATCCCGTTCTCTGCCACGAGGCGGATCAGGCTCTGAGTGAGTTCCTCGACCGTCTCGTTGAACGCCTCGCTCGGCGAGTGGCCGTGGGCGCGAAGCGCGTCGTACTGCGCCTCCATGACCCCAGCGAGCGCTCCCATCAGCACGCCTCGTTCCCCGGTGAGATCGGAGTAGACCTCCTTCTCGAACGTCGTCGGGAAGAGGAACCCGGAGCCGATTCCGATGCCGATCGCCATTGCGCGCTCCGCCGCGCGCCCGGTGGCGTCCTGGTGGACCGCGTAGCTCGAGTTGATCCCGCTCCCCGCGAGGTAGTTGGCGCGAACCGACGCCCCCGAGCCCTTCGGCGCCACCAAGATCACGTCGACGTACGGCGGCGGAACCACGCCCGTCTGCTCGCTGTAGGTCACCGAGAATCCATGCGAGAAGTAGAGGGCGTCTCCCCCCTTCAGCTGAGACTCGATCGTCGGCCACATGGCGCACTGCCCCGCGTCGGACACGAGAAAGAGAACGATCGTCGCGTCGGGGAGCGCCTCCTCGAGTGGGAGAAGCGTCTCGCCTTCGATCCATCCGTCGGAGAGCGCCTTCGTCCACGATCGCGTTCGCTCCGGCGGCAGGCCGATGCGAACGTCGAATCCGTTGTCTCGCAGGTTCAGGCCCTGTGCCGGGCCCTGGACCCCGTAACCCACGACGACGATCCGTTCGGACCGAAGCACCTCGCGAGCGCGTTCCAGGGAGTATTCCTCCCGGGTCACGACCTCCTCGACGATCCCGCCGAAGTCCATCCGTGCCATCAGCTGCCTCCTTCGTCCGCGTCATCCGTTTCCTTCGAGGCCGCGCCGGCGGTCGTGGGGGCATCCGCCGACGAGTCACCGCGAACCATCGCGACGCGACCGGTCCGCACCATTTCCAGGATTCCGTGCGTGCGGAAGGCCTCCACCGCCGTGTCGACTTTCCGTTCGTCCCCCGAGATCTCGACCATCGCCGTCCGGGGACACATGTCGACGAGGCGTGCCTGAAACCCTTCGGCAATCTGGAGGACTTCCCTTCGGCTCTCGAGATCGCCGATCCGTACCTTGATCAGCGCGAGGTCGCAGAGGACGGACGGCCGATCGCTGATGTCCTCGACATCGAGAACGTCAACCAGCTTCCGCAGATTCCGGGCGACTTGGCCCGCGTCGGTCCGGCGACCGTCGACGACAATCGTCATCCGGGAGACGCCCGCTCGCTCCGTGTGACCGACGGTCAGTGACTCGATGTTGAACGCCCTGCGCCGAAAGAGACTGGCAACCCGATTGAGCACGCCGGGGCGGTCGGCAACGGTCGCAATCAGCGTTCGATCCACGATGACCTCCGCAGATTCGCCCCCGACACGACCGGCGCGTTGTGAATCATCTCGTCTAACGCCGCGCCGCGCGGCACCATCGGATAGACGTGCGAAATCTCGCCCTCCCGGGCGACCTCGAACTCGACCAGGACGGGTCCCCGCACATCCCTCGCCTCAGCGATGACACGACGCGCGGCATCGAGCGTCGACGCCTTGCGCGCCTCGACCCCGTACGCCTCCGCCAGGCGGACGAAGTCGGGACTCGACAGGTCGGTCGCCTCGTAGCGGCCGTCGTAGAAGAGCGTCTGCCACTGTCTCACCATCCCGAGGCAACGGTTGTTGATGAGGGCAATCCGAATCGGCAGCTCCTCCTGCACGAGGGTCGCCATCTCGGGGAGACTCATCTGGAATCCCCCGTCGCCCGTGATCGCCCAGACTTCGTTCTCCGGCCGGGCGAACTGCGCTCCGATCGCGGCCGGAAGACCGAAGCCCATCGTGCCGAGGCCGCCGGAGGAGAGGAACGTCCCCTCCCCCTTCGTCGCGTAGTACTGAGCCGCCCACATCTGGTTCTGGCCGACGTCGGTGACGATCACCGCGTCTCCCCCCGTGGCGCGGTAGATCTCATCTATGATGTGCGGCGCAGGAAGCGCCGACGTTGACGGGCTCCTCAGCGCATCGTGTGCGGCGGCACGGGTTCGCCATTCCTCGATCCGATCGATCCAGGCTCGATGCGCCGCCGGCTGCACACGCTCCGCGAGACCAGCCAACGTCGAACGAAGATCGGCGTGAATACCGACGTCGACGGGGATCACCTTGCCGAGTTCCGCCTCGTCGACGTCGATGTGGATCTTGCGCGCTTGGACGGCGTACGAAGACGGGTCTCCGGTGACCCGATCGTCGAACCGCATCCCGAGCGCGATCAGCAGGTCGGCCTCCTGGATCGCGTGATTCGCGGTCGGATGACCGTGCATGCCCATCATCCCGAGAAACAGCGGATGCGCCGGCGAGAACGCCCCCTTGCCGAGGAGTGTCACCGCGACAGGAGTCGCCGTCTTCTCTGCGAACGCCGCGAGTTCGCCCGACGTCCCCGACAGCAAGACGCCCCGGCCCGCGAGGATCACCGGTCGGTGTGCGCGGTCGATCAGCTGAATTGCCCGCTCGAGCGCGTCCGGATCCGGCATCGGGACTCCGCGTCGGACGTATGCGGAGGGCATCTCCGTCGAGAGGGCGTCGGTCTCCGCTCGCTGCACGTCGACGGGCAGATCGACGAGAACGGGCCCGGGACGGCCGGACCGCGCGATGGCGAACGCCTCGTGGAGGGAACGAGCCAGATCGTCGACGTCGGTCACGAGAAAGTTGTGCTTGGTGACGGGAAGCGTGATCCCGGTGATGTCCGCCTCCTGGAAGGCATCCGTCCCGAGGACGCGCGTGTCAACTTGGCCGGTGATGCAGACGATCGGCGAGGAGTCCATCATCGCGGTCGCGATTCCCGTAACCAGGTTCGTCGCCCCCGGCCCCGAGGTGGCGATCGCCACGCCGACGTGTCCCGACGCCCGCGCGTAGCCGTCCGCGGCGTGGGCCGCCGACTGCTCGTGACGAACGAGAACGTGATGGATCCCGTACTCCCGCCTCGGGTGGTACGTGTGCATGATGCTGCCGCCGGGAATCCCGAAGACAACGTCGACACCCTCTCGTTGAAGCACCTGCCAGACGATCTCCGCGCCCGTCGTCCGCATCATCCACCTCCTTCTTCGGCCTCGCGCATGCACCTGCGCCGCCAAAAGAAAAAGGGGCCGCCCTTCTCGGGCGGCCCCTTCCTGTTGGGCCTAGGTTATGTGCCCATCAGGTCATGGCCCCCCGAACGGGAGGACCTCAACAATAAGAACCAGAATCGACAGGGAACCGCTCGTTCGCACTGCTCCGCTCGAGTTCACGATCGTCCTAGCTCCTATCAATTCCTGCTGGGCTGCGACCAGCTATACAGCAAGTCCGTGGCGATGTCAAGAGGTGCTGTCATCAGCATCCCATTCATCCGACACGCCATTCGGCGGGCGCTCACCCCTTCGGATTCTCGCAGAGGACGACGTCACAACACGGGCAGATAGCGGTCGACCTCGTACCGGTGGACCTGAGCACGGTAATCGTCCCATTCGATCCGCTTGTTCTCGACGAACTTGTCGAAGATGTGATCACCAAGGGCCTTCCGAACGAGCGCGGAGTCGGCCATGCACGCGATCGCCTCGTTGAGGCTCCCCGGGAGGACGTCGATCCCGCGTTCGGCCCGTTCTTCGGCACTCAGCGCGAACACGTCGAGCTCGACCGGCTCCGGAACCGGGTAGCCCTGCTCGATCCCCTCGAGGCCCGCGTGCAGCATGGCCGTGAAGGCAAGATACGGATTGCAGGCGGAGTCCGGCGCACGGAACTCGATTCGCGTCGCCGCTTCGTGGCCAACCTGGTACATCGGGATCCGGATCATGTTGCTTCGGTTCCGGCGTGCCCAGGTGATGTAGACGGGGGCCTCGTACCCTGGAACCAAGCGCTTGAAGGAGTTGACCCACTGCGCGCAGAGCCCCGTGATCTCCTTGGCGTGTCGCATGATGCCGGCGACGTAGCCGCGAGCGATCGCGGACAGGTGGAGCGGGTCTTCCCGATCGAAGAAGGCGTTTCGTCCTTCCCCGTTGACGAGAGACATATGCGTGTGCATGCCTGACCCGTTCTGCGCGTGCAGCGGCTTGGGCATGAACGTCGCGTAGATGCCGCGCCTGCGTGCGACCTCCTTGATCAGGTAGCGGCACGTCATCAGCCGATCGGCCTCCTCCAGCGCCGGGCGATGGCGAAGGTCAATCTCCTCCTGCCCGTGCGCCACCTCGTGGTGGGCCGCTTCGACCTCGATCCCCATCTCGGTCATCGCCTCGACGGTCTCCCTGCGAACGTCGATCGCCTCATCCGGGGGCGAGAGGTCGAAGTAGCCGGCGGCGTCGACCGCCTCCGGCGATCGGCTGCTGCGGAAGTAGAAGTACTCGAGTTCCGTTCCGACTTGCATCGTGAAACCCATCGCGTCGGCCCGCTCGAGCGCCCGGCGAAGCGCCAGCCGCGGATCCCCCTCGTACGGCTCGCCGCCAGGATGCGTGATGTCGCAGATCAGCCGGCCGACGTTCTCCCACGGTAGGACCGCGAAACTGCCGGGGTCGGGACGCAGAACCATGTCGCTCTCATCGATCCGGGCAAAGCCGTGAACCGAAGAGCCGTCGAAGCCGATCCCGTCGCCGAGGGCCTTCGGAAGCTCCGTCGCAGGGATCTCGACCGACTTGAGGTTCCCGAGCAGATCGGTGAACCACAACTGGACGAATCGCACCTCGTTCTTCTCAACCGCTTCCAGAACCGCTGACCGCTCCGTCAATGCGTACCTCCCTCGGATGAATGCGGGGTGAGCGCAGTCTACGCAGACGCACCACCGCGGGCAATGCCCTTTGCGAAGAGCGCGGCGGCGGATAGAATCCGAGCATCTCGCCGGTGAGTTCGCGGATGGAACCGCCGGTCAACGAAGGGGGTGATCGCATGACAGACAAACGAGTGTCAGCGGTCGCTCCCGTAGATCGAGATCGCTAGGCCGACTCGATCGGCGGAGATCCAAGATCACGAGCAACGGGCAGCGGCCGCTGGCCTCCAATCCCTAGGAGGCTCAATGACCCATTCATTGCCCGATGGTTTCACGGTACGTTCTGCAAACCCCGAGGATGCGCAGCTCGTCTCCGACCTGTGGAATACGAGGTTCGAGTCGGTTCGCGGCGATCGTCCCTCGACGCCGGAGCGCGTCCTTCAGAATTGGAATCACCCCAAGTTCGACCCTGCAACCGACAGCCGGCTCGTCTTCGCGCCCGACGGCGCACTGGTCGGCTACGCTCACGTTCGAGACGTCAAGGATCCGCCCGTCGACGTCTTTTCCCGGAGCATCATTCACCCCGACCACGACGACGCGGCCTGGCTGCGAGATGACCTCCTCGACTGGGTCGAGCGCGAAGCGCGCCGCGTGATCGACAAGGCGCCCGCCGAGGCCCGGATTGCCCTGATCTCCGGTGCGCCCGACACCGATCGGGTCGAGCAGCAAGCACTCGAACGCCGCGGATTCACCCACGAACGAACCTTCCATTGGATGGTGGTGGACTTCGCCGACGCCTCGCCGGCGGCACCCGACTGGCCCGAGGGCATCGAGGTCAGGACGCTCGTCCCCGGCATCGACGACGAGGCCTTGGTGACCGCCAATCGAGACGCGTTCTCCGAGCACTACGGCTACCTCGAGCAACCATTCGAGGCCGAGCTCGCGGAGTTGCGCCACTGGATGGCCGAGGACGACTTCGAGGCCGATCTCTGGTTCCTTGCCTGTGAGGGCGCGGAGGTCGCCGGCTTCTGCTGCTGTTACGCGGAAGCGCCGGGAGACAGCGAACGAGGCCTGGTCGACGTGTTCGGCGTTCGCCCTGCGTGGCGCCGACGCGGGATCGGGCGCGCACTGCTCCTCCACGCCTTCGGCGAATTCTCGCGACGTGGCGCCCGCGGCGCCGTCCTCACCGTCGATACCGAGAACAAGACCGGAGCGCTGGCGCTCTACGAACGCGCCGGCATGCATGCCGATCGCTCGCACTACACCTACGTCAAAGAACTCCGAGCCGGGAGGAATCTGGTCTCCCAATGAGTCTGGCGAGGGAACCGGTCCCGCGGGCCGGTTCCCCGTCATGGTCCAGGACGAGGAGTCAGGCGGGCGGCGTCGGCTAGAATCCGGCCATGGATCTGACGATCGAACGCGTCGAAGAGCTGTTGCGGTTCGTCGACGACGGCGTGCCTTCCCGCCTCGACCTCTCCGCCGTTCGCTTCGCCGATCCGTACGGCCTTCTCCTCCTCGACCTCCTGATCCACCACCGCGCCGATTCCGGAGCGCCCCTGCGCGTCGCGTGGCCGACGCATCCGGCCGTTGCGGGTTGGATGCGCGCGATGGGCTTGCATGCGGATCTCAAGGGAACCGGGACGACTCGCCCTCCGAGAGTGGAGGCGGCGTTGCAGCCGATCGCGCGCATCGAGGAGGAATCGGAGGTCGTCGATCTCGTCAACGCGTTCGACGCCCGCCTCGCCGCGCGGTACCCCCTCGACGACTCCCCGCGGATGACCCTCGTTCGCATCATGATCGAGCTCTTCCAGAACATTCCTCAGCACAGCAACGCGACCGGAACGGCGCCGAATCCGCACGGGGTCGCCGCGATGCAGGACTACGGGGACGGGATCTTCCTCGCCATCGCCGACAAGGGCGTCGGCCTGCGGGCGAGTCTCTCCGTTCGAGACGACGAGCCGATCGACACGGACGCCGCCGCACTCGACGCCGTCGTCCTGCGCGGCCTCAGCCGCTTCAAGGACCCGGGGCGCGGCCAGGAACTGACGCGGATCTACAAGATGGTTCGCTCCTGGGATGGCACGATCGCCGTCCGCACCGGAGATGCGCTTCTGACCCACGATTCCGTCCGCGGCGGGGAGATCCGGGACGTCGCTTTCTTCCCCGGTGTTCAGATCGCACTCGTGATCCCGCGCCAGGTTTTCGGGATTCCGGAGGTTGACGTCGACCGTGATCCCGTGTTCAATGAACCGGATGAATAGGCAAGCTTTCTCGATGTCTCAGTTCGGCCGCCGCATCGGCACGCGCTCCGAAGGCGAGGCGGCCCGCGAGGTTGT
>Ga0272441_10001793_pt1 | contig 45124 bp, 42 predicted proteins | sample SSMProp6N_FD_193582 | JGI IMG/M metagenome (GOLD analysis project Ga0272441, IMG submission 193582) | Marine sediment archaeal communities from Little Sippewissett salt marsh, Falmouth, MA, United States - SSM-Prop-6N | ecosystem: Environmental > Aquatic > Marine > Wetlands > Sediment ... | reverse complement strand
TGCGTTCCGACCAATTCTCCAAGGACGAGATCGACCTGATCATGGAAACGGCGCGGGCGTACGAGAAGGCATTGGATGCAGGCGAGGTGTTGGAGGACATGCGGGGGAAGATTCTGTCCACGCTCTTCTACGAGCCGAGCACCCGAACGCGCCTGTCGTTCGAGGCCGCGATGCAGCGCCTTGGAGGGCAGGTCATCAGTGTGGCTGAGGCCAAGTCATCGTCCGCCGCCAAGGGCGAGTCATTGCATGACACCATCCGCACGGTAGACGGCTACGCGGATGTGATCGTTCTTCGGCATCCACAGATCGGCGCGGCCGCCGAAGCCGCTGCTGCGACCGACAAGCCGGTACTGAATGCCGGGGACGGCGCTGGGCAGCACCCGACGCAGGCGCTCCTCGACCTGTACACCATTCTCAAGGAGCAGGGGAAGGTGGAAGGGCTCACCATCGCGCTGGCCGGCGACCTCAAGAACGGCCGGACCGTCCACTCCCTGGCTCTCTTGCTCGCCAACTACGACGTCCGGTTCCTCTTTGTGGCGCCGCAAGCGCTCCACATGCCGCAGGCGATTGTCGATCAGGTGAAGGCGCAAGGTGTGGAGGTTCAGCAGACCGAGGACCTCGGGGAGGCTGTCCGTCAGGCCGATGTGCTGTACATGACCCGGATTCAGCGGGAACGGTTCGAAGACCCGTCCGAGTACGACCAGCTGAAGGATGCGTACATCCTGACCCGCGCGATGCTTGCCGAAGCCAAGCCGGGTCTGTCCATCATGCATCCGCTGCCGCGGGTGAACGAGATTGCGACCGACGTCGACGAGTTCGCGGGTGCGGCCTACTTCCGGCAAGCGGCCAACGGGATCCCGATTCGGATGGCGTTGCTGATGCTGGCGCACAACGCCGCCTGACACCATCAATGCCCGGGGGCGCCTTCGGGCCTCCCGGGCCTGCCGATTTGACGCACAGCCTTCGGTGAGAGGGAATCGTCCGGGCGCATTGATGTGCGGCGCCGCAGTCGATCCCGGTGTACGGGAGCGAAGGCTTCTCTTGATAAAGAGCGAAATCCCGCGATCATCAGGAAAACGACGAAACGGCGTCCAGTCTCCGGATGCCTGTCAAGCAACCTCCGGCCAATTCCGACTTGATCTACAAAAAAACAGGAGAATCCTGTCGAGCTAAGATGACGTGTTCATGCCGATTGCCTTCACCGCTCGTGCGAGTCGGCTTCGTACATCCGCTGTTCCCCACACCTCACCCGATCGAGTTGTTTCGTGAAGGAGGTGACGCATTCGGCGCGCAGCGCCGCTCGGAATCGCTCGATCTTCCAGATTTCAAGGAGGTGGATCATGGCGCGCAAATGGATGTTGGTCTCACTTGTCTTGGCCGTGTTTGCCGGATGGATGGTTGTGCCGTGTCTTGCGGCAACCGAGGAAGAGATTCAAGCGGCGATCGATCTGGGCGTAGCCTGGATGGTCGATCAGCAGAACGATGTCACCGGCGAGTGGCCGTACAACGGGGAGATTGCCCCCACAGGATTCGGGGTTCTCAAGCTCTTGGACTACGCGTTCGAGCGCGACGAAGACCCGTTTGATGAGGCGTACGAATACCACACCGAACTGATGCTGGGGCTTGAGTACATCTTCGGTCAAGTACAGACCGATTCGAACGGCGTGTTCTTCGCGAACACCTGGGGATCGCACCAAACGTACAACACCGGGATCGCGATGATGGCGATCGCTACAACTCAGGCTCCTGACCAGGAAGTGCTCAACGGTTCGCTGACCGGATGGACGCACCAGGAGGTCGTGCAGGGCTGTGTCGACTGGTTCGCAAACACGCAAAATGCCGATGGTGGGTGGCGGTATTCGCCGCCCGATACGGCGAGCGACAACTCCAACACGGGCTACGCTGTCTTGGGTCTGCGCTATGCGGAGGAGTTCGGCTGCACGATTCCGGACACGATCAAGCCTGGCCTGAATCTCTGGATTGATGCGATCCAGGATCCGGTCAATGGAGACGCGGACGATGGCGGGTCATGGTATACGAAGACCTCGACTTGGGTGAACCTATTGAAGACGGGGAACCTGCTGTTCGAGATGGCCTTCGTGGGTAACGACGTCTCTGTACAGCGGGTGCAAGATGCCCTCGATTACATCCTGCGGCACTGGGACGATCCGAACTGGGATCCCGGTTGGCAGGGGCCCGATCCGTGGAATGTTCACCCCGAGTATCAGACGATGTACTGCCTGATGAAGGGCTTTGCCGCCCTCGGGATCCGAATGATCGACGGACGGGACTGGTACGAGGAATTCACCGATGCGATCGTTGCCACTCAGCAGCCCGACGGTCGGTGGCCTGCGGCCTTGTGGACGAATGATCTCCTGGCGACCCAGTGGGCGCTCCTGGTCCTCGAGTACGTCGTTCCGCCGTACGAGGTGTTGATCGACATCAAGCCGGGAAGTTTCCCGAACTCGATCAACCCGGATCAGAACGGGAAGATCCCGGTGGCGATCCTCTCGACGCCGGAGTTCGATGCACCGGGATCGGTGGATCCTGCGTCCTTGACCTTCGGCCACACCGGGGACGAACCGTCCCTCGCCTACCGCGGCAAGAAGAATCCGAAGCCGCAGGTCGGGGTCGAGGACGTCAATGGCGACGGCCTGGCCGATCTGGTCGCGCACTTCGTCGCACAGCTGTGCGACTTCGTCCACGGAGATGAAGTCGGGCACCTCAAGGGCGAGACCTACGACGGCCTCGACATCTTCGGCAGCGACTCGGTCCGCACGGTTCCGCCGGCCGGTCCGATGGTGGCGTTCGATCCGGCGGCGATCGCGCAAGGCTTGAACGTCTCGTTCGGGCCGAATCCGGTACGGGACGTGCACACGGCTTACTTCCGCGTGCTCGGTCCGATGGCTGCGCATGTCGCGGAGACGAAGGTCGAGATCTACGACCTGACTGGAACGCTGGTCTGGGAAGAGAGCGTCTATGGAACCGAGGCCGCGTGGCATACGAACTCGCTCTCTGGCGAGTACATGGCCAACGGCGTGTACATCTACCGTGTGATGGTTCGCGTGGACGGGCAGTGGGTCCTCGGCGAACTCGACAAACTGATGGTCCTTCGATAGAAAGCAAGACCGATGGAGCGGGGCTTCACGCGTGAGGCCCCGCTCTCCTTGCGGTTGCCGCAATACGAAGCGGGACATGTGCGCTGGACGAGGGACGCACGGGGTTCGAAAATGGCCTTGTTCAGGGGGTGGTGGCGTGGATTACTCGCCGATTCTTGCGCTGGCTACAGCGGCGTTCGAGATCGTGGTTGTCGTGTGGGCCTTTCGCGGCCCCGGCGAGCGGCCGGTGATTCGGACAACGACAGCGGTCCTCGGCCTGCTGGCATGCTATCAGATCGTCGAAGTGGCGGTCTGCTCCAATGTGTCTTCCGCGGGCTTCTTCCCCAGGTTGGCGTTCATCGTGGTGACGTGGCTTCCGCCGCTTGGTCTGTTGCTGATTGCGCAGCTTCATCGGCCACGCTCCCGTGCACTCTACGGATCGGCCTATGCGATGCTTGCCGCTGCCGCTGCGATCGTGGCCTGGATTGCGCTCGATCGAACGTTTGCCTTGGCGTCGGTGTGCAATGCGGTCTATGCCAGATATCTGCATGCGATGCCGAGGTTTCTCTTCTATTCGTGGTTTTACTGGATCGGGCTGTTCGGGATGACCGTTCTCTCCGGATACGGCGCGGCTGTATGCACCGACGGACACCGTCGCCGTCTCCTGTTCCACGTCTTCGCAGGAACGGTCGGATTCGTCGCGCCTTCGGTGCTGGTCTCCTACTATGTGCCGCCGGCGCGCGGTGCGCTGCCGTCGATCATGTGCCACTTCGCGTTGATCCTGGCAGTATTCCTTGCACGGATGGTCCTGTTGGAACAGCGGGCCGCATCAAAGAGCGAAGATCCGGCTGTCCGGCGCCACGTTCCATCCGGGGCGTAGATTGTCGGAGGCGGACATCAGGCCCGGCCGAATGCGCGCAGAGAGGTCAAGATCTCCAGTGTCAGGATGCCGCGCCACGCTTGTTTGGCGGCCTTCCAGGATTCGGGGTACTGCCCAAACCACGACCAGGTCGGATCCCATGTTCCTTCGGCGGTCTGGCTCTCGATGACAAACGACAGGTGGCGCTCCAGGATGCCGGTCACCCGGTCGGCGCCGATGGCATCGGGCGAGGAAACCGCACGGAGCGGGGTGATACAGTAGGTGGTCCACGCTTCCGGATCGCGGACCACCGCCTGTTCCACAGCATCGCGTACTCGCGAAACCAGCGTGTCCCGCTGCGGAAGATCTTGAATCTTGGCAAGGGCCTGCGCGTACTCGAGATCGCTTCCGCCGCCCTGTCCGAGCACCCGAACGCGCTGGATGGCCGACAGGGTGTCCTCGGTAAGGGATGACAGAAGCTCCGGTGGGACGATCTCGCGGTGGTGATGGAGGAGCGCCACGATCAGGGCGCGCGGGACGATTCGAAATCCGTCGAACGTATCGCCTAGGCTCGATCCATCGTCGTGCCACCAGGGGGCGTGGGGATATCGATTGGCGTCGAGGGGGACGACGCGCCACACAAGAGTCTCCCGATCGAGGCTCGAGATCAAGTAGCCCACTGCATCGCGCACCATCGGGTGATCGGGCGATGTCTTCAGTTCGTGGAGGATTTGCAGCCCGAGCGCCGTGGCCAGCGCCGAAGATGTCGGCGTGCGCACATCCGGTTCGAGCCCGTGTCCGAATCCTCCATCTTCGTTTCGATACACATCAAGTGCTGCAAGGACCGTCGCGGGATTGCCGTTCTCGAACCGGTGTTCGAACAGGGTCCGCTCGAGGGCGCGGGCCTGGGTCATGAGAAACCGACGGGATCGGTCCCAGCCGCTTTGGTCGAGACGCCGCATCCTGACCTCCTTCCGATGACAGAGTCTACGTGATCCAACATGTCAGTGCAGAAGGTCTCTTGAGTCCCTTGGAGCATGCGCGCTTTCCCGATACTCTTTCTCTAACGACCTAGGAGGGGCTGGGAAGACATGAGGGGAGTCACGATTGACTACGATCAGGTTCTCTCCTCGTTGACGCCAAGCGAACCCGATGCGTTGACCGACCGTCTGATGGAGACGCTTCCCGCGTTGTGGCGTCGGACGTACCGCAAGATGGCTCAGTCCCCAACCAACATCCTTTTGTTCTCCGATCATGGGATGGACATTCTGTTCGATCATGCGTCCGCCCTCGTCGCCCGGGACATTATCCCGCCGCATCGCGCGATCGAAGACCGAGTGGTCGTGGCTTTTGGCCTGTCCGTTTCGACGCCAGCGCTTCGTTCCGCCGGTTCGATGCAGCGATGGGTTGGTCCGGGGGCAAGGATGGTTGGGGCGGCCGGCGATCGGGGTCATCCCATGGCGCGGGCCCTTGGCGGGCACCCTGACATAACCCTCTTTCCCCAGCGTCGTGCGATTCGGCGGGAATGGTCGGCCGATGGGCGTGCGCTGCGTGCAATGGAGCGGTACTGTGCCGCGCACCCGGGAACGTTCTGCTTTTCTCGGCCGATCTACGACTCGAGGACCTGGTGGCCGGGCGCAATGGAGTATGGCGTGTTGCGTGAAGACGGTGCATTGTGGATTCGACGAATCGACATGGCGTGATGGCTTTGCGCCGCCCGTTCGGCTGTTCCCAGGACCGATCGCCCGGATGCTCTGCGCAGGAGGGTTGGACAAGAGGGGTCAATGCACCGGCCCGCCGAGCAACACGGCGGGCCGGTGAGGACGTACGCTCCTGTCGGCAAGCCCGGCACTGCAAGCTTGTGCCAAGTGCCTACATATTCCCAACGAGTTCGCGATACAGCAGCTTCGCGCTGCAACCCAAACTCAACAGAAGCATACAGCCGATCACGACACAATGCAATAGTTCAGGCGTTTAGCGGCTCCGGTGTTTGTTTCCGGTCAGTGTTTCCGCAGTATAATCTCCTTTATCGAGGAGGTGTTCCATGAACAAGGAGCTAGCCTACTGCGGACTCGATTGCACGGAATGCCCGGCGTACATCGCCAAGCGTACCCAAGACGATGAACTTCGCCGAAGGACGTCATTGGAATGGGGTTCGGACGATTTCGCGGTGAATGCGGAGGACATCAACTGCGATGGGTGCAAGGCGACGGACGGCGAGCGGTGGAGGTGGTGTTCCCAGTGCGAGGTTCGGGCCTGCGCCGTCTCTCGAAACGTGGCGACGTGCGCTTCGTGCTCCGACTATGGATGTGACAAGTTGACGGATTTCTTGCAGATGGCCGGGGAAGAGCCGCAGAAGAGGCTGGAGCAGCTCCGCGAGATGTGGCTTAAGCAGTGATTCCCGCTCAACCGCGCGCGCCGGCTGTCTGCTTGGCGCGGGACGCGGTGAAGCGGACGACCACCACGTCACCATCTTGAACTTGGTAGTTCTTCCCTTCGAGGCGCTGTGCACCCGCCTGTGCCGCAGCAGACTCGCTTCCGTGCCGCAACAGGTCTTCGCAGGGGATGATCTCCATCCGAACGAAGCCGTTCTCCATATCGGAGTGGATCCTGCCGGCGGCGACCGGAGCGACGTCTCCTCGTCGGCAATTCCAAACGTGAACCTCCCGTTCGCCGGCGGTGAAGAAGGTCACGATGTCCAGCAGGCGATACGCCGCATGAATCAGTCGTTCCATCGAGGACTCGCCGAGCCCAAGTTCGGCGAGAAAGAGCGATCGGTCATCGGGGTCGAGTTCGGCGATCTCGGCTTCATCACGCCCCCGGATCAGGACCATCTCCGTTCCTTCCTCTTTCGCCCATGCCGCCACCGCATCCGCTGCTTGTTGTTCGGCGTCAGAGTGGGTGTCCACATTGGCGACATAGAGCTCCGGTTTGAGCGACAGGAGATTGCACTCCGATACGCTCTGCCGCTGGCTGTCGCTTAGGTGTTGCTTGCGGGCGGGGACACCATCCTGCAATCCGGTGAGCACGGTCTGGCAATCGGTTACTTCGCGAAGGGCGTCCTTATCGCCGGAACGAGCCCGCTTGGCCAAACGATCGATTTTCTTCTGGAGGACCTGCGCATCGGCAATCATCAGTTCGAGGGAGACGGTTTCGATGTCTTCGATGGGCGCCATCGGCGTGAGCCCCGGGTGACAGCGAACGATGTGAATCAGTGCGTCGACCTGGTTGAGCGGGCCGAGCAGGCGGGATCCCCGGCCGCTGTCGGCGGTGTCTCCAGCGGCGATACCTGGGATGTCTACGACATCCAGAGCCGCGGGGACAATCTTCTTGGGGTTGTATAGCGCAACCAAGCGGCTGACACGAGGATCGGGAACGTGAACCGTTGCCCGGTTTGCCTCATTCTTGCCAAAGGATGAAGGAACCGAGGCTGTGATTGCCCGGTAGATTGTCGTCTTGCCCGAACCTGGAAGGCCAACGAGGCCGCAACGCAGTGCCATCTCTCGAAACGCTCGCTTGTTTTCCCTCGAATAGGGAGATTCCCCGGAAGGGGTGATCCATCTTATCCTCTTGAAGATCTCTCTTCCAGGATGAGGTGTGGGGTGTGGGCCGACGGTTTCGGATTGCGCGGAGGCCGAAGAGGGTTTCGGCGGACGATTGACAACACCAACCGGCCAACCTATAGTCACTCCGTTCATCGACCTTGGGGGATCACCCCGCGGTGGACGGCAAGCGCAAAGGAGAGCGGACACGGATGAGGGAGCAAGTTGTGCTCGTGACCGGGGCGTCGTCCGGAATTGGCAGGGCGTGCGTCATCGAGTTGCTGCGCCGGGGCCATCGAGTGTTCGGCACAACAAGGCGGGATCCCCAACCACTGACCGACGAAATCCGGCGGGAGACCGGAGTCGGCGAGGCGTTCGATGCAATCACGATGGATGTGAACCACGGAGTTTCCGTGCAACGGGGCGTGGAGACCATCGCAGCGAGAGCTGGGCACATCGATGGGGTCATCAACTGCGCGGGCATGGGGATCGCCGGTGCGATCGAAGACACCGACGACGATGAAGCCGAATCCATCTTTGCGACCAACTTCTTCGGTACGCTGCGAGTGTGCCGTGCCGTTCTCCCGATCATGCGGCAGGAGGGCCGCGGCACAATCATCAATGTTTCGTCCATCGGCGGGCGGATCGCCCTGCCGTTCCAGGGGCTGTACAGCGCAACGAAATTCGCTGTTGAAGGGCTTACGGATTCTTTGCGAATGGAGGTTCGGCGTTTCGGTGTCCGAGTTGTCCTCATCGAGCCCGGCGACTTCTGTACCGGTTTCACGGACAGCCGCCAACGCGTGCGCAAGGCTGGGAGCGAGGCGTACAGCGATACGTTTGAGCGATCGATTCGCGTGGCGGAGAATGACGAACGCAAAGGGGCATCGCCGGAGTCTATCGGTCAATTGGCTGCGCGGATTCTTGCTTCGCGTTCGCCGCGGGCCCGATACTTGATCGGTCCGAGGCTACAGCGGATCGCCGTGGGATTGAAGAGCATCCTCCCGGCAAGCGTTTTCGATTGGGCACTACGGATGTACTATCGCGTACATTGAGAGACATCGAGGGAAGGGTGGGAGAAGACGTGGATTTGTTCCAGAAGTGTCAAGCGTTCTATTCGGATCCCAGTTTTGCCGAGAGCCTGGGGTATCCGACCAATCCGACAAGAGCGAAGGAGCTGGGTGTCTACCCGTTCTTCATTCCGTTGGATCACAGCGAAGGAACCGAGGTCACGATTCGTGGCAGACGGCTGATCATGCTCGGGTCCAACAACTACCTCGGCCTGACCACGCATCCCGAGGTTCGTGAAGCCGCGGTGCGGGCCGTAGAGGAGTTCGGAACGAGCTGTACCGGGTCCCGCTTTCTCAATGGAACGCTCGCCCTGCACGGCGAGTTGGAGGAGCGCCTGGCCACCTTCGTCGGTATGAAGAGAGCGCTCGTGTTCAGTACCGGATACCAGACAAACCTTGGCGTCTTCTCCGCGCTCCTCGGCCGGAATGATGTCGTCCTATGCGACAAGGAGGATCATGCCAGCATCATCGATGGATGCCGGCTTGCCCTGGGGCGCATGCACCGGTTTCGGCACAATGATCCCGGCGACTTGAAGCGCGTGTTGAACGCTTGCTCGGGCGACGTAGGGAAGCTTGTCGCGGTGGACGGCGTATTCAGTATGGGAGGGGAGATCGCGCCGCTTCCCGAACTGATTCCCTTGTGCAAGGAGTATGGCGCCCGGATTCTGGTCGATGATGCACACAGCATCGGCGTACTCGGACGTTGCCGCGGAACGGCGGCTCACTTCGGCGTAACCGACGATATTGACCTGATTGTCGGTACGTTTAGCAAGTCGTTCGCATCGATCGGGGGATTCGTTGCGGGTGACGAGGCAACCATCCATTGGATCCAGCATCTGGCACGGTCGCTGATCTTCAGCGCGAGCTTGCCTGCCCCCAATGTCGCTGCAGCACTGGCTGCGCTCGATATCATGGAGCGTGAGCCCGAACGGGCCGAACGGGTCAATGAGATCGCCAATGAGATGAGGACACGTCTTTCTTCCTTGGGGTTCGATGTTGGGGCGAGCGAAACTCCGATTGTTCCGATTCTGATCGGCGACTCGTTGAAGACCATGGAGGTATGGAAGGCGATGTTTGAGGCCGGCATCTATGTCAATGTCGCGATTCCGCCGGCGGTCGCGCCGGGGAAGTCGCTGCTTAGAACGAGCTACATGGCGACGCACACACGCGATCAGATGGAACGGGTTGTCGACGCCTTCTCCAGTGTGGGACGTGCGCTTGGCTTGATCGACTAGTATCGGCAAGAGGCGCCCGTCTTCGATCCATCCATCGGTGGGCAACATCACCCAATCACGAAGCTCCTAGGAGGAGTCCGGGTAGCTATAGAATGCAGGGCAGCCTGTGCAAGAGCGACCCCTTTGGGGACACGCGGTGCAGTCCGAATCGCACGGAACCGTGGCGGCGTATCCGGTTGCGAGAGAGTGCCCGGGAAACAGTCGCAGGAGTCCGTCATTCTGGCGGAACGACACGGACTGCGCTTCAACGAGTTCCGGACGTTCCACAAGGGTATTCTCGTTGTCTGCGAAACGACCGTGCTGTTGTGCGACCGGCTCCACCGCGATGATGAATTACGGAGTCTCTTCCGCAAACGGGTCCGATCACGGGCCACACCGGGCAAACGGAGAACCTCTCGACGAAGCGCGTGACCGCGTCCGGTGAGGCAAACGACATCAGGTAGACGCCGCAACGGAACTCCTCCGGACAACGGAAGACCCTCCCACCCAGGTTTCGCGGTTCATCGGTTCTTCCTGGGGATTCCCTGGGCTAGTCGGCGGGGGATGCTCCCTCGGTGATCCGTATGCCGGTGATTCGGTCTCCCTGCGCGATCGCGTTCACCACGTCCTGTCCCTTGACGACCCGGCCGAACACGGTGTGCTTTCCATTGAGATGCGGCTGCGGGGCGTGGGTGATGAAGAACTGGCTTCCGTTGGTGTCCGGACCGGCATTGGCCATCGAGAGCGTGCCCGTTTCATGGGTCAAGGGATTGTCCAGGACCTCGTCTTCGAATTGATACCCCGGCCCGCCGGAGCCTGTTCCGGAAGGATCGCCTCCTTGGATCACGAATCCGGCGATCACACGGTGGAATGAGACGTTGTCGTAGAACCCGTCTCGGGCGAGGAACACGAAGTTGTTGACGGTCCTTGGCGCGTGCTGAGGGAAAAGCTCCAGTTCGATGGGGCCCTTCGATGTATCCATGATCGCTCCGTAGCTTGCCGTTTCATCGATCTGCACCTTTGGGGGCGTGTTCCACTGTTTCATTCTCTTTGGCTCCTTGTTTTGGGTTTCTCGATTCCATGGGTTCGGCGTGGTCTGCTTTGAGCAGGACCAAGTCCGATGATGACGGCACATCCATGGCTGTCGCCATTCCGTGTTCATCATACCGAATCCAGGGGGCCTCAACCGATTGGCGCGGCGGTGTTTAAACGATCATGCATGCTGCACAGGGGCTGCCGTGCTCGGCGTCGACCGGCGAATCGGTGATTCGGACTCAGGTGGGCGTTGCTCTACGGTGTGCCGGGTGGAAGATGGATCGCGAAGCGACAGACGGAATCCCCTTTCAAAACGGATTCGAGAACATCCGCGTCCAGGGGCCGGCCGAGCATGACCTCATACGGGCGCTTGTGGAATGCCGCGCTGCAATGACAGAACGTGGCGGATACCGGTTTCCGCCCCGGCCGCAAGGATTCCTTGGCCCAGGGGCAGTGGCAGTAGTGGTAACGCTTCAGGTCCGGATCGGTTTCGTGGAGATACTCGATGGCTTGGTGGGGAATCTTCGTCTCGTAGATCGTGTCTCCCCGGCGAACCCCGGATGCAATCTCGGGATGCGCCTGCACAAACTTGATCACCTCATGGGTGATCGGCTGAGTGAAGAAGAGGGTCCCGCGCTGCTCGTGCGCCTCCAACTCCGCGAGGAAGTCGCGACCTTTGAGCTCGAGATACGCCTCGATCGAGCCGGACTGCTCATACTTCTCTCGCTGCTCTTCATACCAACTGTCTTCCAGATTCCTCAGTCCTCTTCCCAGGATTCTCTTGCACGTGGCGGCATCGCAGGCTTGCTCGAGACGATCGACGACGGTGGCCATCAGTTTCGGTCTCTCATGATTGGTTGAGCCCAGGGCGGGGAGGGCGATTCCTTCGAACAGGCGATCGCGCGTGTCAGCACCGAGGGCTTCGCCAAGCTTCCGATGCAGGTTCTCCATGGCTTCGGCGCCGTCGATCAATTCGATCGCGGCAACGTACATCGCCTGGTTGCCCACAAAGGTTCCATATCGGGCAAGGGCGACGAAGTTGTCCCACGTATTGGCGCCATCCAAGATCAATGCCTTGGCGAACCGATGAATCGCCGCTTGATCGGCCGCTTCGAGGCTGGCGTCCGGGTCTTCTTGGTTCGCGAATTGTTCGAATCGCTCGACAAGGGCCATCGATGGGGAAATCACGGTCTCGGGGAGAGACCGCTTTTCAAGATACGCACGGAAACCCTCTCTGTTCATGGCACTCTCCATCCGTTTTGGCGTGACGCAACGATAACGTTTCGCACGTCTCCTCAGCGTCACAGCCGATCGGCCAACCCGTACCACTTGTCATGGACCTTCCGGCGGACTACCGTACAGCCGGAGGCATTGCTTGATGGCTACGTCGAACACCGCGCGCGGAGTGGTGGGACTACTCATTGGATCGCTTGCTTTGCTGGGGATGTACTTCCTTGCCGAGCATGAGTATCTCCTGTTTCATTCCGTTGTTGAGTTGTTCAGCATCGTCATTGCCTTTGCCATCTTCGTTGTTGCTTGGAATTCCCGCCGGTTCCACTCGAGCGGGTACCTTCTCATTCTCGGTGTTGCTTACCTGTTTATTGGGGCGCTTGATTTGATGCACACCCTGGCCTACGAGGGAATGAATCTGATCCCCGGGGGCGGCGGGAACATGGCGGCGCAGCTGTGGCTTGCTGCGCGTGGGATGGAGAGCGTCACGCTTGTGTTTGCCATGCTTCATGCGCGATTGGTCAAGCATCCGAGCCGGCTGATCGTCGCGTATCTCACGGCGACGGCGCTTCTCATTGCGAGCATCACGGCCGGATGGTTCCCGGAGTGCTACGTGGAAGGCGTAGGCCTCACGGTGTTCAAGCGTGTGAGCGAGTACGTGATTGCCCTTGCGCTTGTCATCGCGCTTGTTGCCGTGTACCGGAAGAGGCGGGAGCTGGAGAAACCTGTTCTCTCATGGCTTTCGGCATCCATTCTTCTCACTGCGGCATCCGAAATCGCCTTCACATTCTATGTCGGCGTGAGCGATGTGGCGAATTTCACCGGACACATCCTCAAGACGGTTTCGTTCTACCTCATTTATCGGGCGATCATCCTTCCCGGACTCGTGAGGCCGTATGAGTTGATGTTTCGCGATCTGAAGCGCAAGGAGGAATCGCTTGTGCAAGCGCGTGATCGGCTTGAGCAACGCGTGGCGGAACGCACCGCGGAGCTACAAGACCTCACACAGCAGCTGGTTACGGTGCAGGAGGAAGAGCGGCTTCGGTTGTCCCGGGAGCTGCACGATGAAGCAGGACAGTCGCTCACGGCATTGAAGGTAGGTCTCGAACTCGCCGCGCGCGACATGCATGATGAAACCTGCTGTGATCGGATTCGGGAAGCGGCCGAGCTGGCGGGGAAGACCATGGAGCACCTGCGTGGTATTGCGCACGCCCTGAGGCCCCCGGCCTTGGATGTTGACGGAATCGAGCACGTACTGGAGGAACTGTGTCAGGACTTCGGCCGCCGAACCGGTATCCGGATTGGCTACGAGGCCGGATCCCCGCCCAAGCTGTCCGAGAGCACGCGCCTGGCGTTGTTTCGGATTCTTCAAGAAGCGCTCACCAACATTACCCGTCATGCGGATGCCCACCAGGTTTGGGTTTCGCTTCAGTCCCACAACGGGCAGACGTGCTTGGTCGTCACGGATGATGGGAAGGGATTCGATGCGGATTCCACGGGGTCATGGGGCGATGGGCGGGGTCTTGTGGGGGTTCGTGAACGGGTAAAGGGGGTCGGTGGACACCTTGAGCTCAATGCACAACCCGGATCCGGAACGTCTCTTCGTGTCTGCGTTCCGCATGGAGAAGACGTATGATCCGAGTGCTGCTTGCCGATGATCACCACTTGGTGCGACAGGCACTTCGAATGTTGCTTGACAAGGAACCCGGCATCGAAGTCGTTGGCGAGGCCGAAAACGGCCGTCGAGCGGCATCGATGGCCCGGCGAATCCGCCCGGATGTTGCGGTGCTGGACATGGCGATGCCGGAGATGAACGGGATCGAAGCCACGGAGCGGATCCTTCGGGATGCCTCTCCTTGCCGCGTCATCATCCTCTCAATGCACCAGGATCGGATGATCATTCAACGAGCCCTGCGAAGCGGCGCCAGTGGGTACGTGCTCAAGAGCTCGGTAGGCGACGAGCTGAAACTGGCTGTCCGTGCCGCAGCCAGTGGACGAACCTATCTCAGTCCGGGCATTCCGCAAGAGATTGCAAAAGCCGCCAAGGTTGATGCGGAGCACGAGGAAATCGACGCCGGATTTGCATCGCTCACGCCACGAGAACGTGAAGTCCTGCAACTCGTTGCCGAAGGGCGAACCAATCGGGAGATTGCAGGGATCCTTCGTGTGAGCGCGAAGACGGTCGAGAAACACCGCGGCAACCTGATGGCGAAACTGGGCGTGCGGGATCTTCCTCATTTGATGCGCGTTGTCTTGGAACACAAGCTGGTTCTCTTTCCCGAATAGGAGCATCTCCAGTCTTCCAGACGGACCTCACGACGAACAGGAGATGTGCGGCGATGGTAGGGTTTTCCCGTATTGGCTGTGCATTGCGATTCGGTCATGATTGCAGAGAACAGCAAGGGGAAGCATATGGCGCGTTCCGGCATTGCCAGAGCTTAGGGATGGATAACCAGGGGAACGCCAATGCCGGTAGCGTCGCTTCCCCGAAAGCTGGCGATCGTAGAATACGATTAGGTGGCCAGCCTCCAGACTGGAGCGCCAGAAGCGTCCGATCCGCGCGGTTAGAACATCGAAAGGTCTGGCGCTCCACCTCCTTGCAGGTGAGAGGGAAGAGAGCATCTTCCCTCTCGTTGCTTTGGCGGTAACGCGGCCGGGGCGTTGCGTCGGATCGTGGTTTCAAATCTCGATATCCTTGTCTTCTTTACGATTCCGTGCGGACTCCTTCCATGCCGAGCCTGATCCCCTCACACGTGAACAGCTGGTTTCTGGGGATGGCCTTCCTATCTGGCTTCGCGGCTTCAGGCGAGAAGTGCTCGCGATTTGGCCAGAACGTCCGGCTGGCGGCAGCGAGGCTCTTTTCGCTCAGCGGGCACACCTTTCGGAATCCATCGTGGAAACGGCCATCGGAAGAGAATCGGCGCGCCATCCGCACGCTTGCTGGGCGTTCTTCTGAGGCGGCGGTTGGCAACTCGGAGCGCATCCTCGGGTACACTGCGTTCATGCAGTCCATCTGTCGAGTCGATCTCAGCATGGAACGGACATCGAATGAGGTCGTTCCAATGAAGCTGATCCAGCGATTCCTCGGCGGGCGTGGGGCGAACATGGCATTACTCCGCGATCGTCTCTCCGAAACGCTGGATCCTCTTGCCGATGATGCGCCGCTCGTCTTCGGGGTCGGCCCCCTTGTGGGAACAGGGTTTCCGAGTGCCGCACGGTTCAACATCAGCGGCCGGTCACCGCAGACGGGGATTCTCGGCGATTCCAATGCGGGCGGATTTTTCGGTCCGGAACTGCGATGTTCCACTGTCGATCAACTGGTAATCACAGGATGCGCATCTCGTCCTACCGTGTTGTGGATCGACGAAGGAAGGGTTGAGTACATCGATGGGCGAGGCTTCTGGGGTCTCGATACGGTGGAGGCAACGGCGGCGATTCATGAGGAACTCGGAGACCCCAAGATCCAGGTTGCCGTGGTCGGCCCAGCGGCGGAAAGCGGGGTTGCCTTCTCTGGAGTTTTCGCCAACTTGGCTCGCGCTGCGGCGCGTACGGGAATGGGGCGGTTGATGGCGCGGAAGAACCTCAAGGCGATCGCTGTCCGCGGATCGCGAAAACCTGCTGTTGCTGATGCGGCTCGATTGCACGAACTCTCCGCTCGAATGCGCGAACGGATTCTTGCTCATCCGGAGTATGATATTCGTTCTCGGCTGGGCTCCACGCAGTTGGTCACCGCGTTGCAACGGATCGGTGCGCTACCGACGAGGCACTTCCAGGCAGGGACCTTCGAAGGCGCCGACGCGGTCTCCGGTGAGACCATCGAAGCGAAATACAAGGTCCGTTCGATGTCGTGTGCCTCGTGCCCCATTCACTGTAGCCGCTACCTGGAAGTCGACGATCCCAGATTCCCCGGCCTTCGATTCGAGGGGCCGGAGTACGAACCGCTCGCCGGATTCACTGTGCGTGTGGGCAACACCGATCTGCCGCTGGCTCTGTACGCCGTCGATCGCTGCAACCGCTTGGGCATCGACGCCATTTCCACCTCCGAGGGGATTGCGTGGGCGATGGAGTGCGCCCAGCGAGGTCTTCTCGATCGCCACAGCGCAGAAGGGCTCGATCTTTCATTCGGCAACGGAGAGACGATTCTGACGCTGATCGAGAAGATCGGGCAACGGGAGGGGTTCGGGGACGTTCTTGCAGACGGCGTACGGGCTGCTGCGCTCCGGCTTGGTTGCGGTGGTGAGCTGGCGATGCACAGCAAGGGGCTCGAACTCTTCCAGGCCGATGTGCGTGCGATGAAGGGGTATGGCCTTGGCAACGCGGTCGCAAGCCGTGGTGCCGATCACCTGCGGTCGGAACCGTGGTTCGAATTCTCCGGGGATCGAGAGGAAGGACTGCGGCGGTACGGTATTGCGGAAACATCGGATCGGCTGGCGTGGCGTGGCAAAGGCCTGTTGGTGAAAGACTACGAAGAGAGGGCCGCCGTGGCCGATGCGCTGGGCATCTGCAAGAACGTCTACAACAACATGGAGGTACTTGATTGGGAAGAGACAGCCGAAGTTGTGGACGCGGTGACAGGGATCGACATGACCGGGGAAGAGGTTCGGCGTGTCGGCGAACGTATCGTGAACGTAGAGCGGATGATCAACGCGCGATTCGGGATCGATCGGGCGGCGGACACCCTCCCGCGAAGGTTTCTCGAGGAGCCGGCAGGACCTCCGGGGTCTCCGTCCGCGGGGTCGGTGGTCGAGCTGGAGCCGATGTTGGACGAGTATTATCGGGCACGAGGCTGGTGTTTGGAGACAGGTCTGCCTATGGCGGAGAAGATCGGAGAACTTGAGATTGGGTGATTCGGATGAACGAGCTTTGGGTATCGGTCGATCATATCAAGGGAATCTGTACCGGTCCGGTGGAGATGTCTCCGGGCACAGGATTCCTCGTCCGCAAAGGACGTTTGCACTTCCCTCACGGCGGGCCGATCTGCATCTTCGCGTTGCAGAATCTCCTGCCCTTCCTGTGCATCAAGGAACGGGAAGATCGTGCCAAAGACCCGGCGGACTGGGTCGATCGGCTCCACGAGGTGCAGTGTCCCGACCCCAAGGGGCTCGTGGACTGGCGGATTGAGTCGCGACCGCTTGGCAGTACCGCCATGGATGCCGAGCCGTATCCGGTATCGCCGCCGACCTCGCCGCGAGAGGGACAGGCAAGCGGGACTCCCAACATGCTCTATCTCACGGTTCAGGATGTTGAAGGCGTCTGCCCCGCGGGCATGCGTCCCGGTGTGCGCGCTATCTTGTACGGCAGCAGCCTCTATCTGCCACAGGCCTTCTGTCTCTACGCGATGGCAGCGCTCATTCCCTTGCTGCCGGCCATGCAGCGGCAGATCGAATCCGACGATTGGATGGCGAGCGAAAATGTTGTCGCTTGCCCCGATCCTGCCGGCGGTGTCATGATCCGGATCGATCGGGTCAAGGCATGAGACGCATTACAGGGCTCTCCAGGTAAGCCATGGCCCTTCGGGCCGCTGCCGGACGAAGAGCCGTGTCGTCCCATGGACGACACCGTGAGACGGCTTCGGATTCGCCCGATTTTCCGCTGCAGTCACGTGAGTCGGCACGGAGGCGTGAAGATACCGAACGGTGAAGCAGCCCGCCTGTGCACTAGGAGCGTTGTGGCAAGCAGATGAGCTCCCGTTGTGGGGTGCTCAGGAATTCGCAACCCGATTCAGTGACCAGAACGTCTTCCTCAAGGCTAACACGGCCGAAGTGTTGTGTCGGAACGTTTAGCTCCAGGGTGAAGATGTTACCCTCCTCGACGGTTCCGTAGGGGCTGTCTCCATACCGTTTCCACGCCGGAGCGAGCAGCGTCCCGCCATCGTGTGCCTGTCGCCCGAGCTGATGTCCCAATGCATGCCCGTATTCAGGATAGCCCCGGTCGATCACGAAGCGGCGCGCGATCGCATCGATGTCTTTCCCGACGGCGCCCGGGCGTAGAGCTTCTGCCGCGATCCGGATAGCCTCGCGGACGGTAACGAACGCTCGTGCGATTTCGGACGGGATTTCGTGGGGCCGGCCGAAGAAGTACATTCGCTGCAGATCGGAGCAGTAGTCGTTGTAGCGAACGCCGAAATCGAAGTGCAGCAGTTGGCCTGCTTGCGTGCGGCCGTCGGTTGGGCCAACGTGCCCGAATTCCTTGTTGGGACCGGCATCGACCGCGGGATTGGAAGATGCTTGCCACGCCGATCCGACGCCGTATGCTTCCATTCGCTGGTGTACGTGTGCGTGGATCTCTCGCTCGGTCAGCCCGACGCGCAAGTAGTCGGCCAGCTCGTGGTAGATGGTTTCGGTGATCTCGACTGCTCGTCGGATCAACGAAACCTCGGTCTTGGTCTTGCGTCCGCGCAAACGGCCGACAATCGGCTCAGCACTCTGCAGCCGATCTGCAAAGGGCGTTTCCGCAAGGATGCCGGTGAGAACGCGCTTCATTCCGGCGGTTAGGCCATCGGCAGAGACATCGTTGACGCTTTCGTTGATCGCAATCGCCTGCGGGGCGATCCGGAAAAGCTCCTGGCGCAGTGGCTCGCCGATTCCTTTGGTATAGGGAACGATCCGGTCGAAGAGCTCGGCGGGAAGCCCTCCGGCATCGAAGTTCCCCACGATGGCGATTCGTTCGCCGCTGCGGGTGAAAAGGAGTGCCGAGATCCATACCAGATCACACCCAAGCACAAGGGGTAAGGTGGGGTCGAGCATCTGCGATGTCTCCCGAACCCAGATCAGCCAGCAGTCGATGCCGGTCTGTCGAAGGATGCCGGGAATCTGCTCGATCTTCTCCCGTTGGAGCAACGAAGCGTTCACACCCGTCCGGTCCATGAACGAGAGTGTAGACGGTGAAGTCCTGTTCGGCCAGAGGTGTTTGCGACCCTCGCCGGCGGTCGGCCACAAGAACCTCGATCTGCGGCGCTTTGACAACCGCACAGCCCTACCGTACCCTACGGTTTCAAGTACGGTACCAGCACACTTCCTGTCCGACTGAATACATGATCGGTAGAACCTATATGTGGGGCGTGATGCCTCGAAGTGAGATCGCGTTCGATTTGCATGAATCGCCCGTTCACGCGTTGATGGAGAAGACGCAGCGGCAGGCAGACGACGTGTGAAGGAGAGACGATGACCCAACAGACCTCGATTGAGAAGACACGAAACGTGGGCGTCATGGCTCACATCGACGCCGGGAAGACCACCGTCAGCGAGCGAATTCTGTTCTTCACCGGCAAGCGGCACAAGATCGGTGAGGTGCACAACGGCGAAGCGGCCATGGATTGGATGGTTCAAGAACAGGAGAGAGGAATCACGATCACCTCCGCCGCCACCACCGCATACTGGAGAAAGCACCGGATCAACATCATCGATACCCCGGGACACGTCGATTTCACCGCGGAAGTCGAACGGAGTCTTCGGGTCCTGGATGGAACTGTGGCGCTCTTCTGCGCAGTTGGCGGGGTACAGCCGCAGGCGGAGACCGTCTGGCGTCAAGCCGACAAGTACGGTGTTCCGCGGATTGCCTTCATCAACAAGATGGATCGCACCGGGGCCGACTTCGAGCGGGTTGTAGAGGAGATTCGTGAGGAGCTTGGCGCGAACGCCGTTCCGGTTGTGATTCCGATCGGGGCCGAGGCGGACTTCAAAGGCGTGGTCGATCTCGTGGACATGAAAGCGATCTACTACGATGACGCATCGCAGGGCGCGACGATCCGAGAGGAACCGGTTCCTGAGGAGATGGCGGAGCAGGTTCATGCCGCCGCAGCGCTGATGATCGAGAAGATCAGCGAGCAGGATGATCGGTTGATGGAGAAATTCATCGAAGGAGAGACGCCGGGGCGTGACGAACTTGTTCGGGCGATTCGGAAGGCAACGATTGATGGACGATTCATTCCCGTTCTGTGCGGCGCGGCTTTCAAGAACAAGGGAGTTCGCCGGCTGCTCGATGCAATCGTCGACTACCTTCCCTCTCCGGTGGATCTTCCGCCGGTGATCGGAGCGAGCACCGAATCGAACAAGGAACTGATTCGTCAGCCAACGGAGGATGCGCCGCTGGCTGCGCTGGCATTCAAGGTGCAAGCCGACAAGCACATGGGCAAGCTCACGTATGTTCGGGTCTACTCCGGCGTGCTGCGCGCCAGTGCTCAGGTCTTCAATTCAACGCGAGAGAAGATCCAGCGCGTCGGGCGCCTTTTCGAGATGCATGCGAACGACCGCGAGGCGATTGCCGAGTTGAGGCCGGGGCAGGTCGGCGCGGTCGTCGGCTTGGGTGATACGCGAACGGGGGACACAATCTGCAGCCGGGAACATCCGATTCTCCTCGAATCGATCGAGTTTCCCGCCCCCGTCATCGATGTCGCGGTGTCTCCGGAGTCTCGCGAGGACCGTGACAAGCTGTCGGCTGCGCTAGTACGGCTGGCTGAGGAGGATCCCACCTTCGTGGTCCGCTCGGACCAGGAGACCGGCGAGGTGGTGATCTCGGGCATGGGAGAGCTGCATCTCGAGATCATCGTCGATCGGCTCCGGCGGGAGTTCGGCGTCGCCGTAGCTTCGGACCGACCGCAAGTTGCCTATCGAGAGACGATTCTCGCGACCGTCGATGACGAGCATCGGCACGTCAAACAGACGGGCGGGCGGGGACAGTACGCCCACATGGTCTTCCGCATTGAGCCCACCGATCCGGGAAGCGGGTTCCAGTTCGAAGACGAGATCACCGGAGGGAAGATCACCCGGGAGTACCTCTCCGCCATCAAACGGGGCATCGTGGAAGAGATGATGGAGGGGCCGTATGCCGGATTCCCGATGGTGGACCTCAAGGTCGTTGTCTACGATGGGTCGATGCACGAAGTGGACTCTTCCGAACAGGCATTCCGGACGTGTGGACGGATGGGATTCCGCGCTGCGTGCCTGAAAGCCGGGCTCGAGCTTCTCGAACCGATGATGAGTGTCGAAGTCACCGCTCCGGAAGAATACACCGGCGCGATCACCGGCAGCCTATGCAGCAAGCGAGGAAGGATCGTGTCGATGGATTCCAAGGGCGGTGCATCGATCCTGCGAGCGCTTGTGCCCTTGGCTGAGATGTTCGGGTATGCCTCCGAGCTTCGGAACAACACCAGCGGCCGCGGAACCTTCACGATGCATTTCGAGCATTACGAAGCCGTACCGCTTGCGATTGCAGAGAAGGTCATCGAGGAGCGTACCAAGGCCAAGGGGTAGTCTGACGAATACGCAGCCGTCGAATAGAATCGGTCGACTGCTTGCCGCGGGCGAGCGGAACAACGTGTTTTGGAGGGATTCTCGTGCGCAGAGTACCGGTGATCAGTTTGGCGATCGTTGCCGTGGTGGCTTTGTCTGCCCTTGCCTCGGATCTGGCGTCACTCCTCGAAGAGGGATTGTCCATCTTCCTGAACGACCAAGTGGTCGTGGAGAGCCGTTCTGAGTTGGAGGGAGCGATTGACGTCTTGTTGGCGGCTCATGCCATCGATCCGGCGAACGCGGACGTCCTCAATGGGCTTTCTCAGGCGTACTACACCCTGGCGGATGTGTACGACAACGAGGACGCGAGCAAGAAGGCACACTACGTCGAAGGACAGCGGTTTGGCGAGGAATCTCTCCGGCTGGCCGACGGCTTTGCCGAGGCCGAGGCTGCTGAAGGCTTCATCGCCGCGCTCGAGCGGGTCGACGACGTGGCGGCACTGCAGTGGACGTACTCCAACTGGTCACGCAAGGACGAGTTCGACATCCTCGGTGCCGTCTTCCGCAACGATCCGCCGAAGCTCCGCGCGTTGGTCGAACGGGCATTGCAGGTTGATCCTCTCTATGTTGCCGGCGCGCCATACCGTTCTCTTGCTGCGCTGAACTCCAGTCTGCCGAAGATGCTGGGACAGGATCTTGAAGCCGCGCGGCAGCTGCTCTGCCATGTCGTGGATTTCCCGGCGATCTGTTCCGATTGCGCCGAGTGTCCCATCGATCCGATCTGTCATGAGTTCTTCGGCAACCGCGTCTTCTACGCCAAGTACTACCTGATCAAGATGGAGATGTGGGAACAGGCCAGGGCTGTATTGGAGAGCGTTCTGGCGGAGGATGCCGGAGAGATCTATCCGTTCCACAATGCGTTGAATCAGCAGCGGGCGCGGGAGATGCTCGACCAAGACGTACTGCCCAACCTCGGCTAACGCCGATCTTCCGATACCGGATTTCTTGAGACGCCCCGTCCGCTTCGCGCTGACGGAGCCCTCTTCTTAGATCAGATCGCGAAGCCAGTTGCGTAACGCGTAGCGAATTGCCGCGAAGCTGATGACGGCCCCGATGGTGAACAGGATGTGACCGATGTCGAAGGCTGAAACGGCAAAAGCAAGGGCATTCCCCGCGGCCGGCGGGTGCTCCGTATCCGTTACGACCATCGCGAACAAGGAGAGAGCAACCGCTGCGGCGCCGATCAAGCCTGCGTTCAGGTCCGTCAGAGACAGCCACCCAAATCGGAAGACAACTGAGCAGAGAAGCCCGACAGCCATTGACAAGACGTGGCCTCCGACCAGATTTCGCGGTTGGGCCATCGATGTGTGGGGTGCGGCGAACACGATGAAGGCGCTGGCTCCGAGCGCAGCGACCATGGCGCCGCTGGTCAGCGCGCCGAGGGCGACGATGACGACGGCAATTGCGGCGAATGCCAAGAGGGTTTGAACAACGTAGTGCACGGGGTCTTTAAGGAACTTGTGATCAAGCCACCGCATGGCAATACGGTACATGTTGCGGAGGAGCTGCGCAAGCAAGGGCGAACGGGAACGGAAGGTTGGATCCCTCGGAGCCCCTTAAGAGTCCGAGGCCGGCTCCTCGTGGTTCTTGAGATGGAGTGTCTCCGGCATGGTGATCAGAAGGGGCATCCGGATGACGAGCTCCAGGCCGATGACGGTGATGAAGACGTACATCGGGCCGAGATGATCCCAGATCAATCCGGCCAAGGCAGCACAGACCGCTGCAAGCAGCATCCGGACCATGCCTGATACCCCGAGCCAGCGTCCCATATGACGCTTGGGCACCAATTCGTAGGCCATCGCGCCGGCGTTGACGGCCGAGATTGTGAAGAAGCCGAGCAGCACCCCGGAAACCACAAGCATCGCCGTGTTCTGCGCGAGGATGAGCACAACACTCGAAAGCCACGACAGGGGTATGGTGACGTACAGAACGCGTTTTCGTCCGATGCGATCTGCGATGCGCCCGACCGGGATACCAAGGAGCAGTGGCGTCAGGGCGAACGCGGTGACCATCACGCCCAGGATCAGCTCGTCGGCCCCCTTGATCTCGTGGGCAAACGGTTGTGCGAATGGGATCACCATCCCCATCGGAAGGAACCCGATGGCATCGATGATCAACCATCTTGCCAGCTTCTCTCCACTGTGAAAGACCTCCCGGAGATCGGCGAGCATGCCGCGCGACGTCTCGTGAGATGAGGACCAGCGGCAATTCGGGAGGTAGCGGTAGATGAGGAAGAAGGTTCCCAGGGTTCCGGCGAGGGCGACAAAGAACAGCGGGCGGATGCCAGGGATGTGGACGCCCCCAAAGCGGATAACCAACGCCGCGGCCACGAGCGGAGCGAGCATGCCGAGCACGCCGGCGGCGAGGGTTTCGCAGAGGCTCATGGCCGTTGCACGATCTTCACTACGGATTGAGTTGCCGCAGATCGTCGAGCAACCCTGTCCGCTCAGCCCCTTGCCGAGCCAGTAGGCGATCATGGCCAGCAATGCGACCGGCCACGCTCCGGCGACGCCGTAGGTTAGGTACGAGACGGCGAGCAGAGCGATTCCGACCAGATACACCTGACGGACACCGCGTCGATCAATCAGCCAGCCGATGAACGGTGCAACCAGACCGGCGGTGGCCATTCCGACGCTGTTGACTAGGCCGAGCTGGGTTGCCGACGCGCCGAGTTCGAGGGTGTAGACCGAGAGGTACGGCGCAACGAGGTTGTACAGGAACATGGCCAACGACGAACGAAGGGCCGAGACCATCCACTGGCGCGGCTGCCTACGTACGAACGAGATGCCCGATGCCACGGAGGCCTGGATGCGCCGGGCGAGCGAACATGATTTCGTGACGAGATCTCTTCCTCTCTTGGACAATGAATCCTATCCAAGCGTAGCCGGTTGACCGGGAGGAATCCACATCCGCTGGCATTCACACGTCGGTGTCGGGCTTTCTTCGCGAATTCTTCTTCTGCGCGCGGCGCTTCTTGAACGCAAGGATCTCCTTACTGACCCGTCGAGGCACCCGCGTTGGAATCCGGGGCCGTCGCGGCCGGGACAGCTCATCCAGCCGGCGCCGGAGTTCCTCCAGGGCCAAGGTGCGGTTCTGAAGCTGGCTGCGCTCGCGCTGACAGGTCACGACGATGCCGGTCGGAAGGTGCCGGATCCGCACCGCCGTATCGCGTGTGTTGACGTTCTGTCCACCCGGTCCGCTCGAACGGAACGTCTCGACTTCGCATTCGGCAAGGATTTCCTGGTCTGTTCTCCGGTGTGACACGTCTCTCCCCCTGCGGTAGAGTACACAGAGAAACGGCACTCCTCGAAGGACTTCTGCCTCATCTCCGGGAGCAATCGGCCAGTGTGCGTATGTCCTGTCTTGCGCCGGCGGGGTTTGTTGTCCAAGATCGGGGCATGATCTTCGACGCAACGAAACACGATGAGATCCGCCTGATCGGGATACGGCACGGAGAATCCGAGGCGAATGCCGCGCGTTGCTACAGTGGACAGGTGGACGCCGCCTTGACGGCCCGCGGTGTCGAACAGGCACAGGCTCTCGGAGAGCGCTTCCGCGGGGTGCCGTTCGATGCGATGTACTGCAGCAACCTGTCGCGTGCGCAGAAGACGGCGGAGGCCATTGCGGCTCACCATGGGATTGAGCCGCACGCCGATCCGATTCTGCGCGAACGCGACTACGGCGACATGGAGAACCGGCCGTTTGACGAAGCCAGGGAACGGTTCCCCGAGTTCTTCGAGCGGCTCAGGGTATTTGATACGTCCTGCCCGATTCCCGGCGGAGAGAGCGCCGACGATGTCCGTGTCAGGGTGTCATCGTTTGTCGACCGGATGCTGGCGGAGCATCTTGGCCAGACGGTTGTTCTGGTCGCGCACGGTGGGATCCTGCGGACGCTCTTCTGGCACTTGATGGATGTTCCGTTTCGTGTCGTGCGTCACTCGTGTTGCGGCAACACGTCGGTCAGTTCGTTCCTGTTGCGCGGTTCCTGGACGCTCGAATTCTGGAACGATACCGCACACCTTCCATCCTGATTGCTATCGGATTCCGGTTCGCTTCCTCCATCGGATGCTTTGTGGGGCGGTGTCTTACCCTAACAGCGCGGATCGAGCGCATCGCGCAGGCCGTCGCCAAGCATGTTGAATCCCAACACGGAGAGCATGATGGCGATGCCGGGGAACGTGACGATCCATGGCGAGACGAGAAGGAGCAGCCGTCCGTCGCTGAGCATGACGCCCCACTCCGGAACCGGCGGCTGTGCGCCCAGGCCCAGGAATCCCAAAGCGGCGGCGTTCAGGATGGCGCTGGCGATGGTCAATGTGCTCTGGACGATGATTGGCGACAACGAGTTGATCAAGATGTGGCGGAACATGATGCGCAAGTGCCCTGCTCCCAGAGCCCGCGCCGATTCGACGTAGTCGGTCGTCTTGAGTTCGATCACCGACGAGCGGACGATCCGGGCGAATTGAGGAATGGTCACGATGCCGATGGCGATCATCGTGTTCCACAATCCCGGTCCGAGGATCGCGACGATCGCGATGGCCAGCAAGACGTACGGTATCGTCAGCATGATGTCCATCAGGCGCATCAGGAGGTTGTCGATGAATCCGCCGAAGTACCCGGCAACCAGGCCGATCACCGTTCCGAAGAACAGCCCGATCGATACGGAGATTACTCCGATGGTCATCGAGATCCGCGCGCCGTGGATCACCCGGCTCAACAGGTCGCGGCCGAGTTCGTCCGTGCCGAACCAGTGCTCGCGTGATGGGGATTGTTGGATGCTTCGCCAATCCTGCTTGAGCGGATCGTAAGGGGAGATCAGGTTGGCGAAGATCGCCAGGATCAGGAACAAGAGGATCAGCGATCCTCCGGCGAGCGCCAGACGGTTCTTCCGCAAACGCCGCAGTGCATCGAGGAATAGCGACGAGCGAATCGTCTTGCCTTGCCCGTTGTTGGCCGTATCGAGACTAGTCATACTTCACCTTCGGATTGATCCATGCGTACGAGAGATCGACGAATAGGTTGATGAAAATGAAGATGGCGCCGATGAACAGAACGCCGCCCTGTACCGCGGGATAGTCGCGGGCATTGATCGAGTCGAGGAGCCAACTCCCCAAGCCCGGCCAGGCGAACACCGTCTCTGTGAGGATTGCGCCGCCCAGCAGCAGTCCGAAGTTGAGACCGACCACGGTTACGGTGGGGAGAAGTGCGTTGCGGAAGCCGTGCTTCAACATCACGATACTCTCTCGAACCCCCTTGGCCCTTGCTGTATTGATGTAGTCCTGGCGCAAGACCTCCAGCATGCTCGACCGGGTCATCCGGGCAATCATCGCCATCGGAATGGTTCCCAAGGCGATGGCTGGCATGATCAGGTGCCACAGGACGTTGCCCAACGCATGCCAGTTGGCGCCGATGATGGCATCGAGAACGTAGAATCCTGTCACCGGATTCAGTGCGACGCCGGTTCCGAGTCGCCCGCCGAACGGCATGATGGGCACCTTCAGGGCGAAGACGTAGATCATCATGAGGCCGAGCCAGAAGACCGGCATGGAGATTCCGATCAATGCGATCACCATGCCGGCATAGTCGGCGAAGGAATACTGCTTGACCGCGGAGACGATGCCGATGGCGATGCCTACGATCGATGAGAAGATCATCGCAGCGAGACTCAGCTCGAAGGTCGCCGGAAACCGCTCGGCAAGGATTGCGAGAACGGGACGTCCTTCCCGGATCGAGTCGCCCCAATCCCCCTGGAACAGGTTGGCGACGTACGATCCGAATCGCATGTAGAAGGGGCGGTTGAGGCCCATCCGTTCGCGGAGCTGTTCGAGTGCGGCCTCACTCACGTGCTGTCCCAGCATGACCCGTGCGGGATCGCCGGGGATGAATTCGATCAGTAAGGAAACGAGCACCAGCAGGCCGAGCAACACGGGAAGAACTCCCAATAGCCGACGGATCGCGTATTTCAGCAAAGTTCTTCCTTCCCTGCGCGAGGCTCGCGATGAGGCGAAGGGAAGCACCTGTGCAGTGCTCCCCTTCGTGTATCGATGATCGCGTCTACTTGTTGGACCAGACGAACTCGAGCCGGCCCTTGACCACGGGATTCAGATCGTATTCGTGGATGTAACTGCCCACGCCGACCATCCGGTTCCCGGTGGCGACCGTCAACCAGGGGGCGTCCCCGTGGATGATGACCTGCGCCTGTTCATAGAGCGCGATTCGTGCGTCCATGTCCGAGGTGGTTTGCGCGGCGATGTTGATGTCGTGGAGCGTATCGTTGATGTAGAAGGCAATGTTGCCGGCGCTGCCGACCGTGGCTGCGTCCTTGTCCAGCAACACGTAGATGAAGTTGTCGGGATCGCCGTTGTCGCCCATCCACCCGAGCATTGCCATCGGATGCTCGCCGTCTTCGGTCTTCTCCAGGTACGTGCCCCACTCGTAGGTCACCAGGTTCACCCGGATACCGACCTCCGCCAGCTGTGCCTGCAGTGCTTGGGCGAGCAGTTTTGGCTGCGGGAAGTAGTCGCGGAAGACCGGCATGTACCACAGGTCGGTCTCGAAACCATTCGGGAATCCAGCGGCGGCAAGATATGTTCGGGCCAGGGCCGGATCGTACGAGTAGTCAACAATGTCCGCGTTCCATCCCCAGAGGTTCGATGGCATGGGGTTGACGGCAACTTCGCCGTATCCCTTATAGAACGTCTCGACCAGCATCGCCTTGTCGATCGCGTGGTTCACCGCGAGTCGCACCAAGATGTTGTCGAACGGCTCAATCATCTGGTTCATCGCGACGTATCCGACATTCAGTCCTGGCGCCTGCAGGAGTGTCAGGTTGGCGTCGGCTTCGATCAGCGGGGCGTTGTCAGGCGTGACACTGTCCATCACGTCGATGGCTCCGCTCTTCAGCGCGATCAAGCGTGCCTGTTCTTCAGGGATCACCTTAAATACCGCGCCGTCGAGATAGGGGTACGGGTCGTTCCAGTAATCATCGAAACGCGTGAGAACGATCTCACTTCCTCGGGTCCAACTGACGAACTTGAACGGGCCGGTTCCGACCGGGCTGTTCCGGAACGCCTCGACGCCCATGTCTTCCATCGCTCGCTTGCTGACGATCATTGCGGTGAAGCATGATAGGTTCAGCAAGTTCGGAGCTGAGGGACGATCCAGCGTGAATTTCACCGTGTAGTCATCAATCTTCTCGACCAGGATGATGTAGTTGTACATGTATCCCCAGTAGGCGAAGTCACCGTCGTGATACGGGTGATTCTCGTCGTACTGACGTGCGAAGGTGAACACGACGTCATCGGCGGTCATCTCGTAGGATGGATTGTCGCCCCACGGGTGGAACATGACGCCTTGCCGAAGATAGAACGTCCATTCTAGCCCATCTTCGCTGACGTCGTACCCCGTGGCCAGTGCCGGGTGAACGGACGATGTTCCTCGATCGAACTCATACAACGTGTTGAAGATGTTCTGGCATACCTTCACCGACTCTCCGTCCGTGATATCCGCCGGATCGAGTCGGACGGAATCTCCTCCCCGGGCGAATACGAGAGTCCCTCCGTACTCCTGCGCGGCCGCGCCGACTGTCAGCGCCATGGCCGCGAGCAGAACTCCAAGTGCTATCCAACGCGTCTTACCCATACCGATCCTCCTTGTTCAGTCCAGACTAGGCCGTACTGCACAACTTCGATCGCTGCCTGTGCATCACCTCCTGCAAGTTGACTTCGCGTTCAGATTGCTCAGGCGCCCTAAGATGAAACAGTCTATAGCGAGAGGTGTCGTCAGACAAACAGGACATATGCGCGCATATCACGAAGACAAGGAGTATGAAGACATGCCTGTTGTGCTGACGCACAGGGCGTTCGCTGGTTGAAGAAGGGAAGACGGCCATCAATGGGTTGCCGTCGGCGATTCCGATTAGCTGCTCTCTTGGGGGGCGGCGGAACGGTGAATAGGACTCAGGTTCAGTGTGTCGGCGAAGTGACATGCCGTGAAGTGTTGATCGCCAACATCGCGGTATGCCGGGACCTCTGTCTTGCAGGTCTCTTGCATGTATCGGCATCTTGGATGGAATGGGCAGCCGGAGGGTGGGTCGACCGGGCTTGGGACATCGCCTTCGAGGACGATTCGATGGACGTCGAAATCCGGATCCGGTACCGGGACAGCCGAGACCAACGCCTCGGTGTAGGGGTGTTTGGGTTCGGCGAACAGTTTCTCCGTGGCGGCCAGTTCGACGATCTTTCCCAGGTACATCACGGCGATCCGATTGCTGATGTGTTTCACTACGGACAGGTCGTGGGCAACAAACAGGAACGTGAGGCTGAATTCGTGCTGAAGGTCCTCGAGGAGGTTCAGCACCTGAGCTTGGATGGAGACATCGAGCGCTGAGACGGGCTCGTCACAGATGAGCAATTGGGGATCTAAGGCCAGCGCCCGTGCCACACCGATCCGTTGGCGCTGTCCACCCGAGAACTCGTGGGGATACCGCTTGATGTGGTCCGGCTTGAGTCCGACCGCGGCGATCAGTTCGCAGACGCGTGCCCTGCGGTCGCTGCGGGATGCGGTGCGATGGATTATCAGGGGCTCTCCAACGATCGAGCCGACGGTCATGCGCGGATTGAGCGAGGAATACGGATCCTGGAAGATGATCTGCATATCGCGCCGCAGGCACTTGAGTTCCTTTCGATGCGCCTTCGCAACATCGATCTCGTGCAGCGTATCCCCCAATTCGGACAGCCGTTTGCTTCGAAAGAGTACCTCCCCTGCCGTCGGTTCCACCAGCCGCAGAATCGTCCGTCCAGTGGTCGTCTTCCCACACCCGCTCTCTCCTACAAGGCCGAGTGTTTCTCCCTCGTGAATCCGCAGATCGATGCCGTCCACCGCCTTGACGTGGCTGGTTGTCTTGCGGAACAGGCCCTTGCGAACCGGGAAGTACTTCTTCAGTCCTCGAACATCCAGAAGGATCTCTTGCGTCGGCGTCAATTCGATCTCCCTTCCGATGTGTACAGCCAACAGGCGGCCTTGTGTTCCGATGCCAGCTCCTGAAGCGGCGGAGGCGTTGTCTTGCAGATGTCCATCGCTTCGGGACAGCGAGGTTCGAATCCACACCCCTGCGGTGCATCGCACGGATCGGGAACCACGCCGCGAATTGGGACGAGACGTTCCTTTTCCACGGCGAGTGACGGAAGAGACTTGAGGAGCCCTCGGGTGTACGGATGCTTCGGGTTGCGGAAGATCTCCCGCACTGGAGCGCTCTCCACAATACGTCCGAGGTACATCACCACGACATCATCGGCCATGCTCGCGATCACACCGAGGTCATGCGTGATGAATTGAATTGCTGCATTGAACTGGGTGCGAAGATCGTTCATCAAGTCGAGCACCTGGGCCTGGATTGTCACATCCAGCGCTGTGGTCGGCTCATCGGCCACCAGGAGAGAGGGATTGCAGGAGAGCGCCATGGCGATCATGGCACGCTGCCGCATTCCCCCGGAAAGCTGGTGAGGATACTCATCGACCCGCTGTTCGGGAAGGGGAATCCCGACCGCGCGGAGCATCTCGATCGCTCTCTTCTTTGCTTCCCTCTTCTTCAACCGTTGGTGGAGAACGATCGCTTCCATGATCTGACTGCCGATGGAGTACACGGGATTGAGCGAGGTCATCGGTTCCTGGAAGATCATGGCGATCTCGTTTCCGCGGATCGAACGCATGGCACGGCCCTTCTGCGGCAGCCCGGCGAGGTTCATGACGCCGTTCTTGCAGCGGTAGAGGATCGATCCGCCAACGATCCGCCCGGCGGGCATTGGGAGAAGCCCCATGACGGCCAGCGCAGTCACCGTCTTCCCACACCCGCTTTCTCCGACCACGCCCAACGTTCGCTCACGCTCGATCTCATAGCTCACGCCATTGACCGCACGAACCACGCCCGTATCCGTGAAGAAGTGGACCTCGAGATCCTTTACCTCGAGAACGGACGATGTGCTCCTCATTTCACCGGAATCGGCCGTGGCAGTGGAGCCAGGTGCTTTGGAAGATACTTCGCGGGCCATCATAGCCCCCTTTCCACCCAGGCCGTGATGACCGGACCGAGATGGCGTTGTCCATCAAACAGAATAGCGGAAAAAAACAGTTCGTGCAGCATCCTCCCCTTCCGTTCCGGCAGGGCCTGCTGTTGCAGTCGGTCCGGTTGCGTGCTCCCTTCCGGCTTCTCACCGTGGACTGCCGCGTGTAAGATCTCCCTTGGGAGGACCGATGAAACGACGATCGTGGACGATTCTGGTAGGCACTGCGTTGATCTTGGTGTCGGCACTGCTGTACGTCGTTCACTACTTCATCTTTCATGACGTTCATCACATCCTGTTGTGGAGTTTCACCAATTTCTGCTTCCTCCCGATCTCGGCGTTGGTGGTTACCCTGGTGATCAACCGTTTGCTGACGCAGAGAGAGAAACAGGCGAAGCTTCAGAAGCTGAACATGGTGATCGGGGCGTTCTACAGTGAGGTTGGGACGCGCCTCCTGGGGATGTTCTCCGGGTTGGACGGCGATGTGGCGGAACTGAACGAGCTTCTGGTTGTCGATGCTACGTGGCCCAAGGCGCAGTTCCAGAACGTACAAGGAAGACTTCAACGGCATGGGTACGCCGTGGTGCCTTCGGTGCCGTTCTTGGAGGAGCTCAAGGACTTCCTCGTCGGCAAGCGCGATTTTCTCCTCCGGCTGTTGGAGAACCCGAACCTTCTGGAACACGAGGCATTCACGAGTCTACTGCGGGCTGTATTTCACCTTTTGGAGGAATTGGAGCATCGGCCGAACATGCGCCGCCTTCCCCCCTCGGACATCGACCATCTGGCCGGAGACATTCGCAGGGCCTATGCTCTGGTGACACAGCAGTGGCTCGCCTACATGCGGTTCATGAAAACGCACTACCCGTACCTGTTCTCCCTGGCGATGCGGACGAATCCGTTCGATCAAGACGCCACGCCCGTGGTTGGAGAATCCGTGTGAGAGATTCCTACGGATTGGGCGTGAGATACAGCAGGATCGCGAAGTAGTGACTGATGCTTCCGCCAAGCACGAACAGGTGCCAGATGGCGTGATTGTACGGAAGCTTCTTCCATCCGTAGAAGATGGTTCCCAGCGTATAGAAGAGTCCGCCGCCGACCAGCGTGTACAGCGCCTCATGGGGAGCTTTGTGCCATAGCTGTTGCCCTGCAAGGACGATCATCCATCCCATCGCGATGTAGAGGGCTAGCGACAGAACGCGGAAACGGCCGATGAAGATGCTCTTCATGACGATGCCGCCGATTGCCAGGGTCCAGATGATGATCATGAGCGTGATGCCCCACACGCCTCGCAGGGTCAACAGGAGGAAGGGCGTATAGGTTCCTGCGATCAATAGGTAGATGGAACAGTGATCGAAGACCCAGAAGACGCGCCGCGCCCGCGGTGCGCGGATCGCATGATACAGTGTGGACGAGAGGTGAAGTAGGAACAGACAGGCGCCATAGATTGCGAAGCTCACGGTGTGGACTGCCGTTCCATTGACGACTCCTCGATAGAGCAGAAGCGCCATGCCCACGAGACTCAACAGGGCGCCAAGGCCGTGGGTCACACTGTTGGCGATGTCCTCGCCGATCGTGTAGCGGGGTGGGGTTCTCTTGGGTTCGGTTGCCATGAGCGGTGTGTGATGATAGCAAATCGAGCGGCGCTTTACCGTCTTTCCGAATCATCGGGTGGCTGTCCCGAGCGGTTGCGACGGTAGAGAATCGAGTTGCCCTGCTTTCCGACCACGCAGAGGACGTGCATTCGTCGCAGGACGTACGCGATTTGCTGTGCCACCTTTCGGGGATGGCTGAGGGCGCGAGCCAGATCGGCGGTAGTGAACGGTTCCTCGAGGTCGCTCGGGATCACCGCGAGGAAGTCGGCCGGATGATGCAGCGACACGCAATCGACAACCTCGACCAGGCGGCGCTCCTCAACGATCCAATCCTTCCTGCGGCGCGTGGTTCGGGGACGGCGGAGCTCCTGTTGCGTTGTGAGCACGATATCGATCGAGAGGTTGGAATCTCCGAGAAGATCGGGGAGGCTCACCAGCCTGAGAAACGCGTGCAAAACGCCTTCCCGCTTGGGGGATTGACGCGTGTAGATCGTATCTCCATCCGCATCGAGCCGGACAATTGTCTTGCGGGCCGCGACGGGAAGAACCAGCCGAAGGGGATGCTTTGCGATCAATGCGGTGAGCTTGCGCTTCAGTGCGGATGTCGGTCCGGTGTGGATCTCAATCAGTTCCTGTTCCCGAACAATATCAATGACGAAACCGTCCATCGGAACCTCGAAGCGGTCTCCTTCTTCTGAATACCAGGCCTTGAGTGCGGCGTGAAGAGGCTTCTCGTTGAGTGTTCCGATGTGGGGGCTGGGCGTGGTCATGGGCGGTTCGCCTATCGGACGATCAACCAGGTTCCGACAAACAAGACCAGAAGACCGATGCTTCGTGAAGTATCCAGTGAACGCTGAGTCGCTCCGAGAATGCCGAAGTGATCGAGAAGCGCGCCGAGAACAAGCTGTGCGACGATCGATAACGTCAGTGTGGTCGCCAGTCCCAAACGTGGAACGGCGAAGCTGATGGCTGCGATGATTGCGATGCCGATTAGGCCGCCGAACAGCGCATACCACGGCACGGTTCGCCACGCGGCAAGACTGCCGCCGCGCAGTGCCAGCATGATCAGAGCTGCCGGAATCAACCCTCCGAGGTGAATGATGAACACCGCTTCCATGGTACCGAGCCTGCTGCCGATGACTCCGGAGAACAGGGACTGAAATCCGATGGCGATGCCACCGCCGATGGCCACCATGATTGCTGCAATGGATGCAAACACCTTGGTTCTCCTTTCGTCCTGCGGCGTATCGGTTTCTACGACGCCCGATGCACTTCCAGATCATCAATCAGAGCGTAGACGAAGCGGCACTGATCCGGGAAGAGCAGATAGTGCGCCAAGACATCGTCCCGAGATGGGTGCGGGGTCCTTGCCGTGCCGTCCTCCGAATGCACGCGGCGGAGGAGCGCAGACAGGCTCGCAATCTGTGGGGCCACATCGTGCGCGAGCTCATCCGGGAGCTCTCTGCGGGCGAGTATACGGGGCAGTTCGGCAAGCGCGTCCGGTGAAGAGGGGGTGGGCGGCGAAAGACGATCCATGTCGCGGCCGGATTGCTGTGCTTCGGGGAGCACTGTATCCGTGAGCCTCGACAGAAGAATCGCCGCAGCTCGGGCGAGCATGACGGTTGACGCGAGGTAGTGGCCGGAGAGGTACGCACGGAGTCCCTCCGCAGCGTTCTGCACGACGCCGGATTCGACCCGGCCTTGCGTGTGCTCGTGCAGTCGGTGCATGTAGCCCTCTGGGTCGTGCGCGATGATCGAACCGGAGTCGAGGCATGTGGCGCCGTACTCTGTGACGTGCACGAACGGGAGGTGAAGGTTCATCGAGTTCTTCCCCGGAGCGAGGATTCCTTGGACGAGGAGTTCCCACAGCACCTCTTGCAGGGTCAGGGCGTCGTGGCGCTCGAATCCGTCCGCTTGCTGGCGGATCTCTCCCTCGATGGTATGGAAGTGTGCCTGCGGATTCTTCCGAAGGCTGTCGAATACATGCGACCTCAACGACTGCTTGTCCACGGGGCCTCCGTTCTCAAGGGCTCTAGGATAGCCCCTCGCGTGCCCTGCCCACAAGCCTCACTGCAAGCGGGATCGTCAAGGGACAAGACGTTGCGGACGGAAGGGTGGGCGCTATACGACGCGCCAGGAAGGCCCGAAACGGATGAAGAGATCGCAGCGTGCGTCCTCTAGAATCTCTCCGTCGCATGCAAGATGCGATCTTTGATTGATCCGATCGACCAGCCGGTTTTCCGTACGGAGGTCCCCGGCGGAAATCGGAGATCGCTCCGCCGGGGCCAAGTCTTCATGCTAGAGGAAGTCTTCGGAGTCGTCCTCGTCTTCCTCGTCCATTTCCTCTTCCACCAACTCCAGCTGGATGGGGTTCTCCTGCACGATCTCAAGCACCGCGCCACATTCATCGCAGTAGATGTGGTTGTACAGTGAAATATTCTCTTCTTCGAGCGTGATCGCGTTGTCACACATGGGGCAAATGACTTCCGGCATCAGTCCTCCTGGTTCCTTGTTCATTGCTCGGGGGGGTCCTTTGAAGACCATGATGAATCCATCGTGTGAACGGATCCCACGCCAGGCGTCTACCCCTCCAAGGAGTGCGATCTTCCCCGCACAACGAATTCCCGATCTTGGTCACACGGATCCCAACTCTTTCTCCGTCCACAAGTGAAGTCTCGCACGACACGGTTCGTACCAGGGGAGATCCCGGTTCTCCATCGTGCGAACTCAACCACATTGAGACCTGCAGAATAGTGGCGAAACCGCGGGAGATCAATACCACCGGCCGATCTCTGTGTCCGGTGTGAGCAGCCGCTCTTCTGCCGATGTTGTGGTGTGACTCCTGTCTTCCTGAATCATGCTCAGGATGTTCTTGGCACTGAGCGGACCAAACGGAATCCAGGAAAACGGTCATGTGACCGTTATCTGTTGAGAGGATCTTGCTTCAGATACCGATGACGAACCGGCCGTCTTTGTACATCAGTTCGTCGTCAACCCGGATCTCTCCTCCACGGGTCATGTCGCAGATCATGTCCCAATGGATGGCCGACCGGTTGACACTGCCTGTCTCCGGCATCCCCGCACCGACGGCCATGTGGAAGCTCCCGGAGATCTTCTCGTCGAACAGGGTGTTCCCGGTTGCCCGGGTGATTCCAGCGTTGGTGCCGATGGCGAACTCGCCCACGTACCTGGCTCCGGGATCGGTATCGAGGGTTTCGAGCAAGAAGGCTTCTCCCTTCTCGGCGGTGGCCCGTACGACCCGGCCGCGCTCGAACCACAGGTGAACGCCCTCGAGCCTTCGGCCTTGATACACCGTGGGGTACGAGAACCGCACGTGTCCTTCCACGGAGTCCTCGACGGGACCGGTGAAGATCTCTCCATCCGGCATGTTGCGCTTTCCATCGCAGTTCTCGAACCGGCGGCCGGCGATGTCCATCCGGAGCGATACATCTTCCGCTTCCACGCGAAGCGTCTTCTTGCCTGCCAGCCAATCGACGATTCGTTGCTGCTTACTCGAGAGATCCACCCAGAATCCGACCGGATCGTCGAGATCGGGTAGACACGCGTTGTACACGAATTCCTCGTACTCGGACAGCCCCATCTCGGCATCCTGTGCATAGGCGTCGGTTGGATACAGGCTTCCGACCCAACGAAGCTCACCGGCTGCAGCGCGGGCGGTGAACGTCTCGAATAGGTCGCTCTTCGCCCAGCTTGCCAGGGTGATCTTCTCCGGCGCGATTTGGCTGAGCGCCTTGGTGTTCGTGGTTGACATCAGCGAGATGATTGCGTCGAAGGTCTTGTAGATGATGCGGCTTGGTTCGGGAACGTATCCGATCTGTTCATCCGACCCGTGGCGGAAGAGGAGCTCCTCCAGCCCAGGCAGTGCGATTCTTGTCATCGGAAGCCCGCCGGCCTCCAGGACGCGAACGAAGATGGCCTTGAGCAGCGGTGCTGCCAGCGGACTTCCCTGGATCAGGACGGTATGGCCGGGCTGGACTGCCACCGAGTAGTTGACCAGAACGTCGGCAAGTCTCTCAACACGGATATCGGACATCGGTGCCTCCCTGGTTTACGCCGGAATGGACGACAAGTCTGGTTGGGTTTTGAAGCATAGCAAGTCACGCTCTCTGTGGCAATGGTGTAAGAAGACGCTAGAGTTCTTCGATCTGAAGATCAGATACCGTGTGTACTCGCCTGGCGGGCGGCAGGATGGCGATTCGGCGGGGTGTTCCGCCGTAGGCGGATGATGTGAAGATCGTCAGACAGCGACTCTGATACAGGGTCATCGGGACGAACGGCTGATGAGAACGGATGAGAACGCGTACACCCAAGGCCGCTGCGCGCTGCGCAAACGTGGCTTGGTCGAACAGCGGTCGACTGGATGCGGACGCGCCGATGGGCAGACTCCCCGACGCCAACCAGTCCCCCCAGGTGATGGCCTTCCACGCTTCCGAGCCCGGCACGACGGACTCGAGATCTTCGAGACGAGATAGCGCGGGAAGCGCGCCGTGTAGCCCGAGGACTCCGGATGGATGCGATGCGGCGAAAGGTAAGCCTTCCAGGATGGTTGCCAGGGTCATTGCGTCTTCTGCGGGAAGGCCGTTCCAGAAATCGGCGGGAAAGAAGGGACGGATGCTCCACGCCTCGTGGTTTCCCATCAACAGGTGGACTTGTTTGGGATGCACGACCTTCATCCGTAGGATGAGATCGAGATTCTCCTTGGATGACGGGCCGCGGTCGACAGTGTCTCCGAGGAACACGATGGTTGTGCGTCCGGTGAGGTGTCTAGAGAACACAGTCTCCGTGGCATCCAGGTCACCGTGTGTATCACCGACGAACACCACCGGCTGCCGGCCGGACAAACGAATCACCCGCTGTCGACTCGCGAGAACCGGTTGGATCGACCGGGCCGTTTCCATCAACGCCATACGCCAACGGTAGCCGAGTTGGCCCACACGATCAATTGTGCCGGCTAGGCCGTCGGTGAAACCGAAGGCTCGATCTCATCAACAGCGCGCCGATCGGCTACGTGGCACTGAGTTCGGAGGTGCAATGAGGACACCGGCTTGCCGCAAGGGGAACCGCCGATTTGCAGTACGGACACTCCTTGGTCGTTGGCGCGGCTGCTTCCGCGGGTTTTTGGGTCTTCGCATACGCCCGCACGAGCATGAAGACAACGAGCGCGATCAACAGGAAGTTGATCAGGTTGTTGATGAACGCACCGTAGTAGATGGCGGCTGCTCCGGCCTCACGGGCCGCGGCCACCGATTCGTACGTCTGTCCCGAGAGGTTGATATACAGGCTGGCGAAATCGACGTTCCCGATCGCCTTGCCAACGAGGGGCATGATCAGATCATTGATGAACGATTTGACGAGGGCTGCAAATGCAACGCCCATGATAAACGCAACCGCAAGCTGAACAAGGTTCCCCTTCTTGATGAAATCTTTGAAATCCTTCCACATGGCTCCTGCCTCCTTTCCTCTGGTGCGAGGTCCTCGGATGCCACAGTGTAGGGGCGAGACGGCGCGGTGTGAAGTGGACGATGAAGCGGTCGAACCCACTGTTTCCAGGGGGCTTCCTCCGGACGGCGGATTTCCGCAGAATCTGTTGCGCTGAAGGTTTTCTGCATCACACGATCCGCAGGCTGTTTTGCGTATAATGGGCCCATGGCCACGTTGGATGATGTTGCCCGATCCCTCGGTATGTCCAAGCGTGCTGTCCGCTCAAGGGTCAATGCCCTGGGAGACATGCTGGAGGGACATTTGATGCGAGGGGAGAGAAACCGTCTTATCTTCAAGGGAGAGGCGGTCTCCATTCTTCGGCGATTGGAAGAGCTGCGACAGCGAGAGCGACTGCCGATTCGAAAGGCGGCTACCCTGCTTCGAGGAGAACTGGCTGCCGAGGATGCGGACATCGTTCTCTTCGTCAAACCCGAACTGGAAATCGCTGTGCTGCAAGACGCGCTCCGTGAGGCCTGTTGCGAGCGGAATCGGTGGAGAGAGTACGCGTTGGCCCTGCAAGCTGTGCTCCCATCGGAGCTCAAGTGGATGACCTCAACGGCCCCCCCCGAAGCGGAGGATCGCCGTCTGAACTAGCGATCCGCGCGAGTCGGGAGGAGCCACCGGAGTCGTTGGTCGGGAGCTTTTGCCTATTCGCCCCCGGACTGAGGCATGGAGCCTCGAGCCGCGAAGCGCGGAATGATGTTCCCTCGTACAGCCACGCTCAGACGCTGACCTGCACGAATATCTGACGAGCCGGACGGCTGTCCTGCGCGCGATGGGTTGAGAATCGACACTGGTGTTCCGGCTTGGAGTCCCCGGCGTTCCACCAAGGCAAGGCCGACCTGTGTTTCCCCAAGACTGACACTGCTGGTGACATGGCCGAGGACGAGGCCGTTCCGATCCAGAAGCAAGGCATCCTGTCGGACCGGGCGGGCACCCGGCTCCACCGCGAAGCGAACGATCTCACGCGCCTGGTTCGTGTAGGCATTGACGCAATGCTCACGACCGATGAAGAACGGCTTGTGCAGCTTGACGTACGAACCGAATCCCGCTTCGAATGGGTTGATCTGATCCGAACCTTCGAGTTCGTGACCGTACAACGGCAGTCCGGCCTCGGTACGGGTGGAGTCGCGCGAGGCCAATCCGCATGGCAGAAGACCCAAAGGTGCGCCGACCTCAAGGAGTCTTTCCCATAGCCAGATGGCGGCCTTGCCGCCGACGTAGATCTCATATCCCGCGGGTTCCCCGGTGTAGCCGGTCCGAGCGACGAGCAACTGCCTGCCTTCGGCTTCGACCTCACAGAACTCCGTGCGAGCAAGTGCTGCGACGGCTCGTTGTTCGGCCGGGGCGAGGAGCTTAGCCAGGATCTGGACGCTCTTGGGCCCTTGAAGCGCGATGTCGATCACGCTGCGTTCACTCTTGAGGTTGCGAAGCGTGACCTTTCCGGGAAGACTTCGCGCGGGCATGCTCCGATCGAGGCCGAACCGGCCCTCGTTTAGGCCGGTAAGCCATGCCCAGTCCTTGTTCTCATTCGACGCGTTGACAACCACGAGGTAGCGATCCTGTTCGCGGCGGTAGATCATGATGTCATCGAGAATGCCGCCGTCGGGATCGAGAAGGTAGGCGTACTGGGATTGGCCGTCCTCCAACCACGAGGCGTAGTTCGATGTCACGGCATTGAGAAACTCGGCAGCGCCGTCTCCTTCAACTTGGAATACGCCCATGTGGCCAAGGTCGAAGAGCCCCGCATGCTTGCGGACCGCCGCGTGTTCTTCCAATGCGGACGTGTACCAGACTGGCATCTCCCAGCCGGCGAACGGGACGAGTCGGGCGCCCAGCTTGACGTGATGCTCGTACAGCGGGGTCCGGAGGGGTTCGGTCTCCGGGTCGGACCATGAGAACCACTCCGGCGTTGCCTGCGGCAGTTGCTCGCGGAGGTGAGCCTGGCCGACGAAGTACGGGCGTTCGAGATCGAATCGCTCCGGATGTTCAGCGTGGATCTCGGCGATCGTGGTGGCGCCATTGGTTCGGTCACGTGCGATGGAGAGCCACTCCTTGGCTGCCTGCGGTAGCTCCTCCGGCATGGCCTGCTCGATAACGGCAGGGCCCTGAACCTTCCGGAAGAGATCCTCGGGGTCGAACAAGGTGTAGCCCTCCGCCAATCCAGTGAGCCACGCCCTTGCCGAAGCGAGGTTCTCCCGAGGGACCAGCACCGCGTAGTCGTCATCCGCCAACCTGCCCACGAGAACATCGGAGATGAGTTCGCCGTCGCCGTCGAACAAGTACGTGGAGACCGGCGTACTCCAAGATCGACCGAGGAGTTTCGTGGGAACGGCTTCGTTCAGGAGGGCCAGTGGGCGTCCGGTTCGCAGGCGAAGTACAGACCACGGTGAAGAGCCTTCTTCGCAAGGCTGCGCAGTCGCGGGCGCCGTGATCGACGGATCGATACGCGCCACCAGGGCCCGCACATCGCGTTTTGCTTGTTCGAGGACGGAAAGCGGCAGCTTGCCACGCGACAGCTCACCCGTGAGCCCTGGATAGGAGAACGGGCGAATGTTGTGTAGAACGTCGGCAATGATCTTCGCCAGGATCTCCATCTCTTCTTTCCCCATGCCTCGCTGGGTGATCCACGGCGTTCCAAGCCGAATTCCGTGTGCGTCGGCAGCGCTGTTGTCACCGGGCAACGTATTCTTGTTGCACACGATTCCCGCAAGGTCGAGGATGCGTGAGGCGATCTCGCCCAACATGACGAATCCCGTCTCGTTCTCCAGCGTTCTGAGATCGACGAGCAGAAGGTGGGTGTTGGTCCCACCATAGGCGAGCGTCAGGCCGTGACTCTCCAATGCCGAAGCCAGGTGGGAAGCGTTGTCGATGATCCGTTGCTGCAGCTCTTTGTATTCCTGTTGCTGAGCGAGCTTCAATGCAACGGCAATTGCGGCGAACTTGTTGACGTGAGGGCCACCCTGCTGTCCAGGGAAGATGGCCTTGTCGATCTGCCCAGCGATCTTCGGGCTTGTGGACAGGATAATGGCGCCTCTTGGACCGCACAGGGTCTTGTGCGTTGTGAACGACACCACGTGTGCGTGGCCGATGGGATTGGGATAGACGCCTCCGATGATCATCCCTGCGGTGTGCGCGACATCGGCAAGAAGGATGGCGCCGACTGAGTCGGCGATCTCCCGGAATCTTGCCCAGTCGGGCTGCCAGGGATACGAGGTGAATCCGCCGATGATCATTCTTGGGCGGTTCTCTTCAGCAAGTTGCCGGATCTTCTTATAGTCGAGTTGACCGGTCCGTGGATCCACGGCGTACGAGACGATCCGATAGCGCTTCCCGGTGACATTGAACTCGGATCCGTGCGTGAGGTGTCCGCCTTCGGTCAAGGCCATACCCATCACGGTATCGCCGGGGTTGACGAATGCATCGTAGACAGCCAGATTGGCGGCCGCACCGGACAACGGCTGCACATTGGCGTAGATCCGCTCGGCGGGGACCTCTGGGGTTGCGAAACACTCGGCAGCGCGGCGGCCGGCGAGCGATTCGACGATGTCAGCGATCTCCGCACCCTTGTAAAATCGTCGATCCGCGTAGCGTCGGTAGCTTGCCAGCTGTTCGTCAAGGTCTGCGAGCTGCTCGGGAGACTGGGCCATCATGGCGGCGCGGGGGTACCCTTCCGCATAGACGCTGGTGAAGACCGAACCCAGCGCTTCTCGGACCGGAGCCGGTGTCAAGCTTTCAGATGGAATGAGAATGATCTTCTCTCGTTGGCGACGTTCTTCCGCTGCGATGAGTGCTGCGGTCTGTGGATCGATATCAAGTAGATGTGAGGTCTGCTGAAGATGGCTCATGCTGGCTCCTTTTCCCAATCGAACAAGTCGGGGTGAAGTCTACGGGGAAGGTGCTTTCCTTTCCAGCTTGCTTCTGCAAGCAGATAGAGACCTCCGCTAACCAGAGAGTGTCCTCCGAGCACCACCGGGATGGATGCATGCATTGCCGCACGGGTGAACGCTTGCCACTGTGGGTTCGTCATGCCTTCCGGATCCAGGAGATCACTGGCGAAGCGAACCCCGGGATCGGGGAGGACACTGCTCTGGGCAAGAAGCGGGCGGGTGTCGATGATGGCGGCATTGCCTGCCTTGGCCAAGCGGCGGAAGAACTCCTCCGCTTCACACGCCTGAATCGTTTGATGGATGAACGGGTCGGCGGCAAAGGCCGCAGCCCGCATCCCCCGGCCCTCCACCAGCCCGCTTGTTCGACATGCCACCGCTTGCTCGAAATCGGCCCAGGTCCTGGGATTGACCCGACCGAGAAGGAGAACATGTGCCGACCTCTGGGTGAGGAGTTGAAGGACACTGCCGATGTGTGGATGGGTGAGCGTTGTACTGTGGAGGAATCTTTGCACTTGTCGCCCGCCACTCCCTGTGATTCCAAGCAAGAGCAAGTCCGTTGGGGTGTCGATGTCGAACTGCGATGCAGCATTGCGAGGAAGTGCATAGCAGGGAAAACCGGCATCCGATAGCGCGAAGCCGAGCGGGTTATCAACCGGCGGTAGTTCGAGATCGACCAACCTCTGAGCGTCGGCAATTGCCGCGAAATCGCAGGAGTAGAAGTTGTTGAAGAGTGCGCCGAAAGGGGTATTCCGGATGAAAGCGAGGAGGCGCGCGAGCTGAAATGGTGACAACAGCCCGCCGCTACCACTCCCGAAGTACAGAACCCCATCGAGACGTTCCTGCCGAATCAACGTGCGGAGTGTTTCTCCGAAGTGAAACGGCTCATCTCCGGAGGAGGGGAACACGATGACATCGCTTTGTTCAAAGACGCGCTGCGACTCTCCTGGTGCCGACACCACGACAATCCGCGCCATGTCGGCTGCCTTCAAGGACGAGATGAGATCAAGCGCGGCAGCGCGTCGGCCCCGTTCGACGACGCGCTCTGCAGCGCTTTCTCCTAATGGAGCATGAAAGATGATCGCGGCGATTTGCTTCGCCATCGTTGACGTGGCGGCATGGCCGCCGGCAGATTACCTGCGAACCTTGATCGCTTCTCGCTCTCCAACGTAGGGAAGAAGAGCCAATTTGCGTGCTCGGTTGATCTCCCTTGCGAGCTGCCGTTGGTGCTTGGCACACAGGTGTGTTGCCCGCCGTGGGAGAATCTTCCCAAGACGATTCATATAGAGTTTTAGTTCCTGCGGTTTCTTGTAGTCTAGAACGAGCTTTCGCTCGCAGACACGACACTTCCTCTTGCGCTTGGTGAACATGGGCTAGAACGGAACCTCCTCATCGGGTTGCTGCATTGCCTGGGTCTCATCTGCCGGAGAGGAAGCTGCAGGACGTGGCGCATCGTTCGAGCGGGGTCCACCGAGGAATTGAACTGTCGAGGCAATGACCTCCACAACCCGCTTCCTCTCGCCGTCCGCATTCTCGAAGGAGTCGATACGCAAACGGCCTTCCACTGCAACCGATCGCCCCTTGGATAGGTAGTTGGCGCAGTTCTCAGCTTGCGATCCCCACGTGACGATGGGAATGAATGTCACTTCCTCCTGAAACTGTCCCGATGCGTTCTTGTACTGTCGATTTACGGCAATGGAGAACCGCGTGCGAGCGGTTCCTCCCGGCGTGTAACGCAGTTCAGGATCGGCGGTCAGGTTTCCGATCAAGATGATCTTGTTCAGACTAGCAGACATGGGTCTTCCTTAGCTAACTTCTCGTACGACAATCTGGTACCGGAGGATCTCCTCGTCGATGTTCAAGCGTTCTTCCACCGTCTTGACGGCGCTTGGCGCAAGTTGGAACTCAACAAGCTTGTAGTATCCTTCCGTGTGGTGCTTGATCTCGTAGGCGAGAACGCGCTTTCCCCAATCATCTGTTTTGCCTATCTGTCCGCCATTTTCGGTGATTAAGGAAGCGACCCGTTCATCCTTGGCAGCGCGCTGCTCTTCGGAGAGATCCGGCCGCACGACGTATATGATCTCGTAATCCCGCACTCTAACACCTCTCAATCCATCTTCGCGAAACTTTATCGTTGTGGTACTGGGAAGTCAAATGCAAACCGCCCCAGAAGAGGGTTTGTCTCCCCGGACGATGATTCTCCCCGCGAGAATCGCGTTTGAATGGTACACGGTTGGAAGCCAAAGAAAAAGCAGCGTATCAAGGGGACTTGACACGAGAGGCCGTTCGGCCCACAATCCCTTCTATGCAAGGTTGATGGAAGAATGCTGGATGGTTGCTCCATACTCGGCAGGGGCCTTGCACCCGCCGCAGCGGTCAGCGCTGCGGAGATTGCATATCTAATGAGCGCGGAGGCGCTTCGAAAGGAGAAGAAGAACGATGAAGAAGCTGGTGAATGCAAAGGGTCTGTACTACCTGCTGGCGATTGCGGCGTTGGGTCTGCTGCTCGGAGCGAGCTGGAAGTGGCACCCGTTTTAGGCAAGGGAGCTTGAGGATGAAGTGGATGGGCTACACCAAGAGAGGAGAGCGAACGATGAAGAAGCTGGTGAATGCAAAGGGTCTGTACTACCTGCTGGCGATTGCGGCGTTGGGTCTGCTGCTCGGAGCGAGCTGGAAGTGGCATCCATTCTAGGCAAGGGGGCTTGAGGATGAAGTGGATGGGCTACACCAAGAGAGGAGAGCGAACG
>Ga0272441_10001792_pt1 | contig 45149 bp, 76 predicted proteins | sample SSMProp6N_FD_193582 | JGI IMG/M metagenome (GOLD analysis project Ga0272441, IMG submission 193582) | Marine sediment archaeal communities from Little Sippewissett salt marsh, Falmouth, MA, United States - SSM-Prop-6N | ecosystem: Environmental > Aquatic > Marine > Wetlands > Sediment ... | reverse complement strand
GGTGTCGTCTTGCGGTATTCATTTAAGAACTCCATAACATATTTGCCTGGGCAGATGGTATTACTGAAATCTCTATGTCCGTATATTTCGCTATCAGGGATGTTGTGTTCTTTCTGTTTTTCTTTTAAGAGAGCTTCTAATGTTTTGAGTTGTTGTTTAGTAGGTTTCTTTTCATCTAAGTTGCCCCGTAAACATATCGCTATATCATTATTATACCCTTTGGTATGACAACCTTCTTCGCCATCTTCTCTTGCTTTGAATAGTTTTCCGCTATTATCAATAAAATAGTTGTAAGCCGCATACCAACCTAAACTAGATTTCATACCATACTTCTTCTTGTGATATGAGTTTACTGAATAAAATGAATGATTAAATCCCACGTGATGTAAAATGAGTTTCATAGTTTCTATGTTAAGTTGTAAAATATGGGGGGCTTCCTTTATAAGGATAGCTGTATTAAGCCGAGCCCCCCTTGTGTAAGCCACTAGATACTCTAGGGCATTACTTTTAAGACAGGGGAGGATTTGTGAGTCCTATCCCTGTCGCTTTGAAGGAGGAGAGAGATGCTTGTTGAATCTTGGGTGTGCTGTTCTGCTTGGGTTTGACGGTTTTGAAAGAACTCTTTTCTTGACTCTGATTTTGAATCCATCAAAGCCCATGTGGTTGAGCAGATAAGCATAGAAGGTCATAATATCGTTCTGACAACGAAACTTGAATACTCTACACTCATTGCCCCACTTTGTGAAAGCTCGGAGTTCCTCTTGGTTGATATGCCAATCAATGTAGTTTCTGACCGAGATGCAGTCCCTGATGGTGCTGATAGACATATACCTACCTTCTCTTGGAAGCACTTGCTTTGTCATTGTTCTATCCTCTCTATTTTTAACCGTAATTTGTTTGATTTTCGGAAATGATTTCTAATATATTCCTTGACCCTGAATGCTATCTCTGATGTTTCAACAACATCTTTATAGAGGGGCTTCTTCCCTTTAAAAGAGGTTGCCACAACTTCTGGTGATATGTTTGCCACCAGAATAGCGTAAATCTCTCTGACCTGGCTCTCATGTTGAATCCTCTGGTTGTAAAGAATCATCTTCTCTCCTTTTTAAAAGAACTATATTTTTTCGTTTATATGTTGAACCTCTGTTAAAATACCATTAAGTAGTTTCTCTAAGCTATTCATTCTTTCTTCTAATCGCCCGATAACTACTTCGTTATCTCTTGAACGCCCAATAGCTTCATATGCTCTTTCGGTGGCTCTACCTACTTGATAGTTTGTATATCCGAAAGCAGCTACTATTATTGTAAGTGCAGCTAGAAATACTTTTAGATTGACGTATGTTGGTTGAATCATATTAGTATCCGAAAAATGATTTTTTAATTCCTCTTTTAGCTCGACTAGCTCTAATTCTTGCTTTTTCTTCTAAGACTCTTTTATTTCTTGCTTTCATTGCCTTTCTTGGTCCAGTGATTCCACTCACTGCGGCTCTTGGCAATCCTTTAATAGTGTTCTTTAATATGTCTCTTTTATCCTTAGCTGCCTTTGTTCTTAGAACAGCTGTTTGTTTGTTATACCTTTTGATTTTGCCCGCCCTACTCAAAGAACGGTTCTTTGTTATACTTTGTCTAAGTTGTTTTTTTGTTATCATTGTTTTGATTAGTTTTAATTTCTTCTAGCGACCTTTCGTCCCACCCCTTGACTGGCCAAAATCTTTCTACCAACCAACTAAGTGGATATTTGTAATTGTTGTTGTTCCAGAATAGAGCTTTTACTTTGTTCCTTGTCTTTTGTGTTTCCTTTCCACTAATAGGCCAAGGGAATCCGAAGTCATTTACTTGTTTGGTTCTAAACATGTGGGAATACCATGTCTTATGGTTTACCATACATTTGCCTCCTGATAACCAGGTCTTACAAGCTACCTCTATTCCTTGGTTGCCCCAGTTTCCTAATGTCTCATCTGATAGGTTTAATTCCCAGTACTTGTCCTTGGTACACATAAAGCAACTTCCTTGTAAACTCATTGTCTCTGTTAGGTCACCTTTGCCCTCAGGTCTCTTGTTGTATTCTCCGAAGTATTGAAAATGAGGGGTGCTATCAAAACAATAAGAATTGCTGTTTGGTCTCTTTTTAGCAAGCCATTTAATGTCCTTAGTCATTTGTTTTCCACACTTACATGTCCCACCCTTGTCCTGATACTTTCTTTCGCCACACTCACAGACCCAATCAAAGGCGTGTAAGTTCTTCATAGTAGGAACCATGGTCCAGTCATCGTGCATCTCATCAATCATCTTTCTGTCAAAGCCCTTGTCAAAAGAGCAGTGGGCGTCTACTTTCATCAAATATTTGCCTCGAGCGAGTCTGGCTGCAAAATTGGTAGCCGCCCTCTGTCCCACTGCCTCCCCTAAATGGAGAACAGTTACTCTGTCGTGTATTGGTATGCCTGGGTTAGGCCAGTATCCATCTAGGACAGCTATTACTTCTGTGTCTGCCTCAATGTTATCCAGTATGTCCTGGATTGTCCTAACCAAGAATTCTTCGTTCCTAGCAGGTATTAAAATGCTTAAGTCACAAGGTCGCATAAAAATTCTACATCCCAGCCAGGTATCTGGTCTAGTTTGTATTCTTTAAAGTTCTTACAAGTTTTTTTGTCTCGGAAGTCTTCTACCTTCATCCGCCCAGTTCCTGATAGGTTTTTTCCATGTCTTATGTCTATATTGGGCAACTCACTCTCAAAGTAGTCAAACCCATAGTTATCCACATTTCTACTGTGTCCTGTTCCTGGCTCATAACCATAGAACTTTCTTGGCTTGCCCTCCTCAATTATTTTAATTTTCTTCTCATAGTGTTGTATTAGGAGTTTTCTATTGGCACATAGTTGGGATAGCCACCTATGGTCATACTTTACTATCTTGCCTGTTTTTAGTTTGAACTTATAGGCGTTGCTGTTGTAGTAGTAAGTGTCATCTCTGGGTGGAGTGAACTTAAAGTGTGATGGGTGGTATAGGACATCGTGTTCTGCCATAAAGATGTAGTCTGCTTTACTCTTTTTAAGTCCGTGTAATATCTGTTTGAACATTGAGAGGTATCCTTTCTCGCCCTTAACAACATAGTTCTCTCCAAAGTCTAATGGCTTATTAAGTGAAACTGATATTATTGGTAGTTCCGCATTTTTTAATTGTTCTTGTACAAGTTTGAAGACTTTCTGATTCTTCATCTCGTGTGCTGTGTAATACAATATTTGTTTCATGATTTTACCCAGAACCAACTAGCATGTCGGTCTGCTGGTGTTTTTTGGTTTTTAATGTCTGTTAAATATACTGGTGATATTTGGTGAAGCGATGTGTAGTTATCAACTGCCACTTTCACGTGTCTGGTCTTTGGGTTTTTATCTGTCTGGTAATCGTGCCCACAAACCATCCCTCCTCTTCTAACCTTTCTTTGCCACAATAGTATATCTAACATTACAAAATCATAATCGTGATTGCCGTCTATGTAAACAAAATCTAGTGACTTGTCTATTATCTTGTTAAAGGCTGTTTCACTTTTCTCTTGTATCCATATTCCATTATACTTTCTAAGAGTTTTGTGAGCCACGTCTTTAATCTCAGGGTGCCTTCCATTGTGGTTTTTACTGCCTGCGTAATCATAATAAGGGTCAACTAGATACATTTTTGAACCTGGTATTCCTTTAAGAATAGCTTTACTGAACTCTCCATACTGGACTCCTACTTCAGCTCCTATCTTGTATCCTAGGTCACGCCATAACTCTATTAGCCCTTCTCTGTTTAAATCTTTAATTACTCTCGGCCATTTTTCTGTCCCTTGGTTTAATTTGAACCTATCTAGTATAAATCTCTCTGTTTCTACTGTTTCCCATTTGGTGTTCCATCCTGGAACTGGTTTGAACATTTTAAGAACTTTATCTAAGGTAGGTCTTCCCTCTCCTCTAACCCAATAATCTATAGCGTATTTTCTGGACTTCTTCCATTCATTGCCTGGTTTCTTGTAGCCTCGGTCATTACCACGCTTACCTACTCGTTTCTTCTTATGAGCATACCACGTACCTCTGTTAAGAACATATCTTCCTCCTGCTTGGTAGGTCTTTAAGCAAACCTCTTGGGCTTCTGCTCCCATAGTGCCATAGTTCTCCTCATCTAGTCCGCCTATCTTTTCAAAGAAACTTTTGTGCATAAACCAGCAACTTCCTTGAGATGTCATTAGGTCAACTATCTGTTGGTCTTTAGGAACTCTGGAAGAATATCCTGGCCAATCTACTCCCTTAAAAGTGTAGTTAGGGTCTTTGGGGTGTGAGATGTATTGAAAGTCATAGTAAATGCCTTCCTTGTGTTGCCCCCAGGTATTCTTATCAATAGCGTATCTTCTAGGAACTACTACCCAGTTGTCCTTACAGCTCTTTTTGAGCTTGACATCATATCCTTCGTCGAAAGCACAATGAGCATCACATTTCATTATGTATTTACCAGTAGCCTTTTTAACCCCCTCGTTAACGGAGTTTCTCATACCCTTGGATTTCTTTCTCCAAATGGTCTTAACTCCTTTAGGTAGGTCAGGTTTCTTTTCGTAGCCATCTAAGACTACAATTATCTCTACTTCTTCTTTGGCGTTCTTTATTAAACTATCTACAGTTTTATCCAAATAGAGTTCGTTTCTACTTGGAATAATTACACTAACTTTTTCCATTTTGGTTTTATTTCATTATAATAATAATCTTTCCACTCTTCATAAAAGGCTCTGGTTTCTGTCTCTGCCTCTTTAGTTGAGTGTTGGTGTGTCCTAGGGAAGCTGACGTGCTTATGGGCAAACCAAGTGTTCTTATTAACCATCATCTTACCGCCAGCTTTCCATGTTTTAAATATCATTTCGTGGCTGTCTTGTAAGAGTGGTCCATACTTCTTGCTGTTTAGGTTTTTAATTACTTTGTCCCACCAGCTCTTCTTCATAAACCAGCAGGAGCCTTGCATTCCCATACTTTCGTCTATTGGGACATCTTTTCTATCTGGTCTGTCCCATGGCATTCCACAGAACTTCTTGCCATTACCTATTGTTTGTATTCCTAGTCTCTCATAGTCAACTGGTGGTAAATCCATTACTTCCCATTTAACTGGGTCTAAGAAATACCTTCTTGGAGTAACTATCCAGTTGTCTTCCATATTTTCTGTTATCTCTTTGTCGTAACCTGGGGCAAACATACAATGACTATCTGTTCTCATAAGGTAGTCTCCTCTGGCTATACTTACCCCTGCGTTGATAGCGTCTCTCATACCTCGCTTCTTGCCGAGGTGAAGATAATTAACTCTTGGGTCTTCTACCATGTGTTCTGGGGCTAACCAGCCTCCGTCTAGCACTGCAATGACCTCTATTGGTCCTTTTGCGTTCTCTAATAATGATTCTATTGTTGGTTTTGAAAGAGCATCTTTAAATATTGGTATTATTACACTAATCATATTATTTTTTCTCTAACTTGATTTCATAATCACTTAACTTGGTTTTTAATTGGGTGGGAATATCGTCTTTGTCTATGTTCTCAAAGACCACGCTTGGGACTCCTTCTTCTACTACACAATCATCTTCTTCCTCGCAATTTAACTTTTTAACCGCCAGCATTTCATTCCAAACATCCATTACTATTTTTCCTTCTTCGCCCCAGTAGTTAAACACTGGAACTTCTATTACTTCTGTTGGTTGAGTGTCCGAGATAAAATATCCCCCGACTCCACCCATTGTGGCTATGGTTACGACTACCCCTGCTTTTTTTAAGTAATCTAGTATTTCTTTTGTCATATTATTCGTGTAAATAATGAAGTTCAAAAATTGAATTAATAAAGTCAGCGTCTGTTCCATCGGCTGTATATACCTGAAATTGGAAGGTATCGCCTGCGTTTGCTTCTAAGTATATTGGAACAGTTACATTTGTATAGTTTCCATTTCCTTGCCCTGTTGCTCCTATCTTGTATCCTGCTTGAGCTGACTGAGTTACGTTGTATATTCTGAATATGTAATCTTTGCTTTGACCACCCTCAAATGTTACCGACATACTACCAGTATAATCACCAGCGTTAGTAATAACCATTTCATCATCTACTAATGTTAATCCATCAGATTCTATACCTGTCCATAAATCATTACCAGAGTTAGTAACGTGAGTCCAAGTTTCTACTCCAATATCAAGTGTTTCTGATTGGTCTTGGAATCCACCGTAAGCGTGCCAGATTTTAGTTGGTCTGATATATGCGTCTACAACCACATCACCACCACTTGGTTCTATTCTTAAATCCCCATTACTATCTACGCTGAATTGTGTCTCATCTACTCCGTCTGTATGAGTAAGGACTAATTGAGTAGTTACTGCTAGGACTTCTAGTTTATACCCAGGACTCTCTGTCCCAATCCCGACGTTGCCTGCGTTTGCATCACTTTCTCCCATAAAATTAATTATATTCCTTAAATCTCCAGAAAAAACTTCTAATCTATTTGAATTAACTTGAATATTAAAAGAGTCTGCATCAGCTGTGCTATCCACAAACTTTAAGGCTGGACTTGTGTCTGTTATTTGGATATCTCCGACAACTTCTAATTTACTATCTGGGCTCGTCGTTCCAATCCCGACGTTGCCATCTTGTTGTATTATTAACCTTATATCTCCATCATCTGCTATTTTAAATTTATTAGAATCAGAACCATCATTATATATTCCCCATTTTTTCACATTATTTTCTCTAAAATGAATTCCAGAATCATCTTCCGTGGGGGAATTTATATAAATATATGCATTTTCAGTATCTGAAGATACCTCTAGTTCGCTATTTGGACTCGTCGTCCCAATCCCTACGTTGCCATCTTTATCAATTCTCATTTGTTCCGTTACAGTTCCCCCTTCAACGGTTGTCCCAAAAATCAAAGCCGTATCATCATTATTATCAGTAGCACTTTCCTTAACAGAAGCAATAAATGCTCCTTCAAAGCTAGTTGTATCTTCGTTATTTGGCATATAGAAAGATATTTTGGAACCCATCCCCGCTTGCATATTAACCAAATCACCATCATCCATAGATATTCTTAAAGCCTCTATCGGAGAAGAGTCAGCTGTTGCAGGTTGCCTAATATGTAGTAACGCCCCAGGACTCGTAGTCCCAATCCCGACGTTACCTGAGGAGTCTATTCTCATACGCTCTGTAGCTTCTCCTTCTTCAGGAACGACTTTTGCTTTTGTCTCAAAAGTTAAATATCCCCCCTTATTATTAGAGCCTTGAGCTTCCGCAGCATAAGCTCTTATCATTACTGGGGCATCAACACTAGAGACACCCCCATCAGAGCTATCAAATAAAATTTGTCCTAATAAATAATCTACTAAAACACCGGAGCCTTGTTGTCTATTTAACAAAATATTTGCTCCTGTGCTTTCACCGACGTGTAACTTCGCCTCCGGGCTCGTCGTCCCAATCCCAACTAAACCTTCGGCGGTAACAGTCATAAGGTCTCCGTCTCCACTTGCTCCTCTTGAAAGATTAAAGACATCTGTATCGCCTCTAGTCACTACTTCAAGCATTGCATCAGGGGTTGTATCTCCTATTCCCATATCACCGTTATCTGCTATTGTCATTCGTGTAGTATCATTTGTTCCAAAATTAATATCTTGTTCGTTAACTGTTCCTATATTAAGATTTCCTGACCCATCTGAAACCCAAGTATTACCGTCAAAGTAAGCACTAATAGATGAATCCTCAACTCTTAATCCTGCATTGGCTAAAGTTAAAGAACCAAAACCCCCTATTGAAGCATCCTTATATACGTGCAAAGTATTTCCTGGGCTCGTAGTCCCAATTCCGACGTTGCCTGAAGAGTCAACATATAATCCTTCATCATCGCCATCTCCACTAACATATCCTCCATTAAGAGCAATGTTTTCGCCGTTGAGGTCTATTCCGCCAGTTCCAACTACTCCTTCTAATAAAAAGGTTTTAGATACAGACATGGTGGCTACATCTAGGACATCTACGTCCATTGTTCCTATTCCTGTAATATCACAAGTGCCTGCTGTCCTACAATCTAAATCTTGATTAAATTTCCAATATTGAGAGAAGTAAGCATTTACTCCGCCAGCTATTAGAATACCGACTATTGAAATTGTGAGTATTTTTTTGATTGTTTTTATCATACTAGTGCCACGACTTCTAGCTCCTCTCCATTTTCAGGAGCATAGTCGTTTAAAGTTATTTGATTTTTATTATCGTTTAGGGTCCATCCAGCATCGCTAACTAAACCACCATTATTATTAACAAGTATAACACCTTTTACCTTTCTGCCCAAAGAGAATGTTTGATTACTTCCATCACATTGGCTGTCTAAGTCTATGGTTGCTACTGATAAGATGGAATCATCTATTTGTGCTTGTAGCCCCATTCCCAAGGCTCTAAAGGCAGGCATCTTAATTAGCTCTGGGTTTTGCATAATAAGGTCGGCACTATCTTTTATTGCCGCCTTAATCATTGTGTCAACTTCTTTTCTAAATGAATCTATTTCTTTTCTAACTGTCTTTTTAATGTTTGGAAGTAGGTAGGTTTTGCCGTCTCTTCCGTTCTTGCCGTTCTTACCATCTTTTCCTCTTTTACCCTCTGGACCTCTGTCTCCCTTATCTCCCTTCTCCCCTTTGGGTCCACGTTCCCCTTGTGGTCCTTGTGGTCCTGTTTTTCCTTGCGGACCAACGTCTCCCTTATCCCCTTTATCACCCTTAATTTGAGTAATCTTTTCAAATATCTCTTTGGTTTGGTTTCTATCTTCTTTCATTTCTGCCTTTTCTTTTTCCACAGTTTCTTTCTTTTTAATAGATATTTCTTCTAAGGTAGATTTGTATTCTTCTGGGGTGGTTCCGTATTGTGTTAGTAACTTATCTGTTAATAACTTTATTCCTTCACGGAACTCCTCTGTAGAAATATCCTCTCCATTATCAACAGCCTCCTTCTCAATTTTATTGATAATGATTCCTATTTGCTTTTGTATTTTACGTAATTTGGTTAGGGGTATTGACATATGTTTTTAATTATGCTAGTATGGAATTGAAAGTAAATTAAATATTTTCAGTTGGCAAATTCCCACATTTCTGTGCCAACTGAGTGTGGGATTTGCTTTTAACAATAATTTCTATATTTATTAGTAGGACTGCTAACCCACAATCGGACCAAGCTACTAATATCTTATCTGCAGTTTAAAGTCCGTGTGGAGGGTAGCTTATCAGGGAGCTATGGAAATCCTGTGCTATATACGCTGATACCCATCGCTTAATTCGTTAAGATGTATTCCGTTTGCGAATTAAGGAGTAGGTTAATGGGGATACCGAGGAAACTTCAGTCTTTGACAGGGAAGCGGAGGTAGTATCATTAATACAGTTACGGAATGAACTTACTGAGATAAAACAGATTAATAAGTTCTAATCACCGAGGCACTTGCATTGCTATAGGGGGATATCTATGCCGCTGCAGGGTTTCGGGGGTTGGGGCAGGGAAAATTATAATTAATTAACAAAATATATGGATAAATTAGACATTATTAAGGAAATATCGGAGTTTGAAAATAATCTTACAACTGCAATTCTTTCAAAAAATGGCGACGAAACTAAATTAAGTTATTTAATAAGCAAAATAGCAGATTCAATTATAAGTGATTTCGGGATTCCAGAAGACAATACCGTTGAATTATGTAATGAATATGGCGTTCAATCATTAACTGATTTACCTTCTGATGTTTTAAAAGAAGAAATGTATTGTCGTGATTCTGATTCTGATATTATTTATGAGTATTGTGACGGTAAAGAAACTAAGGAAAAGGTCATTAAATTCTTAGAAAAATCGGCAGAAATCGCTAAAACTCTATAATTAATTAATAAACAAATATGACTAAATCATTAGTATTCATCTATTTAATAATAATCTTGGCTGTTATATGCTTAATAGCTTTGTAAAGAACTATGTTTAACACAAAAGATTTAGCTACAATAATCATACTGGCACTATTCTTATATGGAATACTTGGGTAATTATTTCTCTGGACTTATTATTTTATAAGCTCCATAAACAGCCCCAGCCCTTACTATATTCTGTCCTATGCTTCTTAACATTGGGTGCATCTCTAGGTATCTTTGAAAGGCACTACTATCCATTAACTTGTATGATTTTTCAGCCAAATTAAATCTGACTGAATACAAATTATTCAATTCATCTAACTTACTAGCAAACCCTTCGGTTGCCCCTGGGGTTCTTTTTACTATGAAGTTGTTTATAGTCCTTCTTATTTTCAAATAGGCATCCTTAACAGCAGTTGCCTTTTCTGGATTCTGAAATAGATTTGGGAACTCTCTTTCTAGTAAATTATCTAGTTCTATTCTTGCTCTCCATAATTCATAATTATCATCAGTACTATTCATTACCGTTTCCTTAGATAGCTTTTTGACGCTTTTGAAAATCCTATTTAAAGTAGCATCTGACTTAGTAGAAAGTGATGGTGTTACCCTATCTATATCTTCAAGCAAATCAATAGCTGTAAATTTATTGTCTATCGGTGAACTCTTCAAAAATGGAGCAACCTGTTCTTCAGATATTTTCTTTATTTGCTTATTTATTTTTTGAAGATTACTAACTGGGTTCCCCTTAGAGTTTATTGTGTTTTCTACAGACTTAGCCAACTCTATATCTTTCTGACTTGGTTGATAAGTTATTTTTCTTGTAACACCACTAACCTTAGCACCGCCTGGACCACCAGACTTTTCAAAGGCACTTATCGCCCCTTTCTTATACTGTTGCTTAGAAACAAGACTTGCTTTTTTTTCTAGTTTTGCTTTTTTATTAATATCATTAAGATAAGATATGAATCCCTTACTAACATTACCTTTATTATTACCAGTTAAAACACGGTCTCCAAATAACCCCTTGCCCATCATCGCTATCTCTATCCCCGCCAGAGGAACTTCAATAAAAGGACTAGCCGCTGTATATAGCGGCTTTTTACCGTCGATTATATCAACAGCTCTGTTTTCGGCTTCAGAGATATAGCTCTTAAATGGTTTAAGACCAGGAACCTTGTATTCTTTCTGACTTGCCTTTCCAGTAGCCAGTGTTCTAGGAACCTCGGTAGCAGAGGCAATAAACTTAGCTGGGGTTTCAACTCCAACTTGATAAGTTGCCTTTGGTAATCCCTTAACTGTTTCTTTTACTGTTCCCCAGAAACTACCCTTCTTTTTAGCTTCCTCTCTAAACCCAGTGGCTTCTTTCTGGTATTGAGCAATCCTTTCTTGCCTACCTTCTGAGCCATATTTCGCTTTGAAGTCGCCAACAACAGCTTCGATGTTCTTATCTGGTTCTTTATTAGAAACCATTTGTTGAACTATATCGTCTAGTTGTTTTCTTCTTTGTTCTGTAAGCATATTTTTAGTAGTTATATTTATCTCTTAATGAATTTATTTCGGTGCTACTAGAACCTTTACTAGAACCTTTGGTTGTCTCAAATCCCTCTAATTGACTGGTAAGTTTTTCTTCTAATAATCTAGTTAATTCTTCGGCACCAGCCTTAGCAGCATCTTCATTCATTGATAAATTAGGCATCAAGCTCATATAGAACCTTCTATCTGCATCAGATATTCTTCCTTTCTCATATAATCTAGTTAATTGCATACCAACAATTCCGACTGATGCATTGAATTTTGCCACCTCTTTGTTCCACTTTCCAGAGCCAAAGAATTTACTTATTGGACCCTGTAGTAATCCCTTTAGATTTTTAGGAACACTCTTCCAAGAATCAAGAACATTAGTCATTTCATTCTTAATATAGCTAACAGACTGTTTTGTTTCAGAGTCTATCACGGAAGTATATCCAACAGCATTTAATTCTGGTGCTATTTGAGCCCTTTGAGTAGGGGTTATGTCTGTTAATTTAATAGTTCCATCATATACGGCTTTAGCTATCGGAGACAATTGTCCTGGGGCTATCTCTGCTCCCGGGAGCACCCCTGTTTCTCCTGGCGTTATTCCATAGGCCTGTTGTTTAGTTGTTCCATAAGGAACTCCTAATGATTTAGCTTCAGAAACACTCAATATATCTTCTTCTGGAATAATAGTAGCCGCTGCCATACTGGCTTTAGTGGTTGCCTCTTCTAAGGTATCACCAATATTAATACCAGCATTAGGGAAGTCAATCATTAAACTACCAACTTGTGTTTTTTCAGCCTTAGTCTCTTCATATTGTTTTAATTTAAGATTCATAGCATCATCTAGTGCTTGTCTGTATTCAGTATCTAGTTTGTCAATCTTACTTTCATTAGCCGTGATAAAGTCGCTAAATACTTGGTATTCAAATTGTAGGTCTTTGGTATAGGCATCTACTGCTTTATCTACTAGATTTTGAGCCTCGGCAAAGTCCTGACTTATAGCTGCTAAAGTAGCTGATTTAGCATTAATATTAGCTGCTTTCTGATTAAGAACTACTGCCGCATTTCTGTTAATCTGAGCTACAGCATTATTCATAAAGTCCATACCAATTCCAGGGCGTCCCATCATATCTGCTATCTGTTGGTCTCTCATAGCCACATACTTGTTATAATCAGTGCTTAGGGTTTCTATTTCAGCTCTTCTAGCCTTTTTATCAGATAGGTATTCAGCAGTATCTACTCCGTATTCTTCTTCTACGTCTTCTCTATAATCAGATGGTTTATCTTTTCCTATCCAAGTTAAGAAGTCTGTCCAATGCTTTGGTCGTTCTGGTGTCTCTGTCTTTAGCTTATCAGCCTCGGCCTTAGCTCTATCAGCTTCTTCCTGTTTAATCTTAGCAGCCGCTGTATAAGCATCAGCTCCCTCTATCGTAGAAATATCGGGCGTAGTATCAGGTATTTCCAGATTATTAGCACCAGCTAAATCCTCCACGTTGGGTGGAGGTGGATTCTTTCCGCCTATTGGTCCACCAGGTAACCCAATTTGACCAGTTGGTTGTATACCTTCAGTAGCGACCTGGTTTGTTAGATCCCTAACACTACCTTGTATTTTCATAAGGTTTTCTTCTAATTCTTTTGGTACTTGTTTATCTTCTGCCATGTTTTTTATTTAATTAATTAAGGGGCTTTTAATAGTTCTATCATCCAGTGGACGACAGATAATACTCCAGTTGTTCCGCCACTATCTCTTTTCCCATCGATAGAGATAACAACATCATCTGAAGTATCGTCTGATTTAGTATCTGTAAATATTACGTTAGTACCGTCGATTTGTATTGCTCTTCCAGCAATCTTTTGAGAGTCAACAGCACCTATGTTTTTCATAATACAATCTAGTTCCCATATTTGACTATTATCACCACTGGCTCTAACTATTGTTATTCCAGCAGATTCTCCAGAAACATCTACGTCTCCTATTTGTAAATTAACCTCCCCAACCCAAGAAGTAGCATCAGTTCTAATTTGAGCCCTGATTCTTATAGCGTCATTAATTCCTAGTGTTCCTCCAGCTAAAACATATCTTACTATTTCAATAGCCGTGGTACCATCAATAGTTTCACTACCACCAGTCATATCGTTCATTAGAACGGATATTCCACCAGTAGTAGTATTATCATCAACATACTTCTTATTAGCCATTTGGTAATTAGTAGAAGGTGCTGAACTAGGAGTAGTAGGGAACGAGCTAAAGGCTTTTACTCCACCTACATTTTGATTACCCGTCAACTTAACTGTAAACCCATCTATGGCTGTTTTATTATAATATATAGCTGAGTGGTCATCGTCTCCTAATCCATCTAATGCCCCGTGGTCTGTTACTCCACTGGTTGATTGCCAACTTCCATCTATATAAGAATAAAGTGTTAATCCACTGCCACTATCATATACCACCATCTCCCCTTGGAATCCTGTATAAGTAGGAACAGAGGTAAAGATAGGAAGACCCATGTGAAGCAGTCTAACTTTTAATAAGTCATAACTCTTAATATCTTCAAACTGTTGTTTCTTATCATCAAGAGGTCGTTGCTCTAATCGGGCAATCTTTGAATTTAACTCATCTATTAATTGTTTGTTTTCGTCTGGGCTAGGCATATTATTCTGGTATGAAATCATAATCAATTATTATTTTACTAAAGGCTGTATCTCCAGCTGTCCATTTAAGAACAGGTCTGAATGAATAACAGTCTTTACCGACGTTTTTAAACTTCTTGGATACTATTGCTCCGTCGTTTGTATAACTAATATTTGTATTTCCTCTTGGGTCATTTAGTGTAAAGGATGTTCCAAAATCAACATCCAATGTAGGCGTAATATCATCGCCAGTGGCTAGTGGGTCAAAGAAGAACTGAACGTAGTTTATTCTCATCTTAGCCCCAGGACAGAAGTATTTTCCCCTCCACTCAGCATTTCCTGATTGAGTTGTAGTATTGAACTTACTAAATACATAATTATCAGTATTGCTTCTAAATGAAGCAAAGATTATATTTTGCTGCAGTAATCCCACAAATCCAGTATCAGCAGAACCACCAACTCTTCTGTCTGAATATGGTTGACTAAATGATATTGGTAGATTTCTAGTAGGTCTACCATAGGCAAAGATACGATTCTCAATAGATGTAGCCCCCAAGAGAGTTCTACCGTGAAATTCATCAATAGCATTTCTGTGGTTTACATTCCAATATTTAAAAGCACTTCCTGATACTGTTTTAAGGTGTTCTATTTCTTCTCCACCATTTTCTGTTAGTTGTCTTAGTGTGCTTTGAGACTCTCTACCTTGAGTTACTATTTGAATACCATCGTCAGTGTTGATTGAAGCTACTATCTTATTATCTTGAACAGGAATTGAGTAGTTATAGTCTTCAGACACACCATCCCACATAAATACTTTAGATTCGGTTCTACTTGTATCAACCCCAGGTTTTTTCCAAGCACATATCCCAATATGGTTCCTTGTAGGGAATAAGTCTGTAATTTCCCATTTATTAGGTAGGTCTAATGCCTGTTCTGTAAATTGTCCGACGGCACTAGCAGAGCCAGTGGCTTGACCATCAAACTTACTCAAATATCTTCCATTGCCAATCCACATATAAGTTTTCCACTCTAAAATTGGATGCGATGCATCATTTAAACTAGCAGCTCCAATTGCTGAAGTAGACATATAGTCATCATCAAAAGTAACGTTAGTGGCACTTATATTACACTTACCAATATCTGTATTGCTTGCATACCATAGATAATTAGTAGAACTAATAGGATAGATTGCTAATTCCTCTCCATTAGAGAATGTATGTGGCCAGGCACTTGTGTTTGTGAAAATAGCACCATTATTAACATGATAAACAGCGTTTGTGTCAATAGCATATACATCTGGGGTAATGGTTGTATCATTTGGGTCTACTACTGCATCCAATACTAAACCACTTAAAACACTTGCTGAACTGTGGGCAACAGTACTCTCAGCCCAGCCAGGCATTATGTATCCTATCTTTCTGTGAGGGTCTATATCTCTTGCCTCGGCATAAGTGCCCTCTGGACCAAACAAATCCGAGGAAGGTGTTAATCCCCCTAGAAATGCGTTCTCTGCTTTGTATACTTGTTTTGCCATATTATGTTGATTCTTTAGGTCTATAATCCCAGCTGGCACTGTTCTTAGTATCTTGAGACCAACTGGCATCGTTTTTATCTTTATATGTCCAATCTGCTGGACTAGGGCTTGGACTAATACTCGGACTTGATGATGGTGAAATTGATGAAGATGCACTCGGTGAAACCGATGAACTAACACTTGGTGAGACACTTGGAGATACTGATGAGCTAGGAGAGGGCGATAAACTCGGAGATACTGAAGGACTGGAGGATGGGGATAATGAAGAAGACGGACTTACACTCGGTGAGACGCTAGGACTTGTAGATGGTGAAGGACTCGGTGATATTGAACTACTAGGACTGACGGATGGACTGACACTTGGGGATGTAGATGGGCTGGGACTTGGACTTACAGAAGGTGATGGGCTCGGGCTAATTGAAGGACTCAAACTAGAAGATGGACTAACCGAAGGACTGACACTAGGACTTGCTGAAGGACTGGGGCTAGGTGAGATAGAACTACTAGGGGATACTGATGGAGAGACAGAAGGACTAACTGAAGGTGATGGTGATGGACTGATTGAGCTACTAGGTGATACTGAAGGTGACACACTTGGCGATGCTGATGGGGAAAAACTAGGTGATATAGATGAAGACGGGCTAATACTTGGCGACGCAGAAGGTGAAACACTTGGACTAGAACTTGGTGATAAACTTGGACTTGGTGAAGGTGATAAACTAGGACTTACAGAGGGAGAAAGTGAAGCAGATACTGACGTATAGGTAATAACTAATTTAGGGTCGTAGTCTGTTCCTGCGTAATTAGATATTCTTACTCCTAAACCATTTTCACTTGATGTTGGTGTAAATGCACTATCAATACAATCGTGACCCTCTCTTATTCCAAAATAACTAATTCCGTCAACAACTATCCAACCTCTACCTGTAGCATTAAGAGTCCAAGCATTATATGCCGATGTTGAAATATCTCCAATATCAATTCTTGTTGCTCCCTCTGTAGGATTATCAACTGCCCCACAATTATCAAAATCAGTGGTTGACAAGGTAGTTGAACTGGCCTGACTTGCTTGAACGATATTTAACCAGTCATCACCGTCATTGTCAGCATCGTCTGCCCAAACCGCATACAAACTTAGAACGGCGGCACTTACCGTTGCCCCAACCCCTAAAGCAGAAGTATCAAATGGTAAAAATCCTCTCCATATATCATAATTTGAATCATCATATTTAGTCTTACAAATAGTATCTTCGCTAGTGGTATAATCAGCATAAAAACCATCGGTTTCATCGTGACAAGTGTCCCAATTAGAATTTCTTGAACCAACTTTTCCATCACCTGCTTCCGTATATACTGTTAATTCTGCCATTTTTGTTGAGGGATAGCTTCCCGTCCTTTGACGTTATCTAACTCCTTGTTAAGGAACGTTCTTAATTCATCATCTGTCTTAATCATTCCAAAGTCATCTTGAGTATATTGCATTGATTCACTTCCATCTTTTCGTTTAAGTGTTTTCGGCTTTTTGTTGAAACTAACATCTTTCAATTTATTCTTTCTGACATATACAGATTCTAGTTCATTGGTTTCAGGATTTAGTCTTTCTTCGTATTCTCCTTCATAAAAGTTAATACCAGCTTCTGTTATGAAACCATCATCATCTCTCCTAATAAACCAAAACTTGTAATCTTTAAACATATTGTGACCAATTCTTTTTATTAGTTGGTTCTATTCGTGTCTTACCTTCTTCTTCTCTTTTGCTGTAAAATCTAACTAAGCCTCTTTCTAGTCGGTCTCTCATTTCTACAAATCTCTTTCTTTCACTTGGGTCTCTTACGAAATCTATTGCTGCTCCTAAAGATAGTATTCTGTGGAAGGGTCTTGCAAATCCAGGCTCGGCCGTACTAGCACTTGCAAAAGCAGACACGTCTCTTGACACTACTATTTGTAGCCCACTGGTAAGAGTAACATCTCCACTAGCAGGAGTAGGGTATAACATAATGGAACGCCCAATCATATCATAATACTGGGGCATACCATTAGTTCCCTCAAATTCATCTATACCAATACTAATGTCTCTAGTGTCTACGTTTCTTAATTTCTGATAATCTCCTTGACTATTCATTACCTCTACTCTTTCAATTCTTTGAGCATTAGTAGGTAATCCATAATCTGCCTGTCCGTCTACTAAATCAGTTACAGCTATCGGTAAATCTGTTCTATTACTATCATCATACTGCCAGCCATAGGCTACTTCCCATATCATTCTACTAACATCATTGTAGGCAGCTAAAATGTTCCTACGTTTATCTAGGATTGGATAAGTTGCTGATGTAGACCCACATAAGAAGTCTATATCATCGTATATTGAGTTTTCGTCTGCTTTGTAATTAAATTGCATAAATTTGTTAAATTATAGGGCGGTGTTTTGGTCCGCCCTATTTAGGCTTACCGCCACACTTTTCCTTGTTTCTCCATTTTTTGAAGATGTTTTTTGGTTTCTTCGGAAACACATCGTTTCCGTATTTCACTGGAATGAATAACGCCGTCATATTCAGGAGTAAAGAATACTGAACCACCGATAGACTTCATGTAGTTCATCTCCTTGACCTTGCTGGCTTTCCACTCAGAGCCAATGATATAGACATCGATTTTCAATTCCCTTAACTCTTTTAAAGGGCTAAAGGTGTGGATTTCGACAACTTCGTCTATCCATCTAATTGACTCAAGAATAGCTTTTCTTTGCCAAAAGGGAAGGATTGGTTCTCTATTCTTGTAATCACTTACAAGTTTGTCGCTATTTAATCCAACAATTAGATAGTCTCCCTGGGCTTTGGCATCACGAAATGCCATAACATGTCCCCAGTTCAGAATATCAAATGTACCTTGAAAGAATACCTTTTTCATAACACATCTCCTTAAAAGAACTTCTCACTATTATGTGCTTTGTCATCGACTATGACATCTGCATATGGTTTTTCAATTAATGAGTGGTAGTTAGCCCCCCATTCCTTTAATTGTTTTCTTGTTAATGTTTCGTAGTTCTTTCCACTTTCTTGTCCTCTGGCTGTGGCATATATTATCTTATGCCCCTTTTTATGATATTCGTTTAATATACTTATACGTTCTGGGATTGGTTGAGCGTTCTCATAATCCTCTCCCTCTGTTTTTGTTATCGTATTATCGATATCCACAATATATACTCTTGACATAGTTCTTTTTTTGTGTTAATTATTAATTAGTTCATTGTAAGACGTTGCACCTGGAAACGGGAAGACGCAGTTGTTTAGCTCTCAAAAGGAGTTAAACGATGGGGGTAATAGAGCCTTCAGTAAACTACTAAGTCCTGAGGGCTTTTTTAGTACATTGCTCCCCGTTCGTGTTGTTTAACATACGTCATAAAATCTTTCATTTCCCAAGGCTCGGCTGAGCCTTTTTGATTATGCCCTGGTAACTCCCTACTTAATGTAAAGTGCTTTTCTATAATTTTAGCTCCTCTTTTAACTGCCTCTCTTGCCCAATACATACCTACTGTGTGGTCTGAGAACCCATCATATTCTTTGAAACTTGGTAAATCTTTAATATATGCTGGATATTCTGCGACACAATAGAGAAATTGAGCGTTTTTTATCTTTGGGAGTGATTTCTCTTTATACGCCCCCAGAGACGCTATAATGGGCTTTCCTGTCTTTTCCATAGCTTTTATCGTCTCAGTGTCATAAATGCTCCTAGAAGCCAATTTATGGCGTTTAACGCCTATCTCCTCTAGCCACCCTACCCTTTCTGGGTCAAATGCACTAGCCATGAATTCTAGTCCACATTTATCAGCGTGTTCTTTCAATTCCAGTAAGTCATATTTAGTCAGTTCTGCCATCTTTAATTCCATATATCTTGACTGCCAAGGTTTCTTAATCTTATCAGTATCATATAATTGGAACTTCACAACTTGTCCGCCACACTTCTTAACCTCCTCTATCATTAGTTTGTTAAGACGCATGTTGCCATTTCCATTATGGCCTACTTCAAATATTACATCACACATATTACTTTTTATATTTCATTTTATATTCTCTATAAGAATTATAGCTTTTCCATAAGTCATCTATGGTATGTATATCTATGCTGAAGTCTTTTATCCATTTAGTTGGATTTGAATGGTATGGGTCTTGGTAGGTCATTAGTCTTTCATCTGTCATCCCCCAGATTGAACCATAGTCTTTCCCATCTACATGACAGGTCTTGACTTCTTCGTGTCCTAATTCTAAAAGGTCTTTAGCGTATTTAATTAACTTTATTCCTGTTTCTGGGCTATTTGCCTGCACTGCTACAAATGCGTCTGCTTGCATGAACCCTTGGGCGTGTCTATAACAGTCTATATTTGTTGCCTCTAATAACTCTGGTGGTCTCTTAATTCCTCTTGCCCCTAACTCTTGTGATTGACGCAAGATACCTTCATTATCAGAACTAACATATACTTCATCAAAGACCAATAACATCTTCTCAAGATTCCACTGAAACATTGGTTTGCCTTTATATGACCTCCAATTCTTGTTCTTTAATCTTGAGCTTTGTTCCTTGACAAGCATTAATCCTGTAATTTTCATGGCATTAGTTTTTTATCTATTATTAGACCGTCTTTTTTCAACCTTTCAAAATACTCATAACAGAATTCATAATTTAAGTTTAACGAGTAAACTATGTCTGATAAGTACTTTTCTCCGTCTACATTGAATAGCAAATAATCAAGTGAACGGTTTATCTGATGAAATGGGGCTTGGAGTCCATATTTACTTCTATGAATTGGTAGTTTTCCTACTCTTACAGGAATATAGTCTTTCTCGTAAATCTTGATTATATTTTGAATAATCTTTTGAACGTGCTTTATTTTTTTCTCGTCTATAATTTCAGGTTTATCATTTGAACTGTGATATTCACGATATGGGTATCTGGTAAGAAGTATTCCTGGAATTCCAATCTGTGGGTCTGTAAATGGATATTCGTCTGAGCCTATCATGTGCCTCCACTCACCAAATCTGTATTCTTCTGACTTATCCCCAGTTATTGACTCCTTGACAGCCAAATCTACAATCCTATTTAATCGATGTTCTTCCTCAAATGTTCTCTGGTATAACACTCCATTATCGTTGCCGCAAATATCTACTGAAATAACAAAGTCTACTTTGCTTAAATCCTGTGTTTGAGTGTAAGCAATAGAACCTATCGTTTCTGGGCAGAATACGATTTTAACTGTATGGTCTATCTTTTTTGGAAGGTTCTTCTTGATATATTCAAATAAACAGGCTACTCCACTTAAGTTATCATTTGCCTGGTGTGGGTGGTCTAAATGGGCTAACAACAATATCTCTCTGTCTGTTTTACCTGGAATAGTGTGAACGCCTACTTTCATTGTTCCTGGTTTGAATTCAACATCTATATTGACTTCATACTCTCCTTCCTTTAGTTTGTCTTTTCCGTCTTTGTCAAATATCTTATTATATGGTAGACATACTCCCCATTTCTTCTCATAAAAGGAATACTCATAAGGATAAGCATCCTTCTGTTCTTCTGAGAAGTAAAGGTGTTTCTTTAATTCATCTCTGTCAATCTTTCCTTTAAATGGTTGGGAATACACCATTAATGATAATGGTTCCTTATTAAAATCAATTATCTTTTTGCCCTTGTATTTAACCCAGGCCTCTTTCACTACCCACTCATCTGGAACAGTCCAGCTTTCAAATTCAGTTCCACTTGGGAACTCTAATACATCTAGTTTTATTAAATGCTGTATATATTTTATACAGTTGTCATAACCAACTCCTAATAGTTGTGGTTTTAACTTATACAAATCATTTATCAAGTTTTTCATATTTTTTAAGTTCAAAGAATAACTCCATGAACCCTACATTATTTAGTTTATTAGTTGCTTCATTTTTAGTTACCTTTAAACAGCCAAGCCCTGGAACTCCCGGTAATGTATCAACTCTACCCTCGTTCCAAAATGTCTTGTGGTCAAAGTAATAAGCTGATGGGTCTAATTGATGTGGAAGTCTAGCTCCTATCTTTCCTCCTGGCTCTAACACCCTTACAAACTCTTTGAACAATGCTTTTAATTCCTCGTTATCAAAGTGTTCTAAGACGTGGCTTGAATAGATTTCACTAACTGATTCATCTGGTAGTGGAATACCTCCTCTTACATCCCAGATTATCTCTTGTCCACAGTCTCGTACATCTATTCCTATAAAGCCTGGTTGCTTTGTGTTACCACAACCTATCTCTATTTTAAGATGCTTGTCTTTTATTTTTGGTAATTTATTCATATTCTAGTTTGGATTATCATAAGTTTTTACAATTCCTCTTCTTTTTTCTCTTAATGATTCTACTTTAGTTCTTCTACCATGTCCGAACTTTTCATAGAACCAGCCCCCTATTGCCATTTCTATGTGTGGGTTAATATCGTATAGCTTCATTGAGGCTAGACAAGCCCAATACATTAGTTTGGCTTTCCACTTACTCTTAAGCATAAATGGTAGGTTGTGCCGCCCTATAGCCTTGGCAAACTCTCTAACTGCTTTCTTGTATTCCTTGGTATATTTAAAGAAATAATCGTTCTGGATATATGTATCGTCCCACAAGTATCGCTGGTATAAGGTACTCATTGCTAATGGATTAACAGCATTTTGATATACCTGTATTCCAAAGTTCTGATAATCTGGTCTCAACCAATACTTAGTAAAACCGTGTTCTTCGTGATAGTCTCTGTAAATCTGAGTGCCTGGAAATGGCATTAAACCTCCTGATACTTGATACAATGATACAGCATCCCATGTCTTTTTTAAAAACTCTATATTATTTTTAACGTGGCTCACATTTTCCCAAGGAAATCCTGTCATCATACAGCCATATACTTCTAATCCTGCTCTATGAGCCATCCAAGGGGCTTCTATGTTCTGCTCTAAGGTGACCATCTTTCTTATCTTTTCTAGGGTTTCAGGGTCTCCGTTCTCTAGTCCAAAGGCTATTGAGTGACAACCTGCGTCTTTCATTGCTCTGAACATGTCCTCGTCTGCTAGGTTGGCTCTTGAATTGGCTCTCCATTTAACATTTAAAGGTTTAATCTTTTCACAGAACTCATATACTCTACTTTTGCCTACGGTGAAACAGTCATCTGCTATAGAGAAGGACGTAATCCCATACTCGTCTCTTCTTCTCTTAATCTCTGAGATAATGTCATCTACTGGATAAAATCTGAAGTTCTGTTTGAATACTTGCCAATCACAGAAGGTGCACATCCCTGGACAACCTCTGCTTGTATATATCCTGTGGAAACCTCTAATCAATCCTGTCTCATCTCTAAACTGTTCTGGGTCAAAGATACTGAGGTCTGGTAAATGTAGGCTCTGTAAGTCCACAGGAGGCTCTCTGTCGAGTATTCCACGCTTAGAGGTATCTTTTAGCCACTTCTTCAATACTGCCTCTCCTTCGCCAACTACGACCACATCTGCTCCTGCTTCAATACACTCTTCTGGGCAGTCTGTTGGGTGTGGTCCTCCTACGATTACTGTTGGTATTCCTATGTTCTTAAGGGCTCTCATCAGCTTATAGGTCTTATTAACCTCAAATGTAAGCATATTTATCCCAACTATGTCTGCCCCAGCACACTTAGTTAGAAAGTCTGATAACTCTAATGGCTTTTTAAATGTGTTAACAACTGCCTCTACCTCATATCCTGCTTCCTTGAATATTGGAGCCAGCATAGCTAGTGGCATCGGTGCTTCCATTATTAATGTTGGGCTAATTAAGACAGCCCTCATACTCTTAATGTTAAACTTGGTATACCCTTAAACACTAATATGAAACATACTATTGCGGTTAGTGGCCATGGTGGCACACTACCTAATAATAATGAACCTATTATTACTACAGCCAATAAATCAGCTACCCCCATTACAAATGTCATATTTTTTTACATATTATTCTTATTAAATGTGGGTCTTCTTGTAAGAAAGGAGATAATCCTCTGCCTTCTGTGGCAAAAACTATATCAAACCCATAACTCTTTAAGTCTTTTACTAACTCTGAAACAAATACTAAGTTTCTTTTTTTGTTGCAAAAGATATTATCTGGAATATCTAATGAGGTTCTTGCCTCAATAAAGAGAGTATCTTTTGTCCAATCAAGAATACTTAATTGAGTTTCCCTGTCTATTGAATGCCAGAAGAATCTAGTATATACGTATTTAGGAGAAGGGTTTTTTCTAATATAGTCTTTGACGTTTAACTTGATAACATCTTCACTCTCAAAGGCATCATCTATTCCATAAGCATCAATGCTTTTCTCTTTAAAGTATTTAACGTCTTTTCCATTGCCAGCTCCGAGGTCAACTAATTCATCTCCTGGTCTTACATGCTCAGAGACAAACCTAGCGAAATTACTTGGTTCACCTAACTCTTTTGCGTGCATTTCATAAAATCTAGTCCAATCCATATTTTTGTCTTAAATGTTCTTCACCATATATCTCTGAATATTGTTTGGCGTGTTCTCCGCTAACTGGAGTCTTCCAATCATCATAAGTGTATTCTAGGTATTCTTCTATCGGACTAGGAATTAAGAAATCTTCTTTTAAGAACTTAATCTTTTCGCCCTCTTTAAAGAATTTGTCTTTGGTTTCTAATACTGGGAATGAACCTAACTTTGGAATACACTTCATCTTCTCTTCATCACTAAAGAAGAATATAGTTACTGGAACATATCTTTCACAGACTATTATGCCCGTTTCCTCTGTCCCGTCATATCCTTCTCCAACTTGTTCAAACCTACCAAAGACGTTAAACATTACTCGGTCTTGACGTTTAAACCCTATATCCAATAGAGCCCATCCTATCTTCTTACGTTCCTTTAAGGTGAGTTTCTGGGTAATAATCAAGTCAATATCATCATCTCCATCTATAAAGTCTTTGTCCCTATAAGCTCCTAGAGCAGTTCCATAAGCCAAGAAGAACTTAATTCCTCTGGTGTCTAAGACTTTTTTAATATCTAGGAGGTCTTTTTTAGCGTAATCTTTTTCCATATTTTTCAATAATACTTACATAATTATCTACTGGGTTATCGACTTCTATACCACCACACATTATAGCATTCTTCTTACGCTCCTCTCTTTTAATCCCTGGGTGTTTTAAATGCTCTTTAATGGTTGGAATTAAATCTTCTAAACTACACTTTGTTACCGCATTAGAGCAGTTCTTTTCAAAATCTAGGAATGTATAATCTCCTGCTCTTGCTTTTGGAACCCAGACATCTGGGATAATTACTGGTATATCTAATACTTCTGCTAGTAAAGCAAATGTGCTTTCAGATATTGCCACGACTAGGTCTGTTCTTGACAAAAGGTCAGCAACGATATCTAAATGGTCGTTTGACCACCTAGCTGAAATCAATGGGTTCTCAAAGTTCTCGGTATAGTTCTCTGTATGTAATCCTTTAGTAATAAGGTTAACATCTGTTAACTTGCGTAACTCTGAAGCTACGATATGATTTTCTGGAACATCTCCCCAATCCCAATGCTCTAAGGCAAAGACTACATTTTTACCATCGTGTTTCTGTTTAGGAATAAGTCGGTCAACTACTGGGCTACCAGTAACAATAATCTTTTCTTCTGGCACTCCGTATTTAACTAATCTATCTTTGTCTCCTGGACCCCAAACAAGAACTACATCTGAATGTATCTTCTCATTAAATGGTGGTCTTACTCGGTCTATTCCATATACTCCCTGTTGATAAAGGATAACTGGTATTCCTTTTGCTTGGGCTCTTTTAACTATATTGAGCCAGCCAGCTTTCTCTATCTCATTCCAGAGAACAACTACATCAGCATCCTCTGGCTCTTCTACTAATTCGTGCTTTTCTTCTAATCGTTCTAAGACCTTGGTAATACAGCTATTCCAGTTGTAGGCGTTAATCTTCATAATTTCCAGAAGTGTTTTTTCCACTCACGTTGATTTGTAACCTCTAATCCTCCTGGTTTCTGACAAGCCATCTCCCAAGCTAATCCTATCTTTTCAAGACTTCGGTGTTCCTTTACCCAGTCTTGTTGTTGCTTAAGAATCTTGTTTCTAAATTCTTCATCAACTAACAACTTCTCTAATTTGTTATACCAGTCTTTAAAGGTATTCTTGGCTCGGTAGTTACACTCCTCCTTGTAAGGAAGAACATCTGAGGCTAAAGTTACTGTTCCCACTGCGGCATACTCATAGAATTTAATATTACTTTTGCCTCGGTTAAACTCGCTATCTTCTAATGGAGCTAAGGCAATATCGAAGTCACACTCAGAAAGTATCTCTGGATGCATCTCTGGTGGATAGAATGGAACATGATACATGTCCATATTCTTTAATTTGTCATAGAAGTCTAAAGCACCCTTAAAGTATTCGTTTTGTTCTGGTTTGCTTCCACTTGTTAGAAGTTTGCCATAACTATACATTGCCGCCTCTAATGGTTCACCAACCATACCATAGAGTCCAAAGCTAAAGTTATAATTCTTTTGGAGCTCTAATACGACATCAGCAATTAGCTGAAGGTCTTTCCAGTGACTTGCAGCTCCCATGTATCCTACCTTGAGTTTTCTATCATAAGGAAGAATGGTGTCTACTGCTTCTCTGAACTTCTTTTTGTCTTTTACGCCCAATTCTGCAGAAGCATTAGTTAGGTTTTCTAAGGCAGCCTCTCTCTTCTTCTCTAATTGACCATTGATTCTTGGGCGTTCCTTGTAATCATCATAATCAATTCCATTAGGACAGAAGAATACTGGTTTCTTAGTTAACTTCTTAATCTTCTTGGCTAAGTATTTACTTGGTGTAGTTACTGCATCTGCTTCTTTAAGCATAGTTTCATACATATCCTTATACGCATTACTAACAAACTTAGAAGGATTAGATGGGTCCACTGACCAATAGTTATCGTCTATATCACAGATTACTCTTTTACCTTGTTTCTGGTAATCCCTGATTGCTTTTAATGGATTAGAGTGGTCTGGATAAATTCTTCCCACTACAACTGTATTAGGGAATTCCATATACTTGTCTGGAATTTTATCTACCATTACCAACTGCATGGCATTATGCCCTCTCTTCATTAAAGCTCTTGTTGGGACATCCTGGCGATGATACCAGATGCCTGATTTCCAAATATCTATATTGTCTAAATAAAATGCTATTCTTGACATAATATTAATTCTTTATATTTTTAAGGTACTTTATAAACATGTCTATTTCTTTTATTCTTGCCTGACATTGGGTTAATTCCTGTCTTCTACCAGCTTGTCCATCCTGAATTCTCTTAATAAGCCATCTTTCGTTTATTAGTTCTAATTCATAATCAAATACTCTACGCTTCAGTAATTGTCTCTTGCATCTCCAGGCAACAAATCTTCTATACATTTTGGAGATAAACTCTTTAATTTTTTTCATATTGTTTGAGTTGGACCAGGGACCGAAGTCCCCAGTCCAATGAATTACACAAATTTTAATTTACAATATCCTAGAGAGCTACTAGAGCAACGTTTCTTGCTCTGCCTCTGTTCTTGTATGTTACTCCAGCACCGTATAATGTCCATGTAACGAGGTTTGTACCAATCTTGTTAGATGGTTTTCTCATTTCCATAGATGGTGCCTTTTGAACGATTAGGTCAATCATTCCCTTTCTTCCGAAGTAACAAGCTGTTCCTGTGACTGTTGATGCAGCAGCTGTTGGTCCTCCAATTGTTGAAGGAGCTAAGGCTGAAATTGCACCTGTTGGTAGGTTGTTAGAGATATAAATCTCGTAACCCATCCATTTACCTGCATAACCATTCTTCAATGTAGCATCTGCTACGTTAAATCCTGTGTTAGCAGCTTTAATCTCAATCAATCTAGCTACCTTAGGAGTAACTACTGCACACCAGTCTCCCATTTCCTCAACGTTATTTGTTCGAAGTACTTCTGTAACTCCAGCAAACAAGTCGATAATAACGGCAGTTGATGCAGTAATACCTCCAGTTGAACTGTCAGCGTAAACATCACTTCTGTCTACTGCTGATAATCCAATGCTAGTTCCTCCAGTAATCTTTGTGAATGCAAATGTATCGATAGCATTCTTTAATTGATAACCAGCGTCTCTAGCAAGTTCACTCATAACTGATACGTTAGTTTGGATTAACTCAGTGTCATCAAAGTATGACATTGTGTATTTTCTTGTAGATACGTTAATAGTATCGTAAGACCATTCTTGGTTAGTAGCAGTCATGTCAGTACCAGGGGTATAAACCTTAGCTGATACATCGTTGAATTTAGGTAGTTGGATAGCTTTTCCGTAAGTCAATTTAGAGGCTAATCTGGTGTTACAAACCTTTAAAGCAACTAATTGCTTGTAAAGAGGTTGCTGCACCATTTCGCTCCAAATTGTAGGGGAAATACCTGTTCCGTAACCGTAGTTGTTAACTGTATTAGGCATTTTTGTTCATTGTTGCCCTCTACATAAAATCTTCAACGTGATTGATATCGGTTCCGAGTTGCATCGGATTCATACCAACCTCACTTAAGATTTTCTCTTTTTCCTCGAATGTCTTTGCCTCAGCAAGACGGTCTTCTAAAGTCTTTGGCTTAGAACTCTCGGTTTGAGTAGAAGAAGGCTTCAATGCCTTTTCTTTTGCGACCTTTGCTTTTTTAGCTTCACGCCATAAGACAAAGTTATCGTTCTTTCTAGCCTCTGTTAAACTTTCACCAGTAGCTTTGGCTCTTAATCTTAGTTCCTCAACTTCATCGGCATCCAAGCCTTTGGTAGCTGTTTGGACTTCTAAGATAGAGTCAACGTCTAACGGTTCTGAGTTAGAAGTAGTAGAAGACTTCTTTGACTTCTTCATTTCGTCGAGTTGCTTTTTAAGTTTAAGTGCCTCGGATTGAGATGCTTTAAACTTAGATTCATAATCGACTGATGGGGTTTCCTCTGGAGTTTCCGTCTCCACCGTCTCATCTGAGGTTTCCTCGACGGAGTCTTCAAGGGTTTCTTCAACAGGTTCCTCTAGTGTCTCCTCTTGGGTTTCTTCTGAGGTTTGGTTTTGCATGTTTTTTAAACATTTAAACTAATTATACGACTTATACGACCTTTACACATATTCATTTGTTCCCTTCTTTGGAACGTCTTTCGAATAAATGAACCTGATTATCTCGTTCAAATACTTACTGGCTATCTTTCTTCCTATTAGTTCTTCGTAGCTTGTTATCTTTTCTATGTCTTTAATCTCTTTTACTTTCTCTGTGAGATATATTCTTAGTGCCTCGCCATGTGATGTTTTAGATATTTCTCTTACGAGTTCATTTATTTGTTCTTTGTTCATAATGTTTGGGTTTCAGCTCCTGGCATCTCAGTTGGGGCAAAAGCAGGGGCACTCACGCCACCACCAGCTCCACGTTGAGGCATCATTTGCTCTACACCTTTTTTAATTGGTTCAAATAAGTCGTTAGGGTTTATTCCGCCATCTTCTGCCATTCCAAACAATATCTTTCTCTTAGTAGGGTCTGTGGTCATTGTTGGGTCTGTGGTAATAGCCTGTAAGATAGCTTGTCGTGTAGCAAATCTAACTCTGGTATCTACTGACTCACCTGTAATATCTATGTCAATAGAGTATTTAAGGTTCTTGTAAAAGTCTTTTGGAATCTTAATCAATACTTCTTTTTCTTGATTTACTGACTCCTCGATACCAAGTTTGATTATCTCGTATTCATCCTTGCTTGGAAGACTGTTGTTTCTAACAATGTATCTGAATAAGGCATCTGTTGCTTTCTGGTTAATAATCATTTTGTTAACCTTATCTAGGTCTTCACCAGCAATTCTGACAATATGTTCTTTGTTATTTTGTTTGGCAAAATTAGGAATAACTACTTTGAATAGTAATTCTTTGACTGTGATAGCTATGTTCTCTCTAACTTGGTCAAAGTGAGATAGGGTCATACTAGCCGCCAATCTGGCTGAACCTAATGGGGTTCCTGCTGGTAAACGTTCTCCTTGGACTACATCATAGCTAAAGGTCAATTCATCTCTGTTCTCTAACCACTTACGAGTTTGCTCATTAAAGAAGGCAAGGTTTGGATATTGCATTCCTACCTGAGTAATCTCTGAGTCAGTAGTTAAGACATCTCCATTTCTTGTATCTTTAAGCAAGTTCCTATTAACAGCACTATCTCTGGTTTGGAACAAGAGAAGTGCTAAGTGATAAGCTGCCTTTGACTCTAAGTTAGCTGTTTCGTTTTGTTTAATTTGAGGCTCAAACAATGATTCTACCACTCCAACACCAAGCCATCTGCCTGGTATTTTGTCAAGGTGGAACTCCCAATAAGGATGTTTCTCTATTTCATCCTCTTTAAGAACTACTCCTGCTGAGTTAATTACTTTGTCTGAGTTATGGTCATAGGTATCTTCTCCAACGTCAGCAATATACATTCTCTTGTAAACATATCCGTTCTTTTCTTCTATGTCGCCATACCTCTCATAAACGTTAATATATTTAGATTTACGTGTTTCTCTGAATTCTTTAATGGTCTTTTCAATATCTTTAAAACCCATTCTATTGGCCACCTCTCTAAATTGAGGAATAGTATATCGGTGAATCTCAGTAATAAAGTCTGAGTCATCTAAAGTGTCTGCGTTAGGGGCAACAAAAAAGTTCCTAAGGTCAACGAACATAGGAACGTTATCTACTATCTTTAAGACCACACTGCCGAAGATTGGTAATTCTTTACAAATCCTATTTAAGACCTTACCGAATTGAATATCTTTCATCCAGTATTTTAAGTCCCTCTCAAAGAACCAAGTCTTCAATGGGTCTTGTCCAGCCTCAGTTAAGATTTTAATATTCTTGGTATCAAAGTCTATGGCTTTGGTGTAAATCTTACATGGGTTCTTGGATATATTGAGGAAGAACTTACGGTCACCATCTGCGTCTATTTCTCCTGTCTGATATTTAGAATTGTGATACAAGTAAATCTGCTCAATAGTGTCTTTCTGATTAAAATAAAAGCCAGGGACCACTTGAATTTCATTAGATTCAAAGTCTCTGATTTCTCCTTCGACCAAACGTAATGGGTTTTCTATATCTGTCATGTTATTAGGTCACTCCATCTTGGGAGGTCTTCTAGTTCCTTTCCGTCAGCAAAATGTATGCCTTCGTTTAAGAACCAGTCAACTCCGAAATGGAGAGGTTGATTAATATCGCCAGTGTCTATAATATTGATATTCTTCCAAGCCACTAGCTTTCCGTCTATTTCCTTGAAATCAAATTTCTTTACCCATAATGGTAAACCATTCTTTTTAAGCTCTTCATCGACCATTTCATTTAATCGGAGAGCTTCTTCTTTGGTTTGAGCCCCAGCTACATTACTTGGAATAAGCCAGAAATCAAATCCATCTATTCTGTCTGGTAACATATTTCTCATTGCCTCAATTCTGTGGCAACCATCGTTTACTAGATAAGGGTCTACATATTGGGTATAGGTTAGGACAGATAGGTCATATCTTTCTGGATATGTCCTAATGTCATTTTGTCCGTTCTCATAAGCAATCATCTTTTTTTCTAAAGCCTTTCTATCTAAGACAAAATCAGGGCGTTCTGTCCTGTCATCCACAATCTTAAACATATTTAGATTATCAGGTGTTATCCTGACTTTTTTCACAGGTCCTGCGTAAAACATAATTATAATTTCTCTATATCTTCGGCTAACTTGCCTAAGTCAGCTTCGTTTAATGAACCAACTGGGGCTCTGTCATAGACATCACTAATTCTCTTTCTAATGAGGTCTTTAATTTTGTCTTTTTTACTTGTTTTTACTTTTTTTTCTTCTTTCATACGTATTGAAATGGTTTTTTAGCAGGCGGTATCGACTTTACTGCCTCTGTTAATTCTCTTTTTGTTTTCCCTTGCAATAACCAGACTGCTAATCCCAAGGAATTAACCATGTCATCATGTAGTCCTGGGGGAGCTTCATAGGTGATATTTCCACTTTCAGTCATAGTATAACCGAAGGCTTCTAATTCATCTATTAACGCCTGGTTGGGAGGAATTTTAATATTCTTCTCCTGTATAAATGAACTCAATTTATCTATCATTAAGACTTTACTACTTTTCTTCTGCCAGTCTGCTTGTTTTACTTCTGCCGCCTTGAAGTCAATAATATGTAATCCTTCTGCCTTTAAATCATCACTAATGCTGGCTCCTGCATTCATAGCATCCATTACTATTTTGGCTCCATACTTGTTAGCCAATGAATAGATACGTCTCTTTTGTAAAGGATAATCTATCTTGTTAAACCTGTCTATAGCCACAACTTCGTGGGTATTCTTGTCTATTACGGTTAAAACGGTAAAATCATTGAATTTCGCTATATCTACACCCATTAGGTATTGATGTCCTCTCTGAGGCTCTTTACCACCCTCTAAACGGGCATCTATACAGTCTCTCACGCCTCTGAAGACCGCACTGGCACTATCTAGGAAAGCAGCTTCAAATTCCTGGGCAAACACATCAGCAGGTAAACGAGACTTACTGTCTTCCCACATCTTTTCTACGTCAACAATCGTTGTATTGTCTTTAGTGGTGAAATGAAAGGCACCTCCTTTCTTTTTGGCTCTCAACCATTCGTCATAGAACCAATTCTTTCCAAACGGGGTACTAATGTAAAATCTTCTACAATTCGGTCTATTGGTAGTAGTTGGATACAGATTTACTTCATAAGTACTCTTTTTAACACGTGAGCATTCATCTATTACCAATAAATCCAATTCTTCTCCTAATAGGGATTGAGGGTTATCTGCACTCTTACAACGAACTTCTGGACCAAGGGGCGTCTTAATCATCGCTGGCGTTCTGGTAGTGACACATTTACCCCAATCAGGGAACACCTTTAAAAAGAACCTAATTAACTCTTGAAACACTTTATCTGTTAAATCATAATTCGGGGCTACAATCCATATCCTAGCAGGCTTAACATCCTTACCATCTAATATGTCCATACAACTCTTAACCAAGGCTTCTAAGATAACGTACGCACACAGGGCACTCTTTCCAAAACGTCTACCAGCACAGATTACAATATCTTTACTATCCGAGGCTAATATCTTCTTCTGGGCATCATGAGGCTCCCAACCTATTTTCTTTTGTAATTTGTTCATTTTCTCTCATACACACCTTTATTATAATTAAACACCATACGACCTGTCTTCATCTGACTTGGATGGGGAACACTATTCTCGGGCACTAAAGGTAGAACTCCACAAGGCGTATCAGCATGCTCAATATCTTTAGTTATAACATCTAGGTAAATACTATCCCCAGCAGTTATAACATTAACACCCCATTCATCCTCTAAATGCGTTATAACCTCCTTAGGTATAAGCACCCCTAGACTATTCCCCACCTTTCTTAATTTAGCTTTAAATGTCATATTCTCATTTTGTCTGTTTTACGACTATATTATTACTTTTATAAACATTTCCAGTGGGTATCCTCCCCCCCTTTATGTCTATAAGTGTTTATGAGTGGAGGGATAGTATATCTATAAGGGTATCTATCAGGAGGTATAATAAGGGGTATATAATGTTATGTCTTTCTTCTTAATGAGCTTTATTGCCCGGATTATTCCCTTAATTCATTGAGTGTTGATTCAATACTTTCTATCTTTAACTTCTTGTCAGGGTAAGCGTTCTTTAATTTCATTAGCATGTCTATTGCCGATAAGCTTGACCTCTTATCATCGCTTATAAGTATCTCATATAACTTAGCTAGTATTACGTTATCATCTATCTGTGCTAGTAATTGTTTAAAGCCCTGCTTTTCTAATAGGTTAGCTGTTGGGTGATTAGCCGTTTGTTCTGAATAGCCGTTCTTAATCATTATCTCTTTTAGATTAAAAGAACCGCCTGTTTCTATCGCGGTTAATAAATCCTTAAATGTTAGTTTTTGCCTAATTGTTGGTTTAGCCATGTATCGTAGTTAATCGTAGTTAATTGAGTTATTACTCCAATATAGCATAATTTGATTAAAAAGTCAATAGAACGGGGCTTCAGATTGCCTTGTAAGGGGTTTTTAGGGGTTAAGTGGTAGTTTGTATCATCTTTTAGTTATGGGTTTTTACCGCCATTTTTGGAACATTTTTAACCCTCATAAGTTTTCCACAGGTTAGGGCTTGACAATGATTCTTGATTTTGCTATACTGGAAGTAGACCTTAACATTACCAATAGTTTAATCACCAGCGAGATTAAGACAAACAAGTTTTATCGCCTCGCAAGGGCGTATTTTTTTGCCTCGTTCATATATCATATTATAGATAACCGAACGCATAGGCGCAACCTCCTTGCCTTGATATTACCCGTTTACTCCTAACCATCGCTGGAGGTTTAAACGGGTAATGTTAAGGTTGGGAGGTTTATTAGTTTAACAATTAAATAATATGGAAAAGATAATATATATTATGCCCGAGATAGAAAAAGAAAAAGGACTTTACGTCATTGACTACGCACAAGAAGAAGAAGGAACGTTAAGCGTGAAAAAAGCAGTTTTTGAAGAAGAAAAAGAAGCCATTGACTACTTAAGAGAATTGAAAAGATTTATCGGTAAAAAAACTATGCCTTGTAAAAATATATAACCAGTTGACACATTGCCTCTTTACGGGGAGGCAATAGCCAGTTGATTATTAAGCTCATTATTAAGTAACAGCGGGTAATACCGCCGAAAAATATGGAATTATGTGAAATACAAAAGATTAATCAAGCTCGGTTGCCTAAAAAACACCAAACTTGCTTAATGGACGAAGAGTTTGAAGAGCTATTCTATAAGGTCAAGAAGTTTTGGAATAGCGGGAATAAAGAGGGATATTGTAAATTAAGCGATTATGTTTTTAAAAACAAAAGACACCTATATTATACATTATTCATTTGGTATCACCCGTTAACAAAGTTTCAAGAGTTAGCTAAAAAAGTTGAAAAACTAAAAGAATAATTAGTTTATAGATAGCATAACAAGGGGTTGTGCTATCCATTAAGCTCATTAAACAACCATTATTGAATAAATAAGATAATGGGAAAAAATATGGTAGTTTGGAAATTAGAAACACCAAACGAGGAAATGGCTTGCTATATAGTCAATGACTTATATACACAAGCAAGAGCAGGAAAAACAAGAGCAAGAAATATACTAAAAAAATGTTTTTATGGGAACTGGAATGATATTAAAGAGAAAATGGAAACAGAAGGTTCTGTCTGGTATGTATGGTATATGGAGGGAGTAGGAAACTTTATGAGAAAATACTTGAATGATTAAGTTTAATCAGTTGTTAGGGGATAGAATAAGTTATTGTATCCCTTATAGAGCCGATTAGTTCATTAGTAATACATACCGCCGAAAACATAAGGTGGTATGAAATAAAATGAAGAAGCTAACAAAAAAGCAAAGAAAAGAAGCAATAGAAGAAATTATAGAATATGATATAGCAGGAATAACGAAAGACAGGGAATTGTTTTCTCTACTCTATAATGGAGTAGAGCCATACAAAGATATGAAAGACGAAGAAATTATTGAATGGTATGAAGATATAGAAAGAGAATTACCAAAGAATTAGTTTCCTTATAGGGGAGTTGAAAAGGGTTCTACTCTCTTATTAAGTAAATTAAATGTGGTATAAGAGGATAATTTTTATACCGCCAAAAAATATGAAGTATAAGATTATAATAAAAGCGGAGGAAGAAGTAGACGCTGAAAGTAAGGAAGAAGCAATGGAGAGGTTTTGGGAGGGAATAGATATGGGCATCGGTGGATTAGATGCTTATTTAACCGAACATACTGAAATTGTAGAAGATTAGTTAGTCCGTAGGGTAGATAACTTGTTTGTCTATCCTATCGGGGTAATTATTAATTAATAGAAAATTATGGAAAGAACATATTTAAGAGATAAAGAAGAAGAATTAAAAGAGGAATATAATAAACTATCAAAGAAAGAATTGATTGAAAAGCTGTTAGATATGGAAGAAGAGTTAATAGATACACAATTAGAAGTAAAAGAATTATAAAATAAATATAATAATATGAAATGGAAACACCTAAACAATAAAGAAAAAATGTATTATCTAATCAGGACTATATGTATAGTATTTGGATATTTACCGCAGGAAATAGGAAATTGGGCGACCGATAAATTAAATAAAAGTTATTATAAATAATATGTATAAAACATACTACGGAAGCTATAAAAAGAGCTATAAAACAAAGAGAAATTGGAAAAAAGAGCTACTTATAACAATCTTAATAGTCGCTGGGGCTGTTATAATAGTTAATAGTTATGTATTATTAGTTAATTGGTTAATCCTTTAAAGAGGGATTTGCCCGAAAAATATGAAAATAACAAATGAGTATTTACAAAGTAGAAGAATTAGCAAGGACTTCACCATTGAATTAGATAATGGAAAGGAAATAGAAATAAATAAATGGGTAGAAGAAAGCGATAATAATTGTGAAGCCGAATGGGATTTTATTGAAGGAAAAGATATTTATGATAAGTTAAGCGAAGAAGAACAGGAAAAAGTTGACGACCTTATCTATGATTTAGAAGTATAATAGTATTGACAAAAGTGTAATAGTATTGTAATCTTTTCGTCATATGTATAAGAAGCAGGAAAATGCCTAGCAAAAAGATAATCTTTCAGCCCTCCGTTAAGGGGGGCTTTTCTTTCGGGCTGACTAAAACACTATATCCATAATAATCCAACCAGTTAACCATATTCCTAAAAGAGCTAGGATAATAATTAGGATATTTAGTATTAGGTCTAGGTGTTTCATATATATTATATTAATTTGTTTACCATTCTATTTTTTTCATTTCCGCACATTTTTTACAACAAATAATAACATAATTAAAATCAATTCTAAAAATAAACATATTACCTTTGACGCCACAATATTTACATTTCTTTTCTTGTTTCATTGTATTAGGGTTATTTAAATAATTTTCTTGCCTCTCTTAAACATTCTTTTTCTTTACTGGTTTTATTCCATTTACTATTATCAAAATCTTTCAATTTTAGATGTTTCTTCTTACAATCGCCCCAAAGACACATATTTGATATAGCGACTCCATCTTGAGATTCTTCAATAGTTTCTTTTATGTCCTCTAAAGAATAATTATACTCATTAACATCTATGAGATAAAGTTCTATTTTATAAATTGGTATTTTCTCTTCTTCTTTCATTATATTAGGGGTTATTTAGATTTGATTACCTTGTTTATCATCTCTAGGCGATATTACTAAATAAGTTAATTATTTTTATTAAGGCGATTATTAACATTATTATTATTACAACTGAACCTGTATCAAATATAATATCTGTTATTAACTCAACTATTTTCATATTATTTATTTTCATTTGAAGTTTCTTCTTCCGCCAAAAAAGCTAGTTCTCTCGCTTTCTGGTGGTCATATCCTAGCTCTCTAAACTCTTGATATTTTTCTTCAGTTTCTTTATTCATATATATTATATTTAATTAGTTACCTTTTAAGAGAACAATCTCTTAGTTATTATTGGTCAACCTATACTAATTATTTTATTGGGTGGTATCTCCTTTAATCTAGCTATTACTAACTTTTGTTCTTGGGTTAATTTCTTTTTTTTGGGCTTCTTTTTCTTCATATATGTTATATTTAATTAGTAAATATTGGGGCTTATTCGGTATTTTTATTTAGCCCCGAGCTTGTGAACGTTCGTTGATACCCAAGCCGGTTTATTAAGTATAGTTTGCTAAAGGGGAAGGTAGGGATTCCCGCTTTGCCACCCTACAAGATGAGCGTAACTATGGCTTTCCTCATCAATTTTTCGTATCTAAGTCTCCCAATGGGTAAGTCTCAAACTCTTTTAAAGACTTAGACGCCAAATATAATAGCGTTTACTTTTTCGGAGAGGGCGATGCTATTCGCTCTTGACCCTCTCGCACACGGCTATTCCGCCACTTCCCCCTTTAACAAACTATATCTTCTTACTTATTCTTTTGGTTAATCGTCTGTTAAATATCTCCCCATTGAGTATCCGCCAGCGATAAATCCTATAATAATTCCATATACCATTGTAAAGATTAAATCGTCCATATATCTATTTAAGTTTATTTATAATGTCCTCGTAATACTTAATTGTTTTAAATGATTTGGGGTTCTGTTTGGCTTTTGCCTCTAAATTGTTGTACCAATCTTGCCCCCGTTTTTTGATTATAGTTTGGTGGATAGTGGGGTCTCCAGCGTGATGATGATTAAAATGACAGCCCATACAAATTGAAATAGCATTATCATCCTCGTATCTTAAATGCCCAAATCTACCTTTAGGAAAGAAGTGATGAACTTGTATGGCTTTTTTGCCACAAACTTCACATTTATCTTTTAGATTATGTAAGAACCAGAGCTTATCTGCCTTGCTTTGAAGTTTGCTCTTTTTACTTTTCATATTAATGGTGTCTGCTGACCTTTTACTCTTGCTTTAATTATTTTAATATACTCTGGGTCTTTCTCTATCATAATATATGGTCTACCTGTTCTTATACACGCTAACGCTGTTGTGCCACTTCCAGCAAATGGGTCTAATACTGTTCCTCCTGTTGGTGTCTTGGTTAGTAAGCATAGGTATTCCATTAGCTTGATAGGTTTTACAGTTGGGTGGTTGTTCTTGCCTGACACTGGCTTTACCTCTGGGTTATCTCTACCATCTCCAGCCATCGTTGTATATCTTACTCCTATATTCTGCTTCTCCTCCAACTCCTCACACCCCAGATTTCTCTCTGCCTTACTTGCTTTGGCTACATAGAAGAATCTTGATGCTCCTCCTTTGTCGCCAGCAAATGTAGCTGTTATTTTTTTACTTGCTTGAAACGAACTGCCTTGATTTATATGTGGTTTAATATTTCCTGTTTTAATTATCCCACTCTGCTCATCTAACATTCTTCCTGCTTCTTCATCTAATATGATATTGGCTGGGAATCTGCCTTGAGGGGGATTATCTCTATTATCTTGTGGTGGAGTTTTACTAACCGACCAAGTCCTTGAACTTCCATAGGGATTAACATTATTTTTTCTCCCTAAACTATCTTCCGTTCCTATCCTTCCCCCATCTATATTCAATCCAGCTACTCCGTGCTTTAGGGCGTTCTGGGCGTAAGAACCTTCATTAGGTTTCATTGCTACTATGATAGGTTCGTATGCTGGTTTTAATCCGTGTGATTTCCATCCGTTCCATAATTTGGCTTGGTCTGTCTTGGGGGTGGTTATATCAAAATTACCCATACCACCTTGCTCTTGCCAAATAGCCGTTTTACCAGATTTACCTTTCCCCACAACCTCTCTCTTATGTCCCTTATCCAACTGCTTACTAATATCAGTAGCCTTTGGAAAGCCTGAGCCATAGAGCCACATAATACAATCTTTTAATATCCAACCAGCGTCTTCTATATTTACTGCCATTCTGTGTTGAGTTCTTGTTCCAGCGAAACATAGCATTGTTGCTCCTGGCTTTGCTACTCTTAACATTTCTTTGAATGTATCTATGCTCGGAACATCATAATCCCACTTCTTACCCATAAAGGATAGTCCGTATGGTGGGTCTGTAATAATAGTATCAACTGAATTTGGTTCTAGCTTACGCATTTCTTCAATGCAGTCGCCTTGTATTATTTTATTCATATTATCTATTAAAGATTATTCTCTTAATAGGAGAGCCGAGGATTCTTATTAAGGTCGCTAGGAAGGGTTCCAACCATACATCATCCTCTAGCATCGCTTAACAGAAATCAGGATGCTTACCCTATCTTAATAAGTTGACACTCTCCTATTAAAAGAACTATCTGTTATCTATTAAAGTGGGGTTTATTTATCTTGGAGATTGATTAGTTTTTTAACAGCTTTTTCTATTTTACCGCCGCTAATTGTTGGCTCGCCCAAATCATCAATCACGATTCCTGATAACAAATCTTCAAGTATTTTGTATATCTTCTCTATTTTCTTTTTACTTTTCATATTATCTATTAAAGTATTCTAAATCCGCCATATTAGTTATAATCTCCTTACTTTTCATACTTGTTAATCTCTCTTCTTATTGCTTTTTCGTAATCTTTTAAAGCATCAATATACGCCCTTTTAAACTCTTTCTCCCCATTGTTTACAACAATATCTGGTATTTTAATTTGATATGTAAAAACCTTTCCTACCGATAGTTCTGTTGTAATATACTCAAACCCATATTTTTCTATATATTTTTTCATAATCCTTTAAGCCAATTCTCATCAGCCATATTAGTAATTAGTTGGTCTTTCTCTGCTATTGTTTGGATAAGTTGTTTCTTTTCTACTTGTAATTCGTTAATGGTTTTTCTGTAGCCCGCACAAGTATTGGGCTCAAATAATCTTATTAAGTATAGCGTCATACATAAGACATTCAGGGCTACGGCTATTATTAAGATGATAGATAGTGTTTTCATAATATTTCTTTTAATAATTTATCCATTGGTTTGTCGCCCAATTTATTTATCTCAATATCGGGGCAGATAAAGCAATCTTCTATTGTTATTCTTACTTGCTTAATACCAAACTCTTTTTCCATTGTATCTAATAAATTGCTTAATAATTTGAGCTTCTCTAACGACTTAACTTGAAGCCCGATTAGTTTTATTTCACTTCTCATATAAAGTAATAGATTATTTTAGTTTAGATGATAAGTAATGCCCCAGTGAGTCAAACCTATCGTTTATTTCTTTTCTAAAACTTTGGATTTCTTCCATTAAGAGTTGGTCGCCAGTTTGTTTGCCCTCTGGTTGTAGAAAATCTGGGGCTACCTCTCCTGTATGATAATCCTCATCTACGCTAATAATAGGAGTATGGTCTTTGATTATCAGAGTAGAGTTAGTATAGCCATCCTTGGTTTTAGTTTCTATTGTTCCGTTGTAAGTTTTGCCGACCTCTAATACTAGAGTTGCCCCTGAAAAGTAATCATACTTATCATTGACTCTCCATATTTGCCATCTACCTTTTGGACTTTCACCTGCTATTGGTGTTCCGTCCTTTTTTGTTTTTGGTTCTACTTTTTCTATTAGTATTTCTGCCATAGTTATTTATTTATTTGATTAAGGTTTATTGTTTGAGTTTGACTATTGATTTGGTCAGATGCCCAGAAGAAGTCCCAAGCAGTCCAATTAGTTCCGTTTTGTTGGTTATATATGTTGACAGATTTGGCGGCAAAAACATATCCAAGTCCTACTCCAACTCCAATAAGCAACGCCACAACTAACAATATTGGTAAGATTACTTCTAATATAAAATCCATATATTTATTTTATTTGATTATCTAACCACTGATTCTCAGCCACGACCTCTGGCTCATACTCAGGGTCTTCATCATTAGACGCTTGGTCTAACTCTTTGTTTATTTCTTCAATGTTTTTTTCACACCATTTCCTGCATTTAGTGCAATAGCTTCTCTCTACATCGCAATATAAATCCCAAGATATTGGTGCGTTACAACATTTACTTGTTTCTATTGATTTTTCTGGCATAATTGTTTATGAAACTCCGCTAGTTTGAGCATCTCTTTCTCAAACCATTGGTCGTTTCGTTTATATTCTCCTAAGACCTTTAAATATAGACCTTTACTTATAATGGGTTGGACTATCCGCCCTTTTGGTATTTCAAATAGGGTTAGGTATAGTTTTAATTGGTGAGCCGCCCAAGGTTTCGCTTTATCGTGGACTTTCTGGGAGGTCTTAATTTCTAGTATCTCATTTTGGTTTATACAATCTGCTACTCCTACTATTGTGAAGTTTGGTATTTCTACAAATTTATCACACCTTGGACAATAATAAGTACTTGTTTCATCAAGTGGAGAGTTGATAGTTGCTATTTCTAATTCTTTTTCTCCACACTTGGGGCAATCTCCAACAGACATGTATTTCTCTTTTTTATACTCCATAAAGTAGTCATCTTCTAGTAAGCTCTGTATCATAGCGTGCTTATGGGTTCCGTTAAACATATTCATTGCCCCCTTAAAATCTACTTCTTCTCCATCTAGGTATTGTTGGGGGGTACAGTATCCATTTATGAACGCCCATATTTTGCTACAACTGTATCTTCCTACTTTCCCAGGTTTTGGCGGGTATCTCTTTAATAATTTCTCTGTTAAATCAATCATTAAAAGGGAATTACTTTATCTTTAGTATCGTTGGTATCTTCTTTACTCTCTTCAGCTTTATCTGGGTAGTTCTCAAATGCCCTTCCAACTACTTCTGAGGCTTCTTGAATAACATCTCTTAAATTACTATCTGGTTTGCTCATCATTCTTGAATTAACAAATTTACAGAATAGCTCCCTTTTTTCTTTTTGTGCCCACTCTTGTTTGGACATATTGTTATTTGTTGTTGCCATATATTTAGTTGGTGGCTGACCTATCTATGGCGGACTTCAGGTCATTTAATCTGGGATACCATGTGAGCAAATGCGAAGCCCTCCGCAGACCCAGACACCACCTATTTGTTTAATTGATAAATTAATTCTTCTGCCATAGTTTTAGCCGACTCTTCTGTATAATCTGGTGGTAGTTCAGTCTTAACAAACTTATTGTTCTTTATTGCCACGAGTAGTAAATGGTCTTTTTTTGGGGCTTTTAAATTTACTTTAAATTCTTTTTCCATATTATTTTAAGTTAACTGTTTTTTTACCCTCGGCTTTTGCTTTTAATAGTTTTTCTTCTATCATTTTGAATTGCATTTCGTGGGCTTTTAGGACCTTTAAGTTGTTTTCTATGGTTTCTTTGTCCCATAGTGCCTGATTTTGCCAGTCCTCACATACTTGACACCCATCTTCTGGTGAGGCGTGACAATCGTGGTTATCGTATTGTTCTTGTGTTATGGGTTGTTTCATATGTTTAAGGGGGTTAATGTTTTTTATTATGTTTATCCTGAGGAAATAATTGATTTAAGACGCTATCTGAGAGGGCTTTGTAGTATCCCTTATCCTTTAGATTTTCCTTAACATACCATACTACAGCTTTTTGCTCATCTGTTAGTGTGGGTTTATTTCTTTTCAACATATACTTCATTATTGGAGTTGTTTCTATTTTAGCACTACCCACAAAATCTCTTATTGCCTGTTTTACTATTTCATTTCTTAATTTCATATCTTTGGATAATGGTCTTTGCAGAGATATTTATATTCGTCTCCGTAAATATAAGGTTTGGTAGGTAATGCCCCGCACTCCTCACACTCATTATATTCTTCTTCTCTGTGTGCCTCGTCTTTAAGAGTTTGGGCGTATTCTTTTAATGTTTCTTTTTCCATAATTTTTAATAGTTAGTGTTTCCTTGAAGTGTTCCTTTCTTTTCTGCCTCGGTTAGTTTGTCTAGTTCATAGAGTGTGTATTTTCCGTCACCAGTTCTGATGTCTATATTCATCATTGGGTAAGCATTATATTTTCTATAAACATCTCTAACTTCTTTTAAAACTTTTTTAATTATTTCTTTGTTTTTTATTTCTATCTTCATATTCTATGTCGTTAATTGCTAATGATAGTAAGTAGTCTACGAAATGCCCGTTGGTGTAGTGTTCGTTATCTAGTTTTTCTTTACGGGCTTTTAAATGTTTAAAGATTTCTATTTTGTCTTTGCCCACAACTACTAATGTGCGTATAGGTTTATTGTCGCTCATTTTAATAAATCTTTATTCTGATATATGTTTCCTATTACTTCTAATTTATCCATATCATATCTCCAAGTCATTCCTTCTTCTCCTTGTAGTTTTTCAATTTTGAAAGCCCCGCCAAAAGTTCCAATCGCTTTTTTATCAAATACTATCTTTATCTTTTGAGGTTTTATAGTTGTGTTAAGCAAAATGTCCCCCTCATATATCTCAACTCCATTCTTGTCTTTTAGCCCTGTGTATTGCATAACTTTATATTCTGGTTCTGGTGCTCCGTGATGTATTGTAAACATCCGACCATTTTCTCCAATATGAGCAAAATTATTTATTAATATTACTCCATTCCAAGCTCTAAATTTTATTTCTCTTGTCATAGTTTTTGATTATTCTATAAAATGTTGTTGTTGGTATCTTAGTTGTAAATATATCGTTTACTTCTTTTAGAAAGTCCCTGTCGTTCATTGGGAATTCCCTCTTTTGTTCCTCTAAATACCATTCCTTAATTGTGGCGTCTCTTTTTTTTCTTAAATGTTGTTGCATATTGTTGTTGTTATTTTCACTTTATTCCATTATATACCAATCAAGTGGTGTTGTCAAGTGTGGAAAACAAAAAACCGCCGAAGCGGTTTAATGTAGCCAACCCATAGATTGTTTCACTTCCCCCGATGAAGTTATAATATTTTTTACGTTCTCTACTTATAACAAAGTAGAGCTTGAAGCCATTACCTCAAAGGATGTGAATACTTGTGGGTTCGCTTCTTCTATTATACCTTACTCCTCAAAAAAATCAAGTATCCAGCAAATGAATGCCTCTAATACAAGACATATTTCTATCACTATGATTTTGATGAAGGTCATTTAATGGCACGTCTTACCCCGAAAGCGGCAAGTGATGCTAAGATTACGTTTCCAGCAGTAGCCCCGTCTAATTGTCCTATTACTAATCCTACGATAGCCCAGATAATTGCTACTACAGCTACCGAATAAGTAAGTTTACCTTTTAACATATTCTTGTATTCTCTTTAGTAGATTAATTATGGCGACTACAATTTTATCTGCCCAAGATGTAATTGTTGATGATGAGCAGGACACAACCAGACGACCTCTAGTGGTTTATTGTAGTCCTCGTGATGTGCGTGAACCTTGATTTTTCCACATATCTGACAAGGCTCCCTTTTTATTTCTCCACTTTTTATTTTTCTATTTAACGATTGGTGAGCTCTAACTTTTTCAGGGTTCTTCTCTCTCCATATTCTATATTCTTCAGTTTTATTAATTTTACCATTAGCTCTCTTTCTTCTAGAGTATATTTTATCACGTTCTCTTTTATGTTCTAGTCTCTCTGGAGTTTTGTAATAATATGGATTTTTCTTTAGCCAGATTTTCCGATTCTCTAAAATTCTTTTTTTGTTCTTCTGATAATACTCCCTATAATATTGTTTTGTTTCTTCATTCATACCTCTTATAATTAAAAGCCCTCCCAACCTAGTAAGCGGGAGGACACGATAATAATGTTTGCTTACTAGGCTTATATTAATTATAAGCTATTGGTATTAAATTGTCAAGAAATAAACTTGGAAAACATTGCTACTAACTTCTTTATCATCTCCTTTATTGTATTAAGTTGTTTCTGTAATGCGTTTAATTCGCCCTCAGTTGGCTTCTGTGGGGTTTTTGGGGGCTTAGTGGTACTTTGGGTCGTCTTGCGGTATTCATTTAAGAACTCCATAACATATTTGCCTGGGCAGATGGTATTACTGAAATCTCTATGTCCGTATATTTCGCTATCAGGGATGTTGTGTTCTTTCTGTTTTTCTTTTAAG
>Ga0272441_10001791_pt1 | contig 45166 bp, 46 predicted proteins | sample SSMProp6N_FD_193582 | JGI IMG/M metagenome (GOLD analysis project Ga0272441, IMG submission 193582) | Marine sediment archaeal communities from Little Sippewissett salt marsh, Falmouth, MA, United States - SSM-Prop-6N | ecosystem: Environmental > Aquatic > Marine > Wetlands > Sediment ... | reverse complement strand
GTTGATTCTAGCATCCTCCTCTCCATTAGGGGTGATAATACATTTACTATTTAGATATTCTAGGCTACCATTGAACTCTATTTTATTCTCGTTTTTTTCCGACCAATTTAGAAACTTTTTGTATTCTTTTTCCCGTTTATTCTCGTCATATGCAAGCCTTAACCTCTCTTGAAAATATCTGGCTATAATTATATTCTCTAAACTACTTCTTAATAGTTGGATTGCCGATCTATAATGTGCGGTTAGGGCCAAGAATAAACTCGCCTTCATATCAAAAAATATTTGCCAAGTAAAATATACCATTGGTGGTATATCGACAATCACGTTATCATCTAATTCTTCAATATGGCCATCGTTTTTTAATGAGATATATACTTCCTTCCATATGTCAAAGGTTGGGTCTAATGGATATGTTAATTGGCATGGCAACAATTTTTTCTGTTTAATGGATTCTCTCAATACATACAGTTCTCCCCCTTCCAATTCAGCTTTTTGATAATGAAGATTTCCAAAAATGGAAAGTTCACAACTTAGGCATTTGTTGTCATCCATAATTTCGTCTATGAAAGCCTCTTGAATAAAATAACTTCTAGATCGTAAGCTTCGCTCATACACCTCACAGTGGGAGGCCGAGCTATCTTAGCGAGGTGGTTTGCTTGTAGGAATTCGATCTAATGAGATGGTTGGTAGGCTACTCGTGGGCAGCTGCAAGGTTTCAGCGCCCTTTGATGTGAACGCACCCCCATTCCCTATCGCCGCCCGGGCGTTGGGAGATTTCCAAACCCGCGATTTCAAGCGGAGATATTCTAGGCTGCGATATTTATATGCCGAAAGGCGAACATATTAAGAGATACGGAATTATAATGAAGATCCGGTAGTTTTGATCATGGACATCTACGGCCTCCTCAAAGAAAAGCGGGCCGAAATTCTCCGTACGGCGGCCGAGCACGGGGCATACAACGCCAGGATCTTCGGCTCGGTGGTGAGGGGTGAGGCAGAGGCCACAAGCGACGTCGACTTCCTCGTCGAGATGGAACCGGGAAGAAGCTTGCTGGACCTCGGTGGCCTTCTCATGGACCTCCGGGATTTTTTGGGCTGCTCCGTGGACAGTCGTGACCGAGAGGGGACTTCGAAGGCGAATCCGAGACAAAGTTTTAAAAGAAGCCGTGGCGCTATGAGGGATGATCAGAGAGGGCTGCTGGACATCGCCGAGGCAATAGAGCGAATTGAGAAATACGCCTCTAAAGGGCGCGACGCTTTCGAAAGTTATAGTTGAAAACCAATTAGATGATAGTACGTGTTTAACTCCCCGATAATCGATTGCATGATGTTGGTTTTGGTCAATGAATACGCGCTGACAAACAACTTGATGTAAGTAGAAAAACAATATCAATAGCTGCAATTACTCAAAATTAACTCATTGGAACTGGCCACGCGAGACCTCAAGAAACGACTCTGATGATGCTGATTGAGATGAGCTAAACACATACGTTTCATCTAATTGTTTCTCGACTATAATTTTTGCTTTGTGGATTTACCCCCTGTTTTTTTTGATATTTTTTTAGATATGTGATAAAGGGTTAATATGCAAAAGTGTAATCAACAAGTCAAAAATTAGTCCACAACCAGCCGCTTATCGCAGAGGGTGGAACGAAGGAAAGCAGGTAAATAGGTAGTTCAATTTTACTATGGTTATGTGTGAAGCCCGAAGCAAGTACTGCGTGCTTTTCGTATCCACGGTGGCCTCTTTTATACCTGCATTCATGGGGTCGGCCATAAACATCGCCCTTCCAGAAATTGGGCAAGAGTTCACCATGGACGCAGTTCTTCTGGGCTGGGTGGCCACGGCCTATCTTTTGGCTCTGGCCATATTTATGGTCCCTCTGGGAAGAATGGCAGACATTCACGGCCGTAAGAAGGTTTTCACTTTGGGTATGATCCTATTCACTCTGTTCTCCTTTCTGACGGCCACCTCATCCACCTCTTTAATGCTCATCTCTTTCAGATTTTTGCACGGAATGAGCAGTGCCATGATCTTCGGAACAGCTGTGGCTCTGTTGACCTCGGTCTTCCCATCTGGTGAGAGGGGAATGGCTCTGGGAATCAACGTGACTTCGGTTTATGCGGGACTTTCGGCAGGTCCCTTTTTGGGCGGTGTGCTCACACAGTACTTGGGATGGAGAAGCATATTCTTGGCCACTGTTCCTTTGGGTTTGTTGGTCATCGTTCTCATTCATATGAAGATGGAAGGAGAATGGATAGAGGCGGAGGGTGAAAGCTTCGATTGGGTTGGATCTTTAATCTACGCTTTGGTGCTGTTATCCTTGATCTATGGGCTTACCAGTTTGCCGTCGATGATGGGAATGGAGTTCGTGATCCTGGGGCTAATTGGATTTTTGTTTTTCTTGCTTTGGGAAAGTCGCACCACTTACCCTGTTCTTAATGTAGTCCTATTTCGAAAAAACCGGGTCTTCGCCCTATCGAATCTGGCAGCTCTGATCAACTATGGGGCCACTTTTGCTGTGGCTTTCGTCCTCAGCTTATATCTGCAGTACATAAAGGGCCTTACCCCTTTGAGTGCAGGTCTGGTTCTGATGATCCAACCTGTGGTGCAGGCTCTCTTCTCCTCTAGTGCGGGAAAGCTCTCAGACAAAATCGAGCCCCAGATCGTGGCCTCTACGGGAATGGCAATAACTACGCTGGGACTTTTGTTTTTAATTTCGTTGGACGATAATACCAACCTTCTCCACATAAAGGCCAACCTGGCCGTTTTGGGCCTGGGATTTGCGTTATTTTCTTCACCCAACACCAACGCCATCATGAGCTCTGTGGAAAAGAAGTACTACGGTGTGGCCTCAGGGATGGTTGGGACCATGCGTTCCATTGGTATGATGAGCAGTATGGCCATCGCCATGACCGCCTTGTCTCTTTTCATGGGCAGGGTGCAGGTAACGCCAGAAAATCATACCCAATTCTTGATGAGCATGGAGGCGATATTCTCCATCTTCGTGGTGCTGTGCACTTTGGGCGTATTCGCCTCTTTGGCTCGGGGAAAGGTAAGGTGATAGCGCGAGTGGCCATGCAGTCTTTCCCCACTTTAAGGCTACATTGTTCCCCCAAGTTCCCTCTGATTTTTGAGATTTGACCTATTCGTATCGCTAAACACTATTCGGGCGAGAACCAATTAGTATCTATCTAATTGGTTCTCTACTATAAATGGGTGCTTAGAGGGACCTTTTAGTTCATATTTCGCAGTAAATTTGAAACTCCCACTACTCTGAACTAGGGCGTAAGTATGGATGGGATAGTATAATGGGAATCAAAAGGTAGGTGTAGGTGGAAAGGTGCGGATGCACCAATGCCAAAAATACTGCCAACAAAGAAACGACGGGGGTTACCGCAGTTCTCCTCTTGCCAAGAGCGATCCTTTCGGGATCCATATTTGGACTGATTAGCCGATGATTTTGGGTGGCATAGTGCCAGTTCCAGTAGAATAGCATCCCTAAAATGAATATGTTCAATCCGAAGAACAGGTTTGCTATGCGGTCGTGGTGATAGTCACCTATCAAAGAAACTGAAAATGGCATCAAGCAGACGAACATCAGCATGAATACGTTCAGCCAAATGTGTTTTCTGTCTGTCCGTTTTATGAAACGAGACTGCTGATGGTGAATTACCCAGAAAACGGCCAGCAATAAAAAGCTTATTATGAAATTGACGAATATGTGGCTATGGCCCACCAAGAGTCCAAGAAGGTCTGAATTTACAGGGCCTGTAGACTTGGGCGCAGATAAATGAAGGTTGAATACCAAAAGCGTCATGGCGATGGCAAATATGCCATCTGTCAGGGCTTCTATGCGGTTGGTGGTCGATTCCAGAAGAGGTTCATCAAAATTCGTTCCAGACATTTGGTTTGGTGTGTGTATCTTCGAGTCTATTTAAATTATAGTCAAGAACCAATTAGATGATACTAATTGGTTCTTGACAGAATAGTGCTTAACGATACGAATAGGCCAAATTTCTAACTCTTGCGAGTTCGCTATTGCTCTTCGTAATGTGGTAAAATTATGGGAGATCAATTGCGGGCCACGGATAATACGGTGTCGAGATGGAATGCTCGTCGGTTATTGCCCGCAATTTTGGGCTGAAGAATTATTGTGTGCAGAGCGATGTTAAGCGCCGAGATTTATCGCTCTGCTTGATACCAAATGGCCACCACAGTTCAAGACGATTTTATGTTTTCTTTTCTCTCTCGACCAATTTTGCAGGTGAGTTTAGAGACGTGTAGGTTCTAGGTGACCCTTCCTCCTCTTGGGTATCCCTGGGACGGCGGTCTTTAATTATCTGACCACCGACCAACAGTTTAGAACCCCGTGATTTATATTATAACTTGTCATCTTTCCCGATTTGTTTCACGAACCGAAACTATTATCATAATTGTCCATGGCCAGGACTTCCATCATATAAAACATAGGGGATTTGTACTTTCATTTTTTCTCACTTTTTTCGTACTCTTCCTTTATCGCTTCTGCCATCTCCTCGTCTGCTTCCACCACAAGCGCACCCATATAGTCGCACTTCTTACAGTGATAGATGTTGCCTACATACCCTCCTGCTTCCATGTATAGCTCAGTGCTTCCACAAACTGGGCATATAGTCTTCGTATTAGCCTTCTTTGTCATTCTTCACGCGCCCAGTCCCAGGCCTCTTGCATATGCGATTGGTCGAAGTACTTTACTTTGGTTCGCATGAAGGGCTTGGCCAGCTTTGTCATCCATTCTTCCCATTTCTCGTCTCCTATCAGGGCACAGCGTTCGATGTCATCCTTGAACTTTAACCAGTACTTCAAGTCATCCCAGGCAGCCTTTGCTTCCCAGCCGTGAAAGTCCTCTAAGAGCCACAGAATTCTGATTTTGCCCCACTTTTCAATAGACTCTTCGAATTGAGGTATTACTTCCTGATAATCAGTATCTGTCAATTTTCCGCTGAGCTTAAATCCAATGACATTGCCGGAACTTTCTTCGAGTTTCTGGAACATATCTTTTTCACTCACCATTTCTATTATAGTTGAAAACCAATTAGATGAAACTAATTGTTTTTCGCCAGAACTGTGTTTAACGACACGAATAGGCCAAATCTCTAACTCTTGCGAGTTCGAGATTATAGTCGAGAACCAATTAGATGAAACTAATTGGTTCTCACCAGAATAGTGCTTAACGATACGAATAGGTCAAATCTCTAACACTTTCGAGTTCGAGATTTGTCTGAAAGGTATCGTTAAACACTATCACAGAGTTGTGGTTTTGCATGCCTGCCTTCTGACCAAACGTTATATTAATCAATCAAGAGATAAAAATGTTTCTTTATTATTGAAAATAACTACGTTTGACTCAATGAATATTCATTTACCTTTTGCATAAAAAGTCCAATGGGCTAGAAGATGATCTCTAGCCAATCTTGAGTTGCATGCTTAATTTATTCATGCTGATTTGCAGGCCAACCAATCGGCTTTAACCTCTGTAAATATGGCGTTGCTTGGCACACCGTCTACCGTGATCAGGGCTATCCGTGTTCCTGTTGCTTCTGAAGTTTCCGGCTTGAACCAGGCGTACTTGTATCCCTGCTCGTAGGTTCCCAAGTTGTAGTTCAGGACCTTTCCTTCCGAATCGATCACATAAACTCCCACGGTTCCATTTTGAGGTAAATACATGAACTCGTGCATCCATCCGTCAACTGGACATATGGCCTTCTGAGCCCATCCTTCTTCGGTGCTGATCCACAAATAAGGCGAGTTTGCAGAGAATATATTCTGGAAATCTTTCCAATAATGATATTCTCCCTGATAATATATTTGAGACGGCGGAGATACCTGTGGTTCGTAGTCCAAGAGCGTGTACTGTTTATCTGCGGCAGGCTCCTGACAGGTATAAGTGGCGGTGGAAATAGATGTTAACGGTGTTGGTTTAGGGGGGTTCGGTACTGGTTCTGGCTTAGGGTTGTAACGACATGCTCCTTTGTAGAAGGCCCACTCCTCACAACTAGACCCGTCGGGAAATACACAGTATCCAACTCCATTTTTCATTTGGTAGTTGTATCCCTGTTGGATGCAGTAAACGGCAGCAGGATTTTCGCCGCCTGGACCAATTATCGGTCCTGGGTCTGGATCATAGCCGCATTTACCTTCGTAGAAGGCTTTATCGTTGCAAGAGGTTCCATCTGGGAAGTAGCATCTGTCGTTTTGCCAAGTGTACCCTTGATTTTCACAGTAGGTTATGTAAGGGGATATCGTGCTGAACCCCCCAATCACAGTTTCCGATGTAAAACCGTTATCTTTCGGGCTTTCTGTGCCCGGCCCTATGATTATCTCGTTTTCATCTCCCATGGCGGGTGAAGCGATTAAAGCCATTCCCAGTGCCATGAAAAAGATGACGCCTAGCAATGGTGTAAATGCACCACGCTCCAAGTTAAACTCTCCAAATAACGTCCTTTTTATTAACATTAATTCTTATTATGATATACAAATAGAAAAGGGTTTCTTCGATGGGTATTGATTCTATCTACGAAGCACCTTCTTTATGATGGCCATCAAATAAGATGATATGTCGATCTTTTTACATCCATCGATAGTGTGCCATCACTTCCGGCACCAAATCGTATAACATGCTGTTTTCCACGTAGCCGAAGAAGAGACATCCTGAGCAGTTCTCTTTGATCTGGCGGCGTTTGCCTTTCGATGCTTCCCACACATTTTCTAACCCTTGGGATGTGTGTCCCAAAGGCTCTTTGTGTACTCGGCAATTGGTTATGGTCCCATCTGAGGATACGTGAAGCACTATGTCGCTGGCATGACATTTGAAATGTGGCTTTTTATCTCTCACCATTTTGAGATAGGTCAAAGAGTTGATGATGGGGTAGCCGTTTTTCTTCATGTCCATTATATTGTTCAGAGTCTCTCGATATTTTGCGTCGTTTTCGACCCACATGTCTTCCCATACCACGTTTTCAATCTCTTTCGATTCGTTGAGAGGCTCAAAAGAGATTAGAGCACCTATCTCCTGAGCCAAATGGACCAAATCTTCGAGCTCGTGAAGGTTTTTACCGCTGATAACACAGTTCATCAGAACCTGGTGGCCTGCCTCTTGTGCGACCGTTATTCCCTCTAAAATAGGCCCTAAAGGAACTCCTCGAATCTCCTGGTAAGAATTTATTCCATCCACGGATACCGAAAGGTAGTCTAAATCTTCCAAATCTGGAACTCTCCGACGCAAAAGCGTTCCATTGGTGACGAGGGAAGTTATGAGACCCAGTTCTTTGGCGTGCTGCAGGATCTCGGAAAGGTCGGACCGAAGCAAGGGCTCTACAGTCCAAGCGTTGTAGATTTTGATGCCGAACGAGTGAGCTTCGTCCAAAAAAGAGAACACCTCTTCGGTGTTCATCTCTTTGCCCTCTTCTTTCCAGTACTCACAGAAGGGGCATTGCATATTGCAGCGAGCTGTAATCCCATGAGAAAGGACAAAGGGCCGTTTTCTGACCCTCATCTGCCACGTGGCCTGGGCGGCCAGTTTTGGGGAAAATTTCATTTCGTCTGTCGGATATTTCCAACTACTTATTATGTCTATCTGAGCAATCTGGGCGGTATCTGCTGTCCGTTCAGGAATACGCTACTGTCCTCGGCCTTTCTTATTGGCTCTGCTCGTCCCTGATGAACCAATACCTCAGCGCACCGGGGCTGACCGTTGTACAACGATGCCATGGAAAACCCGTAAGCTCCTGCGTCAAGCATTGCTGTTACGTCGCCTCTCTCAACCAATGGCAACCTTCTATCTTTGGCCAGAACGTCCCCACTTTCGCATATTGGTCCCACCACGGTGTATGTCTCTTTTGGTTCTTGGTCGGCCTTGTTAGCCACCACCAAATGATGGTAGGCATCGTAAAGCATGGGCCTTGCCAGAAGGTTGAAGCCTGCATCAACGCCCACGAAGTTTACATGAGCCTTCTTTACGACGTTTACACTCGTCAGAAATATGGTCGTATCTGCAACTATGCTTCTTCCAGGCTCGAGAATCATCCTCGGTGAGATGCCAAGCTCTTTGCACCTCTCCTGAAAGACCGGCAAAATCCCGGCTGCAAGGTCAAAGGGTGTGGGGGCCTGCATCTCTGGAGAATAGGCGATACCAAGTCCTCCTCCAAAATCCATCATTTCGATATCCCCACCAATATCAACGATCTCGGCTGCGAGATCCATCATCTTCGTTGTGGCTTCGATGAAAGGGGACGTGTCCAGGATTTGGGACCCTATATGACAGTGGAGCCCGATGGGCCTTATTCCGTCAAGCTTCATTGCCGTTTTATATACCTCTACGATCTCCTGCCAGGGTATTCCGAACTTGGCGGTTTTAAGGCCGGTTGCGATCTTTGGATGGGTCTTGGCAGAGACGTCTGGGTTAACTCTGAAGGCCACTTCTGCAACCTCTCCCAATTCTGAGGCGACTTCAGAGAGGGCGATGACCTCGTCGAGAGAGTCGGCTGATACTCGAACGTTGGCCTCGACCGCCATCTTTAGCTCTTCACGCCTTTTGGAGTTGCCGTTGAAAAGCACCTTTTCTCTTGGCATTCCCGCCAACCTGACAAGAGACAGCTCTCCTGCGGAGAATACGTCGGCACCCATTCCTTCTTGGGCTAGGATTCTCAAGATGGTGAGGTTCCCGTTGGCTTTGACAGCAAAGTAGGTCCAAGCGTCGGGAAATGCCTCTTTATAAAGTCTGACGTTCTCCCTGAGCCTTCGCTCGCTCGTCACGTAAAGGGGTGTGCCAAACTCCTTGGCTAGGTCTACGGCATCGACCCCGTCGATCTTGAGATGGCCGCCCTTCGCCCTTAAATGCTCCTTTGTCCCGAACATAGCTCTTGCTCTATGATCTTGAACGGTAAATTCTTTTTCATTCCGTGCCCTCTCAAATTTTGAGCCATACTTGATCGCCTAAAAATCACCACTTAAAACCTCGTTTCTCCGAAATTCTAATGGGCTACAATTTTGCAGATTCGAACGCCTCCTTTGCTGCCTGGTAGTACACATCCTGCGGCATAAGTTTCTGGCTGACCTTTTTTGAAGTGTCTTCGGAAATTTCGCCCTCTCTTATTAGCTCTCTTCCTGCGTCTCTGGCCGCCTGGAAGACGCCATCCACCAGCTCTCGCCCTTTTGTCTTCATAATTTCCGTCATGCAATCTGCATGTGGGCGCAGCAGTGCACCTGTAAAATCCGAGCTTCCATCAGGCCTTTTCCCCAATGCTTCCATTTGTGCCAAGAGCGGATCGAACATCTCCATTTCCCAGGCCCCACAGGTGGACACAAGGATTATCTTCTGTCTTTTAGTTCCCGGCTCTCCGAAAATGTGTAGTGGAAGCTGCCTGTCCATCACGTTTTTGAGGGGGCCTGTGACGCCTGCATAGTAGACTGGTGTGGCCCAGACTATCACATCCGCGTTCCTGAATTTGGGATAGAGAATTTGCATATCATCTTTTTGGCTGCATTCACCTGGATGCACCAACCAGCAGCTCAAATCTCCGTTGCAGGGATCTACCTTAAGTTCATTTGTGTAGAAAAGATCCACGTTTGCGCCAGTTTCTCTCAAACCTTTCAAGAAGGGTCCGAGGATCATCGTTGTGTTTCCCTTCTCCATTTTTGGGCTTCCATTTATCGCCAAGACGTTCATGGGCATCATATCCTTAAATTATAGCATGTGGGATGAAACTTTAAAAAGATATTCGTATGCTCTTTATAGTGTTTAACGATACCTTTCAGACAAATATCGAACTCGCAAGAGTTAGATATTTGGCCTATTCGTGTCGTTAAACACTATTCTGGAGAAAGCCAATTAGTATCATCTAATTGGTTTTCAACTATAATTTATAAGTTGAGATAGAAAAGAATAGCAATCTAAGGTGGTAATCCGGTTTGATCAAGAGGATCGGACACAAGTGAACAGTACTCAGTATTCTTCCTCTGTGGTTCCGTCCTGAGGCATCTGAGTAATCTTGATTCCAGCCTGCTTTAAGAAACGAAGCGCTTCTTCATCGGGATAGCCGTCTTTATAGACGACCCTCTTGATTTGGGCGTTAATCATCATTTTGGCGCATAGAATGCATGGCTGATGAGTACAGTAAAGTGTTGCATCTTCGGTGCTCGCACCGTGAAGCGCTGCCTGGATGATGGCGTTTTGTTCGGCGTGAACAGCTCTACAAAGCTCGTGGCGATATCCGCTTTGCACGTTTTCCCTTTTGCATCCCGTTTCCAAGCAGTGAGGAAGGCCGGTCGGGGCGCCGTTGTAGCCAGTGGATAAAATTCTCTTGTCCTTTACTATAACCGCACCTACTTGGTGGCGCAGACAGGTAGATCTGGTGGCCACCACAGAGGCGATCTTCATGAAATATTCGTCTAGTGAGGGCCGATTGTCCATGGGCATTGGTATTTCCTTCTTTGATATCCTTTTTTCTATGTGGTGGCGGAAAGTTAATAACTGCTTCCGCCTCGATGGATGGCCATGAGCATTCACTGGGCTGATGTGGTAGCTGAAAATCTGGCAGGCCGAGGCCCACAGACGGTGGCAACAGGCATAACACCTTCCGGCCAAATCCATTTGGGCAACATGCGGGAGGTTATGACCGCCGACGCCGTCTATCGGGCCCTTTTGGACAAGGGCATAGATGCGCGCTTGATATACATTGCCGATACCTTTGATCCCCTCCGGCGTCTTTATCCCTTCTTGCCGGAAAGCTTTGAGGCGCATGTAGGAAAGCCCCTATCGGAGATCCCTTGTCCGGATGGGTGTTGCGACAGCTATGCCGATCACTTCCTATTGCCTTTCTTAGATTCCATGAAACAGTTGGGCATAAATGCTGAAGTGTACAGGGCAGATCGCATGTACAAGGAAGGCCTTTACGTTGACGTCATCAAGACTGCCTTACAGAGACGAGACGATATCGCTCGTATTTTGAAGGAAGTCTCTGGCAGAGATCTTCCATCTGATTGGTATCCATTCGATGTCATTTGCATGCATTGTGGTCGGTTGAACACGACAAAGGTCGTCGGTTTTGATTTAGATCAGGAAACTGTAAACTACACGTGCAGTTGTGGTCACCAGGGAACTGCCAGCATGAAAGGTGGTGGAAAACTGGCCTGGAGGGTGGATTGGCCTGCTCGTTGGTCCATTCTCAACATTACCGTGGAGCCGTTTGGCAAAGATCACGCTACAGCTGGTGGATCTTATGATACTGGGAAACGAATCTCTCAGGAAATTTATGGCTATCTGCCTCCACCACCCCTGGTCTACGAATGGATTCACCTCAAGGGAAAAGGTGCCATGCACAGTTCCACTGGTGTGGTTGTAACCATCAGGGACATGTTGGATGTGGTTCCTCCTGAAGTCCTTCGTTACTTCATAATCAGAAGCAAGCCGGAAAAACACATTGAATTTGACCCAGGGTTGTCACTTCTCTCCTTGGTTGAGGAGTACGATCGACATGCTGTTGATCCGCGGGCACTGGAACTATCAACTATCGGATCTGTACGTTCCTTTTCCATACCTTACAAGCACATGGTAAACGCCGTCCAGATTGCTAGAAACGATCGTGATCAGCTTCTGGACGTGCTAAGTAGGGGTGGTTACGATATATCGGATAGAGAGTTGATAATGTCTCGGGCGGCCAACGCAGAGGTGTGGCTTGAGAAATATGCGCCAACGTTCGTTAAGTTCCAGTTGCAAGAGGATGTCCCTCCTGCTGTGAACAACCTGTCGCCAGAAGTCCGGAAATCTCTTGGCCAATTGTCTCACCAGATCCAGGGTTTGGACGCGGAAGGGATCCACAGCCTAATTTACGTCGCGGCTGAAGAGTCTGGTATACCCTCGAAGAAGTTATTCCAGGGCATTTACACGGCTTTTTTGGGCCAGAAGCAAGGTCCGAAAATCGGCTGGTTCTTGGCCAGTTTGGATCCCGACTTTGTGAAAAGTAGGCTATTGGAGGCTTCTAAGTAGAGTTAAACACTATTCTGGCGAGAACCAATTAGTCTCATCTAATTGGTTCTCGACTATAGTTAGGTACGATTGTTCATGAAAAAGAGGATCTACTTGGCAGGGCCGCTTTTCAGCCAGGCGGAAATAAAATGGTCTGGTTGGTTGAAAGGGCAGATTGAAGATCGGTTGGGTGGTCGGGTGGAGGTCATCTGGCCTCATCAAATCGCTGCCGGTTCGAGCCAGGAGATCTTCGAAACGAACTTTTCTGCATTGAGGCAATGCCCCTTAATGGTGGCCGTTTTGGATGGATCTCAGGTAGATGATGGAACTGCTTGGGAGATCGGTTGTCATTATGCACTTTTTGGCTCTAAAATGTCCATCGGCATCAGAACGGACTTCAGGAACTCTGGAGAAACTGCCCAATCTGAAGTTAACGCCATGATAGAGAATTCATGCTGGAATATTGCTAAAAATGTTGATGAACTCATTTTGGAGCTGGAAACAGTTCTTGAAACGTTGGGATTGGGCGACTGACCTGGTGGCGATCTTCTATATGAACGATTTTTGGGAACACCAAAAATGGTTAAATCCTCAGGAGTCTTGTTAGATATCATGACTGAGAGAGGGCGATTGTTGGATTTGATTATGATGAAGGCTCTTCGGGTGGGAAAGATCACTTTATCTTCGGGCAAGGTCAGCGACTACTATATAGATGCCAGAAGTATAGTTTTGGATCCGGAAGGTGCTTATTTGACCGGGAAGCTGATGCTTGATCGGGTAACTTCCGATGCGAAAGCTGTGGCGGGAATGACTTTGGGTGCCGATCCCATAGTGGCATCGATATCGGTGTTAAGTCACTTGGAAGGTAGGGATTTGCCTGCTCTCATAATTAGAAAAGAGTCCAAAAAACACGGTACTATGAAGTTTATAGAAGGGCCCGTCCTTCCGAAAGGAACCAAAGTAGCCGTGGTAGATGATGTGGTGACCACAGGATCTTCGCTCATAAAGTCCATCGATCGACTTCGTGCCGAAGGCTACGAACCCGTCCAGGTGATGGCCATTTTGGATCGACAGGAAGGCGGGCGTGAAACGCTGGCTTCGAAAGGGTTCCAGCTTGAGTCTCTCTTCACCAGAGATGATTTGAACGTCAATTAGGTTCAGTTAATGGATCTTCTATCAACAGCATGCGATTAAATTGGTCTCCACATTTGAACCGACTGTCTCTTGATGCATTTTCGGTGGTGTATATGACGTTGGTGAATATGTTGTACTTTCCAGGTGCTTCACCCCGCACTGGATAAGTTATGCATTCACCTTCTCCTGGAAAAAGTTCTAGGGTCCATGTTTCCGAAATTGCAGTCATCAATCCCTCTTGGATGGTGGGCGTTACCTTCACGTCCAGTGGAAAATCGCCCTCGTTTCCCAACGTCAGTACTACCATAACCTCGTCCCCCACACCTGCTTCGTACCGGTCCAAATGTTGATGACATGAGAAGGATAGCCCCACTGTCATAAGGGCAAGAAGCACCACCGGTACTGTTGCGAATAGCTTCATCACCCATTATCTATGTCAAATCCAAATTTAAGGGTACCTTTCACATAAGAGCTACATGAATCCTCGATAACGTCATTTTAGCGTATCGGAAAACCAGTTACCGCTTTTCCCGCGGCAAAAAATACTTATCATGGCTGAGATAGTTGAACATCAATGGACGTTTCTTACTCCGCCTGGCTACAGGTCGCGAAAGAAAGTCTTATGCTCGGTGGAGAGAGCTTCTCTTTCCTTTTTGACCGCCGATATACCAATAGGCTCAATAGGATGAGCAAAGTTTTCTTCGAGGCCTACGTCAGAGCCACTAACGAGGTCGCCGCCGAGGAGGACCGCTTTCCCAGCCTGAGCGAGATTGAATCTCGCATGGAAAGTGGTGCCATTTATGCCTATAAAGATCGCTTGATGAGGAGCACGGAATTTTTCGATGAAATTAAGATCTCAGGCATATCCTACCTCGTACCCAGAGCCTTGTGTTTCGCGGATGAAACCAACATTTATACCGATCTTACGTTGAATTTCGATGAGGGTACTGTGACCCTCCCCAAGAGGAGAAAGGCATCCGTCCTGGCGCCATCTGATGAACAGATGGTTGATGAACTAGATGATGTTGATGTTGAATCGGAAGACAAACCATCAGAGCCACCCAAAATAGACCCTCTTGAATCCATGTCGCAGATGTTTGTGGAAGGTTCCGAAGGGGCCAAGGGGGAGTTGGATGGTAGATCTGGTGAGACAAAGGGTGCCGCCTTAGATGTGTTGCCGGGGCTTGGGGAGGACGAATCTGCCTATGAAGAAATGATAAAATCCGATATCGATAGCGGTGTATTTGAGGAGAACATAGAAACGATCTCCGAAGAGGACTTGGAAACGACGTCTGACGAAGAACCAATCGTGGAAACGCCAGAACGTCTTGGGGCCGCGGAGGGAAATATAAGCAAAAGTGAACGAAATGTTACCGTGGATGTTAAAAATGAAAAAATATCTGCAGAGCCGTCCAAGTCATCGTTTCGGGCACCTCCTGTAGGAAAAAAAGCACCATGGCAGAACGTCTTAAAGGACCGCCCTTTAATGGTGGTAATACCCTTATCTGTCCTGGCCATATTCGTCTTGCTTTCCTTCTACGTGATAATACCGTTCCTCTATCCGGATCTTCCATCTGATTCAGTTTACTATTCGGCTTATCTGACAAATGAAAGCGAGGATTTCTGTTTGAATCTGGATGTCCGAAATCCCAAAGGTCTGGAAAATGACATAACGATGGTTCTTCCCCCCGACATCGATAGAAGCATCAGTGCTACGGGAGGGGTTGTTTCCATATCCTATTCCAATAACACCGTCATCCAGTTGCTCTCCAGCAATGATGCCCGGGTATCTGTTTGCCTCGTTGGCAATTCGACCCATATACCTGTCATTTTCAACGTGGCGGTGCCCCTCAATTACGATTCTAGCCTTCAAGTCCACGATGAAGATTACCAACTTACTCGCAGAGAGAACACCATTATCTTGATGTGCAACTGCACTGACAACCAACTGGATTTCGAGCAGGTTTATCATGCTAAACGAGTTTCTGGCTTTGGTGGTTCCACCGAGAGCGGCCCAGAAAACCTTACAGAAAGTTCATGAAGGCGGTTTATTGGACGGCCGACGAAAGGTAGTCTCCAGGAAGGATTTTGTGGAGATCCCCGTCCACAAGTCAATTTGCGAGACGCCAATTAATGGCTTGTCTTTTCATAAGATCGTTCATCAGGAGAGGCCAGAGTTTTACGATAGGACTCCAGGGTTGGTTGACGTTTTAGGTGATAACATAACCGCTGAGCATAGGTCTCTTTTACCCCGTGGTTGGTACCTATTGGGCAAAGTGATTGTGGTAAAGATTGATCCTCGATTGGAGGGCTTGAAAGAAGACATTGGTCAGGCCTTGCTTTCTATTTATCCTCGTTGTCGATGTGTTCTAAGGGATTGGGGAATCGATGGTCAGTTTAGGGTGCCTCAAAGAGAGGTGATCGCTGGGAACGGAACGGAAACCGTCCACCGGGAAAATGGGGTTATCTTCAAGCTGGACGCCATGAGGGTCATGTTTTCACAGGGCAACCTAAAAGAGAGAATGCGTATGGGCTCCCTTGGAAAAAACGAGATCGTAGTAGACATGTTTGCGGGGATTGGCTACTTCAGCTTGCCCATGGCGGTCCATTCACGTCCTTTAAAGATCCACTCCATAGAGCTTAACCCAACAGCTTATAGGTACTTGGTGGAAAACGTGCGTCTAAATCACGTGGAGAACATTGTAGAACCCATGTTTGGTGACTGTTTTCTCAAAGCCCCGGAAAACGTAGCCCACAGGGTGATAATGGGGTACGTTGGAAATACAAATCGGTACCTAAGTGCTGGCATCAGGGCCCTTCGCCGGGGTGGTGTGCTGCATTATCACCAGACAGTTCCAGAATGGCTTTATCCTCATGCCCTGGAAAACGAGGTTAGAAATGCCGCTTTTTTGGAGAATCGAGGGGTTCAGGTACTTAGGTGCGCCAGAGTCAAGAAGTACTCTCCGGGAATGCTTCATGCCGTTTTAGATGTTAAAATAGAATAATACCTGCAGTTTTGATGATAATTGTCTCTCTTTTTGGTTCAACGCAGGGCCAAAATGCCCATTAGCATGAGCACCATTGCCAACATCATCAGAATAAACGTAGTACGTGGGTCTGAGCCGAAGACCAGGGGTAAGGGTCCTATCATAATCACCCCTCCTCCCTTCAAAGTGGTGCCTTTGTACTTATCTTCGACATTTTCGTCACTGCTATGATCGGCCTTTGTTCCGTAGTTTGCGTTGGGTTTTTCTGCCTGTTTCCATAAAAACGAAAATACGGTGGCTACGATCATGAGTGTCATACCTAAAACGGCCATCAACAATGTCGTGTTAAAGTTGGAACCAAAGACTATGGGTACGGGGCCGATGAGGATAAAACCCCCGCTTTTGCCATTTAGGTTTTGCGATGACATCAAAAAAATCAGACCAATAAACACGATGAGAAGGCCTGTCTTCCATTTCATCATTACCCCTTCGCTTGCACAAACTATAAGTGCGTTTTGTGATATGGCCAAGTTGGCATGGCGATCCAAAGACCGAGAGGGACCAGAGACTTCCTGCCGGAGGACTCTTTCAAGAGAAATGCAGTCAGGAAGGCGATGCAAGAGCAATTAGAACGATGGGGCTATCAGGAAATCACTACCCCTACCTTCGAGCATCTGGAACTTTTCACGATAAAATCCGGGCAATCAATACTTGATGAAATTTATAATTTTGAAGACAAGGGCGGTAGGGGATTGGCCCTCCGTCCAGAGCTTACAGCTCCTGTGATGAGGATGTACGTAAACGAGCTTCAAAACGCAGCCAAACCGCTTCGTCTCCATTACTTCAGCAATTGCTTCCGCTACGAGAGGCCTCAAAAGGGTCGTTTCCGTGAATTTTGGCAACTGGGTGCAGAATTGATTGGCAGCGACAAGCCCGATGCGGAGGCCGAGGTCATTGCATTGGCTTATGAGTTGTTGAAATGCGCAAATGTTCCTTCCGAACTTCACGTTGGGCACTTGGGTTTAGTCCGTTCCATTATGAGGGAAATCCCTCCTCTGGATCGATCGGACATTATGAAGTTCATAGACAAAAAGGAGCGTGACCTTTTGGCAGAACGTTTGGAGGTCATTGGAGCCGACCACTTGGGACTTTTGGAGCTTATAGATCTAAAGGGCAAAGATGCCTTGGAAAAGGCGTTGTCGCTAGCGGAGGATTTATCCCCCCATCCTGAGTCTCAGTCATCGTTGGAAGAGCCAACCTATTCCGCGTCTAAATCTGGTGAAGGGAGGGCCGCTCGGACAGATCGCCTCCAAACATCCGAAATGGGGCTTGATCAATTTCGAGAGATGGTGGAGCTTTTGGACCTTTATGGCGTCGATGCCATAGTCGATTTTGAGATCGTTCGTGGTTTGGAGTATTATACCGGTACGGTATTTGAAGTCTACACTACCGGTTTGGGTGCTCAAAACCAAATTTGCGGTGGTGGCACCTATCAATTGGCCAGCCTTCTGGGCGGGAGAGCGGTACACTCTACCGGTTTTGGTATTGGTTTTGACCGGATAATGGAAGTGGCCCAGATGGATACTAAAAGGCCTTCTCCTGTGGCCGTGATATTCATGCCAGACGTCAAGGCAGAAGCCATTAAAGTGGCGAAAAAGCTAAGAAAAAGTTGCACCACCGTATTGGACGTGATGGGACGAAGCATGGGTGCCCAACTAAAATATGCCAGCAGCATTGGTGCAGGTTACGCGGTGATAATAGGGCCCAAAGAGGTGGAAGAAGGCCGTTTCACCTTAAGGGATATGGAGAGCGGAGTACAGCAGAGTCTTCTTCTGGAAGATATCGAAGAAATGCTGAACCGATAACCCTCTCATAAATGGCGACGGCCCAAACTCAGCAACATGACGGCCAGCGATAATTGTATATGTTCAGCCATCAAGGATCAGATCAGAGCAGGCCCAGGTTGCCCAACTGCTCTCGTACGATTTCGACTCCTTTTTCGCATTCGTCCGGTGACTTGCCTCCAGTAACCACCAATTTTCCAGAGCTGAATATCAGTACCACTACTTTGGGCGTTTTGATTCTATATACCAGTCCAGGGAATTGTTCGGGTTCGTACTCTATGTTTTCTAGTCCCAGTCCTAGGGCAATGGCATTGAGGTTCAGATCAGTCTTCAGATCTGCACTGGCTACGATGTTTTGGACGTGGATCTCCGGGTTGAGGTTGACTTCGGAGAAACCAATGGACTTTAGAGTTTGGGCCATGTTGGTTATGACCGTTCTCACATCCGCTACGTTCTTGGCACCCGTGCAGACTACCTTTCCTGAAGTAAATATCAAAAAGGCCGCTTTGGGCGATTTGACTCTGTAGACCAGTCCGGGAAACTTCTCTTTATTGTACTCGGCACCCTCCAGATCAGACTCTATTTTGATCAAATCAAATTCTTCAGCAAGCTTTGTAGAGGCGACGACATTCTCTATGTTGATGGTAGATTCCATAATCACGTCTCTCCAAGTCTTCCTTTTTAAACTAGGAGTATATAAAGTATTATGGATCTGGAGAAATCGCCTATTCAAATATATATAAAGCGAAATGGACGTTTGCAGGCTGCTTTGGGAAACAAATGAAGCCGCCGATGGGATTCGAACCCATGATTTGCTGATATATCGGACTTTGAGTCTTACGAATCAGCCGCTTTACCGGGCTAAGCCACGGCGGCACATAGCTATTACTTAGTAGCAATTTTCGATTTAAGCGTTACGATCGGTTTTACGCCTTTTGTTTCTGACTTTCTGTGCTTATTTCCTCGGCCAACCGTGGCAAGAATATTCCCACATCGGTTACAAGCCCAATGGCTTGGGCAGAACCTCTGTCCATTAGCTTGGTCACTGTTGATGGGTTTATATCTATGCAGATGGTTTTTACCCGTGACGGTAGCAGGTTGCCGGTGGCTATGGAATGAAGCATTGTGGCCATCATCAATACCATATCCACACCTCGCAGGGCCTCGAACATGGCCTTTTGAGCCACAGTTGTGTCGGTAATCACATCGGGAAGAGGCCCGTCATCGCGAATAGATCCTGCAAGCACAAAAGGCACACCTTTTTTGACGCACTCGTACATGATTCCTCCTCTCAGCTTGCCTTCTTCGACTGCTTGGATTATGGATCCGCTGGCTATTATCTCGCTGATGGCGTATATGTGATTACGATGTCCTCCTGATGTCAAATTTCCCTGAGGATCCATTCCCAAGCTCGTCCCAAATAGCTGGCGTTCGATGTCATGTACTGCCAGGGCGTTTCCGGCCAAGAGTACGTCAATGTACCCCTTCCTTATCAGTTCGGCCAATGCAGGCGCTCCGCCTGTATGGATTATTCCAGGGCCCCCCACTATCGCGATTTTGCCACCGCTTTCTTTTGTCTTGATCATCTCTGCGGCCAGTTGTTTCACGATTTCGTCAGAGGGCCGCTCAGATGATACCTCTGTTGACATGAATTCGAAGAAGGTCTTATCTCTGGGTCGTTCAGGAGGGACTACCTTGACGCCAGTGGTTCCAATAACCACCAGATCTCCTTTTTTGATCAATCCTATGGGAACACATAAGGCTCTATTAGTTCGAATTATTATTAGACAATCCATTTGGATGTCTTCCACTTCTAACCAAGCGTCTCCATAGCGCACATAGGTCAAATGGTTGGTAGTGGAGTAAAATCCCTTGGGAACCACTTTATCTTTTGGAGCAATCTCTGTTTTCACGTCTTCGCTATCGATAACCCGGGCCCCTAGTGGGTTTATCTCCAGCAGAATGCGGTTCAAATGGTCGGAATCCTTGCCTGCGACCTCGATTTGGACGTAGCTGGAGTCATGTTTTTTCTTTCCCACGCGGAACTCTTTAATCTCGAACTCCCCACCCATGTCCATTATCTTATCTAGGGTTTTGGTGAGGACGAGCGAGTCTATCAGATGACCTTCCATCTCTATGTCGCACCTTTCGCTCACAATGACCACCGTCTAGGGGGAATGGTATGTCCCTTTAAGAAAGCTTCTCTCATCAAAGAGGTCACTTCCATGTGACCTCCGACGAGCCCGTTTTAAAAAAATTATGATTTTGTCAGATAGTCGATGAGGTTTCTTCTGGTTATAATGCCAACCAATGCATCGCTATCGTTTAAAACCGGTATTCCTCCACGATCCTCTGAAAGTATCAGGTCCCATACTTCCTGTAAGGGGGTGTTTGTGTGGACCGATTTAACGTCCCTGTTCATAGCATCCATTACCAGCAGGTTCTTAATCCTCGCTTCTTGCTGGTTGGATGCGACCAGGTCTCTGAAGGCTCGGAGGGCTTTGGCTACATCACGTTCCGATAAAATCCCCACCATTCTCCCACTTTCCACTACTGGCAACCGTCCCACATCGCGATCTAACATCATCCTTCTGGCATGAACGACCCGATCTTGGGGCGATACTTTCAGAGGCGTTTGCATGACATCGGCGGCCACCCCTGGCTTTTTGTACGTGGCCAGTATTTCCCTCGGTCGGATCCAACCCAATATCTTGTCGTTTTCCATCACCGCCAAAACGGAGGTCTTCTGGAGAAGTGGAATTGCCTCATCTACATCGACATCTGGTGGAATCGTTATCACAGCATCCAGAGTCGCTGAAGCTACGTGAAGTGATGATGCTGGCAGGCCTAACCGTTGTCTCGTTCCCAGCACTCTGGCTATCTGTCTCATTGTGATTATGCCGCCCAATTTACCGTTATTGGTTACCAGCAACCGACGTAGTCTGTGCTTTTCCATGAGATCCAGTGCATGGGCGATTCTCTCGGACTTATCGATGGTTACCGGAGTTGTCATCACATCTTTTACTTGCAACTATGACCACATCCTTATTGCAGAAATGATATCTCTGGTGGAAAAGAACCCCACGATCTTTTCTTCATCTACTACGGGAAGTCCGCATATGTCCTTCTCTATGAGGATGGTTGTGGCATCTGCAGCTTTTACTTCGGGGTGGGTGTATATTATTGGGTAAGACATTATGTCTTCTGCCACCAGCGGGACTTCTTTTACGTATCTGTATTGCTTTCTCCCCGCCGTGCGGTCTTTTCTGGTCATCTTTATGTTTTTTGTCCTCATCTCGTCTTTGGGGTTAACGAGCCCTGAAATGGCCAAGTTGGTGTGAGTTATCGTTCCCACTGGTGTCAAATTATCCTCGGTGACCACCACTCTGTCTACGCCGTTTGTTTCCATTTCTTCGATAATGTGGCTTATGGTGTGATGCCTATGGACGCTTACTATTCCCCCAGAAATTAAATCCCCAACGTTGGACGTTTTGTCCGTATCTACAAAGTAGGATAGCAGATCTCTGGCGGTGATAATTCCCACAATCTCTCCGTTATCTTCTACCGGCAAGCCATCTATCTTGTTCTCGTCCATGATCTCTGCAGCCTGTTCTAAGGAGGCTCCCGGATATATGCTAATGGGGGTTTCTGTCATCAGCAACTTAATTGGTATCTGACTGATGGGTCGCCTGCGCCATTCTGGAGCTGCTTGATTCAGCCGGTTTGATATGTCGTGTTTGGTGACGATGCCAACCAACTTTTTGTCATCCATCACCAGAATTCTGCTTATGTAATGCTTGAGCATCAAATTTCTCGCTCGTTGTACGGGTTCCTCTTTATTCAAGACGTAAACGGGAGATTGCATGTAATCTTTTACTTTCTTCATGATTAGGCTCCTCTATCCCCTTCGGCAAAGGCGTTAATGAAATCTCTTTTGGTTATAATTCCTGCCAGTGAACCTTTTTCCATGACCGGTAGGGACCCTACCCCTCGTTCGATCATGACCTTTGCAGCTTGGCCGAGATCAGTTCCCTTCTCCACCGATACCAACTCATTTTGTATTAGCATCTTAATTGGCAAGTTCATGACCTCGCCGATGTCTCCGGTCACCACTTTTTTGAATGCTTCTCCACTGCCCAGATACCTCATTATATCAGATGCTGTGACCATGCCTATAAGCACCGATTCTTGTACAACGGGCAACTTACGAAAGCCCCCCTTTTGAACCATCATCTTGGTGGTTTTTTCGATGGTCATCTGTGAGTTTGCAGTGATTACGTTGGGACTCATGAGCTCTTCTACTTGGATTCCGGTGTTCACTCCAGCCATTAAAGACGCAAAATCATGTTCTGTAATTATGGCTTTGATTCTAAAGGATTCATCGACTACCGGCAACCCACCAATGTTTTTCTCATGCATCAACATCAATGCATCTTCTATCGATGCTTTTTCGTTGATTATCACCAAATTTGAACTCATAATCTCTCTGATCTCGGCGTTTATGGCAGAGAGTATGTTTCCCTCATATTTCATCTTCAGGAGGTTGTGCCTTATACCGCCCCCCAAAAAGTCGACCACGTCTACGCCAGTGACGAAGCCCAGGAGTCGATTAGTTCCCGCGTCGGCAACGGGAAGCCTACCAAAGCCATAGGAGGTCATGGTTTTTATGGCGCCAATGATTGTGGTCGTGGGTGGCACGACAACTACTTCTGAAGTTGCGATGGTGAGAACGTCCCCCATGTGCTTAACCGCTCGGGAATTGAACTGAACAGGTCCTCTATCCATCGATCCTGGCATCTTCACTTTGGGTTCTATCCGGTCCTCTGACAATCTCTTCATTCATCTTCTCCCAAAAATGCTTTGATCAAATCGTATCTGTCCACTATACCTATCAGTTTGTCATCGTCCACTACCGAAATTCTTCCTATATCTCGTTTTGACATTATGTCTGCAGCGTGGTGTAGGGAATCTTCAGGTCTTAGGTTGTAGAGGGGGGTGTGCATCAGCTTCTCCACTTTCATGATATCCTTTGATTTGACTCGTTCATCCCTTCCTATCCTGGACCCACCTCTTTTCAATACATCAAATCGTGTGATGATTCCCATAGTTTCTCCCTTTTCATCCAGAACGGGTATTCCTGTGAAATCTTCCTCTAGCATCTTGTTCCATACTCGGGTCACCAGGTCTTGTGGACTGCAAGTTACTACGTTGGTGTTCATTATTTCGGCTATTGTTTTCTTTGGCATTTTTTCAGGATCTATGCTTTTGAAGATGTCAATGGGACTGACCACCCCCACAAGGTGCCGTTCCTCATGGGACTCAACTACTGGTAAAATGGCACACCTTTCGTTGAGCAGGTTTTTTGCAGCTACCTCTGCTTCACAGTCTTCTGTGATCAATGGAACCTCCCTCGTAAATCCTGCGACTGTGACGTTTGACCGAGTTGATGCAATCTTCAGCATATCTTGGATGGTTACTATGCCTGTCACGTGCCCCTCATCGTTCATAACCGGAAGGCCTCTTAGATGATTGTCACGTATCAACTGCCTCGCTTTTATTATAAAATCGTCTTCCGCTACGTATAGCGGATTTTTGGACATTATATCTCCAACTAACATGGCCACCCCTAGCCTGGACGATCCAAAAATCTAGTTTATTTGATGCCCTCTCTGCAACTCCAGCAGAGAAGTTCACCGTTAACCAATTCTAGAGAATCTGAAATCTGGCCGCATCGCTCGCATATGACGCTTATCATCTCTTCTGGATCCTCTAATTGAACGCTTTCACGGTGCATTTCTATGAGGTGATTTATGATTTCACCCATTCCCATGGAGGCCGAGCCGGAGACTAGATCCGTGTCTGTGATTATCCCCACCAGCCCGCCGGCAGGAGACACTACAGGTAGCCTTTTAACGCCCGACTTGAGCATCGTTCTGGCAGCATCACTGAGGCTGGTATTGGGGCGGATGGTAATCAGTGGTGAAGACATAATAGAACCCACCTCTATCTCGGTTGGATCTTTGGCTTTGGCGACTATCTTGCCGACGATATCTCGCTCGGTTAAAATTCCAACCGGTTGATCTTCATGGACCACTATAAGGCTGCCAACATTAGCAGAAAACATCTTCTTTGCAGCCCTTACTACATCGACCTTGGAATTGATGACTATCACTGGTCGGGTCATTACATCCTTTACTGGAATTTCTGTCTCCATTGTCCGTCACCTCCGCAGCAGATTACTACTCTTATAAGGGGTCTTACCACTATAAAAGGGTCACCATGCTCGGTCAAGATATATTAGAACTGTTTATATCATATTATTCATATAAATGGTATAAGATGTGTTTCAATTCTGCTAAGATCAGTTCCATGCCCAACCTAGCGGCAGAAGGCGAACCGGGAAGACAAAATATGGGCACACTGTGAATTACACCTGCTGATGCTCTGGTGAGTATGGCGCGGGTCCCAACTTCATCCAGGCTTTTCAACCGGAAAATTTCTCCAAATCCTGGTATTTGTTTATCCAACAAGGGTTCTATCGCTTCCAGGGTAAGATCTTTTGGTGCCAAGCCGGTTCCACCACAGATTACTATCGCATCAGCTTTCGACTTTTTGCCCCTTATTTTGATTGTTTCAATATCATCATCTACTATTTCCATTACGGCCTCTTTGATTGTTTCAATTCCATCTGGAAGGAGGTGATAGTTATAGTCACACCCCGCATTCCTTAGCATTTCTAAAATGGTATTTCCCGAGAGATCGTCTGCTTGTGTGGGGTCGTTCACTGATCCATATTTTTGGAAACGAGATGTGCTTACGATCAAAACATCGATTAACATGACGAATTGAATCTTTCACAATGTATTAAAACACTTCTGATGCTAAGTTTAACAAATATCAGTTGGATTTCCCTTGGCGGTGCGATGTTTTTAAATTCTCTAAAACATAGGGTTTTTTTAATAGGGTGTTCACATGGTATGCCGGTGGTCTTCTTAAATGAAATACGTGGACAACTTGCGGGTAGTTGTGGTGGGTGGTGGCATTGGCGGTGCTGAGCTAATTAGAAATGCAGCCACCAAAGGTGGCTTGGAGTTGATCCTCATTGAGCCCAAAGATCAAATCGAATGCCAGGCCCTATATCCAGATTACCTGGGTGGTTTGGTTGAGTTGGATGACATGGTCGCGCCCCTGAAGCCTTTCTGTGAACGTATGAATGTTTCTCACGTAAAGGATAGGGTTCTAGGTGTGGATTGGGATCGTCAGATGGTAATCTGTGACAGTTGTCGTGTGCAATTCGACATTTTAGTGGTAGCGACAGGAGCAATTCAAAATTACTATGGTGTTAAAGGTGTGGAGAACACCTTTTCCATCAACACCTTGGAGGAGACGATCAGAGCCCGTGATTTCATTTATAATGAAAATCCAAAAGATATCGTCATTATTGGATCTGGATTGACTGGGATCGAGACTGCGGGTATCCTGGCAGATCGTTTGGATTGTAAGATTTACATCGTAGAGATGATGGACCGGCCACTTCCCACATTTTCACGGACTGCCTCTAATATGATGAAAGATATTTTGAGGAAGAAAGGGGTGCGGGTGCTCACCTCGAAGCAGGTAATGGAAGTGGGTGAAGATCAAATCGAATTTTCCAACGAAAAAACCTTGGGTTGCCAAATGGCCATTTGGACAGCAGGGATTAAGCCATCTCCCTTCGTTGAGCGTCTAGATTTGGTCAAGGAAAATGGTTGGTTGCTAGTAGATCCTTATTTGAGATGTCTGGGCCGTGATGGGATTTTTGCCATTGGAGATGCTGCTTGGGTTGAAATTGAGGGCATATTGGCTACCAAGACGGGCATGGAAGCTGAGTTTCAAGCTAAGCACACTGCCAGAAATCTGGCCAGATTGGCTCAGGGCGAAACGATGAAACCTTACTCAGTTAGAGCGAGCACTGGTAGCCCCGCTGCTTTGATCTCGACGGGATGTGGTTGTGCAGTAGGGGTATATGGTGATTTATGCATACACGTCCCCGCCAAGCTAATTTACTCCCTTAAAAGTTGGATTGACAAATCTTTTGTCAAACGATTCAAATAAGTTCTGCCAAAATGGTGTGCTTAGCTATGTAATAGTTGTATTACAAAAGCTCCGCTAATGCACGTCGACAAAATAAATGTGATTGGCACAAACTGTGTTGTACCTCAACTATCGTGCAGCTTTGGCCACTCTTTCTACGCTGTCTTTCCTGTTTATGGCAAAGCTCCGCACATCACCATTGGCCGCAGCGATAATCTCATTTGCTAAACAGCTTGCTGCTGAACGTTTGTTTTTGAAAGCAGACCTCTGAGCGCCGCGTGATATGAACATCAGGGCCATGTCCACCCTGCGTTGGGGTGAGGTATCCACTGCTTTAGGTACGGTAATTCCCCCGTATTTAAGCCGAACTACCTCTTCGCGGGGTCCTGAATTCGATATGGCTCTGGCCAGCATTGTGAGTGGGTTCTCTTTGGTTTTTTGATTGATTATGTTAAAAGATTCCTCGACAATTTTATAAGCCTTTATCTTTTTGCCTGTGTTTTGCTCTTTGCGCATCATCTTGTTGACTAGGCGCTCCACAACGTGTTGTTCAGATTTCTTAAATTGCTGTCTGGCGTGTTTGCCACAGGTGTGCATTACAGCCATTGGACGTGTATTGAAATAACGCTTTATGCTGAGATCTTCGATCTCAGCCTCTTCGGGATTCCATTTGTCGAATATATTCATCTCATCACCTTATAGGCTTCTCTTTCCGTCCGCTGACCATCTCACTCAAGGAGACGTTGTTTACGCCTATTACCTGGAATCTGACGCCTGGAATGTCACCCTTGGCTCCGCCCATTCTACCGCCTATACGTTCCACGGTTACTTCGTCGTGCTCATCGATGAATCCGATGGCTCCGTCGCCTGGGCAAAAGGCCGTTACTTGTCTGCCATTTTTAATTAGCTGTATTCTTACGCATTTGCGTATGGCTGAATTAGGTTGTTTTGCCTCTACACCGACCTTCTCCAGCACTATCCCCCTTCCACGGGGCGCGCCACCCAAGGGGTCGGCTTTCACGTTCAATTTCAATACCCGTCGGCTGTAGTAGACGTCTCGCCATCTGAAGCCTTTGCGGTCTTTTTCCAGCTTTCTGGCCGCGTACTTACCCATTCCCATTCTTTCACCCAAGTATGATCGTCAAGTGTTTGATCGCCAAAGGAATTCTTCGACTAAATGCCAGTCGATCGAAGTTTGGCACCGATTTGATTACTGAATTATGATATCATCCAAGCCGTGATGCCTTTGTGATAGCATCTTGGCCTTCAATATGTTACGGCCATCTCTGCCAATGGCGATGCCCTTGTCCTTATTTGCTACTTCTACATAAGCCAATCGCTTATTATTTTTGTTTACAAGGGTAACGTTCTTTATTGCGGCAGGTTGGAACACGTTATCTAGAAACTCTCTTACGTCATCGCTGTGTTCTACAATCTCCACCTGCTTGCCGATTGATTTCTTCACACGATTTATATTGCTACCTTTCCTTCCTATGGCAGCGCCCATATCTCCTTTTTTTATAACAAAGATTATACGATCGTTTTCGTCGTCGACAACACAATCTCTAGCTACGCTACCAGTTAGGCTCTCAAAAAGAGCGATATACCTGATGCCTTCGGTGGTGAGTCTAAACTCACTCATCACCAACACCTTTAATTTCCCTGAGGAGTGCCATCACTTCAGAGTCGCCAGGTTTTATCACTGCAAGGGCTGCCACTGAGAACGGTTTTCCACATGCGGATCCCAGATCTCTCCCTCTACCTTGATAGTTATAGACGGGAACATCTGTGCTTTTAAGCTCACTTATTACATTCCCTGGGCAGTCTGTGCTGCTTATTACTAACATGGCCTGACCGCTTCGTCCTACCTCTAAAGTTTGATTTGAGCCAAGCACAACTTTACCTGTTCGTATTGAACTTCTAAGTGCTCTATCGATGTTTATCATTCCATTACCTCACTTTTTCGTTACTAGTTGCACATCGCCTGTGCCCAGCTTTATCGGCTGGCCTACTATGACGTTCTCAGTAACTCCTTCTAGGTTATCCACCTCTCCGCGCACTGCAGCATCCAGGATGTGATTAACAGTCACTTCGAAGGCAGCTCTTGCGAGGACACTGGCCTTCTCACCAGATACGCCGTGGCGTCCTATCTGTTTAAGCTCTCCATCACAGGTCATCATGTCCGCCACCAGCATAATATGTCTCACGTCCACGGTGAGTCCCTGTTCGCGAAGCGTCTCTGTAGCCTCGTGTACTATGGCGTTACGTGCAGCTTCGATTCCTAGAACTTCTGAGATTTCGGTTATATTATTTGTTGTTGTTCTGCTGGGGTCGACACCTTCGAATTGTATGACGTCCTTGAGGACCGAGCCTTCTGTGTAGAGAACGTACTCGTCCTCCTCTTTGCGTATTACGACCCTTTTTATCCCCACCACGCCTTTTAAGGATACGACCTTTATCTTCTCCACCAATTGCAACAATTCTCGGTAAGATGGTTCCTCCGGAGCCATGGTGATGAGATTCCCTTGTAATGTCGCAGTCAGTTTTGTACCCTCTTCTAACCTCTGGATAACCTCTTCGGCTTTGATTTTGCGTTGTTCCAGTGCATCATTGTTAAGTTCGATCATCACATTCATTTCAGCCAAATCTGTAGCTATAGAACCCAGGTGGAGAATGTTGGTGGATTCGATGCTCCAGGCTACCTCTCTGGCTTTGTCTCGGTCGCGTGCGTAATCGCCCTTTAGATTGATGGTCATGGTGGGGGTGCTGGGGATCTTTCTGGCATCTACAATCTCTATCAACCTGGGGAGTCCCAAGGTGACGTTAATCTCTGCCACACCTGCATAGTGAAAGGTTCTCATGGTCATTTGAGTCCCCGGTTCGCCGATGGATTGTGCGGCCACCACCCCTACGGCTTCACAAGGTTGAATTTTGGCGCGTTTATACTCTTCCACCAGTCGTTCGGCGATCTCTTGGAACTCCGTCTCGTTAATCTTTTGGCCGCTCAGCTCATCTCTGAGCAAGCCTTTAATGTTATGTGGTACGGGAATCGCCTCTATTCTCTTGGTGACTTCCGCGTTTGAGAGGCTCATGATTTATCCCTCTCTAAGATGTTTTGAACCAAGCGATGCACGTTATCCTGACCAACATAGTCCTTTCTAGAGGGGTCTATTCCATCTTCTCCGTAATCGAATTGAACGATAATTCCTCGGGTTTCTTTGATGGTTCCATCGTACTGCACTTCCAGATCTTGAAGTGCATTTATGAGCCTCCTCTGAAGGTAACCGCTTTGGGATGTTCTGATGGCAGTATCCACCAGCCCCTCCCTTCCTCCAATGGCGTGGAAAAAGAATTCCGTTGGCGATAGTCCTCCTTTATAGCTGGCTTCGACGAAACCATGGGCTTCAGCACTTAAATCACCCTTTTTAAAGTGTGGTAACGTTCTTTCGTGGTAACCACGATGGATTCTCTCGCCTCTGACGCTTTGCTGACCTACACAAGCCGCCATCTGAGTCAAATTTAACATGGACCCACGTGCACCGCTTACTGCCATCACCACACCACTGTTATCTAGGCCCAAATAACGTCCTGCTATTTGCCCTGTGTTGTCTCTTGCTTTGCCCAGGGTTTGCATTATTCGCATTTCCAGGGTCTCGTCTAAGGTTCTTCCTGGCAATGGATCTAGTTCGCCTGCTTGATAGGCACCTATCAACTTCCCCACATTCTCTCTGGCCGACTGAATCACATCTTGGATTTGGTTCTTAGCATCCGTGGGAATGTCTTCGTCATCTATGCCGAAACTGAACCCAGCTAACATTATGGCTCTGATGGCTACCTGGGTCATGTTATCCATGAATTTTGCCCCCACCGAAGAGCCATATTCTTTTATGACTCTGTCAGTGACCTTGCCTTTGAAAGCACCTATCGATGCGGCGTCTATGGTGCCTCGAACAAGCTCTCCATCAATGATCGTCACATAAGCATCGTTTTCACATTCTTCTTTTTTACACACATCACAGCTCATGCAAAAAGAGGCTCTATAGGTTAGATTCAGGCCTTCTGGAAGAATTTGGCTGAAAATTTGTTTTCCTGTCCAATAGGGTCGTTCATCGTCGTCAAAACCCTCCGGTTCAGGCAGGTCTACACCACCCAATATCTTAAGAAGTTCTATTACCTCTGATCGGTTGAATCGTTTATCTCCATGGGTGAGCAGAAAATTTCCGGTGACGTAGTCGTGGATGCCACCTATAATAGGTCCTCCAAAACGTGGTGAAAGTATGTTCTCTTGAACCTTCATCAATATGTGGGCCTCTGCTCTGGCTTCTTCGGTTTGAGGAACGTGTAAATTCATCTCGTCGCCGTCAAAGTCTGCGTTGTAAGGTGGACATACTGCGGGGCAGAGCCGGAAGGTCTTTCCAGGCATCACCACCACTTGGTGGGCCATTATGCTCATCCTGTGGAGTGATGGCTGACGATTGAATAAAACGACATCACCATCTATCAATTGTCGGTCTATTTTCCATCCCATATCCAGTTGTTCGGCCACTTCTTCGCAGTTTTTGTCTGTGATTTTCAACCTACGGCCGTCAAATCGTGTGACGTAGTTTACGCCAGGATGACCCCGCGCCCCTCTTTTTACGAAGTTTCGCATAACTTCGATGTTTCTAGCGTTTACCACCACGGGCACGGAGAGTTCCATCGCAATATCCTTCGGTACGCCCACCTCGTTGATGCTCAAGTTGGGGTCGGGGGATATGACCGTTCTGGCGCTGAAGTTCACTCTTTTGCCAGATAGGCTGCCTCTAAACCGCCCTTCTTTCCCTTTTAGCCTTTGAGAAAGTGTTTTGAGTGGTCTACCACTTCGGTGACGTGCTGGAGGGACCCCGGAAACCGTATTATCTAAGAAAGTAGTCACGTGGTACTGCAGTAATTCCCACAGGTCTTCGATGATCAGTTGGGGTGCACCGGCCTCTCGATTCTCCTGGAACCTCTGATTAATGCGAATTATATCTACCAGTTTGTGGGTTAGATCGTCTTCACTTCTCTGGCCGCTTTCGAGGGTGATAGATGGCCTCATGGTAACTGGGGGAACGGGCAGCACGGTTAATATCATCCATTCAGGTCTGGCAGTCTCAGGGTTCATACCTATGACAGGGATATCAACATCAGGCATCTTCTCAAACCTGTCACGAATATCCGTTGCTGTCAGCTTGTGCCCATCCTCTATATACGAGAGCGGTCTCTCAAATTTTATAGCTTGTTGAGGTGCTCCACAGTAAGGGCAGGCTTTATTCTTCCTGGCGTCGGTGAATACCTTGTTAACCACATCGTCTATGGGTCGACCCAGTTTGATCAAAGTATCTATCTGCTCCAAAAAGGAATTCTTTTCGTTTTCCCGCAACATGAGGCGGGAGCAATCCCTGCAGATGGCGCGTAGAAGCTTCCTGATAATTTTGGCGAAGCCTACATGTATCACTGGCGCTATCAGGTCTATGTGACCAAAATGACCTGGACATTCGCCGGGCCTGCCTCCACAAGTTCTGCACCGCAGCCCAGGATCGATGACACCCAACCTGGGGTCCATCAGACCCATTTCTATGGGGAAACCATCATCGTCATAGGTATCTGCAGTTATGACCTTCACCACACTCATCTTCCTGAACTCTTGGGGGGAAATGAGGCCAAAACTTATCTTGCCTATTTTCTTTGGGACGGTCATATTTACACCTAAACAGCATCTTCCAGAATCATTCTGGGAACCACGCCCAGCGATTTGATTTCGTCTAGCAACAGCTTGAATGCGTAGCTCATTTCCACGGGATATATCTCTGTATCAGATCCACAGATCGGGCAGTAGTCTACATTACGACGCGAGTCGTGGACGGCAATCATGCCGCAATGACTGCATACCAGTTCTGTTACTTTGTCAGACTCGTCCACCAGTCTTTCCTTCAAAGCCAAAGCTGCACCGTGGGCTATGAGTACGTCTCGCTCCATTTCTCCAAACCGAAGTCCGCCTTCCCTTGCTCTACCTTCGGTAGGTTGTCTGGTGAGTACCTGGACTGGTCCTCTGGATCGGGCATGCATTTTCCCCGCCACCATGTGGTAGAGCTTCTGGTAGAGAATTACGCCCATGAATATGTCGGCCATTACTTGTTCGCCGGTTATGCCGTTGTACATAACCTCTCTTCCTGTATGAGACAGGCCGAACTTAGTTAATGCGGAACGCAAATTTTCCTCGTTCTCGCCCAGGAATGCGGTGGCGTCTACGAATCGTCCCTCTAATGATCCAACCTTTCCCCCGATCATTTCCAATACGTGACCCACGGTCATTCTAGAGGGGATGGCATGAGGGTTAACGACGAGATCTGCAACTTGGCCATTTTCGGTAAATGGCATATCTGCTTGGGGGACGATAAGTCCCACAACGCCCTTTTGACCGTGACGAGATGCGAATTTATCGCCCAGTTCGGGGATTCGTTGGTCCCTGGTCTTGACTTTCGATAGTCGATTTCCGTTGGACGATTCGGTCAATATCACCGTGTCCACAACACCCTTTTCGTTCGATCGCATTCTGACCGAAGTCTCTCTGCGTTGTTGAGGACTAATTCCCAATTCGGAGGGTTCCTCCAGGAATCTTGGTGGGGACGTTTTTCCTACCAGCACGCTGTTTGGCCCCACTTCAGCGTTGGGGTTAATCAAGCCGTCGTCGTCCAATTGTGAATACGATTCAGAACCTGTAGCCCCTCTGACTTCCATGTCCGGTATCTCGAACTTGTCTTCCTGGCCCCCGGGGTACTTTCGTTCTTCAGCTTCAGAAACTCTGAAGAAGTGGCTTCGGCCTAAACCGCGTTCTACTGCTGACTTATTCAAAATTAAAGCGTCTTCAATGTTGTAGCCTTCGTAAACCAAAACCGCAATTACGAAATTCTGCCCGGCAGGTCGTTCGTTAAATCCTATTGCATCCACGGTTTTGCTCTGACACACGGACTTCTGGGGGTAGTGGAGATAATGTCCTCTGGTATCTGGACGTAGCTTGGTGTTGGCCATGGGGGTTCCCAGACATTGTTTAATCATGCCTGCACCCATGGTATTTCTGGGGCTAGCGTTGTGTTCTGGGTATGGTACCAGGCCTGTGCAAACGCCCAATATGAGTGAGGGATTTAATTCTAAGTGAGTATGCTCAGGGGTAAGATCCTCTTCCCACATGCCCACTAGGGCGTTTTCTTCTTCGCTGGCGTCTAAGTATTCGACTAGCCCATCCTTTTCCAGATCCCGGAAGTTTAACTCACCCTCTTCCAATTTTTCCAAATGTCCTTCAGTCACAAGGGGTTTTCCGTCACTGACTATTATCAGCGGTCTTCTGGTTCTACCCGAGTCGGTGTTTATGAGAATCTCGTTTGTTTCACCAAAATAAGCCACGTTGATCTGATTGCTTATTTTACCTGCACGCCTCTTTTTTCTGATGTCCTCCACCAATTGCAGTGGTTGGATATGAGTTCCTATAAACTCGCCGTTGACGTATACCCTTGCCTCACTCACCGTGACCACCTATAGGGGCTACTCCCAAATCCAGGAGAATGTTCTTAACGTCGTCGTATTCTTCCACCCCTGTGGAAAGTTCAACACCTTGTGCAAAGTTCTTCACCAGTCCACAGTTGGGGCCTTCTGGGGTTTCATTGGGGCATATTCGTCCCCACTGTGTAGGATGCAAATCTCTGGCCTCGAAGTGTGGTTGAGATCTAGATAAGGGCGAGATCACTCGTCGCAGGTGACTCAGTGAGGCCATGTAATCTGTGCGATCTAAAAGCTGAGAAACCCCTGTCCTGCCACCTACCCAGTTTCCCGTGGCCAGAGGATGAATCATTCTTTCCGTTAGTACGTCGGACCTGACTGTTGTGACCACATTTAAATCGCGATTTCTCATGCTGGCCCGTTCCAGTTGGTACTTCACATCTCTGGTCAGCCTGTTGAAGGCTACCCTGAACAGGTCTTCCATCAAATCTCCGCTTAGTTTGAGTCTCTTGTTAGCGTAATGGTCCTTGTCATCCGCACTTCTGCGGTTCAAGGCCAATTCAAAACAAGCTTCAGCCATGTGGCAGAGGAAAAGCGCTTTGTTATACCGATTGCCCTCTTCTATGCCTATGTGAGGCAAAAGGTAGCGATCTAATACGTATGCGGCCCTCTTCTTCTGATACTCCTTGGCTTGGCCAGCAGCCACTCTGGAGCCGATTTTCTCCAAAGCTTCCTCCTTATTGGCAACTTCTGCTTCCTCTAAGTTTTCCAGCATGAACTTAATAATCTCGGGATTTTCAGACACCGCTTGTGCGATCTCCATATCAGTATCCAGTCCCAAGGCCCTGGCGAGGGTTATGAAGTTCAACCTCCCGCTTACGGAGGGGAATGATACTTCCAAAATCGCTTTCCGACCACGTTCTACAATCACTAGCGATCGGTACCCTTGTCTCTGTGAGAATACTTTGGCCACTTCAATGGTATCGGAGTATCTTTGGTTGTACTCCACCAAAATCTTGTTTGGGGCCAAGTCTTCCAGAGTCATTATAACTCGCTCGGATCCGTTAACGATGAAATAGCCGCCTGGGTCTAAAGGATCTTCACCACAAGTGATCATATCTTGTGAGGACATATTACAAAGGTTGCATACTTTGGACATGACCATTACCGGAAGCATGCCGACCATGGCCTCAATTGGCTCTTTTTCAGTTTCACCTTGTACTATTGTCATCTCCAGGCGAACAGGCGACGCATAAGTGAGGTTGCGAAGTCTGGCGTCGTTGGGATATAGCAAATCCACCGACCCATCAGCTTCTGTAACCACTGGTTTTTCCACCCGGATTTTTCCCAGCTTGACGTAGGTATCTTCGATGTTTGTCTCGATTATGCCTACCTCGTCGATTACTTTTTGAAGACCGCCATCTATGAAACTGTTGAAAGAGTTGATATGATGATGTACCAACTTGTCTTTTGTAAAATAGGCCTTGTAAAGAATGCTCCTATCCAACAAATTATAAAACACCTCTTAGTCGATTACCAGCCTATAAAAGACCGATTGCCCTGCTGTGGGACTTTTTCTCAGGATCTTTATAACGTCCCCTACGCTTGCTCCGATCTCCTTCACTACTGGATCGGTGCTGTGAATCTTCGGCAACTGAGCCGCCACAATCCCGTACTCCCTCAAGACCTCCTCAGTCTCTTCAGAGGATAAGAGAATGTGTTTTGGAACTAACTCATGATCTTGTACTTCAAATTTGTCCATCCAGAGTCCTCCAAAGAAATGAAACAACGGGCTCGAAGGGATTTGAACCCTCGGCCACCTGGTATCTCCATTTACGTAAAAACTTAAAAGCCAGGCGCTCTGCCTAACTGAGCTACGAGCCCCCATGAACAAACCTGTCCATCTAACTACATTGGAGGTAGTGCACCTACATAAAACCTTTTCGGGTATCAGGTCTCCCTCACGATACGGGCTATTTCGTCTCCCACCTCAGAGGTGGTCGAACTTCCGCCCAGGTCATAGGTTTTAATCTTGCCTTCCCTGAGGTTATTTTCGATCGATTCTATCACGTTTTCAGCGGCTTTCTTTTCGCCGAGATGCTCCAGCAACATCGCGCCGGCCCAAATGGTGGCAACAGGGTTAACCTTGTTCATGCCCTTATACTTGGGTGCGCTACCGTGAATGGGTTCAAACATGCTGGTTCCTTCTGGGTTGATGTTCGCGCCAGGAGCAAGCCCCAGTCCTCCTTGGATCATGGCCCCCAAATCTGTGATTATGTCTCCGAACATGTTGGGTGTGACTACCACGTCGAACCACTCGGGGTTTTTCACGAACCACATGGTGATGGCATCTACGAAGTTAAAGTCGGTCTTAACCTTGGGATATTGTACGGCGATGCTCTCGAATTCTTCTCTCCAAAACCCATAGATATCGCTGAGCACGTTGGCCTTATCCACGCTGGATAGGTGATTGTCGCTTTCTTTGGCCAGGTCGAAGGCATATTTGATCACCCGACGAGTGCCCTCTTTGGAGACCATTCCTATTTGGTACGCTATCTCTTCGCTATCTGATTCTACGTCCAGCCCGAACTTAACATTGTAGAGGTTGCGAATCACCTCGAATTCATCACGTTTCTTTCCCGAATTGGCCCTTCCACCGATGCCGATGTAGAAGTCCTCTGTATTCTCTCTGACCACTGTGAAATCGATATCTTGAGGCCCTTTATCTTTTAGGGGTGTCCAGATTCCTTCTAAGAGCTTGACTGGTCTTAGGTTCACGTATTGGTCAAAGTAGAACCTAGTGGCAAGAAGGATGCCTTTTTCCAATATTCCAGGTTTCACCCTGTCGTCTCCGATGGATCCTAGGTAGATGGCCTGGTAGGTGTTAAGCTCCTTTAAAACCTCTTCAGTAACCAACTCACCCGTCTTTAGGTAGTGATCTGCGCCGAGGGGGTACTCAATCCACTCAAGTCCGAAGCCGTACTTATCCGCTGCGGCTTCTAGCACCTTCTGCCCTTCGGCCACGATCTCTGGACCTATGCCATCTCCAGGAATAATTGGTACTTTGTAGTTCAAGCAGACTTCACCATCCTTTTTGTGTATTCAACTAATCCGCCCATCGCCACGATTTCATGTAGGAATGGTGGAAGTGGGGTGGTCTTGTAAGACTCGCCTGTGGTGTGGTTGTATATAACCCCTTCAGCCATATCTATCTCGATGGAGTCGCCGTCATTGATCTCGTTAACATTTGGACAGATGAATAACGGCAGGCCAATGTTGATCGCATTGCGGAAGAATATGCGGGCGAAAGATTTGGCTACCACGGCTTTAACTCCAGCACCTTTCAACCCCAAAGGTGCGTGTTCTCTGGAGGAGCCACACCCAAAGTTGGTGCCAGCCACCACGAAGTCGCCTGCATCAACTTGACCTGCGAATTCTGGCCTGACGCCATCAAATATGTGATTTGCTAGCTCTTTTGGGTCATTTATAACCAAATATCGACCAGGTATGATCGCATCAGTGTCTATGTCATCTCCAAATTTCCAAGCTTTGCCTGCCAAATACGCTTCCCCCGGAAGGTGGACCACATAACAATGGTGAAATGGTATATTAATGTGACTGTTTTTCTTTGCCCTTATATTAATTGATGTGATGTTCTTCAGATGCTGCTGCCAATGAAAGGTCTTCATGAATCTTGCCAATTTATAGTAGAGAACCAATTAGTATCATCTAATTGGTTCTCTACTATAATCCGAGAGGTACATTTAAACACTACATAACGAATATGTCATTAATCGTTATTCCTGCGGCCGTTTGCAATCTGCAATACGTCTTTAAGATATTTATTAATTAAACCGGTGGATTCAATCTATTTAGTATTTACTGGCTTTACAGTGCAAATTACACAAAGTTAAATTTAGTTAGATACGATTTGTTTAATGAATGGTTGAGTGACATTTTAAACCAGACCGTACAATATATACCCTAGGTTAGATAACCTGTGCCAGTTCAAGGTTGAAATGGTGATTTGATTGAAGGTAATCATGATCTCGGGACGCACTCTGGGACAAGGTGCGACTTGCGAGGCCAAGATGACGCCCGAATTTTATGAGGCGACATCTTTCTGTTCACTTTCTGAAGGTGATTATAACTCATTGGGTTTGTCTGATGAAGATAACGTTCTGGTCTCCACTCCTTTTGGGGACGTGGTGGTTTCGCCACGAATCGATAGCGGTTTGCCCAATGGAGTCATATTCATCCCCATGGGTCCTTGGGCCAATGCCATAATCGGCCCAGAGACCGGCGGTTGCGGCACCCCTCAGTACAAAGGTGTAGGTTCTGAAGTGATGCCCACTAAGTTGCCAGTCAAAGGCGTTCGCGAGCTTTTTGCAGACTTGATTAACAAAAGGGGAGTTACATCTTGATGGTAAAAGATGTTCTATGTCCCTTCTGTGGCAGCCTTTGTGATGATATTCGGGTGGAGATAGAAGACGGTCTGATTGTCAAAGTGAGGGGGGCTTGCAAGCTTGGTGCCAGCAAGATCAAAGGACACGACAGAATAAAGGCTCCCATGGTGAGGAAAAACGGAGATCTGGTGGAGACCACCTATCAAGAGGCCTATGATCGTGCCGCTCAGATCCTTTTGGAGTCAAAAAGACCTCTGCTTTATGGTTGGTGTTCCACTATCTGCGAAGCACACAAGAAAGGCATTCTTCTGGCCGAGGAAGTGGCAGGTGTTATCGATTCTACCGCCACGGTATGTCATGGGCCATCTATTATCGGGATAGAAGAAAAAGGGCTGGCAGGATCTACATTGGGCCAGGTAAAAAACCGGGCCGATCTGATAATCTTCTGGGGTTCTAACCCCTCTGAAGCCCACCCCAGACACGCTCTGCGTTACTCGTCTAATGCCAAAGGTAGGTTCACCGAAGATGGGCGGAAGGGCCGAAAGGTCATAGTGGTGGACGTAAGAGAAACCAAAACGTCCAAAAATGCAGATAAGTTTCTCTTGATAAAGCCTGGAAGCGACTACGAGATAATATCCGCTCTCAGGATGATGGTGAATGGCAAGGGTGATGTTGTACCAGATACCGTAGCAGGTGTGGCCAAAAGTGCTCTTGAAGAGGTGGCAGAGATGGCCAAGTCCGCCAAGTTCGGTGCCCTCTTTTTCGGTTTGGGGTTGACCCACAGTCGTGGACGATATAAGAACATAGACAATGCCCTCTCCTTGGTAAGAGATCTCAACGTTCACACCAAGTTCATGGTCATGCCTATGAGGGGTCACTACAACGTGACCGGATTTGGCCAGGTGTGCGCGTGGGAGACCGGCTATCCCATGTCTGTGGATTTCTCTCGGGGCGCACCTTACTTCAACCCTGGAGAAACTGCGGCTTGTGATGTTTTGGGGAATAAAGAGGCAGATGCCCTAATGGCCATCGCTGCAGATCCTGCATCCAACTTTCCCTGGAAGGTTGTAGAGCGGATGGCAGAGATCCCTGTGATTCAAATAGATCCTTTCGAAAATCCCACCACTCTTCTGGCAGATGTAGTCATTCCCAGTGCAGTGGCTGGTGTAGAGGTGGAAGGTACTGCTTATCGGATGGATGGTCTCTCCCTGAGAATGAAGAAGTTAGTGGATTCTACTTCTCCCAGCGATCAGGAAATTGTGTCGAACATCATAGAAAGCGTAAGGTGGCTGGGCCATGATAATTAAGGGCGGAATAGTCTACGATCCTGCAAACGATATTCTCGGTGAGGAGATGGACCTCTGTATCGAGAACGGCAAGATCGTCGAAGATACAAAGGAAGGTGAAGTGATAGACGCGCGTGGACTTCTAATTATGCCAGGCGGTGTGGATGGTCACGCGCACATAGCTGGAGCAAAGGTCAACAATGGCCGAATAATGAGGCCCGAGGATTCTAGACAATATGTAGAGCCTCGTACAAAGTTACTTAGACCCTGCACTGGGTATACGGTGCCCAATTGTTATGCCATCGGATACCGTTATGCTCGTATGGGGTATACCATGGCCTTTGAAGCAGCCACTCCCATCCTGGAAGCCAGGCACACACACGAAGAGCTGGAAGAGATTCCCATCGTGGATAAGGGCGCTCTCACACTTTTTGGGGACAATTGGGAGGTCTTCGACTGTGTTCGGGAAGGGGATATGGATAAGTTGGCAGCTTTCGTATCCTGGGGTCTACGGGCCAGTCGTGGATACGGTGTCAAGGTGGTAAATCCTGGTGGAGGGGAGTGTTGGGGATATGGTGGAAACGTTTCTGCTCTGGACGATACGGTGCCCAATTTTGACGTCACCCCGCGGGAAATAATTAGGGGTTTGACCACGGCCAATGAGATGCTGAAGTTGCCCCACTCCATCCATTTACACACCAACAATTTGGGCAAGCCAGGAAACTACGCTACCACCTTAGAAACTCTTGAGGCAGTCAAAGACATAATTCCCTCTCGTGATCGACAGGTAGTTCACATAACTCACATGCAATTCAGCGCTTACGGTGGCACCGGTTGGCCTGATTTCAAGTCTGAGGCACCGGCCATCGCGGATTACTTCAACAAACACGACCATGCCACCATGGACATGGGACAATTGATCTTTGGCAGCGCCACCACCATGACCGCTGATGCACCCTTAGAATATAACAACGCCCGGCTGCTTCATGCAGCCCAGTGGTCCAATCACGACGTGGAACTGGAGGGCAGCAGCGGTGTCGTACCTCTTCTCTACCTCAGGCAGTCGCCAGTTAACGCCGTCCAATGGGCCATTGGCCTGGAGTTGGCATTGCTCACGGAGAGTCCTTGGAAGGTCGTGATGACAACAGACCATCCTAATGGCGGGCCTTTCGTCAACTATCCCGAGGTGATCGCCTTGCTCATGAGCGCTCCCAAGAGGGACGAAGAGATGGCAACGCTTCACCCCTGGGTTTCTAGCAGAGCCATTCTGGCTACTGTTGATCGGGAGATGGACTGGGGCGAAGTCGCGGTTATGACCCGGGCAGGTCCCGCTAAGATTTTGGGGTTGGAGAACAAAGGCCATCTTGGTTCAGGTGCAGATGCCGATGTTACCATAATCGGCGTAAAGCCCCACGAAATAGATCCCTCAAAAGATCACCATAAGATCAAAGAGGCCTTTTCCAGAGTCAAGTATACAATCAAAGATGGCCAAGTAGTGGTCAGAGACGGCGAGGTCGTGGCTGTGCCCCAAGGTAGAACTTATTGGGTGGATGCTTCGGTTCCTTTAAAACAAGCAGAACGACTACAGGTCGACTTGGCTGAGAAGTTTGCCAAATATTACAGCATCCAACAATCAAATTACATGGTACAGGATGCCTACGTGACCAATCCTGAAGTGATCGAAGCGGAGGGGTTCTAAATGAGATATATTAAGATCTTACCCCTTCAGACGTTCGAGGTTCCAATCGAGGCTGAAAACATCTGTCCGGATGTATTTGCCGATTTGACTTTGAGCCAGATCGGGAACTTGGAAGTCTGGGAAGGAAATCGCAAAAAGATCATTTCAGATCTGTTCCAGGTATCTGGAGACGATGTTCTAACCTCTACAAAAGATACTCTGGTCGTGTTGGATGGTGATTTCTCCCGGGTGAAGAGAATCGGCGAGAATATGACTGCAGGCACCATTGAGGCGAAAGGCGACCTGGGAATGCATGCTGGAAACAATATGACGGGTGGGTCTTTGCAAGTGGAAGGAAGTGCAGGGTCCTGGTTAGGTCGTGAAATGCGTGGCGGTCTAATTGTGGTCAAAGGCAATGCCGGTGATTACGTTGGATCTGGATCTCGTGGCGAGGCCTGTGGCATGCGCGGTGGAGATATACGTATAGAAGGTTCCACAGGGGATTACTTAGGTGAGCACATGTGTGGTGGATCCATTATGGTAAATGGCGACGGTGGTGACTTTCCGGGGGCCTCTAACCGGGGTGGTTTCATCGTCATAGGGGGCGATGCTTATCTGCCCGGTGCAGAGATGGCTTCAGGTTCCATAGTCGTCAAGGGCAAGGCCAGAGTTCTTCCTTCCTATCAGTATCAAGGATTGGTTGGGTTTCAGGGCATGACCCTGAATAAGTATTTAGGCGATCTTGCGGACAACGGCAAGGGCAATGTTTATGCGGCGTCCATAGATGTCGAGTAAAATTAGAGGTGTTTGGATTTGATTGATCGTAGTAAAATTCAAGAAATTTTGGAAAGTTATGACTTGCGTGATCCATTGATAGGGGTAATTGCATCCCATTCAGCCCTTGACACCTGTGATGGGGCCATCGAAGAGGGGTTCAGGACGATGGCCGTTTGTCAAAAGGGTCGGGAAAAAACCTATGCTCAGTACTTCCGAACCAACCGCATCGGCAACAACGTGATCAGTGGTGTGGTAGATGAGGTAACCATACTAAATAAGTTCCAGGAAATAATAACGAAGGATCAGCAAGATGCGTTGAAATCGAAGAACGTGCTCTTCGTGCCCAACCGATCTTTCACTTCCTATTGTGGTATGGATGCGGTGGAAGACGAGTTCGAAGTGCCTTTGTTGGGAAGCAGGAACCTTCTCCGGTCTGAGGAACGTGGGGAGGAGCAGGATTACTATTGGCTTTTGGAAAAAGCAAATATGCCCTATCCAGAAGTTGTGAAACCCGGCGATATTGACGAATTGGTTATGGTGAAACTGCCTCATGCGGTAAAAACTCTAGAGCGTGGATTTTTCACTGCGTCAGACTATGGTGAATACAAGCAAAAGTCTGATGCACTGCTTAAACAGGGCGTAATTACCAAGGCCGGTCTGGACCGGGCCAGAATAGAACGGTACGTAATCGGGCCCGTGTTCAATTTGGACTTCTTTTACTCCCCACTCACCGAGAAGATCGAACTTTTGGGGGTCGACTGGCGTTTTGAATCCAGTCTGGATGGGCATGTAAGACTTCCTGCACCACAGCAGATGGCCCTCAACGAGGCTCAGATCAATCCCGAGTATACGGTCTGCGGTCATAATGCTGCGACTCTCAGGGAATCGCTTTTGGATAAGGCCTTTGAACTGGCCGAAAAGTACGTGGCAGCTACTCAAGAGTACTACAGTCCAGGTATAATTGGTCCTTTCTGTCTTCAGACTTGTGTGGACAAGGATCTGGACTTTTACATCTACGATGTGGCTCCCAGGATCGGTGGCGGAACTAACGTACACATGGCGGTGGGACATGCTTATGGAAACGCTTTGTGGCGGACCAACATGAGCACCGGGCGTCGTCTCATGCGGGAAGTGAAAATTGCCCTGGAAAACGACGCTTTGGATAAGATAGTTACTTGAACTTTGTTGATCCAATATGGGCCAGATGAAATTTAATCTGGAGGAGTATCCAAAGAAGCTCCGAAAGACCTTAAAGCGTTTTGTTCAGGAGGAGGGGGCAACCGTAAATTTGGTTCTCCCTGCCCTTCCCCGTAGACATATGGATGAGCGGAGCTTGGCCATGATCCGGTTGGGAATGTTTGACGAATCGAAGATCTCCTCTTGGTTGGTTACAACGGACGAGGATTTGATCTTCATCAAGATCGGCTTTATTAAAAACCGGGTGGAGCGGTTCCCTTTGGATAACATATCTGACGTGGAGTACGTTCGTGAGTTTCAGGATAACACCTTAAAAATAATTATCGGGGATGCCGCTGAAGTGGTGAGGTTTTACGACGAGCGGGACGGAATCGTGTTTTACCAGTTTATGAAAAACAAAAGTTGGAACACTGAATGACTGTGTTGTTGGTGGTGGCCCACTGTCTGCTTAATCCTGGCACTCGCCTGAAGGGGCTCAAATCGGTAAATTTCGATCATGACGTTGAAGCACCCTTAATTCAGCTTCCATGTCCTGAAGCGGGGTATTTGGGGTTGGAACGTTGGGCCGTTACCAAAAATCAGCTCGATGTTCCCAACTATAGACGATATTGTCGAGAAGTTATTCTTCATCAGGCGGATTTGATCGAACAGTTCTTCCGTCAGGGTTCAAAGATCAAAGTTGTGGGGGTGGCAGGCAGTCCCAACTGCGGTGTTGAAAGTACCACCTTGGGTTATCATGGGGGCAGGGTGTGGGCTGAGCCTCATAAGCATGTATCCGGCAGGGGAATATTCATGGAAGAAGTGCATCGAGAACTGGTTCTTAGGGGCGTAAAGTTCCAGTTCGTCGAGGTGGGCGAAAATAAGGTGGAAGATTGAAACGACCTTATTATGGCCTTATTCGTTCGTCAACTAGTTGTTTACGATATCAAATCCGCGCGACATTCACGATGATGTGAAAATGTTTGAATCAGCTGGATTTGTTCTTCGTTCATGATGAATATGGCTTGGATACGATGTAATTTGCGTCAGGCATTGCCCATTTCTGCAGACGGCAAAAGTGTTATGTGCCTCAGAAAGGTTGGTTCTGTATGTTTTACACGCATGCTGATGATGGCTATACTTTAGCATTGGAGGGCATCTTTCAGAAGACACTGGTTTATGGGGATAAAACCTTATTAACCGAGTTCAAACTGAAAAAGGGAAGCCAGCTTCCGAAACATAGTCATCCTCACGAACAGACTGGTTACTTGGTCTCGGGCAAAATACGTTTGTCCATTGGAGATGACGAGTTCGCTGCCTTACCTGGTGACAGCTGGTGCATACCTGGTAATGTGGAACACTGCGCTTTAATTTTGGAGGATTCTGTGGCTGTGGAAGTATTTTCACCGGTCAGAACAGAATATTTACCACGATATGATAAGTGAAACTTGAATTTTTGAAATCAAATGGAACGTGAACCGAAATTCCTGTAATGTATGGTTGATTCCATACTTTTTATCTCTCCCTGATATTTCTGCTCGAATTTCTGTACCAACCAAGATCGTAGTGCTATGCCCATCCAATTTTAAGATACATTCTAAGGCATCCTCTAGTTTCGAACTTAAAGGTGCTACACTGTCCTCGTTGATTTGGTGGGTTAGTAATCATCCCTTTATTGAAGAGCGATATTTGACGTGGTATATAACACTTGAATAGTATTTAATAATACGAAAATAGTAAATTTTATAACTAAATGGCCTTTATTTAACTACAATGGCAAGAACGACGTTATAGGAGTCCTGCCAAGTTGTTTTAGGTATGGAAGTGGTACAATTAAGAGGGCTGTTTTTTCATTGGTGGTTCTGGCGTTGTATATGTCTCTAGTGGGAATGCCAGTTGAGGCTTCTATTTGCACACTCGAAATATTCGGGAACGCAAACATGGATGGGATAATAGACGAAGATGACGTAAAATACGTGGAAGGTATAATCGGCGGAAATAACGATGAAACAAAGCTGGCGGATGCCAACCGTGATGGCGTGGTCACAATGGAAGATATCGATCAGATTGAGGCGATCATAAGCGGAAGGGAAAATAAACTTACTCTGATTGATAGTGGCAATAGAGAGGTTACAATACAAAAACCGGTGGAAAGGATCGTTGTATTTCATGGGGGCGTCACTGAGGCAATAAGGTCTCTTGGAGCTGGGGATCGAATAGTCTCTTGTAACAAATATACTGCTGATCAGAGGTTTTATCAGGAATTTGGTGATCTTCCAAAC